>ENA-ORUX01002782-ORUX01002782.1-human-gut-metagenome-genome-assembly--contig:-NODE-2782-length-10506-cov-2.423309_pt1 | contig 10506 bp, 10 predicted proteins | sample MGYA00242087_ERZ509225 | MGnify/ENA primary metagenome ERZ509225 (study PRJEB26280, sample SAMEA2338864) | human gut metagenome | biome: human gut; feature: human-associated habitat; material: faeces... | reverse complement strand
GCCGCAGGAAAGGATAATATTGTCAGCCGTTAACATTTCTTCGCCGGATTCGGAGCGGACGATGGCCTGCCCTTTTCCGGCGCACACGCCGCGTCCTTCGTACAGGGTGATCCCCGCCGCCGCGAGGCTTTTGGCGAGGGTCTGGCTGGAGCCCTTGAGGAAGCGGCCCACGCGGGTTTGCAGCGCCTTGTAGTCGATGTCGATGGAGCCCTTCATGGTACGCAGGCGTTCCTGAGCCTTGAGGAGCCCGAGGGGGGCCGTTGCGCCGAGGAGCATCTTGGTGGGGATGCAGCCGCAGTTCAGGCACGTGCCGCCCCAGTGTTTGTCTTCGATGATGGCGACTTTTTTGCCGCCTGCCGCCAGTTCTTTCGCCGCCGTGGTCCCGCCGGGGCCTCCGCCGATGATGATTACGTCGTAATGCATGGGTTGCCTCGTTTTGCGTATGCCGAGAAAGAGGGAAGAAATTTTCTCGAGCGGAGCGCCCGCCCCGCCGCCGTCCGTGTGCCTTGAAAGGCCGCTGCCGGGCGTGGCCTCCGCGAGGCCGCTTTTGTTTTCCCCTTTTCCCGGGTCCCCATCCCCCTTCCGAAACCGTCGGAGAGGGGGATGGGACAGCCCGGAAGGAAGTGCTTAAAAATCTCTTCCTGTCAAAAAAATCCAGAATGTCCGTCTGATTATGCCGCTTGCGAACCGTCTCGTACCTTCCCCGCCAGCCAAGCTCTGCGGAGGGAAGGGGAGCGGAAAGGGAGAGGGGCCTCTTAGGTTCCTTCCCTCCCCGGTTTGCCTACTTCGCTATATCGGCCTTGAACAAGAACTCGCGGGAGGCGGAACGGTACTTGAGCATCATGGGATCGGCCACCGGTTCGAGCCCCTGCATACCCTGCGGCATTTCGGGGGTTACGGCGGCGATGGCGTAGGGAAGCTGATGATCGCCGCAGGCTTCAAAGACCATGCGGGCCGCTTCACCGGCTTCGTCGCGGTTCGGCCAACGGGCGCCCTCGGGACCGGAGAGCGGGGTGGCGAGGAAACGGATTTCGTGGTCGGGGAACGCTTTCACCAGTTCGATGGTCTTGGCGAGTTCGTCCTTGGTGGGCGCGGAACCGTAAAGGGCTTCGTAGGCGGATGCTGGGCCGGGGATGTTGAGCTGTACTTTGGCCAGCGCGTTCAGGCCGATGAGGCGTTCGAGCAGGGCGGGATTCCGTCCGTCCGTCTGTATGCAGACCGTGAGGCCGCCCTTGGCGAGCTGTTGCACCAGTTCGACGAAGTGATCTTCCTCCGCCGCCGGGCACTGGGAAAGGTAGAGGCCGGAAATCCAGCCGTGCAGCAGGTCGCTGCGCGTGACCGCGCCTTCGAGGGCGTGCCCGGACAGCAGGTAGGCGATGACTTCCCCGGAGCCCTGCTTGATGACCGTGCCGTCGTCGAACAGCGGAAACTCCACGCCTTCGGGGTTGCGGTAGATGGCCTTGCGGTTGGCGCGGTAGAAGGTGTTGAATGTCTGGGCATCAGCCTTGAAATCCACGGTTTCGTAAGCGATCTGATGTTCGGCGAGAAAGCCTTTGACGATTTTGCACCGCAGGCAGTCGGGTGCGGTATACAGGGTGATGCTCATCTGTGCGCTCCTGTGATGCCGGAAAGCCGGCAGAAAGGGTTGCTTTGCAAACGGCGGTTTGCCGCCGGGTATGGACGAAAAAAGAGGCGGAATCCATCGGAACGGGGTTCCTCTGGATTTCTGCCTCTACCTATACCCGGATCCGGGACAGAAAATTGTTACCGTTGTTACTTTTTTCGCAAAAAGTTTGAAAAAAATCGGCTCCGGGGAGGAAATCAGCCCCACTCCGCCTCTTCTTGTTCTTCCAGCAGTTTTTCAAGCTGATCGAGCTCGCTCAGTTCGATTTCATGGCGTGAGAACCGCACCAGAATCCCGAGCTCGCGCAGCTGCTGCAGGCAGCGGAACAGGGAAACGCGGTGGATGTCCAGCACTGAAGCCAGTTCGAGCTGGGTCATGTCCAGAGGAAATGCCTTGGCGTTGTTATGGCTGCGGGAGAGCTGGCGCAAAAAGCGGCAGACGCGGGCCAGCGGCGTGCCGTGCTTGATCAGGAAACTTACGCTGAACAGGTTGGAAAATTTGGTGGCCGTACCCCGGAGCATGTTCAGGATGAGATGGGGGTATTGGCGGGCGAATTCGGCGTCATGGATCAGCGAGCTGGGGAAACGGTACGCTTCGGTCCTCTCCAGCACCCGGAAACAAGCCATCGTCGCCTCGTCCCCGGTGATCACGCTCGTCTCGTTGAAGATGCAGCCCTTGCCGAAAAACATGACGACATGATCTTCCCCTGCCGCGTTGGTGTAGGTGAGCCGCACGCGTCCCTTATCTATAAAATAGAAGCAATCGGTGGTGGCCTGATGATTGTAATGGGAACGCGGAAAAACGAGATGCGTCCCCATGTGCACAATTTCCCGCCAAGGCTCATGCAGACCGCTGTGGGAGATGATAGCAATGTGCTGTTGCGGCATTTGGATTTCTGCGGTCATAGAATCACCTCTTTCTCAATGATGGATGGGCGGAAATGTTCTTATACTTTTTATGTGAATTGTTGCACAGGTTACATTTCTGTTTTCTCATCCGTCATAAGGTGCTTTTGCGGATAAAGGAACCCCTCTGTGAAAGCCCATAGACGAAAGGCGTCAATCGTTCAAGTCTGTTCGGGAATGAGGACAGCCTTGACGTATCTCCGAAGTTTCATTTCATTTTGTTCTGCCTGGGGCGCAAGCACCGGCGTCCGGGCGCAATCCATACATAGGGCAGGAGCATCCGATGAGCGCGACGATTTTCCCCACTGGCGTTACTATCTACAATCCCGAAAAATGCTGGAGCGGTTATACCATCTTTCAGGCCGCCGAACGCGGCGCCCTCCTTATCGACATGAACGGCAATGAAGTCCGCATGTGGGAAGGCTTGCAGGGCTTTCCGAACAAAATGCTGCCCGGCGGTTACGTGATGGGGAGCCTTGGTGAACGCAATCCCAAGTATGGCCTTCAGGACCAGACCGACCTTGTGCAGGTGGACTGGGACGGCAATATCGTGTGGAAGTTCGACAAGGCTGAATACATCGAAGATCCGGGCGAGGAACCCCAATGGATGGCCCGCCAGCACCATGACTACCAGCGCGAAGGCAACACCGTGGGCTACTATGTGCCCGGTTCCGATCCCAAAACCAACAGCGGCAACACGCTGATCCTCGCGCACAAGAACGTCCACGTGCCCGCCATTTCCGACAAGATGCTGCTTGACGACGTGATCTACGAAGTGGATTGGGACGGCGACATCGTGTGGGAATGGAAGGTATCGGATCATTTTGAGGAGCTGGGCTTCGACGCCATCGCCCGCAACCTCATGTACCGCGACCCCAACTATTACACCGGGTTCGGGAACAGCCACATCGCGGGCGACTGGGTGCACACCAACTCCATGTCCGTGCTCGGCCCGAACAAATGGTACGACGCTGGCGACAAGCGCTTCCACCCCGACAACATCATCATCGACTGCCGCGACGCCAACATCATCCTGATCATCGAAAAGGCCACCGGCAACATCGTATGGAAGATCGGCCCGTATTTCGATCAGACCCCCGAACTGCGCAAGCTCGGCTGGATCATCGGCCAGCACCACGCCCACATGATCCCGCGCGGCCTGCCCGGCGAAGGCAACATCCTTATTTACGACAACGGCGGCTGGGCCGGCTATTACGCCCCGAACCCGGGTTCCCCCACCGGCATCCGCGGCGCCTTGCGCGACTACTCCCGCGTGCTGGAAATCGATCCCGTCACGCTGGAAATCGTGTGGCAGATGACGCCGAAAGAAGCCGGATACCTGATGCCGCTTGACGCCAACCGTTTCTATAGCCCGTTCATCAGCGGTATGCAGCGGCTGCCCAACGGCAACACCATGATCACCGAAGGTTCCCACGGCCGCATCTTCGAGGTGACCCCCGAACACGAGCTGGTGTGGGAATACGTGTGCCCCTACTGGGGGACGGCCCTGCCCATGAACATGGTGTACCGTCCCTACCGTCTGCCCTACGAATGGGTGCCGCAGCTTGAAAAGCCCGCCGAATCGCCCATCGAACGCCTCGACGTATCCACGTTCCGCGTGCCCGGCGCCGCCGCCCCGGGCGTGAAGAGCGCCGTAAAGATCAAGGAAGCCAAGGGGTACTTCGGCCTGTCCGCCATGTGCGTGGCTGCCGATATCGAAGAATAAGCGCATTATAAGGATGGTTGAGGGCGGTTCTGGTTGAGAAAGGCATTTTTCCAATCCGGGCCGCCCTTTTGGTACGCCCCCGTCTTCGGCGGGGGGATCCTTTCCGTCCGTTTGGGGGACGGAGCCCTGCTATTTGAGGAAGCGAGGGAAACGCATGAAGAGGCTGTGCTCACTTTGTTTGACGTTGGGGATGCTCTGTGGGGCGGCGGCGACCGCCGGAGCCGTCGAGATCAAGGCCAAAGGCACATGGGAGATTCTGTCCGAATGGAGCAACGTCGCTCCGCTGAACGGGCCGAATGATCGGTTCGCCACCTTGCAACGCCTGCGTACGCAGGTGGAAATCATTTCTTCGAATGCCCTCAAGGGCGTCGTGTTCTTTGAAATCGGGGACACCAACTGGGGCAAGGCTTCCGAGGGCGGCGCGCTGGGGACCGACGCCAAGAATATCGAAGTCCGCTATTCGTACGTCGACTGGCAGGTTCCGAACACGGATCTGCGCGTCCGCATGGGCCTCCAGCCGATCATCCTCCCCGGATTCGTGGCGTCGGGATTCAGCCCGGTATTCGGTCATGACGTGGCCGGCATCATGTTGTCGCAGAAGTGGTCCGACGAGGTCGGGACGACGTTCTTCTGGGCCCGGCCTTTCAACGGCAACTTCGGCGGCTGGAACGGCAACGGCTCGCAGGCCAACGGGACGCCGCGGGATACCCCCGGCGACGCCATGGACCTGCTCAGCCTGATCGTGCCCATCAAAACGGACGTGATGAAGGTTTCGCCTTGGGGCATGTTCGGCTTTATGGGCACAAAGAGCCTCATGGGGAACATCAAGGGCGGCGATCCGGCGACATGGGCTCCCCGGGCCGGTCTGTATCCCATTCTCGGCAGCGGCTACACGTTTGAGACGTTCCCCTTCCGCCGGAATACGGAAACCCACGAAAACGCGTGGTGGGTCGGCATCACCGCCGAAACGAATTGTTTTTCGCCGCTCACCGTCGCCGGGGATTTCGCCTATGGCAGTGTGAAGATGGGGGAAATCCCGGGGTATGAGGGCTTTGCCGACGGCCCCGGCACGTTCAAGCTGGATCGTGCGGGCTGGTATGCCGCCGTGCGCGCGGATTACGCCCTTGATTGGGCCACTCCCGGCATCATCGCGTGGTACGGCAGCGGCGACGACGGCAATCCGTACAACGGTTCCGAGCGCCTGCCTCAGTACAACACGCCGTGGGCGGTGAGCGCGCTCGGCTTCGGCGGCGGCTGGACCGATATCGCCACATGGAAGGTGCTCGGGCACAACCCCGGCGGCCTTTGGGGCGTGGTCCTGCATCTCAAGGACATTTCGTTCATGGAAGATCTGAAGCACACCCTGCGCGCCGGATACTACCACGGCACCAACAACTCCGCGATGCCCAAGGCCGCGAACATGACCTCGTATCCTTCCCGCATCGACGGCCCGTTCGCCTATCTCACCACGTCCGACAATGCGTGGGAATTGAACGCGGACACCCGCTACAAGATTTATGAAAATCTGGAACTCGCCGTCGAGGCCGCGTATGTGCGCCTCAACCTGGATGAGGGAACGTGGGGAAAGAAGATCGTCAATGAAGTGGATAAGGATTCCTATCGCGTGAGCATTGGACTGAAGTATTCGTTCTAGTGTGTCCCGTTTATGGGGAAAAGGCCGGTGGGAGACTGCCGGCCTTTTTTGTTGGGGCATCGGATTCGATAAAGGGCAATGCGCTAAGGCTGGTTGCCGAGGCACTCCGAACAGAAAGCGTGCCCCTGCGATACGGCGATGCGCCTGACCAACTCCTCGGCCAGCATATGTGACGGCAACCGCCTGAGCGCTTCTTCATCGGCTTTGCGTGTCGTCACTTCAACATCGGTTTCGTAGCGGCTTGGCTCGGGCTGCAGCGTCATAAGGCATGGCCCCTTGCCCGTGAGTATCCACTCCGGATGCACATTTTTTACGCGCATCAAAATGACCAGCCAGCTGGAGGGCATCTTCCCGCGCCGGACGGCAGCGGAAACCGCCGACTGCGGGACGCCGAAAAAGTCGGCCAGCTCCATCAGCTGGAGGGCAGATCGGTAGCCGTATGCTTACGGATAACGAGTTTAAGCCGTTCCATTTGAGCGTCGAAAATTTGGTTTTCCATTCGAGCCTCTCGATGGCCGTGTTATGGGTGCGACCTACTATTGATAGTCAAAAGAACTACAATAGTAGGTCGATTTCGTAAAGGGGCATTGTATCTGGGAGGAATGAAAAAGAAATATGATGAGGACAAGCTGGCTAAGACGTTTATGCCCGCAGTGATCCGGCGCTACCGTGATGCGGCGGGGCTCTCTCAGCAGGAACTTGCAGATCGGGTTGGCATTTCTAAAAGCTACATATCCTCTTTGGAGCTTGGTTATCGAGCGCCGAGTTTGAATCTGCTTGTGAAGATTGCTCAGACATTGGAGGTGAAAGCGGGCAAAATGGTCGATGAAATGGTGGAAGATGCCGAAAAGGTTCTTTGACGTTTCGCCGGTGGTTTCATGACGGCTTGGGCTATAACGGCATGAGGCCCGGCCCGGTGTCCGTGAGTATCTATTCCGTGATTACATTAGGGAGGAAGACATGCCGGGATACAGCAAGGAAGACGGTAATATTTTGAAGCAGTTTGGTGCGGCGGTGAAGGCGGGAAGGGATGGACTGGGCATCTCTCAAGAGACGTTGGCGGAAAAGGCAGGTCTACATAGAACGTATGTTGGAGGAGTGGAACAAGGACGCAGAAATGTAAGCCTGTTGAATATCGTAAAGCTCTCTCAAGCTCTTGGTGTGGAGGCAGCAAGTGTTTTTGAACACATGAAAACAGTAAAAATATTAAATAACAGTATGTTACATCGTGTAATGTGAATGCGGAATAGATTTCATACGGCAATGGACAACGATAAAACAAAAGTCATCATGGGACTGATTGTAGCGTCGCTTCGCGAAGGGCTTGGCATGAGCCGCTATGCTTTGGCTCAAGAGGCGGGCGTTGACTATTCGTGGCTGCGGCGTTTCGAACAGGGAAAGTCCGGGATCCGGGTGGAAACCCTTATTGGGCTTGCAAAGGGATTGGGGATTCCAGCGGGAACATTGTCGGCGCGATGGAGAAAGCGTTGGAAAATCCCGATACGTGGCTTGAGGAGCACGAGTGGAAAAGGATCTGAGGGGGCGTGAAGAGCGGCGTTGGAGATACGCTGGCAAAGGCGTTTTTTGGGGGGATACAATGAGAAAAGGGAACCTACTTTCGTAGGTTCCCTTGGGGTAATTCTCTTTTATGTGCTGGTCGGGATGAAAGGATTTGAACCTTCGACCCCTTGAACCCCATTCAAGTGCGCTCCCAGACTGCGCTACATCCCGGCACGCAGATGGAGATACCTTTCTCATGCCCCGCTGTCAACAAATTTTCGCGGGAAAAACGATCTTTTTTGTACGCAGTGATGTTTTGGCATTCATTTCGGCAACCTGGGATTGTCCCGCAGTATCGCCTCTGTTCCTACAGGTGGGCGTCGTACCAGTCACCCGCAAGGCGCAAGCCCTGACGGACATCGTATTCGGGCTCATAGCCCAGCAGTGTGCGCGCACGGGTGATGTCCGCCAGGGAATGGCGTACGTCTCCCGCCCGGAAATCACGGTAGGCCGGTTTGGCTTCCGCCGCTTCGGGCTTGTGGCGGACGACCTCGTCACGGATAAGCCCGAAAAGCTCGTTGAGCGTGGTCCGCTGGCCGAAGGCCACATTGTAGACGAGGTCCCGGGCGTCTTCCGCAGCATAGGATGCCAGCAGGTTCGCCTGCACCACATTGTCGATATAGCAGAAATCACGGGACGTTTCGCCGTCCCCGTTGACGTATACGGTATCCCCCTTCGTCAGGGCGGCGAACCATTGAGGTATTACCGCCGCATACGCGCCGTACGGGTCCTGACGCTGGCCGAACACGTTGAAGTAGCGCAGGCCGATGGTCTTGAAGCCATAGCTGCGCGCGAAAACCTCGGCGTAGAGCTCGTTCACGTACTTGGTCACGGCGTAGGGCGAGAGGGGCTTGCCGATGCGGTCTTCCTGTTTGGGCAGGTTGGGCTCGTCGCCGTAGGTGGAGCTCGAAGCCGCATAGACGAAACTCTTCACCCCGCAATCGCGGGCCGCGACGAGCATGTTGAGGAACCCGTCAATGTTGCAGCCGTTGGTCATGATCGGGTTTTCGATGGAGCGGGGCACAGAGCCGAGCGCCGCTTCGTGCAGGACGTGCTCGACGCCCTGGCAGGCCTGAAGGCAGGTTTCGACGTCGCGGATGTCTCCTTCTATGAAACGGAACCGCTCCCACTGCTCCGGGGTGACCAGTTCTCGTACCATGTCCAGATTGTGCTGATACCCGGTGAGGAAGTTGTCGAGGCCCACGACGCGCTGCCCGTGTGACAGCAGCGTCTGCAACAGGTTGGAACCTATGAAGCCCGCCACGCCGGTGACGAGCCATGTGCTCGGTTCTTGTTCGATCCGCTGAAGAAGTTCGGTGTAGTTGGACATCAATGGCTCCAAAGGAAAGGGTTCGGGGCATGACCCCCTGAAGCCGGAAGTGTAGCCGCGCCGCCCTCCACTGTAAAGTATGGTCCTCCGCCGGTATTTTGTCTTTCAGGGCACTCCGTGATAGGCTTCCTGCGTTCATGGTTTCTTTTGAGAGGTTTCATTTCCTTTTTGCCCACTCTATGAGGACGGCTGTGAGTACGTATCAAACTTTTTCCACTGACGAGAAACCGCTTTCCATCTTGGATGTACGGGATGCCAAAAACCGGCGGAAGCTGGCTATGGTCACCGCGTACGATACGCCGTCGGCCCGTATTGTGGATCGGGCCGGGGTCGATATGGTGCTGGTGGGCGATTCCCTCGGTATGGTCATGCTCGGGCGCAAAGACACCCTGTCGGTCTCCTTGGATGAAATGATCCATCATTGCCGCGCGGTTGTGCAGGGAATACATCACGCCCTCGTCGTTGCGGACATGCCGTTTATGACGTATGAACCCGGGCCTGATACAGCGCTTTCCAACGCGGCGCGCCTTGTCCGGGAAAGCGGCGTCAGGGCCGTAAAGCTCGAAGGCGCTTTCCTGCCTCAGATCCGCGCGCTGGTGGGCGCGGGCATACCCGTCATGGGGCACATCGGCCTGACGCCTCAGCGGTCCGCGCAGCTTGGCGGCTTCAAGGTGCAGGGCAAGCGCGCCGAAGCAGCACGGCAGTTGCTTGATGAGGCGGCGGCGCTCGAAGACGCCGGGTGTTTCGCCATTGTGCTTGAGGCCATTCCCGCACCTCTCGCGGCGGCGATTACGGCCCGGGTTTCCGTTCCCACCATCGGCATAGGGGCGGGGGCCGACTGCGACGGTCAGGTGCTCGTCCTGCATGACATGCTCGGGCTGTACAGCGAGTTTACGCCGCGTTTCGTCAAGCGGTATGCGGAACTGGGTACCCTGATGGAGCAGGCCGTGCGGGATTATGCCGAAGAGGTCCGCAGCGGGGCGTTCCCCACTCCGGCTCACAGCTTCAGTATGGATGAGGAAGAGCGCGCCCGGTTGGAAGATCGGCTGCGCAAAGCCGAGTAACAGTTTTCTCCCTGTTATGGAGATGGAAAAGACGATGCAGATCATTCATTCTCCGGAAGCGTTGCATTCCGTGTGTGCCGAGTGGCGGCGTCAGGGGCTGAAAACGGCCCTTGTGCCCACGATGGGGTATTACCACGCCGGGCACGCCAGCCTGATTTCCTATGCCCGCTCGGTGGCCGACAAGGTGATCGTCAGCCTTTTCGTCAATCCGACGCAATTCGGCCCCAACGAGGATCTGGAAGCGTACCCGCGCGATTTTGAGAAAGACTCCGCGCTGGTCCGCGAGCTGGGCGGGGACGTGCTCTATGCCCCCGAGCCGGAAAACATGTACGCGCCCGATCACGCCACATGGGTGGAAGTGCCCGCACTTGCCAACCCCTTGTGCGGCCTCAGCCGCCCCATCCACTTCCGGGGCGTGTGCACGGTGGTCTTGAAACTGTTCATGCTGGCCCAGCCCAGCCTTGCCGTATTCGGCGAGAAGGATTGGCAGCAGCTCGCCATCATCAAGAAAATGGTTTCCGATCTGAATGTGCCTGTGGAAGTCGTCGGGCGGCCCATCGTGCGTGAAGCCGACGGGCTGGCCCTCAGCTCCCGCAATGTTTACCTGACGCCCGAAGAGCGCGCCCAAGCCCCGCAGATCCGC
>ENA-ORUX01002779-ORUX01002779.1-human-gut-metagenome-genome-assembly--contig:-NODE-2779-length-10509-cov-2.701358_pt1 | contig 10509 bp, 9 predicted proteins | sample MGYA00242087_ERZ509225 | MGnify/ENA primary metagenome ERZ509225 (study PRJEB26280, sample SAMEA2338864) | human gut metagenome | biome: human gut; feature: human-associated habitat; material: faeces... | reverse complement strand
CGCCGACGAAGCGTTGATCGATCGCTTGATCGCATCCGTCCTTGCCGAGATGGGCGCTTGCGCGGCTCCCGAGACGCGTCCCGGCGTCAGGCAGGCTGGAGGCGTCACCCACGTCGACAGCAAAGCGCAGTACTGGGGAGGCTCCCGGGCGAAGGGCAGCGTGGCCGTCATGGACGTGCTTTCCCCCGCCAAAGGGGATGCCGCCTCCGTGGGCTATCTGGATTGGGAAAACCTCTCGTTTTCCTGGACGTTCCGGCGTACGGAAGTGCTCGTCGTGCTGGAAGGCGACTTGAACCTGAGCATTGAGGGCACGACCTTCAGCGCGGCCCACGGCGACGTGTTCAGCATCCCTGCGGGTACGGAAGTGGAACTCTCCTCTTCCGGGCACGTGCGGTGCGCCACGGTCGCGGTAGCCGCCTAGCCGCGTTCCTAGACCATAACGAAGGAAACAATCATGATCTTTCTTACCGAAGAAGATGTCAGACAGCGTTGCGAGCTGGGCCAGGGAGGCGAATTCTGCCTTCAGGCCGGCGAACGCCTGACTCCGGCGGCCACGGAGCTGTTGCGCAGTCGCAACTGCCGCGTGATCCTGCCCGGTCAGTGCACCGTGGAAGCGGCGCCTGTCGAAGAAGCCAAACCCGCGGCTCCCGCTGCGGAAGCGGCTCCGGCCGCTCCGGCCGCCGAACAGGCATCGTTCCCCGATGGAACCTACCTTGACGCCAATACGGTCGTCTCCAAGTCCCACCCGCGCATATTCCTGCGCGGCAAGCTGGATACCCTCATTTCCAGCACGGTGCTGGTGCAGACCGGGTTTGACGGCAACAACAAGCTCCCCGCCGTCCTCAGAAACGGCCTTTCTGACATCAACGTGTGGCTGTGGCAGATCCTCCAGGCCGAAGTCTCCGGCGAAGCCGTGCCCGCGCAGTCCCTGTGCGGCATGAACGCCGAAGCCATCCGCCTCGTCTCCCACGATCCCATGAAATACCTCGGCCAGGGCCACATCGTCCCCGACGTGGCTCTCGGCCCGAACGTCGCGCTGCTCAACTGGCTGCGCGCCCAGGCCCGCGAAGTTGAAGTGGCCTATGTTCAGGTCGGCATGGAACGCGAAGACATCCTCGCGTCCCTGAACCGCCTGAGCAGCGCCATCTATGTCCTCATGCTCCTGACCGTCGTTGCCGAATCCGGCCGCGACATCAGCAAGGTTGGTCTGTAATGAGCGTGTTCGAACGTTGCCTCGAAAAATGCCGCGCCCGGAAAGGTGCCGTGGTCTACTCCGACGGTGAAGACCGGCGCGTGGTTTCCGCCGCCGCCAAGCTGATCCGCGAAGGCCTCGTCGAACCCATCCTCATCGGCGACCCCGAAAAGGTGCGCGCGGCGCTGCAGGAAAGCGGCGAAACCGGCGTTTCCCTCCAGGTCGTCAATCCGTACAACCCGGCCTTGCTTCAGCACAATGCTGCGGAGTACATGTCCATCCAGAAGGGCAAGGGCAAGGACATTTCGGAAGAGGAGGCCATCAAGGCCGTCAAGAACCCTCTCGCCGCCGGTGCCCTTATGGTCCGCCGCGGTGAAGCCGAAATCGGCGTTGCCGGGAACCTGTCCTCCACGGCCGACGTCATCCGCGCCGGCCTGCGCATGGTCGGCACCGCCGCCGGAAGCAAGACCGTGTCGAGCTTCTTCTTCATGCTGAAGGACAACAACGTTTGCATGTTCACCGACTGCGCGGTCATTCCGGAACCCACTTCCGCGCAGCTTGCGGACATTGCGATCAGCACCGCCGGCGTGTACAAGCGCGTCATGGGCGACGAGGCCCGTGTGGCCCTGCTTTCCTTCTCCACGAAGGGCAGCGCCAAGCATGAGCGCGTCGACAAGGTGCGCGCGGCTCTTGAAGAAATCAAGACCCGCGAACCCAATCTGCTCGTAGACGGCGAACTCCAGTTGGACGCCGCCGTCGAGCCCGAAGTCGCCAGGCTCAAGGCGCCCGGGAGCCCGGTCGCCGGGAACGCGAACGTATTCGTGTTCCCCTCCCTTGAAGCCGGCAACATCGGTTATAAAATCGCGCAGCGCTTCGGCGGCTGGACGGCCCTCGGCCCCCTGCTCCAGGGCTTTGCGCACGGTTGGCATGACCTTTCGCGGGGATGCAGCAGCGACGACATCTACAAAATCAGTGTCGTCGGCCTGGGCATGAACCGCGGAGGACAGCAATAAAACGGAACGGCACACAACACGGTAACGCGTTACCCGATCGTTCCGTTCCGGGTAACCAAGCTAACAACAATCCTAAAAGGAGTTCACAATGGACGCTCTTGGCATGATCGAAACCCGTGGTCTGGTTGGTCTCATCGAAGCCGCTGATGCTATGGTCAAGGCTGCTCGCGTGCAGCTCGTTTCTTACGAACAGATCGGCGGCTATGTGACCGCCCTCGTCCGCGGCGACGTGGCCGCCTGCAAAGCCGCTACCGACGCCGGCGCCGCCGCTGTGCAGCGCGTGGGTGGCGAGCTCGTGGCCGTCCATGTCATTCCTCGCCCCCATCAGGACCTGGAAGCCGTGTTCCCCCTGAGCCGCAAGTAAGCTCGTCCGCGCACTTAAGCTGGGTTAAGCCCTGCTCGTCGGTCTCGCCGGGGCCTCGCGCCCCGGCCCGGCCGGCAGCTTCCTTACGGAATGCTCCCGGAAGACCGTCTTCCGGGAACGGAGACATACATGGAACTCGCAAAAGTCATTGGTCAGGTCGTTTCCACGGTCCGGTGTCCCGGTTTGCCGTACAACTCGCTGCTTCTCGTTGATCTGCTCAATGAGAAGGGCGAATCCATCGGCCGCTCTCAGGTTGCCGCCGATCCCATCGGCGCGGGCGAGGGCGAATGGGTTATCGTGTCCCGCGGCAGTTCCGCACGTTTTGCCATCGACAAAGATGCGCCGCTGGATCTGGTCATTGTCGGCATCGTCGACCATGTAAACGCCGGTAAGGCAGCTATTTATCGCAAGAATCAGGGGGAATAGCCCCTGCGGGCGGTTCGCCGCCCACCGGAAGACCCCGGTTTTCCGCTCTGCCTCGTCTCCTGACGAGGGTGACAAACAGAAAAAACAGGCCCCCCGCCCGGCAGTCCTCAAAGTCCCGCGGGGTCCGGCTTCCAGCATAGGAGTATAGATATGGACGTGCGCCAACAAGACGTGGAACGCATTGTCGTTGAAGTTCTGAAAAAGATGATGTCCGATCAGCCCACCGCGGCTGCTACGACCGTCGTCGCCGCCAGCGGCTGCGACTGCGGCGACTTCGGCCTCTTCGATCGCCTCGAAGACGCCGTGCAGGCCGCCGAAGCCGCGCAGAAGAAGATCAGCACCGTCGCCATGCGTGACAAGATCATCGCCGCCATCCGCAAGGCCGGCCTTGAAAACGCCAAGGCGTTCGCTGAAATCGCCCACAACGAAACCGGCATGGGCCGCGTGAGCGACAAGATTGCCAAGAATATCCTCGTTTGCGAGCGTACTCCCGGCACCGAATGCCTCTCCCCCATGGCCATTTCCGGCGACATGGGCCTGACCCTCATCGAAAACGCTCCCTGGGGCGTGATCGCCTCCGTGACGCCGTCCACCAACCCGACCGCCACGGTGATCAACAACGCCATCAGCATGATCGCTGGCGGCAACTCCGTGATCTTTGCTCCCCACCCCAACGCCAAGCGTGCTTCCCAGACGGCCATTCAGGTCCTGAACAAGGCCATCATCGAAGCCACCGGCGTTGCCAACCTGCTTGTCGCCGTAAAGGAACCCACCATCGAAGTGGCGCAGGAGCTCTTCTCGCATCCTCGCATCAAGCTGCTCGTGGTGACCGGTGGTGAAGCCGTTGTGGCTCAGGCCCGCAAGGTCGCCACCATGCGCCTCATCGCCGCCGGCGCCGGCAACCCGCCGGTCGTCGTCGACGAAACCGCCAACATCGCCCGTGCTGCCCGCAGCATCTACGACGGCGCTTCCTTCGACAACAACATCATCTGCGCCGACGAAAAAGAAATCATCGCCGTGGATTCCATCGCCGATCAGCTGAAGGCCGAAATGAAGGCCATCGGCGCCGTGGAAATCAGCCTTGAACAGGCTGACGCCGTGGCTCGCGTGGTCCTGCGCAACTATCCTCAGGTTGAAGGCGGCAAGGCTCCCAATCCGAACCCGAAGTGGGTCGGCCGTGACGCCGCCCTCATCGCCAAGGCCGCCGGCATCGACGTGCCCGACAGCTGCCGTCTGCTCATCGTGGACGTGAAGCGCGACATCAACCACGTGTTCGCTCGCGTGGAACAGCTGATGCCCGTTATCCCGCTGCTGCGCGCCGCCAACGTGGACGAAGCCATCGAATGGGCTCTCATCCTCGAACGTGGCCTGTCCCACACCGCCGGTATGCACTCCCGCAATATCGACAACATGGACAAGATGGCCCGCGCCATGAACACCAGCCTGTTCGTCAAGAACGGCCCGCACCTCGCCGCCCTCGGCGCTGGCGGCGAAGGCTGGACGACCATGACCATCTCCACCCCCACCGGTGAAGGTGTGACTTGCGCCCGCTCGTTCGTGCGCCTGCGCCGCTGCTGCGTTGTGGACAACTTCCGCATCGTCTGATTGTAGCGTACGCCTTTTATGGGGGGAGGGACTGGTTCCCTTCCCCCCTTTCTTATTATGAGATGCCGGGAAAGAGCGGAAGAGTCTTTCTAAAAAAGAGCTTTTCCTTTCTCTCTGAGGTCTATCTTTCTGTTTTTAAAGGTTTTTATATTTATCAAATCCCTGTTTGCGGTCTTTTGGGGCACATGCATTCCTTGAAAAAGTCCTCCCTTCAACTCGGATTGGGTGTCTTTTCCGATAGTTCCAGCTTGTGAAGGCTATTTTAAAAATACTTTTTTCACAAGATAGAATTCTTTGGTGTCGCATTTTTGCATCATGCTTTCCGCCCCCAGCCAACTCCGTTCCATCAAAGGGAGTTTTTTCTGATATAATATCAATAAGATAAAAACCCTTGTCAGGAACTATTCTCTTTCGCTGCGTAAAAACGGACAGAGGTTGCAGGAAAACCTCTCTCTGTCGCAAAAATGCAACATCACAGTCCCGCTATTTGCGGATTATTCCTGATAAGTGATGCAATTTTGCGACTTTCCCCCTTCCCATAAAAACGCCTCAAAACGCTCTCTATCACAATACCATGAAATAACAAGTAAACATTTTTTATAACCCATCTGGCACGGCACTTGCTTTATTATAAGCAAGACAAGTGAAGAAGGGAACGAGAACTTCCGAGCGGTCCGCCGGAAAGCTCCACACATCATACTACACAACCTTAATTCCTACACGGAGAAGTGACATGACTCAGGTAGCTGAAATCAAATCGCCTCATGAGCAGCGTCTCGAAGACAACATCGCCGGTAAAGAAGACATCTATCGCGAATCCCACAAGCGCGTGTTCAAGCTGCTGGAACGTTTCGACGGCCAGAAGCCCGCTATCGACGTTGAACGCGCTCTGTACTTCACGCAGTCCATGGCCGAAACCGTGGGTCAGCCTCTGGTTCTCCGCTGGGCCAAGGCTCTGATGAACGTTGCCAAAAACATCACCGTCATGGTGCAGGACGACCAGCTCCTCCTCGGCCGCTGCGGTGGTCATGACGGCCGTTACGGCATCCTGTACCCCGAACTCGACGGCGACTTCCTCGACATCGCCGTGCGCGACCTTCCCACCCGCCCGCAGTCTCCGGCTTCCATCAGCCCCGAAGACGCCAAGATCGTGGTTGAGCAGATCGCTCCTTTCTGGAAGGGCCGCACCTATCACGAAGCTCTGAACAAGGCTCTTCCCGCTGAAGTCCACAAGCTGACCTACGACGATCCCGACGGCCTGATCTCCCGCTTCATCGTCAACGAAACCTCCTCTTTCCGCTCCTCCATCCAGTGGGTGCATGACTACGAAGTGGTGCTGAAGCGCGGCTTCAACGGTCTGAAGCAGGAAATGGAAGAAAAGCTGGCCGCTCTTGATCCCGCCTCCCCCGTGGATCAGGTGGACAAGCGTCCCTTCATCGAAGCCACCATCCTCGTGTGCGACGCCATCGTTCTGTGGGCGAAGCGCCACGCCGACGCCGCCCGCAAGGCCGCCGAAGCTTGCGCCGATCCGGTCCGCAAGGCCGAACTCATCCGCATGGCTGAAAACGCCGAACACGTGCCCGCCAACCCGGCTCGCGACTTCTACGAAGCCGTTCAGTCCCAGTACTTCACCCAGATGTTCTCCCGTCTGGAACAGAAGACCGGTACCACCATCTCCAACGGCCGTATGGACCAGTACTTCTATCCCTTCTACAAGAAGGACATGGAAGCCGGCATCCTGACCGATGAAAAGACCCTGGAATACTTGGAATGCATGTGGGTCGGCATGGCCGAATTCATCGACATGTACATCTCCCCCGCCGGCGGCGCCTTCAACGAAGGTTACGCTCACTGGGAAGCCGTCACCATTGGCGGTCAGACCCCGGACGGCCGCGACGCGACCAACGATCTGACCTACCTGTTCCTGAAGTCCAAGCGCGAATTCCCGCTGCACTACCCCGACCTCGCCGCCCGTATCCACAGCCGCGCTCCTGAACGCTACCTGTGGGACGTCGCCGAAACCATCAAGTTCGGCTCCGGCTTCCCCAAGCTGTGCAACGACGAAGAATGCATCCCGCTGTACGTCTCCAAGGGCGCGACCTTTGAAGAAGCCCTTGACTACGCCGTGTCCGGCTGCATCGAAATCCGTATGCCCAACCGCGACACCTACACCTCCGGCGGTGCTTACACCAACTTCGCCTCCGCTGTGGAAATGGCTCTGTACGACGGCAAGATGAAGAAGTACGGCGACGTGCAGCTCGGCATCCAGACCGGCGACGCCCGCAAGTTCAAGAGCTGGGACGAATTCTGGAACGCCTACGTGCAGCAGCACATGCTCCTGCTCCGTACCACGTTCATCCAGCAGTACATTGTTATCCAGACCCGCGCCAAGCACTTCGCCCAGCCCATGGGCTCCGTGCTGCACGCTCTCTGCCGCAAGCACTGCATCGACCTGCATCAGCCCCAGATCCCCGAAGGCCTGAACTTCGGCTACTTTGAATTCATGGGCCTCGGCACCGTCATCGACTCCCTGGCCGCCATCAAGAAGCTTGTGTTTGAAGACAAGAAGCTCACCATGGATCAGCTCATCGACGCTCTCGAAGCCAACTTCGAAGGCTACGAAGACATCCAGCAGCTTCTCCGCACGGCTCCCTGCTACGGCAACGACGACGAATACGCCGACGAAATCGGCCGCGAACTCGACCGCATGGCCGTGTCCTTCGCCGCCAAGTACGGCAAGGAAATGGGCATCAACAACGACGCCCGTTACGTGCCCTTCACCTCTCACGTGCCCTTCGGTAAGGTTGTTTCCGCTACCCCGAACGGCCGCGTGGCGTGGTTCCCGCTGGCTGACGGTTCTTCCCCGTCTCACGGCGCCGACCACAATGGTCCCACCGCCATCCTGCTCTCCAACCACAACACGAAGAACTACGGTATGCGCGCCCGCGCTGCCCGTCTGATCAACGTGAAGTTCACTCCTAAGTGCGTTGAAGGCGATGCCGGTACCGAAAAGCTGGTGCAGTTCATCCGTACCTGGTGCGACCTGAAGCTGTGGCACATCCAGTTCAACGTCATCAACGCCGATACCCTGAAGAAGGCCCAGAAGGATCCTCAGAAGTATCGTAACCTCATCGTCCGCATCGCCGGGTACAGCGCCTACTTCGTCGACCTGACCCCCGACCTGCAGAACGACCTCATCGCCCGTACCGGCCACGACCAGATGTAAGTTCTGGCCGCTTGCGGCACACAAGATGAATGATTAAATAAATGGCGGGCCGGAATTATCTGGCCCGCCATTTCCAACTCTAACGCTCAGAAAAAGAGGTAGTCCATGGGTTCCTTTGAAGATAGAAAGGCGACCGGAACCGTCTTCAATATTCAGAAATATTCCGTTCACGACGGTCCCGGCATCCGGACCATCGTCTTCCTGAAGGGCTGCCCCCTGTCGTGCAAATGGTGCAGTAACCCCGAATCCCAGGCCTCGCATCCGCAGGTCGCCTACAACAAGGGCCGCTGCATCGGCTGCCACCGTTGCATCAAAGCCTGTGAACACGACGCCATCACCGTCAACGAAGACGGCACGCTCTCGCTCGACCGCAGCAAGTGCGACGTCTGCAAGACGCTCGACTGTGCCCACGCCTGTCCCGCACAGGGCATGATCATCTACGGCGAAAACAAAACCGTCGATCAGATCCTTAAGGAAGTGGAAAAGGACGCCCTGTTCTATGCCCGCTCCGGCGGCGGCATGACCCTTTCCGGCGGCGAGCCCCTCATGCACGCCGACATTGCCCTCCCGCTGCTCCGGGAGGCCCGTCATCGCCGCATCAAGACCGCCATTGAAACGTGCGGCTGTATCCCGTGGGATACCCTCAAGGAAGCCGCCCCGTACCTCAACTATGTCCTGTTCGACGTCAAACAGATGGACAGCGAAAAGCACCGCGAAGGCGTCGGCGTCGGCAACGAGTTGATCCTCAGCAACCTCAAAAAGCTGCTCACCGAATTCCCCAACCTGCATGTCCAGGTCCGTACGCCCATCATTCCCGGGTTCAACGACAATGACGAGTTCGCCTACGCCCTCGGCGAGTTCCTCAAGGGCTACGAGAACGTGGGTTACGAAGCCCTGCCCTACCACCGCCTGGGAACCCAGAAGTACGACTTCCTGAGCCGTGAATACGCCATGGGCGACGTCAGCCTGCCCGACGGCGTCGCGCAGCGCATCCAGCGGATCGTCGACGAAACCCGCGGTGCCGTGACGGAAGAAAAGAAGTAAGCTTCCGCTCCTCCCTTTCGAAAGAAATCCCCGTCCGGCGATCCTGGCGGGGATTTTTGCTTTCCCCTCCGTCCACTCGTCCCCTTTCCACGCACGCCTTGACGTTCTTGCGTGCAGGCACTAGCATGAGAAACCAATTTCCCTGCAATCATTTTATTTCTCGTGCGATGCCTATGGAAAACACTTCGATGACGTCTCTTGCTCCCCATTTTGAAAGTATCCTCGACACCCTCTCTGATGGCGTCTTCATCAGTGACGCGGAGGGGACGACCCTGTTCGTCAACAAAATGTACGAAACCCTGACCGGCCTGAGGCAGGGGGAAATCCGGGGCAAGAACATCCGCACGCTCGTCCAGCAGGGGATTTTCGACAAGGTCGTCAATCCGCAGATCGTCGAAACCGGGAAATCGGCCACCCACGTCCAGCAGCTCGCCAACGGGAAGCGTCTGGTCCTGACCGGCTATCCCGTTTTCGACGACAAGGGCCAGTTGTGCCTTGTCGTGACCTTCGCCCGCGACATCACCGTCCTGACCCAGCTGCAGGAGGAGATGACCGCCCAGAAGAAACTCATCGAGCAGTTCCACGACCGTCTCGCCTTCCTTGCCCGCGAACAGACCCGCGAACTCGTCCCCGTCTTCGAAAGCCGCGAGATGAAAGAGGTCATGAGCCTTGTGGAGCGGTTCGCCAGTTCCGACGCCACGGTACTCATCCTCGGCGAAACGGGCGTCGGCAAGGACGTGGTGGCCCGCCTCACCCACGAACTCAGCCCGCGCAAGGAAAAGATGTTCCTCAAGGTGGACTGCGGCGGCATTTCCGAAAGCCTCACCGAGTCGGAACTCTTCGGCTACATGCCGGGAGCCTTCACAGGCGCTGGCAACAAGGGCAAGAGCGGCTATTTCGAAATGGCCGACGGCGGCACGGTGTTTCTCGACGAAATCGGCGAACTGAGCCTTGCCATGCAGACCCGTTTGCTCCGCGTGCTTCAGGATGGCGAGATCATGCGCGTGGGCTCCTCCAAGCCCCGCAAGGTCAACGTCCGCATCATCGCCGCCACGAACCGCAACCTTGCTGAACGCGTGGAAAAGGGCCTCTTCCGGCGCGATCTTTATTACCGCCTCAACGTGGCCGTGGTGAACATCCCGCCCCTGCGCGAGCGCCCTGACGACATCCAGCCTCTCGTGACGCATTTTCTGAACATGTTCACTTCCAAGTACCGCAAACACATGAACCTTACGCCCGGCCTCATGGAAGCCCTGCGCCAGTATTCATGGCCCGGTAACGTACGCGAGCTCCAGAACCTCATGCACAGCATCGTGATCACCAAGGATCACGGCCCGCTCTCCGTCAAGGATTTGCCCCGGCACATGACCGGCAACGAGAATGAAGAGCTGTTTTTCCCCGACGACGGCATCAACTACGAGCGCCCCCTCAAGGACATCATGGCCGACATCGAGCGCGGCATCCTCCGCAAGGCTCTCAAGGTGCACGGATCCGTCCAAAAAGTCGCCGAGGTCTTCAAGGTCAACCGCAGTACCATTTTCAGGAAGCTGCATTCGGAGAAGGATGGAGGGGAATAGAACATTGGAGGGGGGAAGGGGAAACTTTCTCAGAAAGTTTCCCCTTCCCCCCTCCAAACCTC
>ENA-ORUX01002775-ORUX01002775.1-human-gut-metagenome-genome-assembly--contig:-NODE-2775-length-10514-cov-5.497849_pt1 | contig 10514 bp, 7 predicted proteins | sample MGYA00242087_ERZ509225 | MGnify/ENA primary metagenome ERZ509225 (study PRJEB26280, sample SAMEA2338864) | human gut metagenome | biome: human gut; feature: human-associated habitat; material: faeces... | reverse complement strand
ACAAGGACAGCGGCCATGGTCCTGCATGGTGCAACTCCCTGTTCGAGGATAACGCTGAGCACGGCCTGGGCCTGTATCTGGGCCAGAAGACCGTCCGTGAGAACCTGATCAAGCGCATCGCTGAGGTCGCTGGTTCTGACAAGGCTTCCGCTGAGCTGAAGGCTGCCTTTGACGAGTTCATGGCAACCAAGAACAACACCAAGGCGAACGATGCCCCCGCTAAGGCTCTGATCGCTGAGCTGGAGAAGGCTGCTGCCGCTGGCTGCACCGAGTCCGCTGAGATCCTGAAGAGCAAGGAGTTCATCGCCAAGAAGTCCGTCTGGATCTTCGGTGGTGACGGCTGGGCATACGACATCGGCTTCGGTGGTCTGGATCACGTCCTGGCTTCCGGCGAGGATGTCAACGTCATGGTCTTCGATACTGAGATGTACTCCAACACCGGTGGACAGGCATCCAAGGCTTCCAACATTGGTGAGGTCTGCCAGTTCGCTGCTGCTGGTAAGGAAATCAGCAAGAAGAGCCTGTCCGAGATCGCAATGACCTACGGTTACATCTATGTTGCTCAGATCGCTCTGGGCGCTAACATGAACCAGGCTGTCAAGGCGATTGCCGAGGCTGAGGCTTACCCCGGCCCCTCTCTGATCATCGGCTACGCTCCCTGCGAGCTGCACGGTGTTAAGGGCGGCATGACCAACTGCCAGAACGAGATGAAGAAGGCAGTTGAGGCTGGTTACTGGAACCTGTTCACCTTCAACCCGGCCAACAAGGCTCAGGGCAAGAACCCGTTCACTCTGACCTCCAAGGCTGTGGACAACGAGAAGTATCAGGCACTGCTGGCAAACGAGACCCGTTACAGCCGCCTGACTCGTGCATTCCCCGATCGTGCAAAGACCCTGTTCGAGCGCAACCAGCAGGTTGCAAACGACCGTTACGAGCACCTGACTCGCCTGGTCGATCTGTACAAGTAATCTTTCTGCCGGACTGCCTGCTCAAAGCTTTTGCAGCGGCCCCTCAGTCCGAAAGGCGGCGGCTCCGTACTGGCGGTTACTGCGCAACGCAGCAGTGCGAAACTGTGAACCTCTGAGCACAAACGGCTTTTGATTTTGAGTACAAACTCGAGCACGCTTTGTTCGTCGCAAAGCATCTGATTTCAAACCATCCGCCCGCACGCTGTACGCGAACAGGGTGCAGGGCAGGATGTCTGAAATACCAAAGCGCCCGCGAGGGTCCTTGAAAGCACACCCCGCGTGTGTCAGGAGCATAAGGTCTGCTTGCAGATACCTTGTTCCGCCTGCTGCATAAGACCTGTGAAAACAGGCATCTTGCCGCAGTAAAAACAATTGCGTTTTTAGCGCCCCATCCACTGGCAACAGTGAATGGGGCGTATTTTTGTGCGCGAATGCGATAAAAATGTGAAAAATAGTGTGCAAGATGCTTTTTACAGTTTTTTCATAGCTTCTTCATGAAATCAAATGTGAAACCTGCTATACTGCTGTCATAAGGAACCGGGGCCGCAACCGATTCCTTGTACATGATTCCTCCTCACCAAGGCAATATCCAAAAACAGAACGCCTTTTCCAGTGTACCGCAAGCGCTGGAAAGGGCGTTTTGCTTTTTGGTACAGGATTTCCGTTTTATAATTCGGCGCTTTTAGGGTTGACCCTGCTTTTTTACGGCGCTATAATAAATCTGTAAGTTAAGTTTTTTAGCAGCCCCAGGAGGTGAACGCAGAACAATGGACCCGGATCATAGTCGAAGACGATGGAACGATGCGGCAGATCGGATAACAAAAACAGCTGCGTTCGCCTTTTTGGGCCGGAACCCCGTGTAAGCGGAAGCTTCCGGAGCAAAAGGGTGCGGCTTTGTGCGCATGATCCGTGTTTTTACGCGCGGCAGTGCACCAGAGCGGCGCTTTTGTGATGCGGTTTGCTGCATCCTCCCCAGTCTTGGAACACGAGAGGAGGAGCAAACATGGAAGAAAAGAAAAAAGCGGTTCCGGAGGGGGAAGCATCCCTCCCGGTGCAGGAGCTGCCCGCGGATATCCCTGCGGAGGTGCGCCAGAAGCTGGCCGAAGACCTGAACGAAGAGGCCACCGAAGACCTCAAGCAGGACATCCGGGAGGCGGAAAAAGAGGAGGCCAACGACGAGGAGGTCAAGGCTGACCCCGAGATGCTGACCAAGAGCCGCCTGCTCAAGCTGCTGGTGAAAAAGCAGTACGTCAAGCTGCGCGAAGTGACGGAGGAAGAGCAGCCCGCCGACCTGGCAGAACTGCTGGAAGAGCTGGATGAGAACAACCGTCTGGTGGTGTTCCGCCTGCTGAAAAAAGAGGTGGCGACCGAGGCGTTCGCCTATATGTCCGATGAGGCCCGTGACGATCTGGTCAACGCGTTCTCGGATGTGGAACTGGTCAGCGCCATTGAAGAGATGAGCCTGGACGATGCCGCGGACCTGCTGGAAGATATGCCGGCCGGCGTGGTCAAGCGGGTGCTGGAGAAATCCTCCAAGCAGACCCGTGAGAGCCTGAACAAGCTGCTGAACTACCCCGAGAGCTCCGCCGGCAGCCTGATGACGCCGGAATATGTCCGCCTGCGCAAGGATATGACCGTGAACGACGCCTTTGGAGCCATCCGCACCCAGGGCGAGAGCGCCGAGACCGTTTACACCTGCTATGTCGTTGAGCGGAACCGTCTGCTGGGCGTTGTGTCTGCCCGCAGCCTGCTGTTGGCAGAACCCAAAACCCCGGTGACCGAGATCATGGACGACAACGTGGTCACGGTGAAAGTCACGGATGACCAGGAGTATGTGGCCCGTGAGATGCAGCGCTACGACTTTACCGCCATGCCCGTTGTGGACAACGAGGGGATGTTCGTGGGTATCATCACCATCGACGATGCAATCGATGTCCTGACCGACGAGTCCACCGAGGATATGCAGAAGATGGCGGCTATTCTGCCGGACGACGATGCCACGACTTATTTTGGCACCAGCGTCTGGACCCACGCCAAGCAGCGTATCCCCTGGCTGCTGATTTTGATGCTTTCGGCAACCTTTACCGGCATGGTCACCACCCATTATGAGGAAGCATTCGTCAGCCTGCCCCTGCTGGTCTCGTTCATGCCCATGCTGATGGACACCGCCGGCAACTGCGGCAACCAGATCAGCACCCTGATGGTCCGCGGACTGGCGCTGGGCGAAGTGGAGCCCAGCGATTTCCTCCGTGTGCTGGGCAAAGAGATGCGTGTTTCCGCCATTGTGGGCGCCGTGCTGGGCATCGTGAACGGCCTGCGCATCTACCTGATGTACACGTTCCTGTACGCCGGGCAGTACGAGAATGTCCTTGGCTATGCCGTTGTGGTCAGCGTGTCGCTGTTCTTCAGCGTCATCTTGGCAAAGCTGGTGGGCGGTATGCTGCCGCTGGCCGCCAAGAAGCTGGGTGCTGACCCGGCCATTATGGCAACGCCGTTCATCACCACCATCGTGGATGCGTGCAGTTTGATCCTGTATTTCCAGATCGCACAGCTGGTGTTCAAGAATATGATGTGATTCTCAAAAAGAAGCTTCGGTGGGTTTCATCGAAGCTTCTTTTTTTTTGGTAAAACCGGAGTTTTCCCTCTCTTTTCAACAGGGCGTTTTTGCTTCTCTTCCATGTGGAAAACTGCAGCCTCAAAAATTCCAGATTGGAGAGGCTGAAAACACCCCGGTGCAGAAAGCCTCGAAAAATAAATTTTTGCCCTCGACTTTCTTTTGGAAAAAAGAAAAAATCCCTCCATTTCTCCCCAAAAGCTTCCAGCATCCGCCCGGAAGAATACAACAGGTATAACGGAACGCTCCCAAAACGGTGGAAAACTCGGTGGAAAAAGTGGAAAACACCGTGGGAAACCCCGCTTCTTTTTCACAAATCCAGTGGAAAACCCAGTGGAAAAAGTTAAAAGATGATTCCAGCGGGGATAAAACGCGGGAAAAAACGGGCGGCGGGGCCGTTCTCTGCCGCGAACTCTCGCAGGGATTTTCTTGAATGGCGTGGGCAAACATGATACAATGGTGTGCAGAAAGGCTCTCAGAAAACGGGCCGCAAAATTTAAAACACGGAGGCGTTTGCCTATGAACTGGATCACCAAGCTGGAGCGGAAATTTGGCCGCTATTGCATCCCCAACCTGATCTCCATTCTGATCGGCGGTCAGATCCTGGTCTATGCAGTGGAGCTGTTTGTCAACCAGTATATTTCGTTCTACCTCAATCTGGACCGTGGCGCTCTGTTGGCGGGCCAGATCTGGCGGGTCATCACGTTTATGTTTGTGCCGTTCTCGGGCGGCGGGCCGCTGAGCGTGGTTTTGGGCATCTACTTCACCTGGTTCATCGGCACGGCACTGGAAAAAGAGTGGGGCGATTTCCGCTTTAACCTCTATCTCCTGCTGGGGATGCTGGGGGCGGTGCTGGCCTGCCTGTGCACGGGTTGGGCAGACACCTACTGTCTCTCCCTCTCTCTCCTGCTGGCCTTTGCCATGCTCTACCCGGAGGTGCAGGTGCTGCTCTTTTTCGTCATCCCGGTGCGGGTGAAGTATTTTGGCCTGTTTGCGGCGGCGCTCTGGGTGTTCAGCTTCCTGACGGCTGCCCCGCTGGGCAAGCTGAATTATCTGCTCTGCATGGTGGGCTTTGCGGCGTTCTTTGGCCCGCAGGCTGCCCGCAGTGTCCGGGCATGGATCCGCCGGGAGCAGTGGAAGAGGAAAAACAGACGATGATGATCGACCGGATCGAGGGCAATGCGGAGCTGAAAAAGAGCGTCCGCATGATGCTGGACAGCCGCCGGATGACCCACAGCCTCCTGCTGGTGGGCGAAGAGGGGCTGGGCGCGGGCTTTGCGGCCCGCTGCGTGGCGGCCGATTACCTCTACCCCGCAGGCGGAGCGCCTGCCGAGGCCCTGCTGCGGGGCGAGTGCTGCCGCGCCGTGGCAAAGGCCGGTAAGCGCGACAGCGGCACGGTGGAGACCGGCATCGTGCGGGAAGCCATCTCGGTGTCCGGTATGGGCAGCGGCGGGAAGTATCTGGTCGGTCAGGTCACCGCCATGCGCAGCGAAATTTTCAACACCAGCCTTTCCGCCGAGGGGCGCGCGGTGCTTTTGTACCATGTGGAGCGGATGAACGAGGAATCCGCCAACGCCCTGCTGAAGGTCATGGAAGAGCCGCCGGAGGGGGTGCTGTTCCTGCTCACGGCGGATTCTCTGGCCAGTGTGCTGCCCACCATCCGCAGCCGCTGCGTCAGCTTTGCAGTGGCACCGGTGTCCCCCGCCGACTGCACCCGCTACTGCGCGGCGCAGGGGGTGGACAAAAAAACAGCCGCACTGTACAGTGAGCTGTTCGATGGTCATATCGGCACGGTGCTGGCGGTCGCCCGGGACGAAGCCCGCGCTGCACAGGTGGAAAAGGCGCTGGAACTTGCCCGCGCTGCCGCCGCCCGGGACAGCTACACCGCCGCCGTGCTGCTTGCCGCCTACGAAAAGGATAAAGCCGCTGTCGCCGCCCTGCTGACCGATTTTCGCGCCGTGGCAGCAGCTGGTCTGCGCAGCAGTCCCCGCGCCCCGGTGCAGGGCACACAGGCGCGGCAGGCGGTACGTCTGGCAGATGCCGCCTTGCAGCGGCTGGGCGCGCAGGTGAACCCCAAGGTGGTGCTCTCGGTGTTTGCGGCAAAGCTGTGTACCCTTTGAAAAAATAACGAAACAACAAGAACCCCCTCCGGCGCTTGCGGTACACCGGAGGGGGTTCTTGTTTGGGGTATTGCTTTGGTGTGAGGAGGAATCATGTGCGGGGAAGTGGTTGCGGCCCCACTGTCCCTGCAAGATACAGTATACCCGATTTTACGAAAAAAGTCATTACATTTTTGTGAAAAATCAAAAAAGTTCCTGAAACTTTGTACCGCACTGCGAAAAAAATACAAAATGAAACGTTTGAGAAGAAAAACTTAACTCCCTCAGTCAAAACCTGACGGTTTTGCCAGCTCCCTCTGGGAGGGAGCCTTTGGCAGGGCGGTACAGTTTCCGGCTAAACCGCAAAGCTTGCGGGCACGCTCGCTCCCCCTCGGGGGAGCTGTCGCGCAGCGACTGAGGGGCTATGAATGGAGAAGCGAAAAAAGAGCGTTAAAGCGCTAGCGCCGACTGGCGCAGCGCTAGCTTTTTTGTGCTTCGACTTCTTCTTTAGGATTGTCAAGGGCGAGCAGCCCTTGGCCCGTTGCGGGGTGGGTGGAGTCCAGAGGTAGGGAGGGGGGAGTCGGAACACCCCTCCCTGCCTCTGGCCCAGCGGAGCGTTCCAGCCCGCTGCTGGCAAGCAGCAACTTCCCCCGCGCCGCGCTCTCACCCGTTTTTCATCTGCTCCGCGTGCAGTCTGCCGTGCTCCACATAATGGGCAGCGTTGTGCAGGTTGGCTTCGATCTGTGCCGTGCTCACCTGCTTGATGACCCGGGCGGGCACGCCCACCGCCACCGAATTGTCCGGGATGACCATGCCCTCCGGCACAAGCGCCCCTGCCCCGATGATGCAGTTTTTGCCCACCACGCAGTGGTTCAGCAATGTGGCGTGCATCCCGATCAGACTGCCGTCCCCTACGGTGCAGCCGTGCACCAGTGCGCAGTGCCCTACCGTGACGTTTTCGCCAAGGGTCACGCAGCCGCCAATGTCGCAGTGCAGCACCGCGTTGTCCTGCACGTTGCTGTTTTTGCCGATGGTCAGCGTGCCGTCATCGCCGCGCAGCACCGCGCCGTACCAGACGGTAGAGCCGGGCTTTAAAACCACATCCCCCTGCACGGTGGCGCTGGGAGCTACAAAAGCTGCGCCTTCATCCCGGGGCTTTTTTCCACAAAAAGACAAGAACATTGTTAAAAACCACCTTTCACCCTTTTTCTTTTGGCTGGTTTATGGTATTCTTTATAAAGACGGATCTCGCCGTTTCTATTCTATCGCAAGGCGGGAAATGAGTGCAAGAGTAAAATAGCATATTTGCGATATGCAGTTTGCGGATGTTGTTCGTGCATTGAAAACGCAAACTGCGATAGCAAGCTGACGCTTTATCATCAAGGGAGAAGTTCATGGATCTTCAAAAAAGCTGTCGCCGGCTGGCGGCATGGGTGCTCACGCTGGCACTGGCTGCGGCGCTGGCTTTGCCGGGCGGGGCGGTATACGCAATGCCCATCCAGACCGCCAATGCACAGGAAAGTGTTTACCTGATCAACGCCGTCACCGGCGAGGTGCTGCTGGACCAGAACTCCGGGCAGCAGCGCTGCGTGGCAAGCCTGACCAAGATGATGACCGCCCTGCTGCTGCTGGAAAGCGGCAAGAACCTTGACGAGACCATCACCGTGCCCGCCGACCTGACGGAGGAGTTCCAAAAGATCCGCAGTCAGAACGGCAGCACCATTCTGCTGGCGGCGGGCGAACAGCTGCGCCGCATCGACCTGCTGTATGCGCTGCTGGTGTGCAGCGCCAACGATGCCGCCAGCGTCATCGCGTGGGACGTGGCGGGCAGCATCCCGGCCTTTGTGCAGCAGATGAACGCCCGGGCGGAGCAGCTGGGATGCACCAGCACCCGGTTCTCCTGCCCGCACGGCTTGTACGACGATGGAAATGTTTCCACCGCACAGGATATGGGAAAGATCGCGATAGCCTGTGCCCAGTACGAGATATACCGGCAGATCGCCGATACCCTGCAATACGAGATCCCGGCCACCAACCTGCACGCGGCGCGCAGTATCCGCTCCACCAACAAGATGCTGGACCCGGAAAACAGCTGCTACCGTGCCTACATTCACGGCATGAAAACGGGATTTACCACAAAAGCCGGGCGCTGCTATGTGACCGCCGCCCAGCAGGGGGATACCATTTACGGGCTGGTCATTCTGGGCTCGGACCGGAAAAACATCTACGCCGAAGCTGCGGCCATTCTGGACTGGGCCTTTGCGGGCTGTCCGCAGCAGCAGGCTGCTGCCTGAAAAAAGCCGGTTTTCTTTTACCGGCATCTGTGATATGCTTTATCGCTGAAGAAGTTGATTATAGGGGGTACGCTCATGCTTCATAACACGTTCTGCCGCCGGCTGGCGGCGCTGGTGCTCACATTGGCAGTGGCTCTTTCGGCAGCGCTGCCGGGGTTTGCGGCATACCCCATGCCCGTCCAGACCGCTACCGAGACCGAGTCGGTGTATCTGTTCAACGCGGACACCGGCAAGACGATCCTGAGCCAGAACGCCGACCAGCAGAAATATGTGGCAAGCCTGACCAAGCTGATGACCGCCCTGCTGCTGGTGGAAAGCGGCAAGGACCTGAACGGTGAAGTGACCGTGCCCACCGACCTGACGCAGGAGTTCAAGGATATCCAGAACGCCAACGGCACCACCATGGGTCTGCGCATTGGCGAGACCGTGCGCCGCATCGACCTGCTGAACGCCATGCTTATCGTCAGCGCCAACGACGCCGCCAGCGTTATTGCGTGGGACGTGGGTGGCAGCGTGGTGGGCTTTGTGCAGCAGATGAACGCCAAGGCGGCAGAACTGGGCTGCACCGGCACGAACTTTACCTGTGCCCACGGCCTGTTTGACTACGGCAACGTGTCCACCGCGCAGGATCTGGCAAAGATCGCCGCCGCCTGCGCGGAGAACCAGACCTTTGCACAGGTGGCGGGCACTGCCAGCTACGTGCTGCCTGCCACCAATCTGCGCAAGGCGGAGTATACCATCAGCAGCTCCAACAGCCTGATGAACAGCGAAAGCTCAAACTACCGGGAGTATGTCCAGTGGGTCAAGGGTGGCTTTACCACGCTGGCGGGCCGCTGCACCGTGGCCTTTGCCCAGCAGGACGGCCACAGCTACGGGCTGGTGATCCTTGGCTGCGACACGCAGGAGCACCTGTTTACCGCGTGCGACGACCTGTTCGACTGGGCGTTTGCCAGCTTTGCCGACCGTCCGCTGGTGGATACCCAGACCGTGCTGACCACCGTAGACCTGAACAAGTGCCGCACCGAGCCGTCTGTGGAGCTGTACGCCGCCGCGCCGGTCAGCGGCTACGGCCACAGCGACGATAAGGTGAGCTATTCCTTCGACCTGCCCGAGCGCGTCTCTGCTACCGTCAAGGAAGGTCAGAAGCTGGGCACCGCTACCGTCTATCTGGACGGCTACGAGATCGGCACCGTGGACCTCGTGACCCATCAGGAATATATCTCGGACTTTCGCACCGACCTCAAAACCACGCTGGAGCTTCTGGCGGCCCTCATCCTCATCTTAGCCGTCCTCAGCTTCGCCACCATGGTCATGGGTGGAGGCTCGCTGAACCTCAGCCGCCGCCGCAAGACCCGCAGAAGATAATTTCTTTGATACAGCAAAAGCTGCCGCAGAAAAACGCGGCAGCTTTTTTGATTTTTCAGAGCGTCCGGAACTTTGCGGCCAGCACCGACAGTGTGATTTTGGGGTTGACCTGCGTGGACAGATGCCAGATGGCCGTATCCGCCAATCCAAGGGCCTTACGGGCCGTTTCGCCCTGCACCGGGGAATGTTTACTGCCCTGCACGCCGGCGGCCGCGGCGGCCCGGAAATCGGCCAGCAGGGCGGTGGCACCAGCCTTGTCTTTTTCGTATCCCGCCAGCAGCACGGCAGCGGCATAGCTGTCCCGGGCCTGTGCGGCCTTTGCCAGGGTCAGCGCCTGCTCCACCAAGGCCCGGCGGTCTTCGTCCCGGGCCGCCGCAAGCACCGTGCCAATGTGGCCGTCAAACAGCTCGCTGTAGAGGGCGGCGTCCTTTTTCTCCACGCCCCGCGCGGTGCAGTAGCGGGCACAGGCCTCCGGGGAGACCGGGGCCACCGCAAAGCTGATGCAGCGGCTCCGGATGGTGGGCAGCACGCCTGCCAGCGAATCTGCCGTCATGATAAAAAGCACGCCCTCGGGCGGCTCCTCCATCACCTTGAGCAGGGCGTTGGCCGATTCCTCGTTCATCCGCTCCACATGGTAGAGCAGCACAGCGCGTCCCTCTGCCGAAAGGCTGGTGTTGAAGATCTCGCTGCGCATAGCCTTGACCTGACTGACCAGATATTTTCCGCCTGCGCCCATACCGGCAACGCTGATCGCTTCACGCACGATGCCAGTCTCCACATGGCCGCTGTCGCGGTCGCCGGGCTTACCCACAGCACGGCAGCATTCGCCCCGCAGAAGGGCCTCAGCGGGCGCTCCGCCTGCAGGGTAAAGATAATCTGCCGCAATGCAGCGGGCCGCAAAACCGGCTCCAAGGCCCTCTTCACCCACCAGCAGCACGCTGTGGGTCAGGCGGCGGGCTGCCAGCATCAGCTGCACGCTGCTTTTCAGTTCTGCATTGCCCTCCATGCGGTCCAGCATCATGATGTTTCTCCTTACCTTCTGTTTCTCCGCTTCCACTGCTCACGGCGTACCCATGCGCGGACGGAACGATAGGCCATCGGGCCAAAGAACAGCCAGACGTTCGCCATGCTGAGCAGCAGGCTCAGCTTTTGCGGCAGCGGCGCGCCCAGAAAG
>ENA-ORUX01002765-ORUX01002765.1-human-gut-metagenome-genome-assembly--contig:-NODE-2765-length-10542-cov-2.499762_pt1 | contig 10542 bp, 13 predicted proteins | sample MGYA00242087_ERZ509225 | MGnify/ENA primary metagenome ERZ509225 (study PRJEB26280, sample SAMEA2338864) | human gut metagenome | biome: human gut; feature: human-associated habitat; material: faeces... | reverse complement strand
TATTGAATAAAATTTCATATAAATCGAAATATCTGATTCTGTAACTCGCTGCAAGTTTTTTATATAAATCTGTAATAATCAGTAATTATTTTGTCTTATTCTGTATTTCTCTGCACAATTCTGTAAGTCTCTGTAAAACTCTGCAAGATTCTGCAAAACTCTGGATAACTCTGTTTTTCATATATTTTGACAGAAAATTGCAGAAAGTGATATACGAAGTACAACGATGAAAAAAGGGCAGGATGTGTGGCGTGGGCCTACGCCCACCCCACGTTTCCTTATTCGCACTGGCGTGCTCAACGGGAACCATCCTGCCCTGCGGGGCTCAAAGGCATGACAAAACATAAGCTCGATCCTGCGGTTCGGAAAAAAGGAACCGACCCAAATGCCCGCCGAAAGCTCCTCCCCTTGAAGGTGTACTGCACGAAAGAGGAACGGGCCGTGATTGAAGAACAGGCCAAAACTGCGGGCATGAGCGTTTCGGAATACCTGCGGAATGTTGGAAAGGGGACGCCAGTGAAAAGCCGGGTGGACGTGCAGGCGATCAAGGCGTTTGCCAAGGTCAACGCTGATCTGGGCCGGGCCGGGGCTTACTCAAAATGCTTCTAAAAAACGAGGAAAGGCTCATTGGCTATTCTGGGGAACAACTGAGGCAAATGACCAACAACACGGTAGGCGAGATCAACAGGCTCCAATCTTCCTTGGCGTTGATTTCTAAAAGAATTTTAAGGGACTAGATTATGATTGCCCGGCGCTTGCGCATGAACACTCCATCAAAAAGCAGCATTACCCGGCTGATTGCCTACCTTACAAATTCGTAGGGGAGCAGCAACCGGGTACAGGACGTTCGCATAACGGGATGCGAGTCTGAAGACGCTACATGGGCGAGCATGGAAATGCTGGCCGTCCAGCAGCAGAACTCTTGGGCAAAGAGCGATAAGACCTACCACTGTATGATCAGCTTTCAGGAAGGGGAGCATCCTTCCCCGGCGGAGATTGCAGAGATCGAGCAGCGGTTTTGCGAAAGTCTTGGCTATGGAAGTCACCAGCGCGTGTCCGTCCTGCACGGCGACACGGAACACCTCCATCTGCGCATCGCCATCAACAAGATTCATCCTGAAAAGCTGACTATCCATGAGCCCTTCTATGATCATAAGGAACTGGCCCGTGTCTGCACGGAGGTTGAACGGCAATACGGACTAGGCGTGGACAATCATACGTTCCGAACACAGGCCCGGCCCAACGCGGCCATCAACATGGAGAGGGCGGGGGACATAGAGTCTCTCACCGGCTGGATACAGCGTACCTGCGGATTTGAAGGATGCGCGGGAGTGGAAGACGTTCGGCGCTGTTTTGGCGAAGCATGGCCTTGACGCTTAAGGCTAGGGGAAACGGCTTGGTCTTTGCCTCTGGTGAGCTGCACGTCAAGGCCAGTTCCATTGATCGAAGCCTGTCCAAAACCTCTTTGGAAAAGCGGCTCGGAAGGTTTGAAGGTATCTCCCCGTCATCTTCTATGAAGTCACAAAAGACCTATGAGCGCAAGCCGTTATCGGCAGGCGCTTCTCGCTTGTGGAGTGAATACCAGCGCGAAGAACAGGAGTGCCAGAACAAGCGCGAACGCCTGCGGCAGGAACGTATGGAACAGCGGGAAGAGGCCGTGAAGGATTTCCGCCTCAGAAACCTGCTCATCAAGAACATGACCAGCGGCATCCTCAACAAGCTCATCTTGTACCGTTTGAGCCGCAATCGGCTGAAGAAGCAGCTACAGAAGAAGCAGTGGATCGACTGGTTGAAAGCCAAGGCCGGGCAGAGCCATCCTGCGGGCAGACACGCTCTCCGGGAGAAGCAAGGGGCATCTCAGCGCAGAGCAGACGCAGCTCTGCGAGTTCTTGAGTTTGGCAGAGCCCGATACCGTTTCAATCCCGAGGAGCGTGAGAGTTTCTTCATCCGCGTGGAGCGACAGAACGGCAGCCGGGCAGTGATTTGGGGCACGGACCTTGAACGGGCCGTTGCGGAGTCGGGAATGGCCATCGGAGATCGCATAAGCCTTCGCAAGATCGGTGCTGAAGCCGTTTCCGTCCATCAGAGGCAGGAAGACGGCCAAGGCCATGTGGAAAAAGCCCGCATCGCGGGTCAGCGTAATCACTGGCGTATAGACGTGCTTGCAAAAAGGATTTCGGAAGAGGCTTTGGCCTACCTCCAATCCAGATACGAAGGGCACAGCAGCTATCTCCGAGGTATAGAGCGATACCCACTGGAGCCGGAAACGATCACCCGTAAGGGCACTCGAATCTTTGCCGAGGGCGTCAAGGAAAACGGTGGACGTCTGTTTGTCTCGCGGCAAGCAACGGATGCGGAACTCAGGTGCATCATGGATTTTGCCGAACGTCATTATAAGGACGTGACGATCCATGCCCCCGATACTCTATGCGCACGGATGAAGGGCGGCATCACACAACACCCGGAACAGAAACGTACTCAGGAACAATCACAGGATGAGGGGTATGGACGATGACCCAAAATGCAAAGCGCACTTCCCGCCTTGGCGCGGCCTGTTATGTCTTTACGGCTTTTTTCATGGGGTTATGGGCAGCCACACAGTTTGTCGCATGGAGAGTAGCCTATCATCCTTCCCTCGGCCCTAATCTGCATGGAGTCTATCCGCCGTGGGATATTCTCGTCTGGTGGCGGCAAGGCGGGTATGATGCTTTCCCCGATCTTTTTTTGGCCGGAGGTTCGGCGGGCACGGGGATAACGGCGGTCATGCTGATTTTTTTCATTATTAAACAGACAGTTGCTACAAACACAAGTCGAGCTGTGGAAACGATACACGGTTCAGCACGTTGGGCGGGCAGAAAAGACATTGAAGAAGCTGGATTTCTTAAAGATGAAGGTGTGTTCATCGGAGGCTGGAAAGATCCGGAAACAGGAACGTGTCATTATCTTCGTTTTAAGGGAAACCTTCATATTTTGGCCCTTGCTCCCACGCGCTCAGGAAAAGGGGTTTGCCTTGTTTTACCCACTTTGCTGACGTGGATGGAGAGTTGTGTCGTCACGGATATTAAAGGGGAACTTTGGGCACTCACTGCCGGATGGCGGCAGAAGTACGCCAAACAGAGAACATTGCGTTTTGATCCTGCATCACCATACGGCTCCATTAAGTGGAATCCTTTGGATGAAGTCCGCCTGGGGACAGAGTTTGAAACGGGCGATGTTCAAAATCTGGCAGGTACTCTAGTCGATCCTACAGGCAAAGGGTTGGAAGATACAGGAAGTTCAGCTCACTTTAATAAACTTGCCCGTTCTTTACTTGTGGGGATTATTATCCATGCTCTTTATAAAAGAGAAAAAACAGGAGAAATAGCTTCATTAGATGAAATTGATATAATTTTACAAGGAAAAGTACAAGATGATAGCTATTGGGAGGAATTAAAAAAATACAAACACATGAAAGATGAAAAAGGTAATTGGATTACGCATCCATTGGTTGTCAAAATAGCTAATGATATAATGGCTGTTAAGGAAAAAGAACGTGGAGCTATTATGACGACAACCAAGAATATTATTAGTCTATATAGAGACAGTGTGGTTGCAAAGAATACATCATGCTCTGAATTTCATATTTCAGATTTAATGGATTAAGAAAATCCTATTGCTTTATATAGAATTGTACAACCTTCTGATCAAGTTCGATTGTCTCCTCTTGTTCGAGTTTTTATGAATATGTGTTGTCGGCTTTTGGCAAATAAGATGACATTTGAAAAACAGAAATCTGGAGATGTTCGAGCTGTATGTAATCATAAACATAAGCTCCTTATGCTTCTTGATGAATTTCCAGCATGGGGAAGATTGGAAAGTGTTGAAGAATCATTAGCTTATTTAGCTGGATTTGGCATTTATTTCTATATTATTGCTCAAGATATGCAACAGCTTATCAAGACATATGGTGAAAATCAGACGATTACTGCGAATACGCATATTCAGATTGGTTTTGCACCCAACAATCCTAAAAGCATAAAATATCTGTCTGAAATGACGGGGGTAACGACAGTTGTAAAACCGCAAGTTACGACAAGTGGTTCTCGAATAGGGGTATTCCAGAAACAGGTTAGCACAACATACCAAGAAGTCCGGAGGCAACTCATGACGGAAGATGAAGTCATGCGGATGCCAAAAGCAAAGATGGATGGCGACAACATGATCGAGGGTGGGGACATGCTCATCTTTCTGGCTGGTACGCCCGCCATCTATGGAAAGCAGATGCCCTACTTCCTCGATCCCATCTTGAAGGCTCGTACCGGCGTGGAACCCCCGGCAGATACCGATCGGATCATTGAGCCAGTGCAGGAACAAGAGGTCAATTTGGAGCAAGTTCCCAATACCTGCGAGGGCATCTTCGATGAAGAGCAGCCGGACCCCTCCTTTTTTGAAGCGTAGTCTCTTCGCGTTCGGCTTTATGCTGGTCCTCTTGGGGGTAACAGGTTGTTTTTTCGTGGTGAATACCACACGTAGCTTTCCTCTTGGCGTTTATTTCAAAACACACGGTCCAGTTCATAAAGGCGATCTCGTTTTGTTCTGCCCCGAAGAGAACATGGTGGCGCGCTATGGGCGCGCACGCGGCCTCATTTCTTACGGCGTTTGTCCCGGCAGGTACGGCTACCTGATCAAGCGTGTCATGGCCACCGAAGGCGACGAGGTAAACCTTTCCGACGCAGGGGTGTCGGTAAACGGGATTTACCTTCCCAACAGCCAGCGGCAAAAAGCCTTTCCCGCTTTTTCGGGCTCGTTGGTCCTGCATAATCAGGTTCTGCTCATGTCTGAACACCCACTCAGCCGCTACTTCGGCTTCGTCAGGGTTGAAAAAATATGTACGCCCCTGAAACCCTTCATTTTGTGGGAGTAATATATGACCAAAGCAGATGATCATTATGTGCAGGTAGCCGAGACGCTGATTGAAAAGCTGGAGCAGGGAACCGCGCCTTGGCAGAAACCTTGGGATAGCGGCGGATACGGTTCCTTGCCCCTGAACCCTACGACAGGCAACCGCTATCGTGGCGGCAATGCCCTACAACTGATGATGCAGGAGGACGGCGATCCCCGTTGGATGACCTACCGTCAGGCGCAGCAAGCCGAGGCACAGGGTCGCCAGGGAGGGAGGGGGACCCCCCTAATTTATTGGAAAGTTGAGGAGGAGCGATCTGTCCGAGGTGAGGACGGCAAGCCGGTTTATGATAAGGATGGAAATTCGCTCAAGGAAACGGTGCAGCTTGAGCGTCCGCGTAGCTTTATCAGCTATGTGTTTAACGCAGAGCAGATCGACGGATTGCCCCCTTGGTAGCCGATAAGGAAAGAGTATGGGCGGACGTGCAGCGGGCGGAAAATATCCTTGAGGCGTCCGGTGTAAAACTTGTCCATAGGGCACAGGGACACGCTTTCTACAGGCCGGGGGAAGATGCTATTTATCTCCCTGAAAAAAAACAGTTTTCGAGTGAGGAAGGGTATTATTCGACAGCCCTTCATGAACTTTCGCACTGGACTGGCCATGAATCTCGTTTGAACCGTGAATTCGGGCCGTTCGGTTCCATTGCCTATGCTAAAGAGGAACTGAGGGCCGAAATCGGCAGTATGATGATTTCCGGTGAACTTGGCATCGGCCAAAGTGTTGATGACCATGCCGCCTACGTCCAGAGTTGGATAAAAATTCTTAGGGATGATCCGCGTGAGGTTTTCCGAGCCGCAGCCGATGCGGAAAAGATCATGGATTATGTCATGGAATTTGAACACACACAGGAATTGGGGCAAGAGCACCAATCGGGTTTGGAAAAAAACTCTCTGGGTATGCCGGAACAGGGGGTCGAGCTACATGCCGACATGCAAGAGCACCAGGCGGAAGCCACGAGAAGCCAGGCTGCGGCATCATCAAATAACGAACGTGTTTATCTGAATGTTCCCTTCAAGCAAAAAGAGGAGGCCAAAGCCCTTGGAGCACAGTGGGATCGGCAAAAAAGGTCATGGTATGTTCCGGCAGCCACCGATACGGCAGCTTTTGCCAAATGGTTAAAGAAGGAGGAGACAGTGCAGACCCCTCAGAAGGAAGCAAGCGAACAGCGTCGGGACCCCCAACGGCTTTATTTGGCTGTTCCCTATCTGGAGCGGAAGGCGGCGAAGACGGCAGGGGCAAAATGGGACAGCATCGCTCAAAGCTGGTATGCCGGGCCACAGGCAGACATGGAACAGTTGAAAAGATGGCTTCCGGAAAATGTGAAGAACGAACAGCTTCCCGCGATGACTCCCCGTGAGGAGTTTGCGGAAGCCCTGCGTTCTGTCGGGTGCATCGTCGAAGGAGAGCATCCGTTGATGGACGGCGCGGCACATCGAATCAGGACGGAAGGCGATAGGGCGGGAGCCTCTTCAGGGTTCTATGTCGCTTATATGGATGGGCGGCCAGCGGGGTACGTGAAGAATAATCGGACGGGAGAAGAGGTGCGTTGGAAAACGCAAGGGGCTTTTATAAGCCAACAGGATAAAGCAGCCTTCCAAGCCGAATGCGCCAGAAAACAACAGGAACGGGCCAAAGAGCTGCTTCTCGAACATGAAAAAACGGCAGAACGTGTGGCCGGGCAGCTCTCCTGGATGAAACAAGACGTGCCGACTCCTTATCTGGACAGGAAAGGACTGGCTCCCCGAAGAGGAGTTTTTTTGGCCACAGATGGAAAAACGACTTGCATCCCTGCTGTTGACGCAGATGGAAAGCTGTGGTCCATGCAGTATATTCAGGAAGACGGTACAAAGAGATTCGCCAAAAACAGCCGCAAGGAAGGATGTTTCCACCCTGTGGGCGGCATGGACGCCTTGCGTACCGCCCCGGCCATCGTGATAGCTGAGGGCTACGCCACGGCAGGAAGCATTTCTGATGCCATAGGTCATGCGACCGTCGCGGCTTTCGACTCTGGGAATCTTATGGCCGTGGCTACGGCTCTTAAAGATAAATACCCGGATAAAGCCGTAATCATCGCGGGAGATGACGATATCCATCTCCTTAATCATCCAAAGGTTCGAGCCAATCCCGGACGTGAAAAGGCGGAAAAGGCTGCACAGGCCGTGGGAGGTAAAGCCGTTTTCCCTGTCTTTGTTCCCGGAGAACGGGAAAAAGATATGGCCGGTTTTACGGACTTCAATGACCTAAGCCAAAAGAGTAACATTGGGTATGGCTGCGGTGGCCCGCCAGCTTAAACCGGCCATTGAGAAGGCCATCAAGGAAAAGGCCATTGAACTTGAGAAGAATAAACAACTGGTTCATTCCCACTCTGAGGAAATGAGCCGCTGAGGTGGGTCATGAGCGAAAAAACGGAATTGTCGGCACGAGAGGAGGAAGAGGCCGTGCGCGCCGCATACACGCGACCGGACGAAGCTACGACGCTCAGGGAGTCTGTCGAGGCAAAGTGTGCCCTGCTTTCCGTCCCCGGACTGGAGGTAGAATTTGATCCGGAGGAAGCGGAGCAGTGTGGCGCGTTCATGGAGGACGCTCTGAGCGAAGAAGAGGCGGCGGACGCATCACAGGATGTGATCTCTTGCTGACGAAAAAGGGCGTTCTCTCTAGAGAGAGCGCCCTTTTCTTTTTGTATTGATTGATGTGGGGGGCGACAGTGTAAGAACCACTCAGTAGTGATGCGGAGGAGGTATGTGCTGTCCATGATGTGGCGGAGGTGGTGTCACCGGTCCCCGATGATGAGGATGGCAACCATAAAGCCCTACGGACAGGGCCAAAACAGCCAGCAATAGAACCAGACGACGCATATTTTTCCTCCCTAATAGCCCTGTTTTTTCAGGTATTCATCAAGTGCTTCCCGGACGATATCCACTTCCTTCCGGCGTTCATCGAAAGCATACTTTCGGAGGCGTTCAGATAATGACCGAGATATGTTGTACATTTTTCTCTGGTCATTTTTCTCTGGCAGAGATTCTTGTATTTCTGTATTTATAGTGTTCTGTATTTTTGTATCACTAGAAGTCTGTATTTCTGTAGCATTGGGTTCCGTCCTGGTGAACAGCCCGCTGGGGCTCCCTTTCTTTACTTGGTTCTTCCCTCTATCCCCGAGTCCCATAGCATCCCTCCGTCCTTTCCAGAAATTCGGCAGCAAAGGCCGCATAATCTTTTGCGCCGTAACTGCCTCGCTTGTAGCTGAACACATCCTGCCCATTACTGGGGGCTTCCGCAAGGCTCACATTATCACGAATGCGGGTCGAGAACAGCGCGTCTCCCCATTCGTCCGCGAGGGCAGCGGCCACATCTTTGTTGAGTGTCTTTCGGGCATCAAAAAACGTCAAGACGAGCCCGAGGATCGCCAGATCGGGATTGAGATCTCGGACAAGCTCTGCCGTCTGCCTGATGAGCGCGAGTCCCTCCAGAGCGTAATATTCGACTTGTACCGGGACGAGCAATCCGTTCGCCGCATTAAGGGCGTTGACGGTCAAAAGCCCAAGAGAAGGTGGGCAGTCAATCAGCACATAGTCGTATTCGCCCGCAACAGAGGTGAGAGCCTTCTTCAACAGATTTTCCCGCCCCATTCGTCCCGCAAACGCCAGTTCCGCTTCTGCAAGGCGGATGTTGGCTGGAAGAATATCCAATCCCTCTTCCAGCGTGTTCTTCGCTTTGGCAATGGGGGCGCTTCCTGCGAGAACATCGAAAACGGTTCGTTCCAGCGTTTGCGGCTCAAGACCGCAGGCATCGCTCAGATTCCCCTGAGCGTCCAAATCGAGCAACAATACTCGTTTTTTTGCATTTCTGGCAAGCTGAACACCCAGATTATGCGTCGTCGTTGTCTTGCCTACGCCGCCTTTTTGATTGGCTATTGCGCAGATATACATGCTTGTTCTCCTTGTAAATATGTATTTATACTATTGCATGTATACGTGATATTGTAAATACATATTTACATAAATCAGGATAGAGCATAAGACGCGAAGCGTCTTATAAAGGATTCCGCTGTGCGGAATCCTTCAGCAGCTCACCGTCCCCATCAAAAGAGGAAGAGGGTGCGCCGGAGGCGCATCTTCCGCGCCGTCGCTCGCTACACTCTCTCCGTCACGGAAGCAGGCCCTTTATTTCCAGATTTCTTTTTTGGCGTTGACACGCCTTTGAGCAGTTCCCCCCGAGGGCTTCTTTCACTTGGTGAAAGCCCTCGGGGGGAACTGCATAAAGGCAGGTTTCAACTCCAGGGAAAAACTCGCAACGTCCAAGGAGGACACGATGGAAAATCTGGAAATGGAAATCATCACAGCGACGAAGGTAGCCGACGAAGACCGGCTGAACTTCTGGCTTCGGCATGTAGGAATGGCGAAGATGCTTGCCTTTGAGCGGCATGTCTACTGTTGGATGCGGAGACTTTGTTCGCATTATGACGGAGGATACTGGAATTTTTATGATTTGAGCAACGGCGGCTTTTATATAGCTCCCGCAGATGAAAAGAAGATGTGGCTCACATGGCCTGGAAATTATTTTAACGATGAAATGTCGGCAGATGCCGCCGGAATAGTCGTTACTCTCTATGCGCTTAACGATTTTGCCGAACAGATCAGCCTTGCTTTTGGAGAAAAGCATCGGCAGCTCTATGACTACATCGAGTCACATCCTGAAGCCCAGGCGATCTACGCGGCCATAGACTAATAAAAAGTCCTCTGCCGGAAGCCACCGGCAGAGGACATGAAAGGAATTCATGAGATGAACATCAAGAAATCCGATGAGAGACGATACGCGCAAGACGAGGGTTCCGTCAAATCCTATACGTTTTCGCTGCCCGGAGAATCCGAACCGCGCAGATGTACAATTCAAGAAATGTTGCGTATCATCAAGGAGCGTCGTCCGAACGGTAAGATGAAGGAGATCTTACTCGCCTAACCTGTTAGCCAGGGGCATCCCATTGGGGTGCCCCGTCATGGAGGTTGTCATGCGTGCTGTCATTTCGGGGCTGAGTACGGTCATGTTGTTTCTCGGCGCGGTATTCTGGCTTGGCGACGAATGGAGGTGGCTTATGGATTTCCTCCTTCAGCTTTTTCTGTTCTGTCTGTTGGGAAAGTTCATACTTGTGCCCGCGTTCTTTTTGGCTACGGCATTCAGGTCCGCACGGATTCTGTGTTTTGGCATTGTGCTTATGATCAGCGTCTTTATCCGCTGGATTGCCATACTGATTTTCGATTTCAGAGTGGACAAGGTGTTTCCTGTCGTTGAGTGCTGGCACGGTATTCCGTACACAATACTTTGCGCCTGGCTCGTCTATCTCGCGCTTTCGCGGACGTCGTTCATGGATGGGGTTGCGGACGGCTTTCGGAGCTAGAGCGAAAAAATCCGGCATTCCCTCGATGGCCCTGACTTTTTGTGCCCAATCGACATGCTCATAGACTTCGAGGATCATCCTGGCGTTTTCATGTCCCATGATCTCTGCGCTAGTCTTGATGTCGGCTCCAGACCGGATGGAGTAGGTTGCGTAGGCGAGGCGCAGATCATATGGCCGGATAGCCCTGATGCCTGACTTCTGGAGTGCG
>ENA-ORUX01002762-ORUX01002762.1-human-gut-metagenome-genome-assembly--contig:-NODE-2762-length-10547-cov-2.302135_pt1 | contig 10547 bp, 18 predicted proteins | sample MGYA00242087_ERZ509225 | MGnify/ENA primary metagenome ERZ509225 (study PRJEB26280, sample SAMEA2338864) | human gut metagenome | biome: human gut; feature: human-associated habitat; material: faeces... | reverse complement strand
AAAACAGGAAGAAAGGAATATTCACGGGAATCCCGTCCGGTTTCGTGGAGCTTGACGAGTTGACTAACGGGTGGCAAGGAGGCCAGTTTATCGTGATCGGGGCTCGTCCGGCGATGGGGAAGACCGCCGTGGCGTTGCAGATGTTGAAAACGGCGGCGAAACACGGGGTCCCGGCTTGCATGTACTCCCTGGAGATGTCAGACGTTTCCCTCGCTAACAGGTTATTGTTATCGGAATGTGATATTTCCGTCGAGCGATTCCGGAGCGGGGAGTTAAGCGAGGACGAGGTATCGAGAATACACCGGGCGGCCGGGGTTATAGAGAAGTTACCCGTTTATATCGACGACAAGCCGTCGGTGACGATAAACTACATCCGTAACCACGCCCGCTTGATGCACAAGCGGGGGAAATGCGGCTTGATCGTGGTGGATTACTTGCAGCTCACGGGGAGCCAGGTTGATAATACCCGGAACCGTGAACAGGAAGTTTCTAACATCAGCCGCGCCGCGAAGATTATCGCCAAGGAGCTAAACGTTCCTTTCATCATGCTGTCGCAATTGAACCGGGAGGCGGAAAAGAGGGTGGACAAGAAGCCCATGCTCGCCGATCTCCGGGAATCGGGTTCGATAGAGCAAGACGCGGATATCATTTGCCTCTTGTACAGGCCGGAATATTACAAGATAAACGAGATCGAGTACGATAACAAGTCTATACCGTCGGGTGGGATCGGGGTGTTGATCGTGGCGAAACAGAGGGACGGGAAGACGGGATACGTGTTCTTCCGGCATAACAAGGCGATGACGAGATTCTACCCGTTCCGGGACGAGCAAAGACCATTTTAAACCTTAACGAGTGGTTCTGGAGTGAGTTTTGGAACATGGATGATAAAAGTATCAACGAAAAATAAACGGGCCTTAAAACGGCTAAAAGCGATTAAATTCAGGATAATGATAAAAAATAGAAATAAAATAGGGTTGCCTTTCGAGGTCGTGATCGACGGGAAGAAAACGCTCGTCGTGGCGAAAAAAGTGGGATCGGTTTTCTTTTCCCCTTGTGATTCTTGTGACCTGCGAGATCTGGTAAAAACGAGAAACGGGAAAACGACACCCCGTAATTGTCACAGGTTTGTCCCGTCTTGTTTCGCTTGCCAGAGAGTTGATAATACCAGTGTTATTTACAAGATCGTGAAAGACTAGACCATGCCAACGAAACCTAAACCAATAAAACGGCCGTAGGGTGCCGAACGACAAGATGCAACGTAGAGCGAGAAGCGCACCAGAATATCACACGTCACGGTGGACGAGAGCCAGCCGGGCATTCCGGGCGGCTCACCCGCTTTGCAGGATTTGCGAGAGCAAGGGTATCGTGAAAGAGGCGAAAGTGGTGGATCACGTCATCCCGTACCCTCTTTGCGAGGATTTCTGGGACGAGACGAACTGGCAACCCTTGTGCAACGAGTGTAACATCGAGAAAGGTAACAGGGATAAAAAATTGATCAATGGAAGAGGTACTACTGGAAACGATCGCTGATATACAGGCGAGGAAAAGGCGGGATAACGAGAAACCGGATCACGTTCTTTTTTACAAGGATTTACTGCCCGAGTTGAGGTCAAGGATAGAGAGGAAGCTTGATGACCTGGTGAAAGCTGGCAAGGTGAATAGATCGAACACGATAAACGACACGGCTTATGGCGATGATTGAATTGATAAACCCGTCGGGGGAGTGCAAGGTCATGACCCCGGCAGAGTACGTGGAACTGTTGAACAAGTACGTGACGACGAAATCTTTCAAGGCGTGGAGTGATCGCCGGAACATTGCCGGGGTGATCAAGCTAGGGGGTGAGATGAAGGTGAGCGGGTCAGCGGTTGAGATGTTCTTGAGAGAGAGCGGGTACATGATAAAAGGATAAAACGAGACAAGCATGAAGACACGACCAATGACACACGCTAGTTTATGTACCGGAATCGGTGCCTGTGAACTCGCCGCCACTTGGATGGGGTGGGAAAACTTGTTTTCGTGCGAGATCGACGAGTTCTGTAATAAAGTGTTAAAATATCACTACCCTAAAGCAATACACTATGGAAACATATTCGAGCAAGATTTCAGAGAATGGAGGGGACGAGTTGATGTCCTCACGGCAGGATTCCCTTGTCAAGTCTACAGCCTGGCAGGAAAGAGACTTGGAGATAAAGATGACCGTTACCTCTGGCCGCAAGTGCTTCGTGTCATCGACGAAATCAGGCCCACTTGGTTCGTTGGTGAAAACGTTGCTGGAATCCTCTCGATGGTACTCACCGGCGAGGAGGTTAAGGTGGGAAGTTACACGGACGTTTGCGGGGAGAGTTACTCGATGCACGAGACCCGACAAGTCCACGCTGTCGAGCAGATCAAGCGAGACCTCTCGTCAATCGGATATTCCCTCCAGCCAGTTGTTATACCGGCTTGTGCCGTCGGAGCGCCCCACAGAAGAGACAGGGTATGGTTTATTGCCAACCGTTCAGACGCAGGGATTGAAGATTTGCAACAAGAACGGGAAGACGGAGTTTTTCCCAGTAGAATTGCTACCGACACCGATGGCGCAGGATTACCGGAGACGGGGGCCGAACAGCGAGCAGCAGGGATTACCGGAAATGGCTTACAACGGGATGTTGCCAACTCCCAACGCGTCAGAAGCAACGAAGTACTCGAAAACTTACAACCCGAACAGCCAGATGGGAAAGGGATTACACTCGTTAGCAGTGAACGGTTTGCTGCCAACACCGAAAGTACAGGAATCAAGGGGGAACGTGACAAAGGACAGGGGAAAATTCAATTTAACAGACGAGATTTGCAAAGTGTTCGACCTAGCTGGCAAAACTTCCCTACAACTGAACCCGCTATTCGTAGAGGAGATGATGGGATTTCCGCAAGACTATCTGGTATTACCTTTTCAAGATGGCGACAAGAATCGATAAAGGCTCTAGGTAATTCAATGGTCCCGCAAGTAGTACTCGAGATTTTTAAAGCGATAGAAAGCGTGGAGAGTTCCGTACGATAAAACAGAGAAAAAAATGAGAGCGTTAAGTGACAAGATATTTAATTCAATATGCCTTCTTCGAAAAATGGAGAAAATGGCGTTACAATACTCCCCGGATGGTTTTCACGTGGCGTTCAGTGGAGGAAAAGATTCCCAGGTAATTCACGAATTGTGCAGGATGGCACACGTGAAATTCAAGGCGTACTTTTACCAAACCTCGGTTGATCCACCGGAACTGCTGCGGTTTATCCGAACCAACTACCCTGGTGTTGCATGGTTAAAACCGGAGAAAACCATGTTCCAGCTCATCCTGCAAAAGAAGATGTTGCCCCTCCGGAATCGCCGGTATTGTTGCGAGGTTATAAAGGAGCGTAGGGGATTAAACGAGATCGTCGTGATTGGAATCCGGAAGGAAGAGAGTAAGCGCAGGGCGAAAAGGAAGGTGTTCACGAACGATTGCAAGCTCGGTTGTGACAAGCCGTTGCTTTCAATTATTCTTGATTGGACGACCTCTGACGTTTTCGAGTTCCTTGAAAAAAGACATTTGCCAGTTAGTGAGTTGTACAAGAAAATGGATCGAATCGGCTGCATAGGTTGCCCGATGAATCGCAAAAGTCAAAGGAAAGAGTTACGAATGTTTCCCAATCACCGAAAAGCGTACGTGAACACGATAGAAAAATTACGTGAAGAATCCGGGAAATACCTAGAATTCGATTCGGCGGAAGATGCTTTTAACTGGTGGTGTTCCGGGATAAGCAAGAAAAAATATCTGGCGGATAAAAAGCAGTTGAAATTCCCGTACTGGGATGAAGTGGCATTGGCCGAGATAATTTGAATTATGGTATACACGCATAAACACGCGAGCGTGAACCTTGAAAGTATTTACAAAGAAGAACAGATCACGATTGAATAATAAAACAAGGAATGAACATGAAAGCAGAAGATTTAGTAAATAACAATTCCCTGACCAATGTAGAGGTTACTGGCGGGGACACGGTAGTGTGCACGGGAATAGCACTAACGGCTATAAACATGGCGAGAATGGAAGAACGGGAAAACGTGTTAAGATGGATTAGCGTTAAAGAGCGATTACCGGAATTAAACGAGAACGTGTTATTGTTAATGGAAGGCGTTCCCGTGATTGGTTTGGGAGAAAACGTTAAAGATGAAAGTTTAAATATCACGCATTGGATGCCAATACCGGAACTAAAAGAATAGATCATGAAAACGTTATATCACGATTTACTTCACCGTTACGGGCTGGAAGAATTGATTCCCGTTTTTTACGAAACGCCGAGACAAAAGCTTAACACGGGTAAGCCTGTTATCCAAAAAACACGTGAAAAACCCGTGAAGCCGTGGATGGGAAAAAAGAAGTTGAGCAGGAAACAGCGTAAAACATTAAAGAAACAATCATGAAATATTTACACATTCACAAGTTGCTATGGTTTTTAATCGTGGTAGCTTTCACCATTTTTGAGGACATATTGATCTTGATACTTTGGGTGTTGTGCTTTACGTGGAATTTTAAACCAGAGAAAAACTTTTGGAGCAAATACCACAGTGCAAAATACGAATTTGAAAATCGATGGGGTGGTTACACGTACAATGATGCTAACATTTGGCAAACGATAATACGAAGGTACAAGAGAACTTTTGATATGAAAAATCATTTATAATTTGAATCATGGAATTAAATAAATTAAGAGACAAGGCTTACAAGATAGCACGTGAGCACGGTTTTCACGATGAAGAGCATAGCGACCAGCACATGTTAATGCTGGTCATATCAGAGCTGTGCGAGGCCGTGGAAGCCGACAGGAAAGGTTGGCACGCTATTCCAAGAGATAAAGAGAACACGTTCTTCGATCCAAAAATATTTCAGGTGGATAGCGTTTACTTCGTTTACATGTTCAACGAGTTCGTTAAAGACAGGATGGAAGACGAGCTTGCTGACGCTTGCATACGACTACTAGACCTCGCCGGACTTCGGAATCTAAACCTTAACAGGTTTGCTCTTGTCAACGTGGTATCGAGTAAGAAGACGTTCACGGAGAACGTTTACGCGATAATAAAAGACATCATGAATTACAAGTACTCGCTGGAAGAGCAAGTGAATTACGCCATTACTCAAATCTTCGCCCTGTCAAGGATACTTGATATAGACCTTTTATGGTTCATCGAGCATAAAATGATATATAACGAGAAGAGAGAGTACAAGCACGATAAAAAGTACTGAGCATGGACACGAAACTAACAGTTGACGAGATAGAGCTTGCTATCGTGAATAGCACTCTATTCAACAAGAGAAGAGATATAATCGTCCCCAATGTTTCATGGGGACTACTTAATCACGAGGCGGACATGGTTATCATGACGCCATCCGGGTACCTCACGGAAATAGAGATAAAACGTTCGTGGGAGGATTTCAAGGCGGACTTCAAGAAAGGACACAAGCACGATGACGAGAGAATTAGTAAGTTGTATTACAGTGTTCCCGAATCAATTCAAGGAGACGTGATACAGTTTCTTAACGAGAAGTTTGATAACTGGCTTAATATACCGTGCGGGGTATTGTCTTTTACCGATAGAGGTTCGATAGCTTGTATAAAAGATTGCCCTCCTTCACGTGGCAGGAAACTATTCCTAGAAGAGCAATTAACCATTGCACGCTTGGGATGTTTAAGGATTTGGAACTTGAAACAAAAACTAATAGATCATGAGCAAAGGAGTAATTTTTAAATATATTGATAGGAACGGTGATGTGGTGAAAGCTGTAGCATTGCACAGTGATCAGAAACCAGAGTTTTCAAATTACAGGAAAGTATTTCTTAGAATACTGAATGATGATGATACTTTCAAGAAAACAGAAGAAGGTAAAAACATTATAGCTGTAAAAAACGGTTCTGATTTAATACAGGTAGGATTTTGGGATTAAATAATAGATAATCATGAAAGTTGTAGAAATAGACGAGCTCGCTAGTGTTTGCGGTTACTTCACGACCGAGACGGACGCCAACAATCACTACGGGTGTAACCATCCCGATCAGGAGGAGTTCGAGATGATGTACCGGAACGAGGATGGTTACACCAGCAGGATTGGTAGAGGCACGAGGATAAAACAGGGCATGTGCTATTCTTGGTCTTGTCCCTTAGCGACAGAATGCGATTTACAAGACTTGAAAGAGCACGACCTGGAACGTTACGAGTGCTGGAAAGACTGTAAATATGATCCTAGCGAGGCCGGGGCTGATCTAGTTCTGGTGTGTGATGAAGAACTTGTAAAGAAATTAGAACACTAACTACATGAACAAGGAAGATATTCAAAAAGCCATTTTTGCTTTCAGGTTCACTTGCAAGTATAATAGCATCCTGAAAAAATTGGATGGTACTTCGGAGGTGTACGAGTGTTTCGCTCATGATAGCGAGAAAAGAGGATACCGGTGCGATGGAACTTGCAAGAGATTAAAGAGATTTATCCAGATATTGAAAGAACCAAAATAATGAAATAGAAAACAATTTGAATCATGATTAGAGCAAGATTTTACATTAAATTCGAGGACTGTGACTGTGATTACCGTCCGGTGAAATGGCCGATCAAATACCCGTACTGGTGCACGGGTGAAAGTGCCGATTCGTTCACGCTAGTTGCTTATGCTGACAAAGAGGCGCAAATCAAAGAGCTTTGGCCGGAAGCGTATGACATCGATAGTAACGAGGTAGACAAGGTTGAATTTACAAGCAGGTTCCCACGACCTCAATGGTATAAAGAATAGTAATCATGACAGAGGCAAGATGTGGAATAGAGAGACATACACGAAAATAGTGACCTGCCCCCGTTGCGGGGGTGAAGGTTACACGGAAAAATGGAATGATCGGGAACGAGAATATGATCGTGAGATATGTGTCACGTGTGAAGGTTCGAGAGTGTTGAGAAAGGTTGTAACGGTTGAATACATGAGAGTTGAAAATGAAACCAGTCAACGAGGTGATTAGCGAGTTTTTGAGTTACCAGGACGTGAACGCTTTGAGTCGTAACGAGTACAAATGCGTGGTGAACTACTTTACCCGTTGGGTCGTGATGAATGGACTTGATTTCTGGCAGTTGAAAAGATCGGATATACTCCGGTATAAATCGGACATGTTGAAAAAGCGTATGTCCGTGTACACGATCGGGTTGTACCTTACCGTGGTCCGGAAGTTATTCGAGTTCCTCTCGCTTGAAGGGTATTACGATGATAATATCGCCCTGGGCGTGAAGTCTCCCAAGAAAGACACGGAATACAGGAAGGGGTACTTGTCAACGGATCAAGTCAAGGAGTTGCTCGGGAAGATAAACAGGGAATCGATAGTTGGGAAGAGGGATTACGCCATAATCTCCCTGATGGTTCGAACCGGGGTTAGGCGAGTGGAGGTGTGCAGGATGAAGGTCGGGGACATAACGAGTGGGGAACACACGTTGATCAGTTTGCAAAGAAAGGGAAAAGTTGACAAGAGCTGCAGGATCGGGGTTACTGACAAGGTACTAGATGCTATTCACGATTACCTGGTTTGTCGTGGTGAGATGACAGAAGATAGCCCCTTGTTTGTCACGCACAAGAACGGGTACGCTAGTCAGGGGATCAGTGATTTTATGATTTCAAAGATGGTCAAGAGGTACCTGCGTGTTATCGGGCTGGACGATAAGTGTTACACCTGTCACTCTCTCCGTCACACTGCGGCGATTCTTTCCTTGAAAGCCGGGGCGAGCATTTACGACGTTCAGCAGATGTTAGGACACACGAGCATAGAAACCACGAGAATCTATTTAAGGGCGATAGACGCCGAGAAACGGATGGATAATGCAGCGATACGACGGTTGGATGAATTGTTTTGAGAGCGGGTAAAAACGATTAAAAACGGGGTAATTCCCGTTATAAAACGAGTGAATGGTTATTAAAGATATAATTTTATGTAGATTTAAAAAGTGTTAAAATGAAAAAGTATATAGATGAAATCTATCAGAAGAAACCAGTTTTTAACTCGCTAGGGGGTAGGGGGGTAAAAAACTTTTTGGGTTCATTTGCTAAGACCCCATTCCATCCTTCCGTGCACGCGTGCAAAATCGAGAGTTTTCGAGAAAGGGGGTAGCATGGCAGGAAGGAAACCAATATCAAACGAGTTGAAAGTGTTGAAGGGAACGGATCAGCCTTGCCGGATGAGGGAGGAAGTTCGATACCAAAAAATTACTAAAATTCCCAAGGCCCCGGGGTACTTTAACGCTTACTCCAAAAAGATTTACAAGATCACGGCGGAACAACTAGCGGAAAAGGGGATTTTGGACGTGGTGAATATCAACGCCGTGATCATGTACGCCGGGGAAATGGGCAAATACATGGAAGCGCAAGACCAGTTGGCGGAGGAGGGAAGAATATTGACCGAGTACACGAAATTCGGGGAGAAAAAATACCGGAACCCTCTTGACAAGATGGCGAGCGAGTATTATTCAAACGCTGTCCGGTTAGCGTGTGAGCTGGGAATCACTCCCGCCTCGGCAAGCAAGGTGAAGGAGAAACCTAGAGAGGAAAAAGACGATTTTGACATGATAAACGAGATGTAGTATGGGAAGAGGAAAAGAATATATCAAAAAGATGCAGAAGTATATCGCCGATGTCGAGTCGGGAGAGCGTGATGCGGGTGAACTGGAAAGGCTGGCGGTTCGGAGACACCTTGATGACTTGAAATTTTCAGTGGAACGAGGTATATACTGGGATGAAAAAGCGGCCATGAAAGCGCTGTCTTTCTTTACCCTGTTACGACATTATCAGGGGGAATGGGCTGGTAAAGAGTTAATACTGGAAGGGTGGCAGTGTTTCATAGTAGGCTCCCTTTTCGGTTGGAAAAAGAAGGGGGGAGTGCGGCGTTTCAACACGGCTTACGTCGAGGTGAGCCGGAAAAACGGGAAAACGTTGCTAGCCGCTGGAATCGGCTTGTACCTTCTTTACCTTGACGACGAGCAGGGGGCACAGGTGTTCAGCGCGGCCGTTGACAAGGAACAGGCGAAAGTCTGCTGGGATGCTGCCGTTGCCATGATAGAGCAATCCCAACCGTTATTGAAACGAACGATGTTAAGCAAGAAAGCGATAGCGGTGGAAAGCTCTCGATCCACGTTCAAGCCCTTGTCGAAGGACACGAAGAATAAAGACGGGTTTAACCCGCACGGGGCGATCATCGACGAGTTTCACAAGTGGCCCTCCCTCGAGATTTACGACGTGATCCGGTCCGGTATGGGAGCGAGACGGCAGCCACTTATTTTCATTATCACGACGGCCGGGTTAAACCTCTCGTTGCCGTGCTTCGGGGTTCGTAAGGTAAACGTGGAGATATTGAAAGGGGCGAAAGTGCAGGTAGACCGATTCGTTATGATATTCTCGATGGACGAGGGTGATGACTGGAAGGATTCGAGTAAATGGGGGAAGGCGATCCCCAACCTTGGTATTTCCGTGAAACCCGAGTTCATGGAAAGCGAGTTCACGGCCGTGTTAAACGATCCATCGAAAGAGCTGGAGTTCAAAACGAAGAACTTGAACATGTGGGTGGATGCCCCGACCGTTTGGATACCGGACGAGGTGATTCAGGCGAACAATTTCGGGACGAGGGACGAGGACTTGTCGGGGAAAGAGTGTTACGCCGGGTTGGACTTGGCCAGTACTGATGACATAACGGCTCTCGCCTTGTTCTTCCCCGCTCTGCCGCATCCCGTTTTGCGTTTATTCTTCTGGGTTCCGGAGGCGAAAATAAAACAGAAAGCAGACCGGGTGGATTACAGGCTTTGGGTACAACAAGGTTTCATCACGGTAACGGAGGGTGATGTCGTTGACACGGATTATCTTAGCAAGGATATTGAAAGGATATTTCACCTTTACCGGGTGAAAAACTTGACGTATGACCCGTGGATGGCGACGAACGGGGTTATCCAGCACCTTGAAAAGGTAGGTTACTACAACATCCTTGACCCGATAGCGCAAACCATAACGTACCTGTCGGAACCCACGAAGGATTTACAGAAAAGGTTACAACGCCGGGAACTGGACTTGATGAACAACCCGGTGTTGCGCTGGATGTTCCGGAACGTGGCGATCTACACGGACCCGAACTTGAATATTCGCTTGAACAAGGCGAAATCTACCGAGAAAATTGACGGCTGTGCCGCTTCCGTGAACGCTATCGCCGGGTACATCTCGAAGACGGCCAACACGAGAGAGGCTTACGCCGGGGGACGTGAAATAAAAGTGATATAACATGGATAAAATACCCATTAACTTCTCTTTTCATGTGTACTACTTTACTTCCACTATCAGAAATGTTATCTTTCAATTCTTCCTCATCTTCTATACAAATATATTCTATCATTTCCCTAATTCCTCAATATATTTATCAAAATTTTCTTTTAATTGGTTTAATTTTCCCTCACGCAACATATTTATGATTTCATTAATATGAATAATAACTGTTGGTTTAGGTTCTGAAAAAACACATGTTATATCCAAC
>ENA-ORUX01002745-ORUX01002745.1-human-gut-metagenome-genome-assembly--contig:-NODE-2745-length-10607-cov-2.647650_pt1 | contig 10607 bp, 8 predicted proteins | sample MGYA00242087_ERZ509225 | MGnify/ENA primary metagenome ERZ509225 (study PRJEB26280, sample SAMEA2338864) | human gut metagenome | biome: human gut; feature: human-associated habitat; material: faeces... | reverse complement strand
GCGGCTCATCCATAATTACAAGTATTAATTTTGCCCAATCCCCCAAGCAAAAATTACACAATAAAAAAGCGAGGATTGTAAATTCTATCTAAAACAGAGGCATCGCCATGCGCCTTAGAAACAGACAGACAACAACCCTCGCTTAACCAGCGTGAATTTCATGTCTAATCTCGTTTTTTCAAATTGGCGATTTTCTTTTTAAAATTAGAATAAACTCACAATATCTTTCAAGATAGACTCTCCTACCTATTTAGTATTATATGTGCAAATATATGAAAATTACTATTACCTGCAAAATAAATCGTAGTAGTTTTTGACGGCCAAAATCCGTGTTTAGAGGAGAACGGATTAGTGATGGTTGCATAAGGAAGAAAATCGGAAAAATATCATATAGGAAAAGAAAAAAAAGAAGACTGCTAACATTTTATTGTTAGACAGTCCCTTCCCCCTAAAGTTGTAAAAGTTTCAGAGATGCTCTATAACCAAAGCTGTACGTTTAATATTATTACTCAAATCGAGTAATGCGTTCAATAATATTTTTTTCTCATTAGCAGTAAACTGCACTTCTTTATTTCTAATTTTCAGGCCATTTATGCGCTGACTCAACCACGAGCGACTTTTACCAAAATAATGTCGTGCAACATAAGACCATGAAATAGATTCATATATCCCATCCAAATAGGCACGTAACGTGTCGTCATATACTTTCTCTGCCTGCTCACAAGCTCTAGTAGCGCCATCAATAAATACTTTGGCGAGCACCTTACGATCTTCTGTTGGCTTCGAAGCAACAAATGCCTCCATCTCCTTACGAAACTCACGTTCCTCTTCCTCGGAAGAAAGAGCCATAAACTTCGCTTTCATCTGCTCCAATTCATTATTCAATTTTTCGTAACTTGCCATATCTTAAACATTTAAAATTGTAAAGTTTCTTTGGGACACCCCCGAAAGAGTGTCCTGTTTTTAACCTTTCAACCGAAGCAAAACAATCAAACGATCTAAATGAAAGTCAATCGCTCCCTCCAGTTCTCTTTCTGACATATCTTTCAACAAAATATCCCAGTAAAGAGCATAGAACTTAAGATTTCTCATCTCATGTTCTATCCGAGCCTTTAGCTCTTGGTTTGAAAACATTCAAAGAAACTTTTACTCCACAAATATAGATAAACATTTGTTTATCACAAAATATTTATCAAACTATTTTTATGAATTTGCTATTTCTTCAAGCATATTCAAGGATGGACTTCCCTTTTCAACCTCAATACTTTTAATGACACGCACACCGAAACCTGTATAATCCGACAAATCTTGCTGAGTCAAGCCCTACACAGCTCTACGTTCCTTTATCAAATCACCGTATTCCATAGTGCAATATAATGCACTTTCATTCTTACAGGCCTTCTTTCCTCTCTTTCGTATCCGTATTATTCTGTACCCCAGGCATATCCTCACGTTCAAAAGCGTTACAACTTTTCGTTCCGTCTCTTCCTCCAATTTCAAACAAGCCTCCCTTGCCACCCCATCTCCAAATCCAGCAATCCCTTCTTAGCCTCCAAACCTCCCCCGTACCCAACCAATTTATGATCCCCCCCAATCACCCGATGACAAGGAACAAAAATGGAAATAGGGTTAGCCCCGTTGGCAGCAGCCACGGCACGAACAGCTTTCGGGTTTCCCAGTTTTTTCGCCAATTCTCCATAAGACAGCGTTTTCCCGTAAGGAATATTCATCAACTCCTGCCACACCGAATTCTGGAAATCCGTTCCCGTAAAAACCAGCGGAATGTCAAACGTTCTCCTCTGCCGAGCAAAATATTCGTCAAGCTGCCTGATCGCTTCCCGGATCACATCAGAAACACCCTCCTCGTAATCAGCCCCTAGCGCTTTCTGAATCCGTTTATCAATAGATGCCCTGCGTTTTTCGAGCATCCAGTCGCACAAACAAAGTTTACCTTCAAAAGAACCAAGAATCAGCTCTCCACAAGGAGATGCATAATGTTGAATTTGTATCATTTTTCTACTTTTAATTTTCATCCCTCTGCTTTTCCATGCAATCACACGCCTACTGATTCGTTTCCAGCATCCGGATCAAACAATCCCGCTGTATCGAAAAACTAGTATCCTCCTGTTGTACATACTTAAGCAACCGCGTTCCATCTTGACGCAGTTTCGACTTCAACAAAATATCATCCTCCACCTCCTCCGAAAATCTCAACAAATACACGGATGCAAGCTCGATCTTACCCATCCCGTCTTCCTCACTGGCATATCGATCAATCAACTCCTGTACATCCATCGTCGCCAGCTCCTTCACGGGAAATCCCAACATTTGCCGCGCCAACAAGTCATACTCGTCCAAATCCTGCTGGCGAATCTTCTTCTTGTTCAATATAGCCCTAGCGATTGCAGAAATAATTTCTTGAATCATGCGCACGAGATAATCCTGTTTTATCATAATACCATCCTCCAATATATTTACAAGCAAAAATAAAAAATAATATCCACGTGAAGGAATAAAATTCACTAAATCATTTGGTTTATAAAATAAACTAGTTTATATTTACATCAACAAAAAGAATAACCCTAAACACAACAAGCATGGAAGAAAAAAAGTTTACAGAGAAAGAAAGCCTAGAACTCATCTCTCACATGATACAGGCAACCAGAAAGAACCTCGTGAAAGACCAGGGAAATTACTTCATCATCTACGGTTACACGGCAGCCATCTTGTCCGTCATCATCTACACGCTACTCTGCATGACCCCCACCCCTTGGTGGTGGGCGGGCTGGTTTCTCATGTTCCTACCGGTAATCGTCCTCGCGTTCAAAGGAAAAAGGAACTCCCCGACCGTCGTCACTTACACGGACAGCATGGTCAACAAAGTCTGGCAAGTGGTAGGCACCTTATTCTCGTTAACCGTGCTGGTCATGCTGGCCTTATCACTCCTTGTTGGAAAGTGTGATTTCATGCTCATGCTCCCCTTATGCCTCCTGTACGCGAGCATCGGAACGGCAATCACGGGTTTAGTCATCCGAGAAAAGTGCTTGTCCTACACCCCGTTCGCGGGCTTCGTGTTCGCCATATACATGCTGATGAACTACACGATAAACAACAGTATCGACATACGCTGGAACCTCTACTTTGGCCTGTCATTTATCATCATGATGATCATACCGGGACATGTTTTGAACAATAAATCCGAAAAACTATGAGAGAACTAGATCCGCTATTACATTCCCAGTTACGTCTGGCAATAGTCTCCCTGCTCTTGTCGGTAGAGACAGCGGATTTCGTGTACTTGAAAGAGAAAACGAACGCGACTGCCGGAAACCTGAGCGTGCAACTGGAAAAACTCGAAACCGCCGGCTATATCCAAGTGAAAAAGGAATTCGTCGGGAAAAAGACTCACACCTCCTGCCAACTGACCGACACGGGAAGGAAGGCTTTGGAGGATTACATTGACGCACTCAGGGAATATCTTAACTTGTAAGGCACAAACAACTTGGCGTTTCCTGCCGAAGGCGTGTCAAAACTCCATACGAGGGAGTACCCCGAAAGGGGGAGGGAGTTCATGGACTATAAACTTGTATATAAATTCCAAAAATAATTTAATCCTTATATTGAACTCATGTTATTTTAAATAGATGATTGTTCGATCGGCTCTTGTCTAATTTTGTATTAGATTATATTGTTGTCCTTGTAGATGGCCTTATCTCATGACTTTTTGTATATTCCGGAATTTCTTGCGTTTTGAAACTTAAATAGAATATTCTATATTTGCAATTTATCCGATATAGGATAACATATATATTTTATAGACAATTAGAAGAAGAGAAAGGAAGGACGTTTATTTTGATACGGGAAGAAATATACGAGGAGTTGAATTCAGCTATAAAGGAATTACCTGAACTTAGCCAAGAGATATTTGCGTTGTATGTGTCGGGTAAGAGTGATAGCGAAATTGCGGAATTGTTATCTATTGACATGCATGTTGTACGTGTTAATAGAAAGGAGACAATTCTTTTTTTGAAGAATAAATTGAGAAATCAATTTTATTGGTTTTTATGGATGAGGCGAAACCAAAAGAGTTTGTAAAAAGGGCAAAAGTCCTCATCTTTGGCAAGTTGGAAGGTTGCCGATGAGGACTTTGTGACGTCTTTTTATGGTAAATATTGGTAATTCAAGTAAGAGTTGATTTCCATGTTGTTTTTGATTGGAAGGATGGTGAAACTCCAGTGGTAATCCTTGTTTGTCGGGAGCTTGTATTGGGGATAGGGTTGAGATCCCCAGGCATTATCTCCGGCAACTCCCATCATGCGATGATCCAAGCATACTTCCACGAAATTGCGGGGATGGATGTCGTTGATATGTGTTTGTTTGGGTTTCCGGTTTTTCGCGACAAGCGGGTCGTGGGATTCGTCTTTCGTGAAATTCTGCCATTGGTACGGGCGATTGGATTCTTCGGAGTCGAAGTCTTCTATTGGGTTTCGGGACACGTTGAATTCCATGAAGTTCGAGTCGGCAATGAACAGGAGTCCCTTTCCGTTTTTATCCGTGAGAGCCAGCCAACGGGTTTCTGTTTTGTGGCCGTTTTCCTGTGGACGTACATATGGCACGTATTGTTGTTCGGCCGTACTTTTGTAGTGCCCGACGAGTGTTCCGTTATTTCGGTCACAATAGTTTTCCTCGGGTCCCCGCCCGAAATACTCCAGTTGATTCACGTTTGCGGGAGCTCTGAAACGTACCCCGATTCGAGGAAGCTCGGGTGCATCCGGTCGGGTTTCTAGGTGACAGGTCACGCGGATCATGCCTGATGGGTATAAGGTGTAGGATACGTGGTATCTGCTGTTGGTTTCCTGAAGTCTGTACGTGATGGTCAGGTTCGTGTTTGTTGTGGCATTAGAGGTCTTGATTCCGGCAATCTTGAATTTCTTGCTTGACTGTTTCCAGCCTTGCAGACGACTCGGCATTCCGTTGCCGTAATCGTTATCCGTGGGGCCTCTCCAGAAGTTGGGTTGAAACCCGAAATCTTCGGCAATGTATTGAACGCCATTGGTCCGGTAGGATGTTACGTATCCTTTTTGTTTGTTGAATACGAAGTCGATGTTCGAGCCGGATATATGAATGTCCGGTCCGTTCTCTTCGATGTTCAGAGCCTTTTCCGGGAAGGGGTAGCGGAACACGGGAGCCGGGGTGTAATCTGGTAATCTGAATTGTTCCGAGGCCACGATGTAGCCGGCAGGAACGGAAAGACTCGCTTGTTTGGATTTCACATAGAGGTTTAGAAAATACTCCGTTCCGGGTTTGTTCTTTACGTTCCGGAGTGAAATTGCGAGTTGTTTGTTTGCCCCGGGGGCAAGATGTTGCGTGGAAAGGGTGCCGGACTGCACGGTTTCCGTGTTTGCCCGTATCGTGTACTCGATCGTGTATTGATTCAAGTTCGTGAAATCGTATCGATTTTCTACCCGGATAATTCCTTTTCTCAGGTCAACGGGCTGAAACCACACGTACTGGTAGGCTTTTTTTATCTCGGTTAAACCGGGATGCGGTTTCCGGTCGGGGCCAACCACTCCGTTGCACAAAAAGTTTCCGTCAGACGGGGAGTTTTCTCCAAAATCTCCGCCGTAAGCCCAGAACGGGGTTCCTTCTTCGTCTTGCACGAGGATGCCTTGATCAATCCAATCCCAGATGAACCCACCTTGTAAATTGGGGTAGCGATAGATTGCCTCCCAGAGGTCCATGAAGTTTCCGGTGCTATTTCCCATGGCATGGGCGTATTCAGACATGATGTAAGGACGGTCTGTTGGTGAGTTACCCCATTTTTCCAGTGTGCTTGCGCCCGGGTATTGCGGACAGTAGATGTCCGTGTTCCATTCGAGCAGGGCTCTCTCGTACTGTACGGGACGTGTGGAGTCCTTGGATTTTAGCCAGTTATAAGTCATGTAAAAATTATACCCGTTCCCGGCTTCATTCCCCAGAGACCAGAAGGTGATACAGGGATAATTTTTCCCGGTTTCATACATGTTCATGGTCCGATCCATGTGGGCATTCAGCCAGTTCGGATTATTTCCTAACGTTTTTCCCTTGCGAAGATCGTATCCCATGCCGTGAGACTCGATGTTCGCCTCGTTGCAAACGTAAAATCCGTATTCATCACAAAGTTCGTAAAAGCGTCGTTGTTGGGGATAGTGACAGCAGCGTATGGCGTTAATATTGTGACGTTTCATGATTTCGAAGTCCTTGCGCATGTCCGCTTCGCTGAGAACGTGACCCGTGTGTTCGTTGTGTTCGTGGTAGTTCACGCCCTTGATTAGTATGGCACGACCGTTTACCAGGAATTGATTGCCCCGAATCTCCAGTTTCCGGAAACCAACCCGGAAAGGGATGACTTCTGTATTTTTCTCCGGTTGTTCGATTCGGATAAATAACTGGTATAGGTTGGGGGTCTCTGCTGTCCACGGGATGACTTGTGGAATTTTTGCCTCGAAATGCACCGTTGTGGCAGAATCTATTTTGATCGTCTGCCTCCCTTCTGCCACTCGCGTTCCCGAGGTGTTTTCCAGTTGATAAGACACGGAGACCTGTCTCGGTTGCCGGGGATTGGCGTTTGCCATGAATAAATCTAGTTCGAAAAGGCCGTTCTTGTACGTGCTGTCCAGATCTTGACGGATCGAGAAATCTCGAAGATGCACGGGGGATTGGGCGAACAAGTAAACGTCCCGTTCGATTCCGCTAATTCTCCAGAAGTCCTGGCATTCCAGGTAGCTTCCCGTTGACCATCTGTATACCTCAAGGGCAACAAGGTTGAGTCCCGGTTTTAGATAGCGGGTAATGTTGTATTCTACGGCATCTTTGGAATCCTCACTATATCCCACCTTGGTGCCGTTCACGTATAGGTAGCATCCTGATTTTACCGCACCGATGTGTAGGAATATTTCTTTCCCGTTCCACTGTTCGGGAATTTCGATATATTTCCGGTAAGATCCCACGGGATTCTCTTCCGGCAGAAGAGGCGGTTGCGGGTTCCGGGGACAGAATTCGTAAGGATGATTCGTGTAAAGAGCATCGCCGTAACCATTTAGTTCCCAGTTTGCCGGGACGTCGATTTCTCCCCACGCGGAATCGTCAAAATCTGTTTTGTAGAAGTCCACCGGACGCTTTTTGTAGGAGGGAACCCAGTTGAATTTCCATTTCCCGTTGAGCGATTGGTAATCGAACGATGTGTTGAAATCGTTGCTCCGGGCTTTGTCCGCGTCACTATAGGTCATGAATGCTGTCCGGGGATATTCTTTCCCAATGAAGGGTATGGTCTCGTCTTGCCATTCCGGTTTCACTTGCATGAAAGCTGTAGAACAGATTAAACAACAGGTAAGCGTGGAGAATAGTTTTTTCATTTTGTATGTGGTTTGAGGTTTTGAGTCTAAAGATAATACTTTTTTGTTAAAAGTATCTATATTTGTCTTAAAGTCTTGCAATGTTGCATTTAAAAAGAAAATAATTTGTCGAGATGGAGGTTCATAATGATAAACAAAATTCTATCTTTGTCGCCAATTTAATGTAATTATTTGCAGTTATGAATGTAAAAGCTAAAGGATACGCATTAGGGGTTATTGCGGCAGCAACCTATGGGATGAATCCCTTGTTTGCTCTTCCTCTGTACGAGGCGGGGATGAATCCGGAGTCAGTTCTTTTTTTCAGATATTTGTTTGCTATCCCGGTGTTGGGGGCGATGATTAAGTTGCGGGGAAGAGATTTCAAGTTGAAGCGAAAAGAGGTGTTCCCGTTAATTATTATGGGATTGCTGATGGCTCTTTCGTCTCTTACCTTGTTCCAGAGCTATAATTACATGGCGGCTGGTATTGCATCGACGTTGTTGTTTGTTTACCCGATCATGGTGGCGTTGATCATGGCCTTTCTTTTTAAAGAGAAGTTGACGTTACAAACGATTTTGTGTATTATTTTGGCCTTGGGAGGGATTGCCTTGCTTTATAAAGGGGAGGACGGATCGACGTTAAGCTTGCTCGGAGTTCTTCTGGTTATTGTTTCTGCTTTGTCGTATGCTATTTATATTGTTGCAGCCAATCGACCCTTGTTGCGGGAGATCGCGACACTGAAACTGACATTCTATGTTTTAGTGTTCGGATTCTCTTTGTTCCTAGTCCGTGTTGATTTTGGGGCCAGCTTACACGTGGTCGATACGTGGTATCTGTGGGGAAATCTGCTTGCCTTGGCCGTGTTTCCGACAGCCATATCGTTTCTTTGTACCACTCAAGCCATCCAGTATATCGGTTCTACCCCGACAGCTATTTTAGGGGCTTTGGAGCCTTTGACAGCGGTATTTTTCGGGGTGACTGTCTTTGGGGAGTCGTTGACCGTGAGAGTGGGATGTGGAATCATGATGATTGTTTTTGCCGTGACGATTATTGTTGCGGGAAGTAATGTCACAACTTATTTAGTACGTTTTAGAAAGCTTTTCCCGAAACTTCCGATAAAGAGAAAGCCGATGCGTTAGTCCAGGAGAGGAGGAACTGACCACCGATGGGACATATCAGACGTGGTGAGGATGCGGAAAGAAGAATAAAATGCTGGTCATTTCGGTAGTTAAAAAATAGGCAGCCCTTTTGTCTTTCAAGGGCTGCCCATTTATAGTGTTTCGGAATAATAGGATTATTCTCCTATTTTCTTAACTTCCCAAGCGGTTTTGCCGTTGTAGGTCGTTTGTACAGATTCATACCCATCGGCAACAAAAGTTGAGATGTTCGTACCCGAATCGCCATTCGCTGGATTGAAACCAACAAAAATTCCGCCATAGATTGCAATTTTATTCCAAGTTGCAGCAGATTTACTATCTTGCACATTTATGAGGTAGTTGTTCGTTTCTGTTTCCGATTCGAAAACTCCTCCGTAAACATTGAGGACACATGTTCCGTTATAGCTGTCGCCGGCAAGATGGATACAGGGATTAGGGGCTCCGGTTGCATCATTTGCTGCGTAAAAGTAACCGCTATAAATATTTACTTTCCCTTTAAATACCATTATCCCCGCATCTACAGTATTGCCTGGGTTTCCACCTCCGTTTTTGACGAAAACATTTCCGTTGATGGCAACACTCCCTCCATTGAGCCATAATGTAGCTCTATTGCCTGTCGGTTTATCATATTTTGGACCTACAATAGTTCCCTCTCCGTCTATTGTCAATGTTTTGTTGGGACCAAGAAGGATACTTTGTGGAGATTTGGTATCTCCGCTCAATACAGCATTGTTATTGAGAATCAACTTTGATGAACCTTTAGCAATACTCCATGAACTGGCCGTCATATTCGAAGCTACGACTACGATTCCGTTGGGCTTACCGATAGCAGCTTTCGCTTCGTCCGCATTTTCCGCAATTTTAACTACCTGATAAGTGCCATACGGTGTTGTATTTTTTGTTTTTACTGAAGCGTACCCCTCGGCCACGAAATTGGTCGGTTGGTCATGGTTGTCACCCTTGCTCGGGTCATAATTCTCGAAAGTACCACCCTTGACCGTAATCGTGCCTTCCGCCCCATTCTGTTGGTTCAGTACATAATAGAAGTTGTTCCAGGGAGCTTTTACCTTGAAAGTACCTCCGTTGATTTCTATACTTCCTTTGTTCTGAACTCCATTTTGGGCCGAGTTAAACAAGTATATGCACGAGCATTCGGAACCTCCGTAGTAAGTACCTCCGTTAATCGTAAGTTTTCCGCCTAATACACAAACTGCCAAAGCCTCACCGGAAAGACTACCGATCGTTCCTTCCCCGTTAATTACAAGTTCAGCTCCATCGAAAACTTGTATGGTACGATCTGCTCCGGTCGGGGGGGTGATGCGTTTCCCGTTCAAATTGATTACAACGCTTTTGCCATCGGCGATTTTAAGCGGCTCTTGCAAATCAACATCCTCCTGCAAGGTAATTGTACCGCCGTAAGCAGCAGCCATGGCCAGTTCCTGTGCGCTTCCGTCGGGATAGATGTAATCACCGTCGTAAATCGGGTCGATGGAGATATTAAAGGTAATATCGCTAGTCAAGAGTTTGCCGAGGATATTGGTTCTCCAGTTGCGCTGCACGGGTACGCTGGTCAATCCGTTTTTCAAGGTAATCTCGTTACCTGATTCAGGTTGGAACGTGAACTCCAAACTTTCCAAAGTGGCTTTTTGAGCACCATCTACAGAAGCATTGTCTTCGCCGCCATCGTTTACCAGAATGTAGCTCATGGAAAGCCACGTGTAGGTTTCATCGTTCCCGATGGTTCCGTCTCTGTTCACATCGACTTTCAAATCTTCGGTCGGGATTGTGTTAAGGCTATACGTAATTGCCTCAGACCCGCTTACTGCACCCGTAAGCAGGTTTATAGATGTTGCTGCATTCTTGATAACTACGGAAGAGTTCTTGATCGTAACGCCCGAAGCGACAGCGGCCTCCCAATCCTCCTCGGTCACGCCGACATTGATCTGTGCGAAAGGACGTTTCAACTCGACATGAATTGAAGTGGAACCGGTGACGGTGAATGTCTCGGTCTTGAAGAATGCATCGCGGGTCTCGTCGTTGTTCGATGCGTTCTCGTAACTTACGGTAACATTCATGT
>ENA-ORUX01002731-ORUX01002731.1-human-gut-metagenome-genome-assembly--contig:-NODE-2731-length-10653-cov-2.184091_pt1 | contig 10653 bp, 8 predicted proteins | sample MGYA00242087_ERZ509225 | MGnify/ENA primary metagenome ERZ509225 (study PRJEB26280, sample SAMEA2338864) | human gut metagenome | biome: human gut; feature: human-associated habitat; material: faeces... | reverse complement strand
GCTCTTCCGAAGCGAATTCGTTGAGCGTTTCGGCACAGTCCTGCAAACCCCAGATATTCTCGAAACCGGCATCGCCGCGTGCCACCATTTCGTTGGCGACGACGAAGCAGACCAGCGGGAAATTCAGGCCGTCGTACTCGTAAGGCAGGGTCATGCCGCTCAAGCCGGCCTTGGTAATGGCGTCGATGTTGCGGGCCGTACCCTCGGCGTAAACGACATGGTCGTTCTCGACTCTGGGACCTTCGTGATCGACGCCCTCGGCATTGGGGGCGATCACCTCGCCGCACACTTCGCCGGCGATCTCCAGCACGCGGCGGTAGTTGTCCATCGCGTCCTCAAAATTCTGCGGAGCAAGCTCGTGGTGGTCTTTCAGCGTATAGTTACGCTCTTTCAGCGCCACGATCTTGCGCATCAGCGGATGCTGAAGGTGGAACTGCAAATCCTTATTATCTAAAAAGAAATTAGCCATTACTTCGAGTTTTGTTTGTAATACTTAATCATTTTCGGGATCACCTCGTTCAGGTCGCCCGTGATCGCAAAGTCGGCGATCTTGTTGATCGGCGCATCGGGATCGGTGTTGATCGAGATGATCATCGACGACTGGTCCATACCGGCCGTATGCTGGATCTGGCCCGAAATACCGCACGCGATGTAGAGTTTGGGACGGATCGTAACGCCCGTCTGACCGATCTGGCGGGCATGCTCCGTGAAACCTGCGTCCACCGCAGCACGGCTCGCGCCGACTTCGCCGCCCAGCACCTCGGCCACCGGGCCGCCGATAAGCGTGAGCGGCGTGCGCAGCTTATGGCCTATCTCGGTGAAGAACTTGGTCTTCATGTCGTTGAGGTCGCGCTCGAGCACGGCCTTGGCCCGCAACTTATAGATGTAGATGGCGACATATATCACCAGGCATGCCAGCACTATGTAAAGCAGCCAGGCCCACCCGGTCTCCCAGAAGGTGAGGTGAGAGTAGATAACCAGTTCGGCCACATTGTCGCTCCACACCCCATCGGCGTTGGTGCTCTTGACAAGCAGCCGGAACTTGCCTGCGGGCAACCTGTTGAACGAAGCGCTGTTGGCCGGGCCCACAAAGTTCCAGTTCTCGTCGATGCCTTCAATCTTGTAGGCATACCTCACGAGGTATTTGTCGGAGTATTCGAGCGCGGCGAAGTAGATGGTGAGGTTGCGGCTGTCGGCAGGCACGTCGAGAACGTCTTTGTTGAGGATGGAAACCATGCGGTTGGTGCTGTGGTAATGCACCCTGGTAAAGATGATGTTCGGGCAATACGAACTCTTTTTCAGGTCGGCGGAGTTGAAGCTCACGAAGCCCCCGCGGGCCGCAACGGATATGAAGTCGGTCTTTGCGTAGTGGGCGGGCTTGGCCTCTGACAGCTCCACACCGTCGCCGATGTTGCCCGGCCCGTAGCGCAACAGTTCGCCTGTGTCGAGCTTGTATCGGTCGATGCTGCTCTCGCGCATTATCCACAGGTTGCCTTTGTTGTCTTCGGCCACCGACTGCACCACGCCCTCGTCGGGCCTGGCTCCGCTCATGTCGCAGAACTTAAGGCCGTCGGCCAGCAGCTTGGGCGAAGCCACGAGCTGCAAGCCTCCGCCCATGGTGACCACAACCACCCGGCCGGAGCGCGTGATGAGCGTCTGCAGCACGTCGGGGGCCATCAGCGACGTGGTGTCGCCAACCACCTGTGGCGTGGTATAGAAGCGTATGCCCTCGGGGTGGCTGAAGCGGTCGGAGAACGTGACGAGGCCGTTGGTGGTAGAGAGTAGCATCTCGCCGCGGCCGGTGTGGGATATGCGGCGCACGCGGGCAAACTGCTGCATGGGGTATTGGGCCAGACGGTTGCGGTGGTTGATGAAGCGTATGCGGCCCTGGCTCTTGTCTACAAGGTTGATGCCACCCTCATAAGTGGCCACCCATATACGCCCCTTGCTGTCGGCATCGATGTCGTAAACGTCGTTATAGCTTATGGAATACTTGTCGGCGGCATTGGCAGTGAAATGCTCCACGTGGCCAAGGCTGTCGATGACATAGAGCCCGGTGCCCTTGGTGCCAACCCACACGCCACCGTGGCTGTCTTCGAAAAGCGAGTAGATGCGGTTGGCGAAAGCCACCGGCTCGCTGACAAGGCGGCCACCGCGCGACATGTAGCCCACAAGGCGGCGGTCGGCATCAAACAATGCCAGCTGGCCATTGTACGTGCCTGCCCATATACGCCCCTTGCTGTCGTACATCAGCGAGCGCACCTCCTGCCCCGGGAGCACGGGCGTAAGCTTGAAGTGATGATAGCGGAAGTTGACAAGGTTGACGTCGCGCGTGCCCGTGAACCACAGGTTTCCCTCTTTGTCAAACATGAACTTGTTTATCTCCGGCAAGTAGGAGTCGGTGCGGTCGGACGTCTTCAGCATATACGGCACGAGCTCGCCGGCGGCCTCATCGTAATAGCTGAATGTGCCTTCGGCCGGAACCACCCACACCGTGCCGTAGGCATCCTCGTGAACAAAAGGCTTCACGCTGGTAGTGCGGTGCTAGGGGCGGTCGGCGTCGGCCATGAGCCAGCGTGGCGACAAGTTGCGGCCGGGGAGCAACACCACGCCTCGCGATGGTGTGAAAGCCCAGATGCGGTGCTTGCGGTCGACGTAGATGGAGGTGACCTCGGACGACGGTTGCGACGGCGTCTGCACATTGAGCACCCTCATGCCGCCCCGCCTCACGTCGTAGGCCACTATGCCCACGTTGGTGGCCAGCAGCAGGTTGCCGCCGTCGAGCTGCTCGACGGCATTGATGCGCACCACGCCGTGGGGCATGGCCACAGGCTGCATGGCCCTATGCCGCGGGTCGAAGAGGAACAGACGGCCGTCGGTCGAGGCGAAATAGAGGTTGTTGCCGGCCTGTGCCATATACTCTGCCGAGAAGTACGAACGCATCCTGGCACCGGCCATGGCCACGCCGCGGTCGGAAAAAATCCACTCGCGCCCCTGCCCGTCGAGCTCAACCTTGCTCAGGAGGTTGCTCGGCAGGGTGCCGTTGTCGACGCTGAACTGCTCTATGCCGGCCCCGGTTGAGATGAGACTGTCGCTCACACGGTAGCACGCCGAGGCGTCGTTGCTAATAAGCCACGTATGGCCATTGGCCAAGGGATAGATGCTGCGCACGGGCACATCATGGCCGAAACGCTCGCGTATCATGGCCGTCACGTCGATGAAACGGTTGGCCTGGGTGTCGAACAGGTAAACATGGCGGTCGGACGTGCCGCACCATATATCGCCCTTCGAACCCGGCTTGATGAGCATAATCCTGTTGGTGGACAGCACCATGCCTTGCTCGGCCGAATTACGGAACGTGGCAAAGCGATAGCCATCGTAATAACAAAGCCCGTTCCACGTAGACATCCACATAAGACCGTCGGGAGTCTGCATGATGCCGGATATGATATTGGCCGCAAGCCCGTCGCGGATGGTAAACGTGCGCACATCGCAATACGGCTGTGCAATGGCGCGGATGGAACCTGCCATAATGATTATGAAACGGTATCTCATCTTTTAAAACAAATTCATAGCAACATTGCAAAATTACGAAAAAAGCATCAGAATACGCAAGCACACGCCGTCAAATTTACCAAAACAACGAAACAACAGACGACACAATGCATGAAGGCAAAAGACCGACGGAGCGGCATGAAACCCATGGACGGCCACGGAAAGCAACAGCCGGGACTGCAACACAGACGGAACAAAACACGAGAAACAGACCGGCAAGCAACGGCTAACGGCACCGACAACGGCACAAGACTGCAAACAGTAGAAAAAAATCCCATGGCAATCGATGAAATAAATGCTCACAATGGCATTGGGAAATGAAAATTAATACGTATCTTTGCCAAATGCAACATTCAAGCAAGACAGACGGCCAAAGGCCGCTGACGACCAAATGCCTGCCGGCAACGGGCACCGGAAAAAGGAAGCTACGGGCAGCCGGCCTTGGATGAACTGCACATAGGAATGGCCATGGGCTGTGTTGGCCAAAACCGCAATATGCGGAACAAGTGATGACAATATGCATACGGCGGCGCGGAAACGCTGACCGCCCCCGGCACCTGCGGTTTTCTGCAGGCCGTGGGCGGGCTGGATGAGACTGTAAGAGCCGCACGGGCAATGGCCGGCACCGCGCTTCGGATGCCACTGCAAGAAACGACGCAGGATTTAATGATATTGACGGGAAGCCTGACAACAAGGCATGAAACCACAAGCAGCCTGGCCAACGAAAGGGCACAAGGCGCTGCATGAACTAACCAAAGAGAAAGAGACCTATGACTTTATTGAAGAAAATCTTAGACAAAAACTACGTGTGGGGCGACGAGCGCATAGGGGAAGACGCATACGAAGAGCTGCTGGCCGACATCATCATCGACTATCTTAAGCGGCACGGGCCCGAATGCAGGGAGATGCTGGCACGGGGTTGGCGCCTTGACAACCCGCCCAAAGTGATAAAATGGATTGCACAACAGCCAGACACCGACCGCGGAACGATACTGAGGCTGTACTGGATGATGGACCCCGGATACGGAAAGCAATTCGCCACCATAGATGAATGTGCCGAAGGACACAGGTGGTATGTGGAAGAATATGGCATAATTAAGACCATTGAACGCAACTATGCTGAAGGGTTCTACCGCAACGAGAGATATGCCTTCGACCCGGGCAACGACGGCTGCAAGCAGGGATACGACTGGACAAAGACGCTCGAAGGACATACGATGAAGGATGACATACCTCAGGAAATGTTCATACCGACCAATGGAACGGTGGCAGACACCAAGGGATGGGCCGACGGAGTGCCGCCTGAACTGAAAGAAACCATATCACGACTTGAAGAACTTATTGACGACTGATGGACAAAGAAAACATTATCAAGCACTATTGCGCCAAGGCCGAAAGGGCAGTGAGGCGCATGAGCCGGAAAGGGATTGGCGACATTTACGCCATTTCGTTCTGGAAAGACAACGTGGATGACGACCCGCGACGCCCTGTGGTGACAATCGGATACAACACGGTTTCGCACGCGGAAGCCCAAAAACAAAACGCAAGCAACGCCATGGAGGCTAAGTGGAACTACGCTTACTGGATGCAAGACGACACGGGCACGCTGGGTGGAAACGACACTATGCTCAGGCTTTACTTTAAAGACGAGGGCTTGTTCTACACCCTGCACGAACTGAACAAGGCCGAAAAGCAGGAAGAAAACGGCAATCCGGAGGGATACAGGATGATTGAAGAGAAAGACAGACGAATGCAGGAGGCATTCATGGACATTGTCATCGAGGTGGCCAACAGGCTGCACCGCAACGAAACGATAACCCGGGCCTTGGGCAGGGACCTGCCGGTAATAATCCACGAACTGGAATACTACGACCAGCCTGTGGGATGGACAGCCAAGGCCAACCCCACCCCGCTGGTGGCAGAGTTCATGGAATGGTACAGAAGCTTTGCCAAATGAGGGCTGAAGGCTTGGCGCAAGCCTATATGAAAGAGAGGCGATGGCATGATGCCCATCGCCTCTCTGCATGTAGATACCGACGCAACGGCCTAAACACAACGGCCAAGCGCCATGTCACTTGGATTCAGTCTTTGCATCGGCAGCCTTTGCCGTGGCCTTGCGCGTTGTGGTTTTCTTGGCGGCGGCAGCCTTCTCTACCTTTGCCTTGAGCTTGTCTTCGGTTGCCTGCATCTTCTCAATCTTGGCCTTGAGACGTATGATTTCCTTGTCTTTCATCTCAATCTCGTCGCCTTGGTTCTTGATGGTGGTGAGCAGACCGTTGAGTTCCTCGTTGTCTATATCCTCGGGATAAAGACTGTTGACACGGTTGAGGAAGTCGCCGAGGATGTTCATGTAATTGGTAAACGCGTCGAACGCGCTGCTGTAAATGCCGCGGTCAAGCCCCACACTGGCCGGTTTCGTGGTCATGAAACGGAAGTTGTTGCTTGCCTGCAGGTAATCCCAGTCTTGGCAGATGCGCGGGTTGTTGGCTATGCGCACACGATCGGCCACACTGTACAGCTTGTTGAATGCGTCACGCTGCATGGCGTTGCCGAGCCAACAGCTTACGTCGCGCTCCTCGTCAACCCACGAAAGCGTGTCAGGCACGTCAAGGCTGCCCACGCTCTTCACCGACGAGCATATCTCCGACGGCGTTGAGAACGTGATGTCCTTGGCCCGGGCGCAAGCCGGCAGGGCCTTGATGAACTCAAGGATGTTTGACGACAGCGGCTGGGCAATGCCCAAGGCAGACAGCTCCATGAATATGTTGATGATGCGCTCTTCCTCCGGGAAAGCCGCAATGCGGTTGATATAGTTGTCGGCAAACAGCGGATAACGATCCCACTCACTGTTGTTGAAGCGCAACGAAATGTCGTCGCTCAGCTCTACGTCACGAAGCAATAGCTTGAGGTTTGGGGCTATATTGCAATTGTAGACATAATGGGGCGACTTCCAGCCAAGCACGTGCTTGGCACCCTCGGTGAGCATTCCCTTGAATCCCATGGCGGCCACCTGGCCTCCGATGTCGTCGCTGTAGATTAGCGAAGAGTTGCGCAACACCGTCGGTTTCTTGCCGAAATACTCTTCAATCTTCACGCACTGCTTCTTTACATCGTTGGCAAACGTATCTTCGTTGGCCAGTGATGAAAGTCCGTGAGAATATGGCTCGGCAAGGAATTCCACGCACCCTGTGTCGTTCAACTCCTGCAACTTCTCAAGCACTTGGGGCGCATGCATCTCAAGTTGCTCCATGCCGACACCCGAAAGCGAGAACGCCACCTTGAAATAATTGCCGTTGCTCTTTATCATGTCGAGCAACGTGTTGAGCGCAGGCATGTACGAGCGGTTGGCAATGTCGTTTATGCTGCGCTCGTTTTCAAAGTCATCGTAATAATAATGGTCCGTACCGATATACACCTATGTCAAAGAAACGATACCTCTTGAGGTGGATTATCTGGTGAATCTCAAAATAAAGACATATTGTTTTCATAATGCTTTTGTTTGTTTTGGTGGGCCGTCATCACTCCACCGTAAGTTGATTATGTGTTGTTAAAGCTCTATAGTTACTTGGTAGTGGCCGTTAGCGCCATCCGAGCGTACGCTCGTAGAGTTCCCTTATCCACGCTCCGACCTTAATCCATGTTATCTGGTCAACCTCCTTCTTGCCCTCATCCTGCAGATAATGGAACAGGCTGTCGTTGGAGCATATAGAGTAAATGGCGTCGGCCAGGGCATGAATATCCCAATAGTCCACCTTGATGCAGTTGTGAAGGATTTCAGCGCAGCCGCTCTGCCATGATATTATAGACGGAGTGCCGCACTGCATGGCCTCAAGCGGCGATATGCCGAAGGGCTCGCTGACAGACGGCATGACATAGACGTCAGACCCCTTAAGGCATTCATACACTTCCTTGCCGCGCATGAAGCCCGGGAAATGGAACCTGTCTGATATGCCCCTTTCGGCCGCAAGGTAAATCATAGAGTCCATCATGTCGCCCGACCCGGCCATGCAGAAGCGCACGTTGTGGGTTCGGTGGAGCACCATGTTGGCAGCCTCGACGAAATATTCGGGCCCCTTCTGCATTGTGATTCGCCCGAGGAACGTCACCACGCGCTCGCCACCGCTATGGTCCGGGCGCGGTATGTCGGCATATTCTGGCTTCAACGGATAAACGGCATTGTGCACCGTGAAACACTTGCGCGGGTCTTGGTGATACTGGTTGATGACTGTCTGGCGTGTCAGTTCGCTCACGCACATAATGCAGTCGGCCCAGTCCATGCCGTTCTTCTCGATGGAATAAACAGTGGGATTCACCTTTCCGCGGCTGCGGTCGAAGTCAGTGGCGTGCACATGTATGCACAGTGGCTTGCCGCTAACCTGCTTGGCGTGGATGCCGGCAGGGTAAGTCAGCCAGTCGTGCGCATGTATAATGTCGAACTCCTCGGCCCTGGCCACCACTCCGGCGATGATGGAATAGTTGTTGATTTCCTCATGGAGGTTGCCGGGATAGCCCCCTGCAAACTCCATGCAGCCCAGGTCGTTGACGTTCATATAGTTGAAGTCAGCGTATATATGGTCGCGCAGCTTATAGTAAAGGTCGGGCGACATAATGTTGCCCACGCGGTTTTTAACATAGTCATAGTCTACGTCACGCCAAGCAATGGGCACCGCATTCATAGCAATGATGCGCGCCGCGTGCTGCGACTCATCACCAAAAGGATGTGGCAGGCACAGGGTTATGTCCACATCGCCCTGAGCATGCAAGCCTTCAGATATCCCAAAGTTAGCAGTGGCAAGCCCACCGAACACATGAGGGGGATATTCCCATCCAAACATTAACACTTTCATAGTCTTAGCTCTCCCCTGTTATTTCTGATAGGTATAATTCTCCAATAACTTCAATGTGCGCAGTATCTCGGCCACGTTCATGGCGAACGACATTCCGCCACGGCCATGGAAAGGCGGGTTTCCATCGAACAACTCGGATATGGTGCCCAGTGTATGGTAGTTCATCTCATCCTCATAGCCAACCATCTGGCGCTCGATGAAACTGAGACGCGTGCGCTTGTACAGCTTCAGGCCTCCATGTAAAATCCTCCGAGCCATGGCCATGCCGTACCCTGATGGTAAGCATAGTCGCGCTGTGCCTGTGGGCCGACATACATCGGGTTGTATCCGCCGCTCTTGGGCGACAGAGAGCGCAGCCCCTTCGGCGTCAGCAGTTCGCGTGTGCACATGTCAAGCACGCTCTTCTTCTGGTCAAGGGACAACGGCGAGAAGTCGAGCGCCACAGCAAATATCATGTTTGGCCTGACACTCCAATCCATGTTGCCTCCATCGACATAATCCAACAGATAGCCATATTCGTTGAGGAAGGTGTCGACGAACGACTTGCGGCACAGTTCCGCCCGTGCTTCCAGCCTCTGTGCAGCATCTTGTTCGCCGCACTCTGAAGCCATGACGGCACAGAACTTAAGCGCATTGAACCACAGGGCATTGAACTCGACGATGTAGCCCGTGCGTGGCACCACCGGACGACCGTTGGCAGTGGAGTTCATCCATGTCACCGGCTTCTCTCTGCCGTCACTGTAAACGAGCCCGTTGTCGTCGAGCCTTAGGTTCGGATGCTTGTTACCTATGATGTAATCGACAATCTTCTTGAGCAGCTTGCCGTACATCTGCCAGCACTTGGCGTTGCCCACCTGCTTGGCGTACTGCTGTATCGACCACACAGCCCAGAGCAGCACGTCGGGCTGGTCTATCTCATATATGCTCACGGAGAGCGGTTTGCCGTCCATAAACTCGCACAGGCCACGCTCTGCGGTCTTCATCACCATCTCGAAATAATCCTGCTCGTCGATGGCAAGGGTGAGCCCGGGCAACGATATGAACGTATCGCGTGCGCGGCACTTGAACCACGGGTAGCCGGCCAGGATGTATCGGTCTTTCTCCCTCTTGTGGAACTGATGTGCGGCATTGACCAGGCAATGGAAGAAGTTGTCGCGCGGCGTGCGCTCCTCCACCTCTTTTTCGAACAACGACTTCAGCCCGCTGGTATGTATGGGTGAAGTCGATCCGGAGAACACTATGCTCTCGCCTTTCTTGATGTTCATCTCGAAGTAACCTGGCACGTAGAGGTCTTCATTCGAGGCGTAGCCGCGCTCTTGCTCCTTGGTATACTCCACACCACGATACCAGTCGGGGCAGAACACAAACTCGTTTTTCTTGCTGAACTGCATGTACAGGTCCGGATAACCGGCATACATGCAGGTACGTATGCCATTGTCCACCTCGTGGTATTCGCGGCTGGCCACAGAGTTCTCGTGCGTAAACTGCCGCACGCTGCGGAAAGCCAGGAACGGGCGGAAGCGCAATGTCGTCTCCGAATGCGCATCAAGCAACGTATAACGGATAAGGATGCGGTCCTCGTAATGCTGGAACACAACCTCCTTCTTCAGCAACACCCCTCCGACTCGGTAGACCGTGGTTGGCACTTTATCGCAGTAGAACTCACGGATGTACTTATGCCCTGTCGGACTGTAGTTGTTGCCTTGATACTTATGGAGGCCGAGGTTGAACTCTGCGCCGTGTTGCATCACCGTGGCATCCAAAGATGAAAGAAGCACATGGTTGTCATCATCCAGCTCTGGCACCGGAACGACAAGCAACCCGTGATACTTCCGCGTATTGCAGTCCACGATGGTAGAGCACGAATATGCTCCCGAGCGATTCGTCCGTAGCAGCTCTTTGCGGAGAGACTCCTCCAGGTTAGTCATTACAGTTTTTTCAAATCGTAAATAACTCATAGTCCATGTATTAAGGTTTTTAATTATCATTAGTATCCATAGCAGCGCCACCGGTGGCCGGACAGCGCCACTAATCACTTTCAAAGTTAGCCATTTTTACCGTCACGGCAAAGAAAAAATCGATTTTTTTGATAAAAATAGAGTATTTTTGTCCTACAGTATACAATTCACAGTTGGCCGAAACACATATTAAATCAAAATGTTGTAATTTTGCAGCAGCAAAAAATGGTATGCCAGGTAAGGGGGATAAAACGAAACGTATAAAAGTGGAGTGAGAGAGAAATCGGGGAAAG
>ENA-ORUX01002727-ORUX01002727.1-human-gut-metagenome-genome-assembly--contig:-NODE-2727-length-10667-cov-2.453637_pt1 | contig 10667 bp, 8 predicted proteins | sample MGYA00242087_ERZ509225 | MGnify/ENA primary metagenome ERZ509225 (study PRJEB26280, sample SAMEA2338864) | human gut metagenome | biome: human gut; feature: human-associated habitat; material: faeces... | reverse complement strand
GGCAACCCGCCGCTTCCGGCTTCGGAGGCCAATACCCGGATGATGACCCGGGGATTCTATTACGACCTGGCGGACGAGATCGCCCGCACGGCCGATTCGGTTGCGGCCGCATCGTCGGAGATTCCGGTGCGGATCCGGGCGATCCGGTGGAAGATGCAGGCGACGCGGGCCGCCGTTACCGCCGTCATGCAGTCCAACCCCGACGTGGCGCTCATCGACACCTGGCTGCTCTGCGTCCGCATGGACAGCGCTTTCCGCCGCCTGCCCGATTCGCTGCTTTTCGCCGGGCAGACGCCGCTCGTGCGCAAGGTCGTGGCGCGTCTGGACAGGAAAGCCGAACACCTGGCTTCGACCCTGCTCGCGCCGGAGAAGTTCGCGTTGATGCAGGAGTTCGTGGGGAATTACATGCAGGCGAATCCCGTCACGGGGTCGCAGTTCACTCCGGTCAATACGACCCTGCCTTGGATCGAATTTCTCCAGTCGAAAGGCGTGGAAACGCAGTATAACGTAGGCTCCATCTCCGATGTGATCGCCGATCTGGGCGATCGTTTCGGAGGCCAGTCCGAGCAGATGGTCAACAGCATCGGCTGGTCGAAGGACATTTTCGAGTTGCAGATGCAGCAGGACAGTGTCCGCAACCGGCTGACGCGGCAGCTCGACAGCCTGGAGCGTAATTTCGACCGCATCGTGACGGTCATGGAGCACCTGCCGCAGATCGCCGATTATATGGGCAAAAGTCTGAATACCGAAGTCGCAGCGCTCATCGAAACGTTGAACGGTGCCGTGGATAATGCATTTGCCGACCTCGACCGCCAGCGTGCGGAGTTGCAGGGTTATATTTCGGCCGAGCGCAAAGCGCTGGTCGATCAGGCGCAGCAGGCGGTCGATACGGCGGTACAAAATGCGATGGACCGGGTCCCGGCTCTGGTGGCCAAGCTCCTCGCCTGGATCGTGCTTTTCGCCGTCATTATGCTGGGCGTGCCGTTCGGCATCGGTTTCTGGCTGGGACGGGTGCGCGAACGCGCCAAAACCAGGAAAACGGGCGGCGCATAGCGGAAAATTCGTACCTTTGCGTTCTAAATCCGAATGCGATATGGCTCGAAAGAAAGCGAATTATCCCCTGATCGAGGGGCTTGAGATAACGACGCTGGCCGCCGAAGGCAAGGCGATGGGGCGTTACAACGACGTGGTGGTCTTCGTGCCGATGACCGTGCCGGGCGACGTGGTCGATGTGCAGATCCGCTCCAAGCGCCGCCGGTATATGGAAGGTTTCGTCGTCAATTACGTGAAGCGCTCGCCGCTGCGCGAAGAGCCGTTCTGCGTCCATTTCGGGGTCTGCGGCGGCTGCAAGTGGCAGAATTTGCCCTACGCCGAACAACTGCGTTTCAAGACCGAGCAGGTGCGCGACCAGCTTACCCGCATCGGCAAGGTCGAGCTGCCCGAAATCGCGCCCTGTCTGCCCTCGGCCGAAACCCGTTTTTACCGCAACAAGCTGGAGTTCACCTTCGCCGAGCGGCGCTGGCTCACCTACGAGGAGATCGCCGAAAAGGGCGAGATCGCCCATGCCCCGGCGCTGGGATTCCACATCCCCGGTATGTTCGACAAAGTGCTGGACATCGAAAAATGCTGGCTGCAGCCCGATCCGTCGAATGCGATCCGGGAAGAAACCCGGCGTTTCTGCCTCGAACACGGTTATACGTTCCACAATCCGCGCGAGCACCGGGGGCTGATGCGCAACATGGTCGTCCGCACCGCCTCGACGGGCGAGGTGATGGTGATCGTGGTTTTCCATGCCGACGAGCGGGAGAAGATCGCGGCCCTGTTGGACCATCTGGCGGCCGCTTTCCCCGAAATCACGTCGCTGTTCTATGTAATCAACGAAAAGTTCAACGACTCCACCGGCGACCTGGAACCCGTCTGCTACCGGGGCAAGGATCACATCATCGAGCGGATGGAGGGGCTGCAGTTCAAGGTCGGCCCCAAGTCGTTCTATCAGACCAATTCGGCGCAGGCGTACGAACTTTACAAGGTCGCGCGTGACTTCGCCGCCCTGACGGGAAAAGAGATTTTATACGACCTTTACACCGGCACGGGTACGATCGCCAACTTCTGTGCGGCGCGGTGCGCGAAGGTCGTGGGCGTGGAGTACGTGCCCGAGGCCATCGAGGACGCCCGCGTCAATTCGACGTTGAACGGTATCGGGAATACGGTGTTCTATGCCGGCGATATGAAAGCCGTGCTGAGCGACGAGTTCGTACGGCGCAACGGCCGTCCAGAAGTCATCATCCTCGACCCGCCGCGTGCCGGAGTCGATGAACCGGTGATCGACGTGATCCTGCGGGCGGCGCCCGAGCGGATCGTCTATGTGAGCTGCAACCCGGCTACGCAGGCCCGCGACCTGGCCCTGATGGACGGCGCGTATCGCGTCGAGGCGGTGCAGCCGGTCGATATGTTCCCCCATACGCACCACGTGGAGAACGTGGTGAAGCTCGTCCGCCGGTAGGCGGCTCCTGTTCCGGGGCGGTTTTTATACTATCGGCTCCTGTTCGGGCGTTATATTTGCAGTACTATTTCAAAAACGAATGAAACGTATGAAAAAATGGATGATTTTAGCGGCGGCGCTCGTATTGGCTGCGCCGGTGTTCGCTCAAACCCAGGAGGCTTTCCCGAGTTATATTCAGGTGAACGGACGTTCCCAGATGGAGGTTACGCCGGATGAATTCTATCTGTCGATCGTAATCAACGAGCGCGAGTCGAAGGGAAAAATTACGGTCGAAACCCAGCAGCGGCAGATGATCGACGCCCTGAAGAAGTTGGGCGTCGATGTCGAGAAACAGCTCAAGGTGGCCAATATGTCGAGCGATTTCTACAAGAAGGCCAGCTCGCTGACCACCGCCAAATACCAGTTGCTGCTCCATTCGGCGGCCGAAGTGGGCGACGTGACCGCCGCCCTGGGCGATCTGGGCATCTCGAACGTCGGTATCGTACGCGTGACCCGTTCGGACATCGACTCCCTGAAGGAGCAGGTGCGCCTGGATGCCATCCGCAACGCCAAGTCGTCGGCCGAAGCGCTGGCCGGGGCGATCGGGCAGAAGATCGGAAAATGTTTCTATATCTACGATTCGAATTACGACGTAGCTCCGCAGTATTACGACAATATGATGATGGTGCGTTCGAAGGCGATGATGGCCGACAGCGCCGAAGCGGGTGCGCCCGAAGAGCCTTCGCTCGATTTCAAAACGATCAAACTGGAGTATAACGTCCAGACCAAGTTCGTCCTCGAATAATCGGGGTTATCGTCGGAAATGAATTGGCAGGCCGAATTTTTGGATAACCCGGAAATTCGGCTTACCTTTGACCACTTTCCCTTTTTTCAAAAGCAAGGAATTATGGAGAACAGATTCAGTTTCGATTACCAGCACTACGACTCTTCGGAGGGGATGCCCGCCGGGGACCGGGAGTTGGTGGAGGAGGCTCGCCGGGCCGTCGCCCGGGCGTACGCTCCCTATTCCAAATTCCGGGTAGGCGCTGCGGCCCGTCTGCGCAGCGGGAAGATTCTCTGCGGCAGCAACCAGGAGAGCGAGGTGTTTCCTGCGGGCATGTGCGCCGAACGGTCGTTGCTGTTCCATGCCGGAGCGTGCCATGCCGACGATCCAATCGAGGCGCTGGCCATTGCTTCGGAGCCGTCCGAGCGGGAGTGCTATCCCTGCGGACAGTGCCGCCAGGTGCTGCTCGATGCGGAGCGTCGCCAGAGGTCGCCGATCCGTATCATCATGTCCGGTGCGGGCGGAGCCACGGTGGTGGATTCGGCCGTGCGGCTGCTTCCTTTCACGTTCCAGTTATAATCCGCTTCGCAATTACGCTCCGTTTCCGATGTTCGCTCCCGAAGATATTCTGTACGAGGACAACCACCTTTTGATCGTCAATAAACGGTGCGGCGACCTGGTGCAGCCCGATCCGTCGGGCGGCGATGCGCTCGAACGGCAGATCAAGGAGTTCATCCGGCGGCGCGATGCCAAGCCCGGCGAGGTGTTCCTCGGCGTGGTGCACCGTATCGACCGTCCCGTGAGCGGAGCCGTCATTTTCGCCAAAACGTCGAAAGCCCTCGCCCGCCTGAACGAGATGATCCGCCGGGGCGAGATCGAAAAGACCTATTGGGCGCTTACGGAGAGCCGTCCCGATCCCGAAGAGGGAGAGTTGTCCCACTATATCCTGCGTAACGAGAAAACCAACCGTTCGCGGGCGCTCGATGCGCCCCGGGGCGATGCAAAACTGGCGAAATTGCGTTACCGCACCCTGGGGGCGAGTACCCGTTATACGCTGGTGGAGGTCGATTTGCTGACGGGGCGCCACCATCAGATCCGGGCGCAGCTCTCGAAGATCGGCTGTCCGATTAAGGGCGACCTGAAATACGGGGCCCGCCGTTCGAATCCCGACGGAGGCATTTCGCTCCATTCGTACCGTGTCGATTTCATCCATCCCGTGCGGCGCGAGCGGATCGTCGTGACGGCGCCCGTGCCGAAAGAAGATAATCTCTGGGCGTTCTTCGCCCGACAATTTTCATTGTTGCCATGCGAATTTTGATTCAACGGGTGCGCCGTGCGTCGGTTTCCATCGGCGGAACCCTCAAATCGGCCATCGGACCGGGTCTGTTGGTTTTCGTCGGTATCGAAGCCGAGGACGGCGAGGAGGATATCGAGTGGCTTGCGGGTAAACTCACCCGGCTGCGGATTTTCGACGACGAAAACGGGGTGATGAATCTCGACGTGCGGCAGGTCGGCGGCGAAATATTGGTGGTGAGCCAGTTCACGCTGCATGCCTCGACCCGTAAGGGCAACCGCCCGTCCTATATCAAGGCGGCCCCCGAAGCGATTTCCCGACCTTTGTACGAGCGGTTCGCCGCCGGTGTAGGCCGTGCGCTCGGGCGCGAAGTCGCCACCGGGGAGTTCGGAGCCGATATGCAGACGGGCCGGTGACGATCTGGATCGACTCCCGACAACGCGAATGACTTCAGTTATTTCAAAGATAGTGAAAGATGAGCGCAATCGTGCGGGCTTGCACGCAGAGATTGCCGAATCGGATCCTATCTGAGGCTATGTCAAAGATATAAAAAGTTTGTTATGAAGAAGTATTTTTTGTGTATGGTCGCTTTGCTGTCGCTGGCGATCGTAGCCTGCGAAAGCGACGATACGGCGCCCGCGCCGGCCGTGCGTCCGACTTTCGATCTGATCGACGCGCAGCCCGATGTGACGAGTGCGGTCGTGGCGGCCAACATCGAATCGAAGGGCGAAGCGCCCATCTCCGAAGTCGGCTTCTCCTACCAGGAAGCGGGCGGGGAGTACGTCGATGTGGTTTGTACGAATTTCAAGGACGGTCTGGCCCGGCAGACCCTGACCGGCCTGAAGCCCGACACCGAATATCGTTGGTACTGTTATGCCGTCTTGGGCGGCGAGCGGTTCAATGCGTCGCTGTCGAAAACGTTCAGGACCCTCAAAGAGGGGGAGGTGCCTCCGGCTCCGACGCCCCAGTTCGGCAAGCCTTCGGCTTCCGAGGTGCAGGCTACGAGCGCATTGCTCGCGTGCGCTTATCTATACACCGGTGATGCGGCCGATATTGCCGAAGCCGGTTTCGGATACAAGCCTGCGGCATCGGCCCAAACGGGATATACTATGGTAGAGATTACGCCGGACGACTCTTCGTTGTCGGCCCGTCTGGAGGAGCTGACGCCTGAAACGGCTTACGAGTTCTATGCCTATCTGGTAATCGACGGAAAGAATTACACCAGCGAACGGGTTGTTTTCACCACGTTGAAGGAGGGCGAGCAACCGGGAGCTCCGCAGTTCGAAACGCCTTCGTCGTCCGGGGTTTCTCCGACCGGAGCGACGCTTGCCTGCGTTTATGAGTACGAAGGCGACGGCGATGTTGCGGAAGCCGGCTTCGGGTATAAGGCCGGTGCGCAGGAGGAATATACCGAGGTGAAGGCTGCTTCGACGGCTTCGCCCCTGACTTATGAGCTGAACGGACTCGAACCCGAAACGAAATACGATTTTTATGCGTATGTCGTTATCGGCGACGAGCGTTATACGAGCGCCGTCGCACAGTTCACGACCCTGAAAGCGGGTGAAAATCCCGAGCCGGAGTTCGGTCCCGTCGCTGCGACGGATGTGACCGCTTCGTCGGCCACCCTGACGGGCAGCTTCACCTATGAAGGCGAAGAAACGGTCGGCATCGAAGTAGGATTTGCTTACAAAGCCTCCGGTGAAACGGATTACGCCACGAAAACGGTGACGGCTTCGTCGGGAGATAAGAGTGCGGCCATCACCGGATTGAGCGCCGCGACCACCTATACGTTCCACCTGTACGCCTCGATCGGCGGCAAGCAGTATCGGAGCCAGGAGGGTACTTTCACCACCGAGAGCGGAACAGTCCCCCCCCCCGGAAAACGTTTATCGTACCGGCTGGGCCGAGTTGCCGGTGGAGGTGCAGAACAGCGACTACTACTATGCGCATCATATTTGCCCGGATTTCTATGTCGGCAGCCAGAAAGCCCGCAATTATACGGTCTGCTTCAGCGCCGAGCACCACTGTCCGGTCTGGGTGGCCGCTCCGCGCCACGCTTGCTACGAGGTGAAAGGAACGGATCGTACGGACGCTTACAGTCGCGATCCGGATATTCCGTCCGGTATTCAATACAGCAGTAAATCGACCGGCGGCGGTTGCAACAAGGGCCATATGCTCGGTTCGGCCGAACGGCTCGTGACCCGGAAAACCAACGAACAGGTATTCTATTATTCGAATATCGCGCCGCAATATTCGTCGAACTTCAACAACGGCGGCGGGGCATGGAACAATCTGGAAAGTTTTGTCGATGCGCAGGTTTGCGCCGATACGACTTATATCGTGGTAGGCACCTATTTCGAACCTTTCACCGATGCTTACGGCAAGAGCTGCACTTCGTCGAAAATCGATTTCGGCGGACGCAGCGACGTGAGCCGGCCTTCGATGTTCTACTACCTGCTGCTGCGGACCAAGAACGGAAATACGAAAAAATCGGTGATGGATTGTGCCGCGAGCGAATTGAAGTGCGCCGCCTTCGTGCTGCGTCATAACATGGATAAAGGGCACGAGCCGCAGGCCAAAGATATGATGTCGGTGGCGGAAATCGAGCGATTGACGGGCTTTACCTTCTTCGCCAACGTGCCGAATGCGCCGAAGGATACCTACAATCCGTCGGACTGGGGCTTGTAGCGTTCCGAATGGAAACCCGGGTCTATTCTTGGGGCGACGGCCGACCCTGGCACAGCTACGCGGCGTATTGCCGGCGACATTTCGGCGGCCGGGTGCGTAAGATCGCGGTGGATGCCGGCTTGAGCTGTCCCAACCGGGACGGAACGATCGGATCGGAGGGGTGTACGTTCTGTGACAACAGGGCGTTCACCCCTTCCTACTGTTCGCCCCGGAAGAGCCTGACGCGGCAGATCGACGAGGGAATCGCTTTCCATGCGGCCCGAGGGCGGGATGAAGGGCTTTGTCTGGTCTATTTCCAACCTTTTTCCAATACGCACGCTCCTGTCGCACGGCTTCGGGAGCTTTATGCCGAAGCGTTGGCTCATCCCCGGATTTCGGGACTGGTGATCGGCACGCGGCCCGATTGCGTGGACGACGAGAAGCTGGATTTGCTGGCGGAGCTGGCACGGAAACGCTATGTGGCGGTCGAATACGGCGTCGAATCCACCTGCGACGAAACATTGCGGGCCGTCCGTCGCGGCCATGACTTCGCGGCGGCCCGGCAGGCTATTGCGGCGAGCGCCGCACGGGGGTTGCACGTCGGGGCCCATTTCATTCTGGGGCTGCCCGGCGAAGACGACGAAATGCTTCTTCGACAGGTGGAGCGGATCAATGCCCTGCCGCTCGAAACGGTCAAGTTCCACCAGTTGCAGCTCGTTCGGGGAACGACCCTTGCCGCGCAATACGACGCCGAGCCCGGCCGCTTCCGCCTGCGTACCTCCGAGGAGTATCTCTCGCTGGTGGTCGAGGTGTTGCGGCGGCTGCGTCCCGATATGGCTGTGGAGCGTATCGCCAGCGAAGTGCCGATGGGATTTCACCACTTGACGCAGTGGCATTTAACGCGGGTTTCCACCCTTTGGTCCCTGCTTGAAAAAAGATTAACGGCACGGAACGCGTATCAAGGCGAAATTTTTATACCTTTGCGCCGTTAAACCTTAATTGTTCAAAGAAAAATGACTCTGTTGAAGGAAAAAATAACTTTCGGGACGATTATGGGCGTAGTACGGGAATATTTCGTGATGACGATCGGTATTCTCCTCTACACGTTCGCGTGGATCGCCTGTATTCTGCCCGCACACGGTACCGGCGGCGGTGCCACGGGTGCGGCGCTGGTGTTGTGCGGGGCGATCGAAAACCTGTTCAACTTCCAGATTAACATCGGTACGATGGCGTTCATCGTCAATGGTATTCTGCTGCTGTTCGCAGGTTTCATCATTGGTTGGAATTTCGGTATCAAGACGATTTTCTGTATCATCGTGCTTCCTGCGTCGCTGAACTTTTTCCAGGAAACACTGCCCGGCGTGCAGGCGTGGCTCGCGGAACTGGGCGTTATCCCACCCGATGCGATCAGCCTGTTCGGTAATCTGGAACCGCTGCTGCTGGTCATCATGGGCGGTATGCTGTCCGGTGTGGGTATCTATATGTGTTTTCGTCAGGGCGGTTCGACCGGCGGTACGGATATCGTGGCGCTGCTGATCAACAAGTATCATCCGATCAACTACGGCCGTGTCGTGCTGGTGACCGATTCGCTTATCATCTGTGCATCGCTGCTGGTGGGCAACGGCATCGAGACGGTGATCTACGGCTTCCTGCTGACGGCGGTATTCGGTCTGAGCACCGATGCGTTGCTGGCGGGCAACCAGCAGTCGAATCAGATTCTGGTCATCAGCCATGAGCACGACCGTATCGCCGCAGAGATCGTCGAGAAGGCGCATCGCGGGGTGACGATGCTCAACGGCATGGGATGGTACACGAAAGAGTCGTCGCAGGTAGTGATGGTTATTTGCCGCAAACGCGAAACGGCCGACATCCTCAAGATCGTCCGCAACCTCGACCCCAAGGCGTTCGTTTCGGTGGCTTCGGTAACGGGTGTTTACGGACAGGGCTTCGGTATCATCGACGGCGGTATGCTCAACGGTATGAAGAAGAATTAGGGAATCTTCTTCGATTTGAAATAATACTCCTCGTCGATCCGGCGGGGAGTATTTGTTTTCCGGGAATAATGCGTAACTTTACCCGAAGAAAAACCGAATTGATTCCGTCGTTTTGCGGTTGCGGCTCGGCTCCGGACGGGCCGGTCGGTTCCGCAGCCTGAAAGCACTCCTTTTCGATCCTGCTACGACCATGCGCTATGCCGACATCGTACTTCCTCTGGCCCAGCCTCTCTACACCTTTGCGGTGGCGGAAGGCGTGACGCTTTGCGAGGGGATGGCCGTAGTCGTGCCTTTCGGCCGATCGAAGATCTACACGGGCATCGTCTGGCGGCTGCACGACCGGCGCCCCGATTTCAAGACCGTCAAGACCGTCTCCCGCGTGCTCTACGGTACGCCTCTGCTCGACGAGCGGCAGCGCCGTTTCTGGGAGTGGGTCGCCGATTATTACATGTGCACGCTGGGCGAGGTGATGCGCGTGGCGCTGCCTGCGCTGATGAAGCCTTCGGGCGACACGGAGGAGGAGTTCTCCGGCGACGAGTTCCGTCCCCGCACCGAGTGTTACGTGTCGCTGGCTGCGGAACTCCGCGACGAGGGGCGTTTTCACGAAGTCTGCGAGAAGATCGAACGGCGCGCCCCGAAGCAGTACGAGGCGCTGCTCGAGCTGGCTGCGGCCGGCGACGAAACGCGCATCGCGACGGGCGAGGTGGCCCGCCGCCTGCTCCGGGCCGATTATGCCGTGCTGCACGCCCTCGAGCGCAAGAAATACATCGTCTGCACCCAGCGCGAACGTTCGGTCGAGCGCGGCGGGTCGGCCTTCCGCCTTCCGGAGCTGACGGCGGACCCGCTGACGGCGTTGAACGCCCTCCCCGAACAGTTCGCCGCCGGGAAAACCACCGCTCTTTTGCAGGGCGTCACCGGTTCGGGCAAGACCGAGATTTACATCCACCTGATCGCCGAGGTGCTCTCCCGGGGCGGCGATGTTTTGCTGCTGGTGCCCGAAATCGCCCTTACGGCGCAGCTGATCGAGCGCATGGAGCGCATCTTCGGCAGCCGCGTCACTCCGTACCATTCCAAACTCACCAACCGCCGCCGCACGGAGACCTACCTGCGGCTGAACCGCTCCCAAGGGGGCGAGTTCGTCGTCGGCGTGCGGTCGTCGATATTTCTGCCGCTCAAGCATCTGCAACTGATAATCGTGGACGAGGAGCACGACGCCAGCTACAAGCAGGCGGATCCTGCGCCGCGCTACAACGCCCGCGACTGCGCCGTGGTGATGGCGCGCCTGACGGGGGGCCGGACGCTGCTGGGCAGCGCCACGCCGTCGCTCGAAACGTGGCTCAACGCCGCGTCGGGCAAATACGGGCGCGCGGAGCTGACCCAACGTTACGGCGACGCCCGCCCGCCCGAAATCCTCGTTTCCGACACCCTGCGCGCCGCCAGGCGCGG
>ENA-ORUX01002726-ORUX01002726.1-human-gut-metagenome-genome-assembly--contig:-NODE-2726-length-10677-cov-6.019205_pt1 | contig 10677 bp, 7 predicted proteins | sample MGYA00242087_ERZ509225 | MGnify/ENA primary metagenome ERZ509225 (study PRJEB26280, sample SAMEA2338864) | human gut metagenome | biome: human gut; feature: human-associated habitat; material: faeces... | reverse complement strand
ATGCATTCAGACCTTCATCATCGGTCTTAACCGGCATAACACGTGCCTGAACAGGTGCCAGCCAGGTCGGCAGGTTTCCTTTGGTCTCTTCCAGAATGTATGCCATGAAACGATCCAGAGATCCAAGAATTGCGCGGTGCAAAACAACCGGTGTCTGTTTTTCTCCGTTGCTGTCGATGTAGGACAGATTGAATTTTGCCGGCAGGCAGAAGTCCAGCTGACAGGTAGACAGGGTAATCTCGTTACCGATGGCAGGCTGTACATTGACATCCAGTTTCGGGCCATAGAATGCAGCTTCTCCGATTTCTTCGGTGTATTCGATTCCGATGCTGTTCATTACATCACGCAGTGCATCTTCTGCTGTGTTCCACATCTCATCATCATCATGATATTTTTCTTTATCTTCTGGATCTCTAAGAGATAAAACACAACGATAATCTGTAATATTGAAATCTTTATAAACATCTAAGATTAAATCGATAACACCTTTAAATTCTGATTTAATTTGTTCTGGTGTTACAAATAAATGAGCATCGTTTTGACAGAAATGTCTTCCTCTTTCAATACCTTTAACAGCTCCTGATGCTTCATATCTAAAGTCATGAGCAATTTCACCAATACGAATTGGTAAGTTTTTATAAGAATGTAATTTATTTGCATAAATCATCATATGATGCGGGCAGTTCATTGGACGGAGAACAAAGGACTCTCCCTCCACTTCCATTGCAGGGAACATATTGTCTTTGTAATGATCCCAATGACCGGATGTTTTATACAGATTAACCGTACCAACACAAGGTGTCATAACATGAAGATATCCAAGTTTTCTCTCTTTTGCTTTGATATAATTTTCAAGTTCCTGCCATACTGTGTATCCTTTTGGAAGGAACATTGGAAGTCCACGTCCAACAAGGTCATCCGACATGAAAAGATTCATCTCTTTACCGATTTTTCTGTGGTCACGGTCTTTTGCTTCCTCAAGAAGTTTTAAGTGCTCCTCTAACTCTTCCGGTGTCGGGAAACATACACCGTAAATACGCTGCATTACGTGATTGTTTGCATCACCTTTCCAATATACACCAGAGTATTTTACAAGTTTGAAGTTCTTACATAACTTTGTATTGTCTACGTGAGGTCCACGGCAGAGATCCGTGAAATCTCCCTGATCGTAAACAGAAATGTTTCCATCTTCCAGACCTTCAATTAAGTCCAGTTTGTATGGATCATCTTTGAACATTTCCATTGCTTCTGCTTTGGAAATCTCACGTCTGTAAATCTTCTTGCCTTCTTTGCAGACTTTCTTCATCTCTTTCTCGATTGCTGCAATTGCTTCGTCGTTGATGATATCATCGCCAAGGTCAATATCATAATAGAAACCTTCTTTTACAACTGGTCCTACCCAGAACTTTGCCTGTGGGTATAAGTGTTTTACTGCCTGTGCCATCACATGTGCGCAGGAATGGTTTAAAGTATTCAGTCTCTCGTCTGCTTTAAAATCTACCATTTTCTTCATTTCCTTTCGCTATATAAAAATAAGTTTCTGTAGGAAGTATCTCCGATTCTCTGTACAACATAAAAAATCCCTGATACTGCATTCCTACAATATCAGGGACGATATACTTATCGTGGTTCCACCCATCTTCATCTCTCCATCCTATCAGACATCAAACTTCTTACTGCCTGTCCATTCTGGAGAAATCTCATTCTTGATGATAACGGTATCACCGGACCGGATTGGGGTCACTCAGAGCTGGTCTTCACATAATTCTTAGCCGGAATGCTCACACCAAACGCCTTCCTCTCTGGGACTTTTTCTTATGCTACTCTTCTCTTCATCGTTTTGACTAGGGTCATTCTATACCCTTTTCTTCTATCTGTAAAGTACTTTTTACAGTTCAGATACGGCGGACTATCTTCCGCAGCAGTATTTGTATTTCTTACCGCTTCCGCATGGGCATGGATCGTTACGTCCGACTTTTTTGCCTACATGAACAGTGCCGGATTTCTTCTGCTCTAAGAATAAAGCTCTTCTCTTCTCATCATCAAAAATCTCTTTCCACTGTGGTAATTCATATAACCAGTCTGCCTTTGCGTCAACCATGTTTTTGTATAATTTTTCTTTGTCAAAAACAAGGTTAACTTTTGTATCTTCTTCCATGGTGTCGATTGGATTAGCCTCTACCAAGCTGTCGTTGATTCCGTCTAAGAATCCTGTCATCTCCATAACACTGAGGTTGTACTTCTCTGCAAGCTCTTTTACAGTTCCTTCTACTTTCTCATCCGGATTTGTTAAAAGCTGTTCGTATACGCCCTTCTCTAAAAGGAAGTATCTCTGCCAGAATCTCTGTAATTCACCTCTATCTGCTTTCTCATTATAGGCAACTTTCTGCCACTGTTCCAATAATGCCATGTTACATTCCTCGATTTCTAATTATAGTATATTTGCATCACGCATAGATGCATTTGTTATTATAGCAAATATTGATGGGTTTTTCAAAGGATTTTTTTAGGTGGGGCGAATGCATACCAAATTTTCAGGTTCTTATATACATTATCACATAAAATTATTAAGTGCTAACAACAATTCGTCTATCTGACAGATCCTTCATTAAGTTGTAATCGTAAAGGTTGTAAATTATATTTTTCGTATTTATATCGAATAAATCTTGAAAAATCTTCTTCATGCGTTGAAATTATCATCTGATAATCTCTAAATTCATTTCTCATCAATTCAACTAAAGACGCAATATTCAAATCATCCATTGTTTGAACCGGGTCATCAATTAATATACACGGAAACTTTTCGCTACCATAAATCTTGTTCAATGTTAATGTAAGCGCAATTATTACCCCTGTTAACTGACCAGAGCTTAATGTATACAAAATATCATGATCTGGCTGATTTGCAGATAAAAATCTTATACTATCTAGTTTTTCTTTTTTAGAATCACATTTAATAAATATACCCAGCCCACCTTGATAATATTGCAAGACTCTTCCTGCATAAATATATAGGGGAATTTGAATTTCTCCAATTATGTCTTTTTGATATTTTCCTATTTTGTTTTTATAAATTGTTACAACTTTTTCTACATCATTTTTCATAGCAACCAATTCTGTAACTCTCTCTTCTTTCATCTCTAGTTGCTTTTTCATATCCTCTAACTTCTCGTATTCTTGTAACTGATACTGTTCTTCCAGATATAAACGTTTATCATTTTCATCATCTTCTGATATAATACATATATTTTCTATCTTTGCTTCAAAAATACTTTTAAATATATCAAAAAATCCATTTGCATTTTCCATTTGTAAATATTCAATCGGTACTTTTTTTATATAATTATCATTTATCATTTGAATAAACTCTTGTATTTTAATTTCCCAATCATCTTCTTTATTTAATTGAATACTATATTGGTGTATGTCTATATGTTGTTTTGTAAGGAAATCAATAAATTGATTATACTCATCCGAAATAAAAGAATTTTTTTCCACAATATGTTTTATTATGTCATTTTTCATATAACCATAACTATTTAAAAATCCTTCAATTATATCTTTAAATCTCTTATTATATTCTACTTGTAGTTTTTCTAAACCTTGATTTATTTTTTCTGATTCTAAATCGTTACACTTTCCAAGTGTTTCTGCCATTTCCTTTACAGCAGCAGCATATTCATTCTGAGATGTATAATCGTTTCCGCAATACGGGCAGTAAACATTCTTCCCAATAATTGTTCCACCATCTTGCGTCCATTGTAAAAAACTTTTATTTAAATTATCCCTCGCAGTTTTAAATTTTTCTAATGACTTTGAATATGTAGTCTGTTTTTTCCTTGCCTCAAAAATTTCATTTTGAATCAAAACTAAACTATCAACCTCTTCATCTATCTCAAGTTGTTCTTTTAATGTTTTAAAATCTATTTTTTCTACATCTACCACCTCTTCATTTTCTTTTAAAGGTAATAAACTTAAATACATGAATTTTTTATATTTATTATTATTCTCCTCAATATCATTTTGCCAAATATCAAATACAAAAAGTTTTTTTAAAGATTCCAAATCTTCTACATAAGATTTAAATTTGGAATTATTGTAACTAAGAATAAAGTCATCCAAATTTCGGGAAAATAATGCCGTTTTTTTCAATTCAACTAATATTTCCTCTAACTTATTTTTATCTTTAACTCTTACAATTTTTTCATTCCAGTATGGTTTTTTCGAGCATTTATAAAATAAATCCTTATATTTTCTTTTCTCAATACTATTTTCTTGATTACTTCCATATTTTTCTTTATAATCGTTATACTCTTTACGTTTTTGTTCGCACTCACTCTGCAATGCTTTTATTTTTTTTACCAACTTAGTTTTAAATTTACTAAAATCTGTATATTCATTTATCTCTTTTTCTATATTGAATAATGTATTAATCTGCTCCATTCTTTTAGGTTCAGGTGCAGATAAAAATTTCAACCTATCTTCCTGCGAAATATAGTAGAAACTATCATAATATGTTATTAAATTTTTCCCCAGATATTGCTCAATTATATCATCTGCATCCTTGTCAGTCTTTCCCTCATACACAATCTTATCATTTAAAAAGATTGTGGTTTTTGTGACATTTCTTAAATTTTTAGGATTATTCTGTACACCTGAAATATTCTGTGCATCAATACTCCTCTGAATTTTCAAAATACCTTCTGTTGAAACAAATTCTCCTCTTATCTCAACTACTTTTTCAGCATTTTTCGCCATAAAATGGGTATCATAACTTATTTTTCCTGATACCTCTGGACATTGCTCTGCACGCTTTATATTTCCTGTCAATATATATTCAATGGCTTCAAATATACTTGTTTTTCCATAACCGTTTGGTCCATCTAGAACAATCAAATCCGCACTTTTAAATTCAATATTTTTATTATCAAACAATTTATAATTGTTCATATAAATTTTATGTAGCCTAAATTTATTCATCGTCAGCAGCCTTTCCATAATACAACTCATGCAAATCATCGATTTTATCATCTACCATATTTATTTTTTCATTAATGTCACCTTGCAGTAGAAATTCGTATATTTTTTGCAATTTTTTATTTTTAATCTCATCTTCTATATCTTCTGATAAAGTACTTGCTTTCTTTTCTTTCTCTGTTGGTAGCTTAATACTAGGAATCTTAATTAATAATTTAGATATAAAATTATAGCCCATATCATTTTTTTCATGAAAGTCAACAAATCTATTTACCTTAACTATCTGTTTCTGCATGTATGAAATGTAATTTTGACAAGATCCTATTTCCTTTAAAAATTCGTTTATCTCTATTTGTAAATAAGGACAAACCATCTTTTTAAAATAATAAGGATTTTCTTCTATAGCTAATATTTTTTCCATCAAATTTTCGTAGTCTTTTTCACATTCCACGCCTATTAACCACGTTGTATTTTTTTCTATTCCTGTCTCCTGCGCAAATAATCCTTTTATACCTTTAAATATTTCTGCTTGTAATTCTTCAAAATCAATATTATAAAAATCTTGCTCCTTACATGTAGAAACAATATAATATAACGAATTTTCCGTATTTTGGTTAATATATCCCCACACAGAAGCTTCTTTTCGATCTAATATTATTTCCTTTGAATTTCCATATCCCAATTCTTCAAGTATCTTATCAGCAATATTTTTAAACTTCGTCAACTGTTCTCGTTCCATATTTCTCCTTAGCTTTTTCAACTGAAATCAATCCAACTTTTTTTGTTTTTGTTATATTCATATATTTTAATGTATCTTCTGCATGATCCTCTTTTTCCGTTATAATATTAATATCTCGTGCTGTTTCAAATATATCTTCCGCATCATAATTTCTAGTTATTAATTTATCAATTTCCATCAAAACAGTATCATAGTTATCATTATTTATTACTTTTTGGCAAACATCCTGAATATCATTCTCCACTAATCCCTGTATTGTTTTCCTTTGTATTTTAGGTCTATCCGCATCAATTATTGTTGACATCATAAACTTGTCATCTATTTGACACAGTACTTTACACTGCTTAAAAAAGAATTCTCTGTCTATCTCCGTTATTTCAGGAAAAAAGGAATTCTCCAAATCTGTTTTTGAAAATAACTCACTTTTATTTTGTGATAGATCCTCATTTTTGTGCAAAGCCATAATATGAAATATTGCTTCTAATTCTGATAAAGAACTTGACAAAATTTCAGCAGAAATTTCCTGCAGCTTACAGTTATTGCAATTTTCTTCACTGCTCGCTTCGCAAATGTCATCTAAGCAATACTGTTCCAACATAGTCGAATATATCAATTTATGTCTTAATATCACTTCTTCCTTCGTTGTTTCACAAATTTCAAAGGTATCTTTATCTAAAATATCCTTAAATTGATTTAGAAATATTTGATTTTCTTTTTGCCCCTGCTCTGCTCTGTTAGTAATATTGCCATTTATCAAACCTAAAAGTTTTATATAATATATATCTTCTTTTCCTTTACGATATTCTGCCTTATCTCCCCAATATTTTTTTATTTCTTCCAATGTCATATTTTTAACTTCTAAACTATCAGCAAAATCATTTCCATTTGAATATTTAAATACTTCAATTTTGTCAATTGCTTGTTCTTTCCCTACAAAATCATATTCCTGTTTTTTCTCCTCTAAAACATTTCTACAAGTTTTCATGAAGATGACTTCCGTAATATCTTCTTTTTTCTGAAAATTGTTTTCTTTTTCCATCTTATCTATAAGCAACTTATTCATAGCATTTGTTCTTCGATTTATTTTATGTGTGTTTGGATTCCACATTGATAATATTTCATCATAAATTTTTTTTTGCAGCTCCGGTTTCATAACAATCGCATTTAATTCTTGTATTTTTTGAGGATAATAATTCTGCATCTGATCTGTTATTTCTTTTTTCCAATTGTCTGTTATAATCTCATTTTTTATATGCAAAAATCCTCTCTTAATGCCAGGGTAATCCCTAATTCTCTTTACAATATTAGATAATGCCTCGTTATAATTTTCCATTTTGTTGTCTTTTCTATTCTTTACCTGATGAACTGATTCATATTCTTTTTTTTCTCCTTTTCCTTTTCCTATAGAAAAATCTTCTATCCCCTCTGATTCCAACCAAAACTCTGTCACATCTGAAATTTCGTTTATCTTGGTTAATGCTACTAATAATGCTACTTTTCCCTGATACATATAACCATTCCAATTAGCTGATGCATCCCAACCATTTTCTTTATCCATTTTTTCACCTTCTAACTAATTTCAATATTCTCTGTTCACTCAATATTCACTGACGTCATATTTCATTAATACATTAAAACTACCTTTATTTTCCCTCCTCTCACCTAAAACCTCAAACATATTTTGAGCTATATAAAATTACGCACCAAACCAAGGCATAATTTGTCATATAAAATTTATACATCTTGCTAAAATATTTCTTTTCATTTTACCACCCAACATAAAACGACACAATGAACTTACGTGAAATCGAAAGTTATTTTTTACAAAAAACACCCTAATAGATTGGATTCTAATCAGATTCTCATCTGATCAATCATTCTATTAGAGTGCTTCTACTTTAAAATTTCTGTTATGGTCTGAGTTCATTTCCAAAGCTGCCAAATTCAAATACTTTGTTTTCTTTCAGACATTTTTTCACATCCTCAATCATGTATGGTTTGAAGATACATCTCTTGGGATCGATGCCCAGCTGTTCCAGCTCGACTTTGTCTTCTCCTGTCACAAAAAAGATTTCTGTATGGGGATGTTTTTCTGCGACTTTTTCTGCGAGTTCCGGTCCGTTCATTCTGATCATCCTGACATCTGTAAAAAGTAAGTCATATTCTCTTTTTTTCACTGCTTCCCATGCATGTGTTCCATCGCTAAAAGTATCGATCTCCGCCTCCGGAAAAATTTTCTTCACCATTTCCATGATATTTGCACGTGCATATTCCATGTCATCCGCTATTAAAATTCTCATCCTTCTATCCTCTCATATGTTCCAAAACCGGCATCCCGACCGGTGTCCTGATCTTCGATCCGGTCATGAAGCTGCTCGAACTTGATACGGATATCCCTTAACATCTGATGATGGTGTATCCTGTTCCCGATCGTGATGCCGGTCAGGACAAGCCCTGTCATGGCAATGATGATCAGGACCGTCTCAACCTTTACTTTTAACGGCTTTTTCTCAGTCGTAGATGGATTCTGCTTCCCAGCTGATGATGTTTCCGTTTTCTGCGTTGATCTCAAATTCATACTTTACCTCCGCATAGTAGGCTTCCCCCTCATAGAGAGAGATGCCGTCGTCATAGTCCGGATGGATGTAGATGTTTCCGGCATCGATGCCAGGGATCCTGTCCATGACGGTCTGTTTTGCTGTCTCGATGGAAACACCGCCCGGTGTTGTCTGCGATGTGCCGGCTGCATTCTGTGAAGCTGCCGTGCCATTCTGCGATGTGCCGGCACTGCCCTGTGATGCACGGTATCCCTTGTCTATCACTTCGGAGTCTGCCGATAGGATGCGTCCGTCGGATGCATCCAGCTCATAATCGTACTCCACTCCGGCTGCGGTGAATTCCACCTCATATCTGGCACGGCCGTCATCCCAGTCCTGTTTTACCGTGATGTACTGGATCTGTTCTTCTGTGACCCCTGCATCCCCGGCTGCGATGCTCTTCGCTTCCCGTTCCGTGATGCCGCCGTTTACCATTGTGGCAGAACCTGCGGTTGCGTGTTGTGACACGCCTGCCTGTGATGTTCCACTGCTGTTATCCTGTGCATTATGATCTGCTGTGTTGCTGTTGTTGTGTGATGCCATGCCTGATGCAGTTCCTGCATCACTTGAGGCACTGTTTCCTTCGCCTCCGGAACCCTGCACGGTTCCGCCAGCCGCTCCTGTAGTCCCATGTATGCTCTGGGTATCCTGCACGTTTCCGGATGCACTGCCGCATCCGGTCACAGCTGACACGAGTGCCGCGGATATCAGTCCTGCGGCAAGCATTCTCTTTTTATTTCTCATTTTTGTCCTCCAATTTCACTTTTACTCCAGCGATGCGTTCCATCCTGATGGCTGCTGTTTTCTGCCGGTGTTCTTTCTCACACCCTGAAGATCTCGGTGTCTGCCTTTAACTTTTCTGCCGCTGCGCCTGCCTGTTCCGTGGTCTCTGCGACCTCGGAGCACCGCAGGGTGATGTTCTGGATGCGCTCTGCCATGTCGGAGGTTCCGCTTGCGCCCTCGTTTGCCGCATTTGCAACACCCTCGATTGCATTCATCATGCCGTCCATGGAAGCCAAGAGTTCCTCGGATGTCGCACTGAAATCCGACACCAGGCCGTCCACAAACTCGGAATCCCGGTTGTAGGCATCCGCAAGGCTCTCAAAGCTGTCATAGCTGGATTTCACATCAGTTGCGACAAAGTCTAACAGACGCCTGCTGTCCTTTGTGAGCTGGTTCACCGCTTTCACCACGCTGTCCGTGACCTCCCGGATGGTTGCCACCGTCTCACCGGATTCCGTTGCGAGCTTCCGGATCTCGTCCGCCACGACTGCAAACCCTTTTCCCATCTCCCCGGCATGCGCCGCCTCGATGGAAGCATTTAAGGATAAAAGATTGGTCTGGTTGGTGATCTCCATGATCGCCTGTGCCAGGACCTCGATCCGGGATACCACTTCCACATCCTGCAGTGCCTGGTCGAGGCTTTCCTTGATCTCGCCGTGCATGCGCTGTGCATTGGCACGGTTCTCCGTGGTCTCTCTCTTCGCATTGATGGCACGGGTATGGATGTCATTGACACGCTCTGCACCTTCCTGTGCGCTCTCTGCGATGTTTTTGATCGCCCGGTTGATCTCCTCTGACATTGTGTTCATCTCCGTTGCGGATGCTGCGGATTCCTCCATGCTCGCTGCAAGCTGCTGTGTCGTTGCGGAGATGCCCTCCATCTCGCCGTTGATCTCATCCACGTTTTTCCCAATGGAGGAGACATGGCCGCTCAGTGACTCTGCATTGTCCTTCACGCTCCCAAGATGTCCCGCAAAGCTCTCCCGGATCTTGTGGAAAGCTGCCGCAAGGTTTCCGATGCTGTCTTTCCTCTCCATGTATCTTGGTTCCACATCCTGTGTAAAATCGCCCTGGGCGAGGGTGTCCGAATAGCTACATGCAAGGTCAAGGCTCCGGATGTAATCAAGGATGCCTGCTGCACCCACAACGATCGTGACGGTAAGTCCTGCCACCATAAAGACTGCCATTTTTTTCACATCGGAAGCGATCATTGCCGCAAGCTGGCTCTGCGCCTGCGCCTGTCCTGCACCGTCCATGAGGCTTACTGCATATGCTGCAAGCTGTTCCATGCAGTTTTTCGCATATAACACTGCCCCTGCACCGAGCAGTATCACAAAAAAGAATGCGATCTTTGTTCCAAATTTTGTCTTTCCCATGACTTATCTCTCCTGTTCCTTATATGATATTTAGACAATTGCGAAACTCCTCATACTCTTCTTTCAATTGTTCAAAATCAACAAAAACATTCAAGACACGCTTCCGCTATGTGTCACTCGCAACGGTACTAAGAAGCCAGGCACAACTTACAGTTGTACCTACCTTCTAAGAACCGGCGGTTCCCCAATGTCTTTCATGTCTTTT
>ENA-ORUX01002706-ORUX01002706.1-human-gut-metagenome-genome-assembly--contig:-NODE-2706-length-10735-cov-3.077809_pt1 | contig 10735 bp, 6 predicted proteins | sample MGYA00242087_ERZ509225 | MGnify/ENA primary metagenome ERZ509225 (study PRJEB26280, sample SAMEA2338864) | human gut metagenome | biome: human gut; feature: human-associated habitat; material: faeces... | reverse complement strand
TTACATTCTGCCAGCCAGATACGAAGATTGCGGTGGTTTACTGCTCCGCAGAGCCAAACTCTACCTATCAGGCAGATCTGGCAAAGAAATATCTGGAGGAACAGAAGATTCCTTATGCAATCTACACCGCAGCAGATTCTAACGAAATTCAGGCGGTTGTGACAAAGGCAGTTGCAGACTGCAACGCAATGTATATCCCTACCGATAACACATTCGCAAACAATATGGAAATCGTAAAGAATATCGCAGTTCCTGCACGCGTGCCCACCGTTACAGGTGCGGAAGCAATGTGCGAGGTTGGCGCATTGGCAACACTGTCTATCAGCTACTATGATCTGGGCGCAAAGGCTGCCGAAATGGCTTATGATATTCTGGTGAACGGGAAGAACCCTGCGGAAATGCCCATTGAATATCTGACAGATGGTCTGGTTCCCAAATATAATGCAGATATCGCAGAAGCATTGGGTATTACAATCCCCGAAGGGATGGAGCCGGTTGCTTAAGCGAAAGACCTGCGGTTTGAATTGAATTGAATACAGGAATAAGCGAAGCATGTGCTTCGCTTATTCCTGTAAAAAAAGAAAGCATAGAAAGAGGTATATTTTATGAATATTATGGCATTGCTCAATGCCCTTCCAGGCTCCATCGCCCAAGGGCTGATTTGGGGTGTTTTTGCCATCGGCGTTTACATCACCTTTAAGGTATTGGATTTTGCGGATATGACCGTAGACGGCAGCATTGCGACAGGCGGCTCCGTTGCAGTTATGATGATGCTTTCCGGGCATAATGTAGCGGTTGCTCTGGTAGCGGCTACGATTGTCGGTATGCTGGCAGGCATGGTAACAGGTATCTTCCATGTGGCTTTGGGTATCCCCGGTATTCTGGCAGGTATCCTGTCCCAGCTGGGTCTGTATTCTGTCAATATGCGTATTTTGGGTAAATCCAATCAGGCAATCAGCGTAGATAAATATAATCTGATTCTCAGCCTGAGAGATATCCATGGTGCAATCATTGTTTCCGCGATTTTCTGTATTGTAGTCATCGCGCTGATGTATGGCTTCTTCGGTACAGAAATGGGTCGTGCCTTCCGTGCAACGGGCAATAATGAAAAAATGGCGCGCGCACAGGGCATCAATACCAATACAATGAAGGTTCTGGGGCTTATGGTATCCAATGGTCTGGTTGCGCTTGCAGGCGGTCTGTATGCGCAGTATCAGGGCAATGCAGACGTAAACATGGGGCGTGGTGCCATCGTTATCGGTCTGGCATCCGTTATCATTGCGGGCGTTGTATTCAAGAGATTTGATTATAACTATGCACTGCGTATGCTTGGCGTTGTTGGCGGTGCAATCCTGTATTATATCGTTATCGCAGTGGTGCTGTGGCTTGGTCTGGAAACCACCGACCTGAAACTGATCAGTGCCTTGATTGTAGCGGCATTCCTTGCTTTGCCCCACCTGAAGGGCAAATATGCTGCCAGCCATGTAAAGAGGGGAGGCGGCAAGAATGCTTGAGCTGAAAAATATTTATAAAACCTTCAATCCAGGTTCTATCAATGAAAAAAGAGCCTTAAACGGCATCAATCTGACGCTGGAGGATGGCGACTTTGTTACCATCATCGGCGGCAACGGTGCAGGGAAATCCACCCTTCTGAAAATCCTGGCAGGCCAGCGCAAACCGAGCCGGGGCAATGTATCGGCGCCGAAAGATACCGTGATCGCCTATCTCCCGCAGCATCTGATGACCGAAGACGGACGCTCCGTATACGAAGAAGCTTCGCAGGCTTTTGCCCCTCTTTTCGCAATGGAGAAAAGGATCGACGACCTGAACCGTCAGCTGACCGAGCGTACCGATTACGACTCACCCGAATATTATAAATTGATCGAAGAGGTTTCTGCTCTGAGCGAGAAATATTATAGTATCGATCTCACCCATTTCGAAGCAGATGTCGAAAAAACACTGCTAGGACTGGGGTTCAAACGGGAAGACCTGCAACGTCAGACCAGCGATTTCAGCGGAGGCTGGCGGATGCGGATCGAACTGGCCAAAATGTTACTCAAAAATCCGGATGTCCTGCTTTTAGACGAACCCACCAATCATCTGGATATCGACTCGATCCAATGGCTGGAAGAATTTCTGATCAGCAACGGAAAAGCTGTCGTCGTTATTTCTCACGACCGTACATTCGTCGATAACATCACCACCCGGACCATCGAAGTCACGATGGGACGGATCTACGATTATAAGGTGAATTACTCCAAGTACCTGGAGCTACGTAAAGACCGCCGGGCCCAACAACAAAAAGCCTATGACGAACAACAAAAAATGATCGCCGAAACCAAAGATTTTATCGAGCGGTTTAAAGGCACTTACTCTAAAACCCTGCAAGTGCAATCGCGGGTAAAGATGCTCGAAAAGCTAGAGCTGATCGAAGTGGACGAAGAAGATACCTCTGCCCTGCGCCTGAAATTTCCTCCTTCTCCCCGTTCGGGCAGCTATCCGGTAATCGCCCAGGAATTGTCGAAATATTACGGGGATCATCTGGTGTTCAAAGAGGCGGGGTTCACCATTCAAAGAGAAGAAAAGGTGGCTTTCGTAGGACGCAACGGGGAAGGAAAATCTACGCTCGTAAAATGTATTATGGGGGAGATTACGGATTATACCGGTAAACTCACACTCGGCCACAATGTACAAATCGGTTATTTCGCCCAAAACCAGGCCTCTCTTCTGGACGAAGAACTGACTGTTTTCCAGACGGTGGATGACGTTACCCCTTCGGAGCTGAAAAGTAATACCAAAAACCTGCTGGGCGCTTTTATGTTCAGCGGAGACGATATCGACAAAAAAGTGAAGGTACTTTCGGGCGGAGAGCGCACCCGTCTGGCTATGATCAAACTGCTTCTTCAACCGGTCAACCTGTTGATCCTCGACGAACCGACCAACCACCTGGACCTGAAAACGAAAGATATACTGAAAAATGCTTTGATCGATTTCGACGGCACACTGATCGTCGTATCCCATGACCGGGATTTCCTCAACGGACTGGCCCAAAAGGTCTACGAATTCGGAAACGGTAAAGTCACCGAACACCTGGAAGATATCAACGGATTCCTGCGAAAGAAAAAAATGGAGAATCTCCGGGAGATCGAATCCCGGAAATCCTGATCAGGGTACACTCCCGATGTACATTTTTTGACATCCCTATGAACAACCGCCTCCCAATACCTGATACAATTGTACCGTAGCCAGTAATTCGTCGCGGATAGCCGTATTGAGCCCGATCTGGGCATCGAAATATCCACGCTGGGCATCCAATACATCGAGATAACTGATCACTCCGTTGATGTATTGCAAAGTAGCCAGATCGAGATTAGAACGGGCCGACTGTTCGAGATGTTCGCGGGATTCACGGATTTCACGACTTTTACGGGAGTTGACCAAGGCATTGCTCACTTCGGTGAAAGCCTGGAGCACCACTTTCTGATAATTGTAGGTTTCCTGTTCCTGCACAGCTCTGGAAGCTTTTAAACGCGCTCTGTTTTTTCCCAGATTAAACACCGGTGCCAATAATTCACCACCGACAAAAAAGTAAGGTGCTTTCAGAAAATCGGTCAGATCGCTGCTCTCGAGGTCATAATGTCCGGTTAAAGTAAATTTCGGGAACATGCTGGTATAAGCCACACCGACTTTGGCATGAGCCGCTTTCAACCGATATTCGGCCTGGCGGATGTCGGGCCGTCTTTCCAGGATTCGGGAAGATAATCCCACCGGCAGAGCGGTCATCAACTGCTGCTGACCGATACTTTTCCCTCTCGCCACTTCTCCGGGATATTCTCCGGCCAGTAAAGTAATCTGATTCTCTTTGAGGCGAATCTCCCTCTCTAATCCCGGTACCAGGGTTTGGGTTCTGGCCAATTCGACCTGTGCCTGACGCAAGGGATTTTCGGAAGTCAATCCTCCCTCGAACCTGAGCTTTGCCAGACGTACTCCTTCCTGCCGGGCCGCCAGTGTCTGCCGTACGATGGCCAGTTCCTGATCTAAAGCGATCAACTCGAAATAAGCCTGCGCCACCTGGGCAACCAGAGCCGACTGCAAAGCCTGCCTGCCTTCGACGCTCTGCAAATATTCGGCCAGAGCGGCCTGACCGGCCCAACGTAGTTTTCCCCACAAATCGACTTCCCAGGATGCCAACACTTTTCCTTCAAAAGTATTCCCAGGCGTTTCATCGTATTCCCGCTCGGCAGACACGGTAGCCTCTGCCTTGGGGAAAAGGTCGGCTTTAGCGATACGACGGAGTTCCATCGATTCTTTCACTTTGGCCGCAGCGATCATCAGGTCTTTGTTTCCTTCCAATGTTTTCCGGATCAACTGCCGGAGTACCGGATCGGTATATAAATCGGTCCATCGGATATCACCGGCCGAAACCGAATCGGGCACCGTTCCTTCGATCTGTTCCGGCAAGCGGAGTTCGGGCCGGGAGTAATGCTTTCCCAGTTTACATGAACTCACTCCCAATACCAGCAATACAATAGCGAGGGTATAAATTTTCTTCATCATTTTACGCTTTTCGTTTTTACTCTAATCTTTTCTTTGAATTTATAGACCATTACAAAGAAGAAAGGTACCAATACTATTCCGATGGTAATGGCTGCAATCATACCGAAGAACACACCGGTCCCGATCGAATGGCGGCTGGCCGATCCCGGTCCGGATGCCATGACCAGAGGCAACATACCCAACACAAAGGCCAGCGAAGTCATCAGGATCGGACGGAAACGCAACATGGCCGCATTTTTGGCAGCGACAACCACATCGACCCCTTTGTCGACTTCCATCTTGGCAAACTCCACAATCAAAATCGCATTTTTAGCAGCCAGACCGATCAAAGTCACCAAACCGATCTGGAAATAGATATCGTTCTCGAGCCCAAATCCCAGAATGCCCAGATAAGCCCCCAAAGCAGCAACGGGCAACGACAGCAAGACAGCCACCGGCACCAGCCAACTTTCGTATAAAGCAGCCAGAAAGAGGAAGACGAACAGGAATACCAGAGTCAATACCAGCCCCAGCTGTCCCTCGGCTTTTTTCTCCTGATAAGACAAACCGCTCCATTCGACACCGATATTCTCGGGTAAATGAGTCCTGGCAATGTTTTCCATCTTACGCATCACCTCACCCGAACTATATCCCGGAGCTGCCACCCCCCGGACAACTGCCGTCGTGAACATATTGAAGCGCCGGATATTTCCCGGACCTGTCGTATATTCGGCATCACCCAAAGCAGTCAGAGGCACCATATCCCCTCCCGCCGTCTTTACAAAGAACATATTGATATTGTCTTTATGTGCCCGGTAAGGAGCTTCGGCCTGAATATATACCTTATAAACCCGGTTAAACATATTGAAATCGTTCACATAAACCGATCCGGTGTAGGCTTTCATCGTCGAAAAAATATCGGACATCGGGATACCCAGGAATTTGGCTTTGTCCCGGTCGACATCAAAATACAGCTGAGGAATTTCGGCCTGTAACGAAGACGACAGACCGGTGAAAGCTTTACTCTCGGCAGCATACTTCATCAGGGTATCGACCGCTTCGACCAGATTTTCGAAAGTAGCTCCATTCCGGGCTTCGACCTGCATCTCGAATCCACCGGCAGTACCTAAGCCTGGAATAACAGGCGGTTTCGACAAATAAACCCGGGCCTCGGGATATTGCTTCAACTCTTTGCGGGTATCTTCCATCACCTGATCGATCTCCATACCGTTTCCTTTACGCTTTTCCCACGATTTCAGAATCACCGTCAGTTCGGAGCGGGCCTGGTTGGTTCCTACCCGGGGACTGGAACCGGTCACATTCTGTACATAACCGACTGCAGGATGAGCTTTCAGAAATTCTACCGCCCGATCCGTCACCAGGCGTGTACGCTCGAGTGTAGCCCCTTCGGGTAATTCCAGTTCAACCTTGAAATAGCCCTGATCTTCTTCAGGCATAAAACTACCCGGAACCACCCGGTTCAATACAAAGATGAAAACAAGTACCATCCCGAAACCGGCCAGGATACGGCGGGGATTGGTGATCGCTTTACCGATTATCCCTACATATTTCCGGTTTCCGGTAGCCAGCCAACGGTTGATCATTCCGAAAATACGGTTTTTAGAGGGTGCGGAAGGACGCAGCAAGAGCGCACACATCGCCGGGCTCAGCGTCAAAGCGACCACAGTCGATATCAACACCGAAACGACAATGGTAATGGCAAACTGCCGGTAAAGCAAACCGGTAATCCCCCCCAGAAAACTAACCGGAATAAATACCGCAGCCAGCACGAGAGAGGTGGCGATCAACGCCCCGGTCAATCCCCGCATAGCTTTCTTCGTAGCCTCGTAGGGGCTCAAACCTTCTTTTTCCATATAACTCCCGACCGCTTCGACAACTACAATGGCATCGTCGACCACGATACCTATCGACAAAATCAATCCCAACAGAGTAAGTAAATTGAGCGAAAAGCCCAAAACCAACATCACCCCGAAAGTTCCGATCAACGATATCGGCACAGCAATCAGGGGCACCAGAGAAGCGCGCCAGTTCTGGAGCGAAAGAAACACCACCAACACCACCAGCAACAGCGCTTCGAACAAGGTTTTATACACTTCGTGGATAGACTCGGAAATGTAGCTGGTGATATCGAAAGGGATTTCGTAATCGAGCCCTTCGGGAAAATTCTTACTGATCTCTTTCATCGTTTCGCGCACCTGCCCGGCCACTTCGACGGCATTCGCACCGGGAAGGGTATAAATCCCGAGTACTGCGGCATTTTTACCGTTCATACCACTCTCGGTGGAATAGGAAGAAGCCTCGAGAGAGACCCGGGCAACGTCCCTCAAACGTACGATAGAACCGTCTGGATTCGCTCTGACCACAATCTCTTCGAATTCATTGACTGTAGACAAACGCCCCTGGGTAGTGATCGGAATGGTTATATCCTGCCCGGAAATAGGCTGCTTGCCCAATTCGCCGGCCGCCGACTCACGGTTCTGGTCTTTGAGGGCATCCTGCAAATCTTTTACCGTCAGTCCGAAATTAGCCATCCGGTCGGGCATCACCCAGATACACATACCATAATAACGGCTTCCGATATTGGAAACCCGTCCTACCCCGGGGATACGCCTCAGGATATCCAGAACATTGATCGTCGCAAAATTACTGAGGTAGATTTCGTCGAAACGGGGATCGTCGGAAGTCAGGGTCAGGGTCATGAGCTGATTCGAAGATTGCTTTTCGACGGAAATACCGTTCTGCACCACCTCGGCCGGCAGGCGTGCCTCGGCCTTCTTCAGGCGGTTCTGGACATCCACGGCCGCCAGATCGGGATCGACCGAAATATCGAAGGTGACGGTCGCGGAGAAACCGCCCGAGTTGGAGCTCGACGACTCCATATAGATCATGCCGGGCGTACCGTTCAGCTCCTGCTCGATGGGGGTAGCAACGGCCTGTGTCACGGTCTGCGCGTCGGCACCGGGATAGGACGCCGAAACACGCACCACAGGCGGTACGATCTGCGGATACTGATCGACGGGCAGCAGCGCGAGGCCGATGGCGCCGACGATGACGATGATGATGGAAAGTACCGTGGAAAAGACCGGCCGGTCGATGAAAAAGTCGGCTTTCATGGGCTACTCCTCCTCTGGATTCGCCTCCTCTTCACGAGGAGCCACGGGTTCGACCTTCATGCCGTGCGTCAGCTTGTGATAGCCTTCGACGACGATATTTTCATACGAGGCAAGTCCTCGTTCGACGATGAAGTTATTGCCCGTTTCCGGACCCGTTTCCACGAAACGCTTCTCCACGATGCTGTCCCGGCGCACGACGAAGACATAGGCGCCGCCCTTCTCGATAATCAGGGCCTTCTTGGGAACCACGACCGCCCGTTCGAGCACGTCGAGCAGCAGTTTGACCTTAGTGAACTGTCCGGGGAGCAGGATATGGTCGGGATTGGGCATCTCGGCCCGCACGGAGAAGGTACCCGTCTGGGGATCGACCTGCGGATCGGCGAAATCGACCAGTCCCCGATAGGGATACTGCGCCCCGTCGGCCAACGTGACCGTAATATAGGGGTCCCACTTGCGGGTCGAATCCTTATGGCCCAGATTGACGTTACGGGCCTTGCTACGCAGGTAATCCAGCGCGGTCATACTGAAATCGACCCGCACCGTATCGCTCTTTACCACGGTGGCCAGCAGCGACTTGCCGCCAGGACCGACGAGCGTACCGATATCGGCGTTCCGCTCGGAAATGTAACCCGAAATGGGCGACTGCACGGTCGTGTAGCCGAGTATCATTTCAGCCTGCGTAAGGTCGGCTTCGCTCACCACCACGTCCGCCACAGCGCTCTCGTAGGAGGCGATGGCGTTATCCAGGTCGAGCTGACTGGCGGCATTCTGCTCATACAGCGGACGAATACGGTTCAGGTCGCGCTCGGCCTTCAGAGCCTGGGCCCGGGCTTTGTTCAACTGCGCCTTGGCCTTGTTCGCACGGGCGCGATAGACCGTCGGGTCGATGATGAAAAGCGTCTGGCCCTTCTTGATATAGGTTCCCTCGGCAAAGAGCATCTTCTCCAGATAACCTTCGACGCGGGCCCGGATCTCGACGAATTGCTGGGCCCGGATACGGCCCACGTACTCGCCATAGATGCTGACATCTTCGACCTGCACCGGTTCGACGGCCACCACCGGCAGTGCGGCGGCCTGCGGCCGGGGACGCAGCAACACGACGAGCAGAACGACCAGCACCACGACGGCACAGCCGATGAAGATCCAGTGCTTACGAGTCAGTTTCACCCGAATACGAGGTGTTTTGGCCGCTATTTTTTTCAGTTTCTCCAAATTCAACTCTTTCAGATTCGGTTTCATTTCATAAGTAGTTTTTATCCATAAAAGGGTTAAAGGACTTTACCCAAACCCTGCGCCAATCCTGTTCTATCCGGATAAGCGAATCATACACAATATAATACGCCTGCAACAGACGAGGCCGATCCTGTGGCGTGAATCTACAAAATGTAGAATTATTCCACACCGGAGCCTACCGGCTGTGGCGTAAAAACCCCCGGTGCCCGATAATCGCCGCCAGCCGCCCCGGATGCAGGGATTTGCCCGCAACGATAAGGGTGACGGCCAACAGGATCAAGCCGATACCCGTAGCAAGCCGCGCAGTGAACAATTCACCGAAGATCGTCACGCCGATCACCACTGCCGTCAGCGGCTCCAAAGCCCCCATAACAGCGGTCGGAGTAGAACCGATGGCATGCACGGCAACGGTCATCAACACCAGCGAAACGACCGTAGGAATCAGAGCCAGCATCGCCGCCCACCCCCACATCGAGGGTGTCGAGAGAAGCTGCAAAGGCTGGTCGGGACAACACAGCGAATACAACACGATCGCAGCCACGCCGAACAACAGCACGTAAAACGTAAGCTTCACCGACGACATATTCAACGAAGCACGGTTGACCACCACGATATAGAGCGCATACGAGAGCGACGAAGCCATGACCAGCACAACGCCCGCAGTATTGAGCACCGCACCGCCCTCACCCCGGTACAGCAACGCGATTCCGCACAGAGCCAGGGAAATGGAGAGGACCGTGACCAGCGAAATTCGCTCCCTGAAGAAAATCGCCATGATGACGGCCACCATGACCGGATAGACGAAAAGAAGGGTGGAGGCGATCCCCGCATCCATATAGTGAAAACTCATGAACAACGTGAGCGACGATACGGCGAACATCACTCCCAGCAATCCCAGCACGGAGAACTCCCGGCGCGTAATGCGCAGCGAAGTTTTCTGCACCAACAACAGGGCTGCCAGCAGTACGGCGGCAAGCGCATAGCGGTAAAACAGCACGGAATTGGTGTTTATTCCCGCCCGGTAGAGTGACAAAGCACCGAGGGGATTCATCCCGTAACTCACGGCGGCAACGATGCCGCAAAGGGTTCCTTTCGATTTCTCGCTCATGGATCGACAATTTCAACCGGCCGCAAAAATACGAAATAATTCGGCCGTTCGGTAAAGATAGCGCTTATAAATCGACCTCGGAAAAGGGAACGAGATGCGGTAATTCGTCCGGAAAGGTTAAAATATCGGCCGGGTTTCGTATCTTTGTGCCACTGTTTCCGATAACCCTCCGGAACCGCCCGGTTCCTTCGGAGCGATCCGGAACAATACGGTTTTACGGAAAATGCCTTTCGGGGCCAAATACATATCGAAATGAAAAAGTTACTTCTGATCTTTCTGCTGATCGCCGCCTGGAGTGTGCAGGCCCGCGAAGTATATCCGCTCTGCGACGACTGGCTCTTCTCGTTCCGCTACGAAAACAGCAGCGACAACGCCCGCTGTGTCACGCTGCCGCACACCTGGAACCTCGATGCACTGGCCGGGACGATCCCATACCTGCGCACGACCGCCGACTATCAGCGCAAACTCTACGTACCGCAGACCTGGACCGGAAAGCGGCTCTTCCTGAAATTCTACGGCGTGGAGAGCGTCGCCCACCTCTTCGTAAACGGAACTTACGTCGGCGAGCACCGGGGCGGAACGACCGCTTTCGTCTTCGAAATCACCGACCGGGTGAAATACGGCAGCGAAAACCTGCTTCGCGTAGCCGTGAGCAACGCCATTACGGGCGACGTGCTGCCGCTCTCGTCCATCCACAACATCTACGGCGGCATCAGCCGGGCGG
>ENA-ORUX01002704-ORUX01002704.1-human-gut-metagenome-genome-assembly--contig:-NODE-2704-length-10748-cov-9.165342_pt1 | contig 10748 bp, 10 predicted proteins | sample MGYA00242087_ERZ509225 | MGnify/ENA primary metagenome ERZ509225 (study PRJEB26280, sample SAMEA2338864) | human gut metagenome | biome: human gut; feature: human-associated habitat; material: faeces... | reverse complement strand
TTTTTAGCAAAGACAAGTACATAAATCCGTAAACACCCCCATGTTGCCATCCTTTACATCCGGGTGTAGAGAGCCGGTACATCCGGGTGTTAAGGATGGCAACATGGGGGTGTCCGGCAACTAAAGTACCGTGCCGGACAATAAAAACCAACAGGTTTTACCTATTTTACAGCCGTTTTTTTTGGAAAATGATCGAGTGATTTGCAGGGATGGGAAAAACTGCTATTGCCGGTGATAGGGCAGTGATAGAGAAAACGGGCATGTATCACAGACGAAACAAATTGAATATCAACCTGTAAAAAGAAATCAGTGACACAGTGACAGAGGAAATGGGAAAAACCTAAAAGGCTTTCTTCAGAAGCAAAGTCTATAATGGAGATTATACCGACGAAGAAACAGTCTACTTAAATTCAAGAAGACCGATAAATGGCGAAATTCCTTCCTGGCAACATTTAGAAGCGGCAGATCTCATTCATGATTATGAGAGAGATCGGCTAAAAGGTAAACTGAAAGAAATCGCCTCCGAATTGAAAGAAGATTCCAATCCGGTCATCATGCTGATCAAACAGAAACAAAAATAAAAATTCCGTCAGAACTTCAACTCCAACTGTTCCGGCAGCAAAGTAAATGTCTTGCGATGATAAGGAGTTATCCCGCATTCCCGGATGGCTTCACGATGGGCTTTTGTGGGATAGCCTTTGTTTTCCTTCCAATGATAGGCGGGATATTCCCGGTCGAGACTGTCCATATAATCGTCACGATAGGTTTTCGCCAGGATGGAAGCGGCGGCAATGCTTAGATATTTGCCGTCTCCTTTTACGACAGTCGTATGTTTGAGACCGGGATAAGGCGTAAAGCGGTTCCCGTCGATCAACAGATGTTCCGGCTTGACCTTCAACTGGTCAATGGCCCGGTGCATGGCAAGGAAAGAGGCTTTCAGGATATTGATCCTGTCGATTTCTTCAGGCGTAACGATACCAACAGCCCAAGCAATCGCCTCCCGCTCGATAATCGGACGGAGTGCATAACGTTTCTTTTCGCTCAATTGCTTGCTGTCATTTAAATCTTCATTATGAAAGTCCGGCGGTAAGATAACCGCAGCGGCATACACCGAACCCGCCAAACATCCACGGCCGGCCTCATCCCAGCCGGCCTCTATACGATTTGCTTCTAAGTAGGATAATAACATGGTTAATCAACTTCTTCTATCAAATTCATCAAATGGTCGGGATCTTGTCGGTAATCCCACAACAAATGGATAAATACATAAACTAATGAATACCAATCTTTCTCTTCATTATCCAGGGACGGAGGACGAAGTAAGAAAACAGCGTAGCGAGAGTAACACCGCAGATATTCGCGAGGAAATCGAACCAGTCGCCACCACGGTATGTCGTACAATATTCCTGCAAAAGTTCGATTGCTCCGCTCATCAAGACCGGACATAAGACCGCTCCAATCCAAGCATGCCACAACACATCGTCGTATTTGCAATGGTTGCGCAGGAACTCGATCCACAGCATACCGGACAAGCCGGCATACATACAGAGATGAGCCACTTTGTCTATCCCCACGATTTTTCCGACCTCCAGAGAAGGCGGTTTAAAGAAAGAGAGATAGATCACCACTGCGATAATCGTCAGGGAGATCGGATATTTCTTCAGGTAATACAACATAACTATTACTCCATTCAATATATTCAGAACATCTTCCGCACCCGTTCGATACCGGCGGCAAAATCGTCTATTTCTTCTTTTGTATTATAGAACGAGAAAGAGGCTCGAACCGTCCCCTCGATACCTAAATCCTGCATCAACGGCTGAGCACAATGATGTCCGGTACGGACTGCAATACCCAAACGGTCCAGCAACATCCCCATATCATAATGATGGATATTGCCTACCAGAAAAGAAAGTACCGCCCCTTTATGCGCCGCCTGTCCGAAAATACGCATACCGTCGATCGCATTCAGCTTATCGGTCGCGTAACGAAGCAACTCGTCTTCATAGGCCGCAATATTGTCCATTCCCAAACGACCAACATAGCGCAAGGCTTCCGCCAAAGCCGTACTGCCTATATAATCAGGCGTTCCGGCCTCGAACTTGAAAGGCAATTCGTTGAAAGTCGTCTTTTCAAAAGACACGGAAGCAATCATCTCCCCTCCTCCCTGGTACGGAGGCAACTTGTCCAGCCATTCTTCCTTGCCATACAGGACACCGATACCGGTAGGACCGTAAATCTTATGACCGGAGAACACATAGAACTCGGCATCCAAATCCTGCACATCCACCGGCATATGCGGAATGGACTGGGCTCCGTCCACAAGCACGGGAACGCCTTGCCCGTGGGCATAGCGTATCATCTCCTTTACGGGATTCACCGTACCCAGCACATTGGATACATGGGCTACGCTGACAATCTTCGTACGTTCGGAAAACAACTGTTTGTACTCGTCCAACAAAAGTTCGCCTCTGTCATTCATCGGGATAACTTTAATGGCAATCCCTCTTTTGGCAGCCAGCAATTGCCAGGGAACGATGTTACTGTGATGTTCCATGACGGAGAGAATCACCTCATCCCCCTCCTGCATAAACTCTTCACCGAAGCTGGACACAAACAGATTGATACTTTCCGTCGTGCCGCGGGTAAAGATGATTTCATTCGTACTGCCGGCATGGATGAACTTCCGTACCGTCTCGCGAGATGCCTCGTGCAACTCCGTAGCCTGCTGCGAAAGGAAATGCACACCGCGATGCACATTGGCATTGACCGAATAGTACTCATCCGTAATGGCATCCACCACCTGACGGGGTTTCTGCGTAGTCGCACCGTTATCAAAGTAAACCAACGGCTTACCATATACCTCACGGGAAAGTATCGGAAAATCAGCTCTTATCTTTTGAAGGTCCATATCTTTTAAATTATGAATTATGAATGAAGAATAAGCTGCGCAGCATCAGTACCCGCATGGCAATTCTTCATTCATAATTCTCCATTATTTACATATTGCACACCCGCGGCATTTGTTCAGTTCACCGCGGAAACGTTTTTCCACCAGCAGGTGCAGACGGTCTTTCAAGGCATCCAGACGGATTGTGTCAATCACCTCGTTTACAAAAGCGAACATCAGCAGCAAACGTGCCTCATGCACGGAGATGCCGCGCTGCTGCATATAGAACAGGGCGCTTTCATCGAGCTGGCCTACCGTAGCACCATGACTGCACTTCACATCATCGGCATAAATCTCCAGTTGCGGCTGGGTATACATATGCGCTTCGCGAGTGGCGCAAAGATTACGGTTCGTTTGCTGGGAACTCGTATGCTGCGCACCCGGACGTACCAGTACCAGGCCTGCAAAAGCACCGACAGACTGGTCGTCGAGCACATACTTAAAGAGTTCGTTGCTGGTACAGTTGGGCACTGCATGGTCTATGGTGGTATTGTTGTCCACATGCTGGTTCTTATCCGCAACAGCCATCCCGCAAAGGTTCAGTTCAGCACCTTCGCCGGCAAGCGTAACTTCGGTTGTGTTGCGGGTAGTACCGTTATGCAAAGTCATTCCGTTCAGCAAAACGTTGCTGTTAGCTTCTTGTCTGACATACAAACTGCTGATGCGTACCGTACTGGTATGCGTCTCCTCCAGTTCATAGAAGTCGAAAGTGGCGTTCTCCCCAACGAATACCTCTACCACTTGCGTAGCAAGGAAATTCACACTGTCCATGGCGTGGTCGCATACCAGAAGACGGGCTTGCGCACCCTCTTCCAAAATGATAAGCACACGGCGGTTCACCATAAAGTTGACATCGCCGCGCAGAATGTTCACCAACTGGATAGGTTTCTCCACCACCACGTTCTTGGGAACATACAGCAATACGCCGTCCTGCGCAAAGGCTGTATTGAAAGCCGTCACTCCATCTTTGGAAGTATCTGCCAGCTTACCGTAGTACTTCTTCACCAGCTCCGGACGCTGTTCCGCCATTTCCTTGAGGCTACCGAAGATAACGCCCTCAGGCAAATGCGACTTCGGCAAAGCTTTGTTATAGAAAGCATCATTCACAACAAAGTAAAGGGAGGTGCTCATATTCGGCACATCGCACTTGAATACTTCGTAGGGATTAACCGGAATCTCCAACCGGTTCAGGTTCAGTCCGTAATCGGGTTCAAAGAACTTGCTGACATCGGTATATTTATATTTCTCCGTCTTACGGGTAGGAAAGCCAAGCCGCTCGAAGTCGGCAAATGCAGCGGCACGCGGAGCATTCAGCGCTTCGGCGCTATGGCGGCATATCATCGCCTCCGTCTGGGAGAAAAGGTCTATATATTGTTGCTCTACACTCATGTTATCTGATTATGAGTTTTGAATTATAATTATGAACGGGCTGCGCATCATCATGCTGCAGGATAATTCATAATTCATAATCCATAATTTATAATTCACTCGCTTCTTTCTTAATCCAATCGAAGCCGCGTGCTTCAATCTCCTTAGCCAGTTCGGGACCGCCCGTCTTCACGATGCGTCCGCCAAGCAGTACATGGACGGTATCCGGTTTCAGATAGTCCAGCAGGCGTTGGTAGTGGGTGATGACCATTGCGCTGGTCTGGGGAGTCTTCAGTTTGTTGAAGCCATCGGCTACAATGCGCAAAGCATCTACATCAAGCCCGGAATCCGTTTCGTCGAGAATGGCGAAAGTAGGTTCCAGCATAGCCATCTGGAAGATTTCGTTACGTTTCTTCTCACCGCCGCTGAAGCCTTCGTTCACGCTACGGTTGGCAAGTTTGTTGTCCAGTTCGACAATGGCGCGTTTCTCGCGCATCAGTTTCAAGAATTCGCTGGCAGACAGGGCGGGCAGATGACGGTATTTACGCTGTTCGTTGACAGCGGCACGCATAAAGTTCACCATCGAAACTCCCGGTATCTCCACCGGTGTCTGGAACGAAAGGAAAACACCTTCATGAGCGCGGTCTTCAGGACTCATAGCCAAAAGGTCCTTACCGTTGAAAGTTACCGTACCGCGTGTCACCTCGTATGCAGGATGTCCCACCAGCACATTGCTCAGTGTACTCTTTCCGGCTCCGTTCTGTCCCATCAGGGCATGCACCTCACCGTCGCGGATCGTGAGGTTGATGCCTTTCAATATCTCTTTGCCATTGATGCTGGCGTGCAGGTCTTTTATCTCTAACATGATATTTAATTTTGAATTTTGAATTCCAATAGCTATCCTACGCTTCCCTCGAGTGAAATAGCTAACAATTTCTGAGCCTCTACGGCAAACTCCATAGGCAGCTTGTTGAGTACCTCCTTTGCATAACCGTTCACAATCAGTCCTACAGCATCTTCCGTAGAGATACCGCGCTGGTTGCAATAGAATATCTGGTCTTCGCTAATCTTGCTGGTGGTTGCCTCGTGCTCTACAATGGCCGTCTCGTTATGGATATCCATGTAAGGGAACGTATGCGCACCGCACTTATCGCCCAGCAGCAAGGAGTCGCACTGGCTATAGTTGCGGGCATTGTCCGCTTTTTGGGCAACGCGCACCAGACCGCGATAAGAGTTTTCGCTCCGTCCGGCGGAGATACCCTTGCTGACGATAGTGCTGCGGGTATTCTTTCCGAGATGAATCATCTTCGTACCGGTATCTGCCTGCTGGTAATTATTGGTTACCGCCACGCTGTAAAACTCTGCCGTAGAGTTATCGCCCGAAAGGATGCAGGACGGATATTTCCAGGTAATGGCCGAACCGGTTTCCACCTGCGTCCAGGACAGTTTGCTATTTACCCCTTTGCAGTGTCCGCGTTTCGTTACGAAATTATACACGCCGCCTTTGCCTTCGGCATCACCCGGATACCAGTTCTGGACAGTGCTGTACTTCACTTCCGCACGGTCGTGCACCACAATCTCCACAATGGCGGCATGCAGTTGGTTTTCGTCACGCATCGGCGCCGTACATCCCTCCAGGTAGGAAACGTACGAATCATCATCCGCCACAATCAACGTTCTTTCAAACTGTCCGGTATTGCGGGCATTGATACGGAAGTAAGTGGACAACTCCATCGGACAACGTACCCCTTTCGGGATATAGACGAAAGAACCGTCGGAGAACACCGCAGAGTTCAGTGCAGCAAAGAAGTTGTCGCGATAGCCCACCACCGAGCCCAAGTACTTCTGTACCAAATCAGGATGTTCGCGCACTGCTTCGCTGAACGAACAGAAGATGATGCCTTTCTCCATAAGCGTCTCCTTAAAGGTAGTCTTTACGGATACAGAGTCCATCACGGCATCCACCGCCATACCGCTAAGTGCCATCTGCTCTTCCAGAGGAATGCCCAGTTTATTGAATGTCTTGACCAGCTCCGGGTCTACCTCGTCCATGCTCTTGGGTCCTTCCTTCTTCTTGGTAGGGTCGGCATAGTATGAGATAGCCTGATAGTCTATTTCAGGAATACGGAGATGCGCCCATGCAGGCATCTCCAGCGTCAGCCAATGGCGGTACGCTTTCAGGCGGAACTCCAGCAACCACTCGGGTTCTCCTTTTTTCTCGGAAATCAGCCGCACCACATCTTCATTCAAACCACGCTCGATGATGTCTGTGTGCACGTCGGTCGTAAAACCGTACTTGTACTTCTCCTGAGTGAGTTCCTTTACATATTTATTGGGTTCTTCTTGTTGCATTGTTTCTATAATTATAAAATTACAAGTTACGAATCAAACCACATCTCCATTCACAATCTGTTCCGTAACAGCCTTTGCTGCAGGAAAGAATATTCCGGCAAATGACTTCATGGGATAATATAACACCGATTCTTTCTTTTTTGTTTGACTGAGCAGCGTATTGTCCGAATCTATAAATTCGATAACGCCCACCAGCAAACTCACCAGCAGAAGTGCTTTCAGCGCTCCCAGCCCGGAACCCAGCCAACGGTTCAGCCAACCGAGCGACACGGCTTCCATCGCCTTCGTCAGCAGCGAAGCTATCAACGCAAAAGCCAGAGGCACCGCTACCCAGATAGCAATGAATGCCAGCACCTGCGCCACTGTCATTGAATCGGTAATCCTGGAAAACACTTTCTCGGCAACGGAAGCATACAAAGCCTTTGCCGCCACCAGACCGGCAACCAGTCCCAACAAGGTAGCCAACTGCTTTACAAAACCTTTTATAAAACCTACAAGCGCTCCGGCACCGATTATTACCAAGATTATACTATCTACAACAGCCATAACTATATTAAAAAGGCGCGGATTACGCGGACAAACACGGTTTTTCTTAACCAATCCGTGAAATCCGTGTAATCCGCGCCTGAAGATTTTATATATTGCTTACAGAGTCTGCTTTACCTCCACTTCTTCGTAAGATTCGATGATGTCTCCTACCTTGATGTCGTTGCAGTTTGTCAGGCTGATACCGCATTCGAAGTTTGTTCCAACTTCCTTCACATCGTCCTTGAAGCGCTTCAATGCATTGATATTTCCTGTGAAGATAACAATGCCGTCGCGAATCAGACGGGCCTTGTCGCTGCGTTTCACCTTTCCGGTCTTCACCATGGCACCTGCCACAAGACCCACTTTGGTAATGTTGAATACCTCGCGCACCTCGATAGTGGCCGTCACCTGTTCTTTCAAAGTCGGCGCCAGCATACCTTCCATGGCAGCCTTCACCTCTTCAATGGCATCGTAGATGACAGAGTACTTGCGGATGTCCACACCTTCCTGCTCTGCCAGTTTGGCGGCAGCACCCGAAGGACGAACCTGGAATCCTACGATAATCGCATCCGAAGCGGCAGCCAGAGATACATCCGATTCGGAGATAGCGCCGACGCCTTTGTGAATAACGTTTACCTGTACCTGCTCGGTAGACAGCTTAATCAACGAGTCGCTCAACGCTTCAACGGAGCCATCCACGTCACCTTTCACGATGATATTCAGTTCGTGGAAGTCGCCCAATGCCAAACGGCGGCCCACTTCATCCAACGTCAGCATCTTCTGTGTACGCAGACCTTGCTCACGCTGTAACTGTTCGCGCTTGTTGGCAATTTCACGTGCTTCCTGTTCAGTCTCGATTACATGGAATGTATCGCCTGCAGCCGGCGCACCGTTCAGGCCGAGAATCAAAGCCGGTTCCGAAGGACCTGCCTCTTTCATGCGCTGGTTACGTTCGTTGAACATGGCTTTCACCTTACCGTAACTTGTACCTGCGAGCACAATGTCACCCATCTTCAAAGTACCGTTGGATACCAGCACCGTAGCCACATAGCCACGACCCTTATCCAATGAGGACTCGATGATGGAACCGGTAGCACGGCGATTCGGGTTTGCCTTCAAATCCAGCATTTCGGCTTCCAGCAATACTTTCTCCATCAAATCGCTTACGCCAATACCTTTCTTGGCTGAAATATCCTGAGACTGGTACTTACCGCCCCATTCCTCAACGAGGAAGTTCATGGCAGCCAGTTCTTCCTTAATCTTATCGGGATTAGCGGTCGGCTTGTCAATCTTATTGATAGCAAATACGATAGGCACACCGGCAGCCATGGCATGGTTGATGGCTTCTTTGGTCTGCGGCAGCCACAATGATGATGGCGATATCCGTTGCCTTGGCACCGCGGGCACGCATGGCGGTAAACGCTTCGTGACCCGGAGTATCGAGGAACGTAATCTTGCGTCCGTCTTCCAATGTCACGTGGTAAGCACCGATATGCTGCGTGATACCACCCGCCTCACCGGCAATAACATTTGCCTTACGGATATAGTCGAGCAACGAGGTCTTACCGTGGTCTACGTGACCCATCACCGTTACAATCGGAGCGCGAGGCTCTAAATCTTCCTCGGCATCCTCTTCCTCAACGATTGCCTGGGCCACTTCCGCACTTACATATTCTGTCTTGAAACCGAATTCTTCCGCTACCAGATTGATTGTTTCCGCATCCAGACGCTGGTTAATGGAAACCATCATGCCGATGCTCATACAGGTAGCGATAACCTGCGTAACGGAAATATCCATCATGCTCGCCAGCTCATTGGCAGTCACGAACTCGGTCAGCTTCAATATCTTGCTTTCCGCCATTTCCTGGTCTTCCAGCTCCTGCATACGGCTGGATGCCATGTCACGTTTCTCCTTACGGTATTTCGCACCCTTATTCTTGCCTTTGGAAGTGAGGCGTGCCAAAGTTTCCTTTACCTGCTTTGCCACATCTTCTTCACTTACTTCCTGCTTGATTACAGGTTTCTTGAAGCGGTCTTTATTCTTGTTCTTACCGGCTTGTTGGTTATTACCCCCTTGCTGGCCGCCTTTCAGACGATCGTTTCCGCCACGCTGGAAGTTGGATGCATTGTTGATATCCACCTTTTCCTTGTTAATGCGGACGCGTTTTTTCTTGCCGTTGGCATCGTTGCCATCTTTCGTCTTATTATCGTCACGACGAATCTCCTTGATAATGGCTTCTTTCATCAGCTTCTTCTGATCCTGGCGCTGCTTTTCTTTTTCTTCACGCTCCTTCCGCTTTTCCTCTTTCGATTTCTTCTTCGGACGTGTAGACTGATTCAGCGCAGCGAGGTCTATTTGTCCGATGACGTTAATCTTCGATACAAACTCAGGCTGATGTATTTTGAATATTTCTTCTTTTTCTTCTTTATTTTCCGAAACAGCTTCTTCGGTTGCAGCGGGAGCAGGCTCCGCGTTAGAAACCGGTACGGGTTCTGCAGCCACCGGCGCAGTTTTTTCTTCTTCTGCCGCCGGAGCAGGTTCAACCACCGGAGCAGGTGTCGGCTCGGGCTGAGGTTCGGGAACGGGTTCCGGTTTCGGAGCCTCAACAACAGGTGCAGGTTCTTCCGCCTTTACTTCTTCAACCACCGGCATCTCCGGTTCCACCGCTTCTTCCTCTTTTTCCACAGTATGTTTGCGATTCAGTTTATCCAAATCAATCTTCCCGACAGGCTTAAACTTCGGACGTACATCTTCGGGAACCACAGCCTTTACCACCTCTTCGGTTTTCGGCTTTTCCTGTGCTTCCTTGTCATAACCGTCAATAGCCACCGATGCCTTGTTGCGTTCCTTACTCTGACGTTCCTGAATGAAACGCTCCGTTTTCAATTTAAGATCCTTATCTGTACTAAACTCTTTCACAAGCAAGTCGTACTGCTCGTCGGTAATCTTCGTATTGGGATTTGCTTCAATGGCATATCCCTTCTTTTGCAAGAACTCAACTACCGTCGTGATTCCTACATTTAAATCTCTTGTTACTTTATTTAACCTTATCGTCATACTTTAATTTAATGAATAATGGAGAAAGAAGTGGTGGTTAGTGATTAGCGATTAGGGGTTAGCGATTAGTGTTTAGTGATGATTTTATTATACATACCAAAAATCACTTATCACTAACCCCTAATCACTAATCACTAATTTTCCCCTTCTTCAAACTCCGATTTCAAAATGCGTAATACTTCGTCCACCGTTTCCTCTTCCAGGTCAGTCTTCTCAATCAACATCTCGCGCGGTGCATTCAACACAGCCTTGGCGGTATCAATACCGATAGCCTTGATGGCATCGATTACCCAACCGTCAATCTCATCGCGGAATTCATCCAAGTAGATATCTTCATCCTCTACCGCTTCATCCAATTCGCGGAATACGTCAATGGTGTACTCAGTCAACATACTGGCCAGCTTGATATTCAAACCGCCTTTACCGATAGCCAGCGACACCTCTTCCGGTTTCAGGAAGACTTCCGCCTTGTGCTCTTCCTAGTTCAGACGG
>ENA-ORUX01002689-ORUX01002689.1-human-gut-metagenome-genome-assembly--contig:-NODE-2689-length-10817-cov-2.501673_pt1 | contig 10817 bp, 7 predicted proteins | sample MGYA00242087_ERZ509225 | MGnify/ENA primary metagenome ERZ509225 (study PRJEB26280, sample SAMEA2338864) | human gut metagenome | biome: human gut; feature: human-associated habitat; material: faeces... | reverse complement strand
GAATTGTTTTGCCGGGTTGATGATCGAGTAGAATAGGGCGATGTAGGCGATAAAGTCCGAGGCTTCCATGATAGGGCTATGCCTTAGGATCAAGGTTCCACCGAACCACACGACTATCACCACGACAATCGTACCGAGAAATTCGCTCATCGGGTGAGCGAGAGAACGTCGCCACATGAGGCGGTTCATGATGCGTCGGTATTGTTCATTGTGCGTGGTGAAGAGGGTATCCATTTTGTGCTCGGCGTTGAATGCCTTGATCACGCGCAAACCAGAGAGGGTTTCCTCGATGTTCGAGAGGATTTCGCCCATTTTGTCTTGTCCCTCCTTGGAGCGTTTTTTCAGTGTTTTTCCTACTTTTCCGATAAGAGTTCCCATGATTGGTAACAGTACCAATACGAATAGGGTTAGTTGCCAGCTCATGAAAACCATGGCAGAGAGGTAGATCAGGATGATGATAGGGTTCTGGAAAAACATTTCTAGAGAGTTCATGATCGAGTTCTCCACTTCCTGTACGTCTCCCGTGGTTCGGGCAATAATATCTCCTTTGCGTTCCTCGGAGAAGAAAGGTAGGGGTAAGGACAGGATTTTCTGGTATATTTTCCGGCGGATATCACGAACCACACCGTTCCGGATATACACGATCTCGTAGGCAGCGAGGTAGGAAAAGCCGGTTTTAAATAATGCGGCTACCACGAAGAATCCCCCGGCAATCAACAAGGTTGTTGGGGCAGAGAAATACTCTTTCAAAAGCGTGATGTAGTAGTTGAAGTTGTTCATTAAAACCTCCTTGTCTAGTTCGAAAGGCATGAGCTCCGTGACGTCTTTTGTTACATCAAAAAGAATATTCAACACAGGTGCGAGTAGCACGAATGATATGGAACCGAATACGGCAGAAAGAATGTTATAAAATATATTTTTCCCAAGCCGGGCCTTGTAAGGAGGGATGAACCTCTTCAGTATTTGTATGAAATCACGCATAATAATTGAAAATTGAAAGTTGAAAATTGAAAATGAGAATAGAATATACATTTTCAATTCTCCATTTTCAATTTTCAATTGTTTATAGTTTCCCCGTGTAGTTTGACGGGCTGATTTGTTTCAGTTGTTCTTTCAGCTCGGCAGATACTTCGAGAGTATCGATAAACTCAGCGATGGAGGCTTGGGTTACCTTGCTGTTGGTACGGGTAAGTGCTTTTAATGCCTCGTACGGGTTGGGGTAAGCCTTGCGGCGAAGTATGGTCTGGATGGCCTCGGCTACCACGGCCCAATTGTCTTCTAGGTCTGCTTCGATGGCCGGTTTGTTGATGATCAGTTTATTCAATCCTTTCAGTGTGGATTTGAAAGCGATAATCGTGTGTGCCAAAGGAACCCCAATATTACGTAGTACGGTGGAATCCGTGAGATCGCGTTGCAGTCGGGAGATCGGTAGCTTGTTGCTGAGGTGGTCAAGCACGGCATTTGCTATTCCTAGGTTACCTTCCGAGTTCTCGAAATCGATCGGGTTTACCTTGTGGGGCATGGCTGACGAACCAACCTCTCCGGCCTTGATTTTTTGTTTGAAATAGGCCATGGAGATATACGTCCAAAAGTCACGATCCAAGTCCACTACGATATTATTGATGCGGCGCAGGTTGTCGAACACGGCGGCAAAGTTGTCGTAGTTGGATATTTGGGTGGTGTATTGTTCCCGTTCTATTTTTAGTTTTTCGGTGAGAAACTTGTTGGCAAATGCCGTCCAGTCAATCTCAGGGTAAGCCACGTTGTGGGCGTTGAAGTTCCCGGTGGCACCTCCGAATTTACCGGAACAAGCTACTTTTTTCAGTAGTTCCAGTTGTTTGGTTAGACGATAGACGAACACTCGTATCTCTTTGCCCAAGCGGGTTGGAGATGCCGGTTGTCCGTGAGTTTTTGCCAGCATGGGGATATCTTTCCACTCTTCGGCCAGCTCTTCAAGTTTGGCAATCAGTTCGTCAATCACGGGGTAGTACACGTCGTGAATGGCATCGCGGAAAGAACAGGGTACTGCCGTGTTGTTGATGTCTTGTGAAGTTAACCCGAAGTGTATGAATTCTTTGTACTCGTGGAGGTTCAGCGCATCGAACCGTTCCTTGATGAAGTATTCCACAGCTTTTACGTCGTGGTTGGTTACTTTTTCGATGTCTTTAATCTTTTGGGCATCCTCGACGGTAAAGTCCAGGTATATTTCTTTCAAGTTGTCAAACAGCGCATGGTCAAATCCCCGTAATTGTGGTAACGGTAACTCACAGAGAGCGATGAAGTATTCAACCTCAACCATTACCCTGTAACGAATCAGGGCACTCTCGGAAAAGTAGTTTGCCAGGCTATCTACTTTATCCCTGTATCTGCCGTCAATCGGCGAAATTGCTGTTAATGCTTGCATATTTATTTGTTTTTCGCGTTATTGTTAAATCAAGGAATTTACTTTCTCTCGCGAAAGTACAAAATAGTTCGTAAAGTTCATAAGGTCTGGAAACTTTATGAACTTAAGGCAACTATCTTGCCTTGATGTTTGCGGAAAATTGTTTAAATTTACGGAAATTTTAATACACGGTTTATGGGTTTTGCACGAGATTTTTCAAGAGGCATACAGGCATATGGGAAGGCGATAAATTTGTTGTTTTCCTGTAAGTTGTGGTATTTTATGCTTTTCCCAGTGGTAATCGTTATTGCATTGTTTGTGGTTGGTAATTATGCTGTGGGGTATTTGGGTGATGGGCTTTCCGGGGTGATCGAGGCAAAAGTGACGGGGTGGATCGAGGGAATAACATGGCTGGAATGGATGTCGGGAGTGGCTGGGTTCTTGGCGAGGTTGCTGACACGTTTCCTATACTATATTTTGTTTATCTCGTTTGGAGGATACGTGGTAATGATGGTGATGTCTCCTGTTTACTCGTGGCTTTCGGAGCGAACAGAGGCTATCGTGTCGGGACGGGAGTACCCGTTTAATCTGAAACAATTGGTTTGGGAGATCGGACGGGGAATTGCGATTTCATTGCGTTGTATGGTACTGCAGTTACTCGTGACCATCGTGTTGTTTTTCGGTTCATTTATTCCTTTAGTGGGATTGGTTATGCCTATATTGACTTTTGGGGTAGGTGCTTATTTCTACGGGTTTGCTTTCATGGATTATGCCGTGGAGAGAAAGCGTTTCCGGGTAAAGGAGAGCGTGCGTTATATGCGACGCAATGCGGGAACAGTAACGGCGGTCGGGGCGGTGTTTGCCTTGTCGTTGATGATCCCGTGGGCGAGTATCGTGGTTTGCAGTTTCGTGTCCTTGCTTTCGGTTGTGGCGGGTACGGTAGTTGTGGAGAAACAGTTGAACGAGAAAAATATTAACAAGTAAAAGATATTTGTGATGAGAAAGTGGCTGGGAATTTTGATTTTATTGGTGGGGAATCTGCCAATTTTTGCTGGAGAGGAAAAAGGCGGCTTAGGGGAGAGACGGGAAGTGGTTTATAGGGTGGATATTAAGGACGAAATCGGTCCTGGCATATGGCGATTGGTGAAAAGGTCTTTTGACCGAGCCACGGACGAAAATGCGGATGTTATTTTGGTACATATGAACACGTACGGGGGAATGGTCGTGTATGCCGATTCTCTGCGTAGTTTAATATTGAATTATCCGAAACCGGTATGGGTGTTTATTGATAACAATGCTGCTTCTGCAGGGGCGTTGATTTCTATTGCCTGTGATCGTATTTACATGCGGGAAGGGGCGAATATAGGTGCTGCAACAGTCGTGAACCAAACGGGGGAAGCCATGCCTGATAAATACCAGTCATATATGCGGTCGATGATTCGGGCCACGGCTCAGGCGCACGGGAAAGATACCGTGACGGAGAATGGCCAGACGGTGATTCGTTGGAAACGGGATCCAAGGATTGCCGAAGCTATGGTGGATGAGCGGGTTGTGATTGAGGGGGTAACGGATAGTGGGAAAGTGGTAACATTTACTCCGCACGAGGCGATACAATACGGGTTCTGTGACGGGATTGCGGAGAATGTGGCAGAAGTGTTGCAGAAAGAAGGAGTTGCAAATTACGAGTTGCACGAGTATAAACCGACGACGATGGATCGGTTTATCGGGTTCTTGATCAGCCCGATCGTGCAAGGGATTCTGATCATGATTATTATCGGGGGAATTTATTTTGAGTTGCAGACGCCGGGAGTCGGTTTCCCGTTGGTGGCGGCAATAACGGCGTGCTTGTTGTATTTTTCCCCGTTGTATTTGGAAGGAATGGCAAATTACGTGGAGATGATCTTGTTTGTGGTGGGGATTATCCTGCTGTTGCTGGAGATATTCGTGATACCGGGTTTCGGTGTCACCGGGGTACTGGGAATTGTTTGCGTGGTGGCGTCGTTGGTATTAGCAGGGATTGATGATTTCACGTTTGATTTCTTGCCGGATTTCACAAGTGCTATTATTCGTTCATTGTTTTTCGTGGTGAGTTGTTCGTTGCTTTCGTTGTTCGGGAGTATTTGGTTGAGCAGGAAATTGTTTGGTTCTAGGCGATTGAATTTTGCCCTTTATGCAGAACAAAAAGTGGAGGATGGTTTCGTGGGCGTGGATATGGCGGCAAAGGAGGTGATTGGTAAAGAGGGAATGGCATTCACGGATTTACGCCCGGCGGGGAAGGTAATGATCGGAAACGAGGTGTATGATGCCGTGTCCGACACGGGTGCTTTTATCGAGAGAGGAAAAGGTATTCGGGTGGTTAAATACCAAACAGGTCAGGTTTACGTGGTTATGAATTAAGGTTATTTGATTTTTTTCAATAGATGATTGTATTCGTGTAAAAAGTTTGGGGTAAAGATATTGGTGTCTGCGTTTTGTTCTATCTCTTTGCGTGACCAAAAACGTCCTTCATCAACTTCATCATTATTGATGTGAATGGCGTCATGAGAGGTACAAAGAAAAGGAAATACAAGTTCTCGTTCGCGGGAACTTTCCCACACGTAAGAACCAAGGAAACGGGCCTTGAATTTCGTGATACCTAGTTCTTCAAAAGTTTCCCGTTTTAAGGCATCTTCTATTTTCTCTCCTAGGGCAACGTGTCCACCCACGGCAGTATCCCACATACCGGGAAGAAAGTTCTTTTTCATACTGCGTTTTTGCAAATAAATGTTCCCTTGTTCGTTGATCAGGTGGAGATGCACGACGGGATGCAGGAGCATGGAACCGGAATGACAACTTCTACGAGTGGCTTTGCCGACTACTTCACCTTTCTCGTTCACGATAGATAACCATTCCTCTTGACTGGCAGCTTCGGCAAGTAGTCTGTTCTTGACAAACAGTGTGAGGAAGAATAGAATGATCAAGATATACAATAAAGGCCCTTCTATGAATTGATGTATTTCTTCGTCGAAGATAAAAGCAGAAACAAAAGCTAGGGTAGTATGCAATATGAGCAAATATAATAGAAGGCGTAGCATCCGGTGCATGGCTTCTTGCTGTTCAGGGGTAATCTGTAATGTCTTGCGGTATGATTCCGGTAATGTTTGGGTCATATCCGCTTTCGAAAATGCAAATATCCCGATTAGAACGCACATGGCTGCTTCTACGATGGTTTGTTGTATCCTCTCAAATGAAGTTCCTTCGAGTAACACGCTGACCGCTGCAAGGGCTATGAAAAACAGCGTGTTGAAGAGTGTCATCTTGTTGATACGCTTCTCTTTAATCCATGAATAGAAAAACTCTCCGGCTCCTAATACGATTACGGCGATTAAGCCTATTTTCGGACCAAAAAATTCTTCAGCAATAAAGTATAGAAGAATAAGAATAAAGGAGGGGAGAAGTGATTTCATACAATTGAAAATTGAAAAGACAGGCTAAAATTTCACCATTAACTTGTAGCCTGTAGGCTTGTAACTATCTAATTTCGGCGTTAAACAGGTGCTTGTAGGTACCCATCAACTTGTTCATAATTTTGTCGATCTGTTTGTCCGTGAGCGTCTTTTCTTCATCCAGAAGAGTAAAACTAACGGCATAAGACTTCTTGTCTGCACCGAGTTTTTCTCCCTCGTAAACATCAAATAGCGTGACGGATTTCAATAATGATTTCTCGGTACGGAATGCCGTTTCCTTGATTTCCTTGAACGTGACTTTCTTGTCGAGTAGCAGGGCTAAGTCTCGTTTTACAGAAGGGAATTTCGGTAGCGGAGTATAGGTTACCTTGAGATTCTTGATGGCCTTCAAAATATTTTCCCATGAGAATTCTGCATAGTAAACTTCTTGACTGACATCAGCTTTCTTTAGCGGTGCTTTACTCAAGATACCCATGGATACGATATGTTTATCCCCAGCTTTGTACGTCAGTCCTTCCCGGAAGATATCCTTGTCTGTGGCATCAATTTTCAAGTTATCGGGGTGAAGTCCCAGACGGTTTAATATCATTTCACAATACGCTTTCAAGTAGAAGAAGTCTGTTTTTGTCTCTTTGGCATTCCAGTTTGTCATGTTTTTACTTCCCGTGATGAAAAGGGCGAGCATGTTGTCTTCCTTGTATTGTTTTTGCGGGTTGTCAATACCATCTTTTGGGTTGAACGTGTAAGCTTTACCGAATTCGAATAACTTTAAATTATGATTTTTCCGGTTGATGTTGTAAGCAATGTTTTCCAGTCCACCAAACAAAAGGGATTGGCGCATAGCCCCCAAGTCTGCACTAAGCGGGTTGAATAACATGACTGTCTTTGTCGTATCGAAACTCTTGAAATCTTCGTAGTAGCTGGCTTTTGTTAACGAATTATTCATTACTTCATTGAATCCGTTTGCTGCCAACAAATCTGAAATGATATTCTTCAATTGGAAATCATCCGGTTTTTCGGAGTAACTTAACGTGGATCTCACGCTGGCAGGTACCTCCACGTTGTTAAAGCCGTAGATACGAAGAATGTCCTCAATCACGTCTGCTTCTCTTTGTACGTCGACACGGTATGGAGGAACATTCAACAAAAGTCCATCTTCGCACTCTTCCACGATCTTTATTTCAAGAGAACGGAGAATGTTTTTGATCACCTCGTGGTCAATCTTTTTACCGATCAGACGATCCACGTGAGCGTATTTTATAGCCACTTCGAAATCCTTCACGGGTTCCGGGTAGATGTCGATAGGTGCACAGGTAATTTTACCTCCGGCCACTTCTTTAATCATCATAGCGGCTAATTTCAGCGCGTAGATCACAATGTTCGGATCTGTTCCCCGTTCATAACGGAAAGAAGCATCCGTGTTCAAGCCATGGCGGCGAGCTGTTTTGCGAACAAATACCGGATCGAAACAAGCACTTTCCAAGAACACGTTTGTTGTCGTATTCGAGATGCCACTCTCTTGTCCACCGAAAACTCCGGCGATACACATGGGAGCTTCGCTGTTACAAATCATTAAATCATCCTCGTGCAACTCTCTCTCCACGCCGTCTAATGTCGTGAACTTGGTGCCTTTAGTAACACTCTTCACGATAACCTCATTTCCTTTTACTTTGTCTTTATCGAAGGAGTGTAAAGGTTGTCCCAGGCCGAAAAGGATGTAGTTGGTCACGTCCACGATATTATTGATCGGGTGTAATCCGATAGCTTTCATCCGGTTTTGTAACCATTCCGGAGAAGGTTTTACAGTTACTCCTTCGATACATATTCCGGCATACCGACGGCAGGCTTCGGGACGTTCCACCCGTACGGTGATTTTAGCATCCGTACTGTCAGGCTGAAAAGTTTCCACGGAGGGAAGAGTATAGTGAACATCTTGTGTCTGTTGTAAATAAGCAGCCAGATCACGGGCTACACCGAGATGTGAGGCTCCGTCAATCCGGTTCGGGGTAATATCGACTTCGATAACTGTGTCCCGGTAAATGTTGAAATAGTCTGCGGCCGGAATTCCAACCGGGGTATCTTCGGGCAGTACCATGATTCCGGCATGGTCGGTTCCGACACCGATTTCATCTTCAGCGCAGATCATACCGTTAGAGGCTACACCTCGTATCTTTGATTTCTTGATCACGAACTCTTCATCACCTTTGTAAAGGGTTGTTCCTACGGTGGCAACGACAACTTTCTGTCCTGCGGCCACGTTAGGTGCTCCGCAAACGATTTGTTCCGGTTCACCCGTGCCCAAATCAACAGTCGTCACATGTAAATGGTCCGAATCGGGATGTGCTTCGCAAGTTAACACATGACCGATGACCAATCCTTTTAATCCCCCTTTTATTGCTTCAAATTCTTCGTACCCGCCAACTTCCAGTCCGATACTTGTCAGAATTTTGCAAATCTCTTCAGTGCTTTGGTCGATCTTTAGATAGTCTTTCAACCAGTTCAGTGATACGTTCATATTTTAATTTTAGGTTTTAGGTTTTAAATTTTAGGCTTCGGCCACATGGGCCCGTACATTTTATTTAAACGATGATTCCAGAGTTCTTTTAGCTAAGGTCTAACATGCGTTGAATGGGTAACCAAGCTTTTGCTCTTAAGTCTTCCGGGAGCCGTACCTCGTATTGCTCTTTTTCAAGGGCTTCGAGAACTTTTTCCAATGTTACCTTCTTCATTTGGCCGCATATGGCTTTTGAATGAATCGGGATGAATTCTTTGGTCGGGTTATCCGCCTGGAGTTTATGAATGGTTTCCAATTCTGTGGCAATGATAAATTGTTGTTTCGGGGATTCCTTGGCATGTTTGATGATTCCTGCCGTGGAATACATGAAAGCACGAGGATGGTTTAATATCCGATCATCGTGAGAACAACTGGATTCGGGATGAATCAGCACGTCGGCATCAGGATATTCTTCTAATTTATCCAGTACCATCTGGGTGTCAATCTTGTTATGTACGCAACAATCTCCATTCCAAATTTCCATTTCACGTCCGGTTACCTTTTGTATATAGGCTCCCAGATTCTTATCGGGAACAAAAAGAATCTTTTTGTCTTTCGGCAGGCTTTGCACGATTTTCAAGGCATTGGAAGAGGTGCAACAATAATCCGTGTAAGCCTTTACTTCAGCAGTGGTGTTCACGTAGCTGACAATGAGGCCATCCGGGTTTGCTTTTTTCCATTCTCTCAAGTCATACCCGCTTACGCCTTCGGCTAAGGAGCAACCGGCACCTTCTGCGGGGATTAGTACTTTCTTGTTGGGAGAGATGATGGATGCTGTTTCTGCCATAAAATGCACACCGCAAAAGACAATAATATCGGCTTCCGTGGTTCCTGCCATCTGAGAAAGTCCTAGGGAGTCTCCCAAATAGTCAGCAATGTCTTGCACTTCAGGACGAGTATAATAATGTGCCAAAATAATGGCATTTTTCTCTTTCTTGAGTTGTTTTATCCTGTCGATAATCTCTGTCTGCGTCATAACGTTGTTTTTTGAGGCTTCAAAGATAAATATTAATTTAGAATTTAGAATGTAAAATTTAGAGTGTTACCCTCATTCTACATTTTAAATTTTACATTCTAAATTTTTATAATGTTCATGCTAATATCCATCGCCGTAACCGAATGGGTGAGGGCACCGACACTGATGTAATCAACTCCAGTAGCGGCAACGCCTTTCAGACGAGGAATACTCATGTTTCCGGAGGCTTCTGTTTTGGCTCTGCCTGCTATGAGTTTTACCGCTTCTGCCATAGTTTCGTTACTCATGTTGTCGAGCATGATAATATCTGCACCCGCATCAATGGCTTGTTGAACTTCTTCCAAATTTGTGGTTTCGACTTCTACTTTGATACTTAGCGGAAGATTTTGTTTCACGGCTTTCACGGCATTGGGAATACCTCCGGCAATTTTGATATGATTGTCTTTCAGCATAATCATGTCGTAAAGTCCCATCCGATGATTGGAACCACCTCCGTGGTGTACGGCCATTTTATCCAGTACTCGCAAGCCGGGAGCTGTTTTTCGGGTATCCAGTAACTGAGTATGTGTTCCTGCCAATTCTTTCATGTAGTGCGAGGTTGCTGTTGCAATACCGGACATCCGTTGCAAAATATTTAATGATAACCGTTCTCCGCAAAGTAGCGTACGGTAGCTAGCCTCGATGCGCAGGATAATATCCCCTTTCTTTACGGCAGTTCCGTCAGTAACAAGAGGTTCCCATACTATATCTTTTTCAAATCTTTCAAATACTTGTTTCGCGATCTCCAGTCCGGAAATAACACCGTCGGCTTTTGCTTTCATTTCGGCAACCGCTTTAGCATATACCGGGATAATGGCGTTGGTCGTAATATCTCCCGTTGCGATGTCTTCTTCTATAGCAAGGTCGATGAGTCTGTTTATGAGCGAATCGTACATATGTTAATTTTAGATTTTAGATTTTAAATTTTAGATTTTAAATTTTAGATTTTAAATTTTAGATTCCAACCGCACAAGGCCGACGCTTCTTAATTTCCTACTTTCAACTTTTATCTTTTAATTTTTATCTTTTAGCTTCCTAATTACCGGTGTCGTCCTGATTTCTTTGCCCTTCTGCTGAATAATGTGACACACGTATTTATCATTCGGGGTGGGGTAGTCGGAACGGAAGTGACCACCTCGACTCTCCTTACGGAAGAGGGCAGAGCGGATAATTAATTCGGCAACGGTGAGTAAATTTTTACTTACCAACGAATAGTATTCATTCTCTTCGAATATTTCGGTTTCTTCCAAGTGGTGCAAGTTTTCCAGTCCTTCCTGTAATCCGTTTTCTGTACGGATGATACCAGCTTCTTGTGTCATAATATCGGCAACCTTGTTTTTTAAACATAGGTAGGCTTCTAATTTTTGATGATTAAGAGAGAATAGAGGTGTAGTTTCCGGGATTGCGGCTTCTCGTCGG
>ENA-ORUX01002687-ORUX01002687.1-human-gut-metagenome-genome-assembly--contig:-NODE-2687-length-10818-cov-2.613862_pt1 | contig 10818 bp, 7 predicted proteins | sample MGYA00242087_ERZ509225 | MGnify/ENA primary metagenome ERZ509225 (study PRJEB26280, sample SAMEA2338864) | human gut metagenome | biome: human gut; feature: human-associated habitat; material: faeces... | reverse complement strand
CAGAATATGATTTGCTGAGCCGCAAAACTGCGGAGTATGCACCGAATTATTCTGCTGATAAGAGCCACGGCAGCTTGACAACTTATTATCCGGACGGAAACAAAAAATCAGAAACGGATGCAGAAGGTAATGTTACCTCTTATGTGTATGATGCGTATGGTAACATTACAAAGCAAACAGATCCAGACGGCACAATTAGTCTAACAGAATATGATGGATTGCAGCGAGAAAAAGCTAAATATTTTAAAGCTGATTCTGAATCTTCAAAACAGATTCAATCGACCACATCATATGAATTCATTAAAAATTATAGTGTTGATGTATATACTGGATTAGATAATAGTTCTTCTAAATCTAGTAGTGCGTTGAAAACAACAAATACTACCTATATTACTGCTGATAAGCAAGTTGTATCTGAAGTTTTGACAAGCTTCAAGCAAAAAACCATCTATGAAAAGACAAATGGTAAGATAAAGAAAACAAATGCTTATTATGCAAATGGTGAGATTGCATGTGAAATTGATGCACTTGGCAATATTACCAAATATGAGAATACAACTTTAGAATCTGCTAATGGAATTTGTAAAGTTAGTAGAACATATACACCTTTTAACACTAAAACTGATGGATCGGTCAACTATTCTATTACAGAAAATCAGTATGACAAGAATGGCAATGTAACGCTGGCAAAGCAAACTGTTCAAAAGCAGGATTCGGATACAATAAAGTATAGTGTAACTGAAAATCAGTACAATGCACAGGGCTTGCTGACACAGGTAACATTGAGTGATGGTACGTCCAATAGTGAGAAGAACATCACAAAATATCTGTATAACAATGCTGGCATTCAAACAACAATGCTAACTGGACTACATGCAGATTCGGATTCAGATTACTTGAAAACGAACTATGAGTATGATGCATGGGGTCATTTGGTAAAGACAACTGACAGCACAGGTTATGACTCTGGAATAACAACATACGATCTAAATGGCAATGCTTTAACAGTAACAGACGCAAATGGAAATGTTACCACAAATACTTATGATGCTTTAAATCGTATATTAATAGCTAATATAGTACATTCTAATGATTCATCTAAAAATGTAAGTAAGTCATATGAATATGACAAAATGGGAAGAGTACAGTGTGTTAACATCAATAATGAACAAACACTGTATCTTTACGATGATCTTGGAAGAAAAATCACAGAGGAAAGCAATACAGGTTTCAAAGGCTATTATTATGAGGGCATTTCTCAAAATGTAAGTTCTTATTTTATCGGACGCAATCATCAAATTGTATATGAAAATATTTCTTATACCTATGATGATGAAATGCGTGTGGTTCAGGTTAAGGAAAGTGGAAATCTGACAGCTTCCTATGCCTATGATGAAAATGGTAATAAGATTTCTGAAACACTTGCAAATGGTGTGGTATCGACTTATTCCTACAATGGATGCAACAAAGTTACAAAGATTGTTACCAAATCAGGAAAATCAGACATATCCAGTTACGAATATTCATACTATTTAGATGGTTCAGATGCTTGCAAAGTACGCAATGAAAATGGTACAATAGAAACAACATCATATGACTATGATGGTTTGAAGCGGTTGACCAAGGAATCCATTTCTAATGGTAAGATAGCTGACACATATGCATACGAATATGATGACTATGGCAATCGTTCTAAGATGGTTGCTAATGGTTCAGAAGAATATGAAACTGTCTATGATTATACTGTCAATGGCAAGTATACTGCCTTGCTTCAGAAAGAAATCAAGACAGTTAAAGAAGCTTCTAGTGCTGTAACCTCAAATAATGGATTAGCAATTAGTCCAACAGATCTGATTACAGGCACCACAACAAATGCCAAAAGAGAAGAAACTGCTTATTCTTATGATGCCAATGGAAATCAGATCACAAAGATCACAGCAGATAAGACAGAGACAAATACTTATGATAGTCTGAATCAGCTGATTGAATTTACTGATGGCAAAACAACAGCAAGTTATAAATATGATGTAGATGGTCTGCGTATTAGCAAAACTGTAGATGGTCATAGTATCGATCAAATCTGGAATGATGATAAACAGATTGCAGTTGATGCGGATGGAAGCAATCCATATAAAGCACAAATCTATATTCGTGGAACGAATTTGCTGGCAGGGTGTGAGTTTGTACAGGCAGTTAAGTCAGATTATACTTACTACACACAAAACGCTCATGGTGATGTTGTCAATTTAACAGACAACAATGGTGCTGTTACTAAAACATATCAGTATGATGCTTTTGGTGTAGAAAAGAATATTGATGACACTGACACCAATGCATTTCGGTATTGTGGCGAATATTATGATAAGGAAACTGCTACCATTTATTTGCGTGCGAGATACTATAGTCCTTCAACTGGACGATTTATCTCAAGAGATTCTTTTGCAGGTAGCAATAATGATCCACTAAGCCTGAATCTGTATACCTATTGCCACAACAATCCTGTTTCTGGAACAGATAGTACTGGTCATTTTCTGGATACATTTTTTGATGCGGCAAGTTTAGCATTTGACATTGTTTCATTTTGCATCGAACCCACTCCGATGGGTGCTGTTGATATTTTGACAGATGTAGTCGGACTTGTAACACCAGGTGTTCCAAGTGCAGGACTAAAAGTGGGTGTGCATGCAGCAGAAACTGCTTATGATGCATACAAAGCTGTTGATACAGTACATGATTTGTCCAAAGCAGCGGATGTTGCTATTACAGTATCCAAGAAGGGCGACGCAGTTCTGGATGCTGCAGATGCAGCGAAGGATATTAGAAATGCAGATTATTTACAAGATTCTCTTAACAGAATTGTAAAAGCTCAGCATCCTAACCCCAAAAAGGGATTTTCTAATACTTATGCACTTACAACCTCAAAAGATGGCAGATTGGTACTTTCTAAAAATAGAGGTGTTCCTGGTCCTAAAGCACGTCAAGAAGCTGAAAATATATTTGGAAAAGGAAAAGTAGAGTTTGCTGGTGGAAAAAATGCCAATTTGGATTTGGATTTACTAAAAAGCAAGGGCATTAGCACAAAAGGTATTGATTTTGGTCGACTTCATCATGCAGAACCTCGTGCAGTACAATATATGTTGAAAAATAATATACCTACTGATAATGCAGTACAAGTTGTTTCACGAAAATCATGTGATTCTTGTTCCAATTTACAATATAATCTTGGTTGGAAACGAAGACGTTAAATTTAATCATATAAATTGTTTTGTATTATTTTAATCATAGACTAATTTGATATGATTAATTTTAAGGAGATACAAATGAAAATAAAGTATGAATCGACAAAAAGAAAAAAAGATATTGCAAGATCTAAAATCGCATATCAAAAATACGCGAAAAGTATTGATGAACCCATTGAACTGCAAATATATGAGGAATTGCATCGTTTCTTTCACAAAGAAAATTATCCAGTTGCTGGAGCAATTCAAGATGCTACAAGTTTATATTATGCTTTTCAGAGTATTTATAACCTTGCAGCGAAATATAAATACTATATTGATAATGATATCAACACTACTTTTCAATACTATCGAATGGGTGCTATTTATTATGCAATGGCATATCAAGAAATGCAGCAGGCTTGCCAAGTGGATGAAATTGTGATGGACTATATGAATGACATCGAAACACATGAAAAATTTCTTTATCAAGCAATTTCAGTTGGAGAATGGGAACTTGCAAGGGAAAATTCCACCTCATGCCCAGTGATACAAGCCATGTTATATGAAAATTATGCAAAGGCAAAAGAATTGTTGTTGATGGACACAGAAGAACCAAATGAAAGTCAGGAAGCCTATTTTATTCATTTGCCATATTTAAAAAAAATTTATCTTGCAATGCTAAATGGTGATGAACACGCATGGAATGAACAACTTGCTAAACGAATCAATCAATACAGAAAACGTCCATCTGATTACCAGCCTGTTGTAGATTTTGTATCCATTTCACTCATAAAAATGGCTCAAAAATTAAATTTGCAGTATCAATTCAAAGTAGAAGAAATACCAGAATATTTTTTCGAAAGCATTCACATCATTGAGAGAATGGATTGCAAAATCATCGATCTGAAAAAATGTGAAGTTGCTTTTCAAAAGTGGGGAAAACAAACGCCAACATTGGAAGAAATTCGTAGGGAATTGTTTTGATGTATATTCTCAACCACAAATATCTTTGTGTGATACAGCAATAATTAGAAAAATAATATTAGAAATATATATGGTATAATTTTTTTATTCTATAAATGATAAATTTGTGTTAAAATATTTTCAAACAACATCAATTGGTAACACAACTTACTTTTCGACATCATATCACTAAAAAAGGGCAGTTCTGTCCGGCAAACAGCTGGGCAGGACTGCCCTTTCTATTTTTCCTCAAGCAGCATACAATCCGGCGAAATGACCGGTTTTGTATGCTGCTTTTTTTGTTGCTGTGCATAAGAAATAAAAGTACACAGAATATTTACAAATAAATTTTCCGATTTCGTTCTGCCTGATTCGTCTTAGTAGTTTAAAAGGGGGTGATATACACACTACCTGCAAAACTGCATAAGAAGGGAGGAACCAACATATTGACTCCCTTTATCGATAAAAGCTGCAGAATAAAAATCTTTGACTGCTTTGTGAAAACTGTAATGCGAAATGAATATCGAGATGCAGCGGCAGAAAAAAAGAGAATCCAAAACCGTGAGGCGAAACCAGACCTGATGAATGTTCTGGAAATAGAAGATGTGTATCCGTCAGAGCATTTCATTTTGGATAACGAGAAGTATCCGTGTTTGATTGCTAGCGACTGGCTTTATGATGCTATGTTGGAACTTCCAAAAACACAGAGAGAAACGTTGATTTTGGAGTTCTGGTATGGATATGGCGATCAGGAAATCGCAGCGTACTTTCACGTCACGCCTCGCACCATTTACAATTGGAGACAAAAAGCATTTACAGCAATCCGCAAGTATTATGAAAGGAATGGCGATGAAAGAAAATGACCTTACATATGAATTGATCTGTGCCGCAGTAGATGGGGAGAAAACTGCTTTGGAAGAAATTCTCCGCTTTTATGACGATTACATCAATGCATTGGCAACGGTAAAAGGGGAGGATGCACAAGGGAAAACATATCGATATATTGACGAAGATCTAAAAGCCCGAATACAATTGAAGCTGATAAAAGCAATTCCTAAATGGAGAGGAACAGAAAAATGATAGAAACAGATTTATTTGAATTTGCCTATGTGCCGGATTGGTACGGGCAGTTAGAACAATTGGCAGAAATGGCGTTGCCGGAAGCATGGCGATTCCGAAAGCCGCAGACCGAATGTAAAAATACAGATACGCCGATTTTGGAACGGTATCTCCATATGATATTCCGGAAGCTGAGCATCGATTACAACACCGGAGAAACGGAATATTTCCATGTGGAAAACAACTGTGCCTGCTTTCATACAGGACTGTACACAAGACAATATCAGGCAATTTACGCCTGCTTTGAACGAAATAAAAAGAAAGACACCACATTGAAATGGTATTTCACCGGTTTCTGTGATGCTGTTTCTTCCAAGCTGCGGTATGTAGAACCACTGCCCAAAAAGCCATATTTCCCGATAATGCAAAATGGTGTAAACTTCAATCCGGAATGGCCAATTCGGGTAAATGCAGAACACATTCTCAGCGACCCGGAAAATCGGGAACGGCTGCCAAAGAAGCTGCTTCGGTTTAAGAATCTGCCATTGCTGCTGGAAACAGCAGTGGAACTGGGAAGACGAAAAACAGTAATTGAGCCGGGACTGGTAGTACCGCAGGGATACCAGAATCAATTGCAGTTTCTGCTGCCGATCTGTTTAACAGATATGGAAAAACCGAACCTTGCCATGACCTTGGCAGAACGAAACGGATATTATCTGGGCAGCACTTGTCTGACACTGGAAATGGCATATCTGAATGCGAGAATGATTGCAAGACCCATTGCTCCGTGGCTGACCAGTTTGGTAAAAAAGTGAGAACATCCGATGAGGTGCAGAATTTTTTCTGTACCTTGTCGGTGTTTTGTAATTCTTGAAAGAATTCATTTCGTGAAACTTCTGTGAATCTTTTTCAAACTGGTCACGACCTGACCAGTTTGGGTTGTAGAATAAAAATATATCGGAAAGGGGGTGAAAGGCATGGGTCTCGTAGAACGGCGAGAAGAGATTTTGAAATTACTGATTTCCCGTCGGAAAAGCACAGTTCCAATTTTAATGCATGAATTTCATGTTTCAGAAAAAACGATTCGCCGGGACATACGAGCACTCATGCTGAAATATCCCCTTGAAACTTTTAGCGGAAACGGTGGCGGAGTACAGATACCGGAATGGTATGCTCCAAATAAAAATCTGCTGTCAAAAGAAGAAGTTACAGTTCTGGAAGAACTGCTGCAAAAGGCGGATGTATACCAAAGCCGAATACTAAAGCAAATTCTTGCCAGATTTGGTCCAGATACATATCGTCCATACAAAGCATAGGAGAAAAAGTGAAAGAAGTTCTAAAAATCCCCCTTAAAGCAACGCTCTATCGCCATCAACAATCCGCCTGCCGCTTTGCCTGCGAACGCTTCGGCATCCTGCCCTCAGAGACACACAGTAATGGCGTGGCACTGCTCATGGAAATGGGCTGCGGAAAGACCATCACCAGCATTGCCATTGTTGGAATTCTGTATCAGTATCGATATATCAGAAGAATCCTGATCACAGCACCACTGTCTATTCTCTCTATCTGGGAACAGGAATTTGCACGTTTTGCTGCTTTTCCATATCAGCTGACTGTTCTGAAAGGCAGCAGTACACAGAAAAAAGAACAGCTTTCCAAGCTGCACGGAGATGGTTTGCAAATCGCTGTTGTCAATTATGAATCTGCATGGCGATTGGAGAAAGAACTGCTTGCCTTTGATGCCGACCTTATCATTGCAGACGAGGCACACAAAATCAAGGAAAACCGCACTGCACAGTCTAAAGCCATGCACCATCTCGGAGACAAGTCAAGATACAAGCTGCTTCTGACTGGAACACTCATCACCAACAAAGAACTGGATGTCTTTTCCCAGTACCGCTTTCTGAACAAAGAGATTTTCGGGACAAGCTTCTATGCTTTTCGCAGTCGTTATTTCGATATGTGCGGATACGGCAATCACATTCCGGTTTTCCGAAAGCAGATGATGGATGAATTCCTGCAAAAACTGCATTCCGTTGCCTATCGTGTAACTAAGGCAGAATGTCTGGATTTGCCTCAAATTACCGAGGAAATCCGCACGGTAGAACTGGAACCGAAAGCCATGAAGCTGTACAAACAGCTGGAAAAGGAAAGTTTTGCGGAGCTTGCAGGTTCGGAAATTTCGGCAGTAAATGTACTGACAAAAATGCTTCGTCTGTCTCAGGTCACAGGCGGTCATCTCACCGATGACGAGGGAGATTGCAATGCTGTCAGCACAGCAAAACTGGATGTCCTTTCCGATATTCTGGATACGATGCTTACAGAAGACAGAAAGTTGGTCATTCTGGCAAGATTTGTGCCGGAACTGAACGAGATTCAGAAACTGCTGGAACAAAAACAGATCGGCTATGCGTCTGTGCGTGGTGGTATTTCTGACCGTGCAGAGGAAATCCGCAGATTTCAGGAAGATGCAGACTGTCATGTATTTGTTGGGCAGATCGCAGCGGCAGGACTGGGCATTACTTTGACAGCAGCATCCACGATGGTGTTCTATTCGCTTGATTACAGCATGAGCAACTTTGAACAGGCAAAAGCAAGAATCCACAGAGTCTCTCAGACAGAGAACTGCCTGTACATTTATCTGATTGCAAAGAATACTGTGGATGCTAAAATTCTCCGTTCTCTGCGGGATAAGGTGGATTTAGCGAGAACGCTGGTAGACGATTATCGGAACGGAATGAACCCATTTCAGGAAGGAGTTTGAAATGCAAACACAGAACATGTATGAACTGGCGGAGCAGCTAAAACAACTCCGTGAGAAAAAGAAAGCAGCAGAGCAGCAGTTAAAGGACATCCATGCGGAAATCGCACAGACAGAGTATCAGCTTTCTATGCAAATGGCAGAAACAGAAACACAGAATTTCACCCGTGCCGGAACGATGTTTGCTCTGACCACCAAAATTCGTGCCTCTGCTGTGGCAGGACGCAAAGAAGAACTGTATGCAGCCTTGAAAGAAAACGGCTGCGGAGATCTGGTCTATGAAACTGTCAATGCCAATAGTCTGTCTGCTTTTGTCAAAGAGCAGATCGCAGAAAATCAGAATACTGTACCAGAGTGGCTGAGCGGTCTTGTCCATGTCTATGAGAAGACCGCTGTGTCTGTCCGTAAATCCACAAAATGAAAGGAATCAGAACTATGAAAAATGAAATGATGGAAACCAACCAAACAGGCTTCCTTGCTCTGCAGGACTTTGATCTTGCCGATGTGATGTGTGCAGAAATGGACGGCTTGTCCGCAGCATTTGAACGAGTCAAGATCCCGTCCGGCGGCGGTGTGATGTTTGAAATTCCCGGTGAGAATCCAGAGGAACTGGACACGGTAAAAACATTTTCAGCTGTGATCCTCTATCAGCATTCTTTGAATGCCTACTACCAAAGCGAATATCAGGGTGGCTCCAATCCACCGGACTGCGGCAGTTTTGACGGGCATCATGGGGAAGGAAATCCCGGCGGCAGCTGTGATTCCTGCCCGCTGAATCAGTATGGATCCGGAAAGAACGGTGCAAAAGCCTGCAAGAATCGCCGTCGTCTGTATCTGCTTCGGGAGGGCGATATTTTTCCGGTAATTCTGTCTCTGCCTACCGGTTCTCTGAAGTCCTTTACTCGTTATCTGATGCGTGTGATCCCCAAATACAAGAATTCCAATGCTGTGGTAACAAAATTTACACTGAAAAAAGCAGTCAGCGGCACTGGCATGAGTTATTCCCAGGCACAGTTTGCCGTAGAACGGGCATTGTCTCCGGAAGAATATCCGCTGATCGCAGCTGTGACAGAACAGGTCAAGGCTCTTAGTAAAAATGTGGGCTATGATACAGAAGATGCACTGCGTGTGGACCCGGAAACCGGCGAAGTCATGGAGCCGCTGAATTGAGGAGAACGCTATGGAGAATTACAGATGTGTCACTTCAGTGCAGGAAATTCAGCAGTATATCGGAGATGCAGCAGTTGTGGCTTTTGACTATGAGACTGCACCGAACGAGCCTTACCGCATGGAAGAAAAGGCGGCTCTGGATCCGCAGAAAAACCATATGACCGGATGCAGTTTTTCTGTCAAAGAGCATACCGGAATATATGTCCCAGTGGCTCACAAAGTAGGAGAAAATGTCGAACTGACATCTTTTTTGCAATTTCTGCGAGCTTTTCTCATGGACAAGCGTATCGTTAAAGTTGCTCACAATATTGCCTTTGAATCTGCAATATCCTATCATCAGAATATCGTGATCCAGCCGCCGGTGTATGATACCATTTGTGCAGCACAAATGACCTTGAAAAGCAACTACGCATTTCGCAAACTTGCTGACAGCGGTCTGAAAAAACTGGCGGAAGAATTGTGTCATGAACGGCTGCCCACTTTTTCGGATGTTACAAACGGCAGACACTTTGACGAACTGGATGCACAGGATGCAGAAACAATACGCTATGGCTGTGCGGACTCTGATTTTGCCTTGCAGCTGTATCATATTTTCAATAACTGGTTTGATCGGTTTTTGCCGAAACATCGGTACCTTGTGGAAGAAATCGAATCACCTGCAGCGGTGTACTTAGGGCTGATGAAATACAACGGCGTGCCTGTGAATGCAGATTTGATGAAAGTGCGTCAGCAGGAGGCAGGGGAGCAAATGGAATATATCCGCAATGAAATTGCAATGTGCATTGGCGATGTTCCGATTGGTGCAAACTGCAGCACTAAAGCTTTCAAGGAGTATCTGTATCAGACTTTACAGCTGCCTGTTATGAAAGTCACAGCATCCAACAGAGAAGCAGCAGACGATGCCACAATGATCCTGCTGAAGGAATGGTGTGATGCCAATCGTCCGGAACTCTCTCCACTGTTTACGTTGGTACAGGAATACCGGAAATGGAGCAAGATCAAGTCTACCTACATTGACGGCTATCTGAAATTCCGAAACGCTGCAACCGGAAAGATCCATCCGGATTTCTTTGCATTGTCCACCGAAACAGGCCGCATGAATTGCCGCAATCCCAATTTACAGAACTGTCCCAGAAAAAGCAACGATCCCATCGGTGTCCGCAATTTTATTCAGGCTCCGGAAAATCATCTGATCTTGTCTCTCGATTTTTCGCAAATCGAACTGCGTGTGGGAGCATTCTACTGCCGGGACAAGACGATGATGGAAACCTATCAGAACGGCGGGGATATTCATGCGGCAACCACTGCCGTCATTTTTGGCTGTACCTATGCAGAAGCACAAAACAAGCATCGACCGGAATACAAGGAACAGCGTACCATCGCCAAGAACGTGAACTTTGGCACATTTTACGGGCTATTTCCAAAGGGACTGCAGAGCACATTGAAGTTCAAGGCAGGCGTAGAGAAATCTATACCGGAATGTGAAGAGATCATTCGCAATCTGAAGGCTGGCTATCCGGCTTTGACGGTCTGGCAGAATGAAACAAAGATGACCGCAAAGCAGAAACTGTATACAGAAACCTGGCTGGGACGCAGAAGGTATCTTCCCAATATTCGCAGCGACAACTGGGGACTGCAGTCCTT
>ENA-ORUX01002682-ORUX01002682.1-human-gut-metagenome-genome-assembly--contig:-NODE-2682-length-10830-cov-9.052622_pt1 | contig 10830 bp, 8 predicted proteins | sample MGYA00242087_ERZ509225 | MGnify/ENA primary metagenome ERZ509225 (study PRJEB26280, sample SAMEA2338864) | human gut metagenome | biome: human gut; feature: human-associated habitat; material: faeces... | reverse complement strand
GGGTTGCCGATGTGACGGCAGCCGCACCACCCAATACTTTCAGGAAATCCCTTCTGTCTAAATTCTTGTTATGTTCGTTTTTCATTGCTTTTCGTTTTGGAGATTAGATGATACGATGGTGTTCGTGACCTTCTACATAGATCGCGCTGAACGGACGTGCCGGACACAGGTTTTCGCAAGTACCGCAACCGATACAGCGTTCCGTATTGATAACCGGGATCATTATGGTCTTGTCCTGTTCGCTGTTTTCGCGACCTCCTCTATGGCGGTGACGGCCGTGGAACGGAACCATTTGTATAGCTCCGACAGGACAATGTCGAGCACAATTCCCGCAATCTACTCCATCGGTAAGCGGGATGCAGTTCTTTTTCACCCACACGGCGTGGCCTATCTGTATGCTCGATTTTTCGGCAACGGTGATGGGGCGTATGGCTCCTGTCGGGCATACCTCCGAACACTTGGTACATTCGGGACGGCAGTAGCCGCGCTCGTAGGACATTTCCGGCTGCATCAGCCGTGTCAGGTCGGAAGAGGGGCGCAGCACCTGGTTGGGACACACCGCAACGCATAGCTGGCAAGCCGTACAGTGTTGTGCAAAGTTGCGTGCGCTCAACGACCCCGGAGGAGTAATGGCGGCGGCACGTGCGGGTATCTTCTTGTCTTCGATGACGGCCAGTCCGCCGTCTACTTTCTTCTCTTGCGCCTTTAGAGCGGCGGTAGTGGCCAATACTGCCGTTGCCGAGAGGAATGCGCGCCGGGTATCATCTGCCGGTCCGGTAGAAGTTGTTGTACATTGAGTCTGATTCCGGGCGGATATTTTCGCAGCATCCGCTTTATGACGGCGGTGGGTGTAGGTGATGGCTCCTTGTCTGCATTTATCTAGGCAGTCCATGCATGCCACGCAACGGCTGTAATCAATTTCGTGGGTTTTGGAGTTGATGCACGATGCCTTGCAGTTGCGTGCGCAAAGTCCGCAGCCGTTGCACTTCTCGGTATCTATGACCGGTTTGAAAAGAGAATACCCGGACAGGAAACCGAGCACCGTACCTACCGGACAAATCGTGTTGCAGTACGTACGTCCGCCTCGCCATGCCAATATGATGAGCACGACAAAAGTAAGGGCCGCAATGATGAAGGTAGGCAGGCTTTTCATCCATACCTCTGTTTCATAGAAAGCGTAGCTGTCCGCCCGTTCCGCCAGATATGCCAGCAGATTATTGCCCCACTGATAGACGGGAGCGAAGAGACTGGAAGCGATGCGCCCGTAAGAGCTATACGGTTCGAGCAGCGAAGCAACCGCATGAAAGCGCACGCCTGCAACGAGGGTCACGGCAAACACTGCCAACATTCCGTAACGCAGCCATTTCCTGGCGGGAGAATAGCGGAAACGGTTTTTCTTCCGCTTGCCTGCAAACCGGGAAATGACATCCTGAAATACGCCGAGCGGGCAGATAACGGAGCAATAGACGCGTCCGAACAGCAGGGTCAATGCAACAAGTAGCAGTACCACGCCTGCATTCAGTGCGAGCAGTGCGGGGAGGAACTGTATTTTCGCCATCCAGCCCATCCAGCCGTGCAGCGTTCCGGTGAAATCGAGAAACAGGAACGTGACGAGTGCAAAGAATACAATTGCAAGTGTCAGTCTGATAGTACGTAACATAGTCATAATAGTTTTATCATTGCAAAAATAAGGAGTTTATAATTAGTTTGTGTATATGGATTACGTTTGTTTTTACCGATTTTACAGAAAAAAGCTTATTTCTTGTTCAATTCCTGTTTCTTTCAGAAAATCCCGGTCGTGTGAGACTGCAAGTACGGTACCTTGATAGTTACGTATCGTAGCTGTGATGATTTCAATACTTTCGATGTCCAGATTATTGGTGGGCTCGTCCAGAATAAACAGGTCGGGAGTGTTATCGGCAATCATCAGACAGCAGAAGGCAAGACGCATTTTCTCACCGCCGCTTAATTTGCTGCAAGGCTTGTTCCAGACGTCCTGCGGGAAAAGGTAACGGTTTAAGATGGTCTTTGTTTCATGCTCCGGCAGATGCCGCAGATTGAAGGCTTCCGCTTGTTCCGAAACGGTATATTCATTTTGGATAAGGGAGTACTCCTGATCCAGATAAATATAGGTAAAGTCTGCACGCTCTATCGTTCCGCCGGTCGGTGTCAGTTCGCCGGTAATCAGTTTCAGCAGGGTTGTTTTGCCGCTGCCGTTATCACCTTTAATGCAGAACCGGTTGCCGCTGCGTAGCTGAAAGCTGAGCGGAACCGTCCAAAGGTTTGTGTTGCTGTCCGGATAATGAAAGTTGATATTCTGTGCCGTGACGAGTATTTTGCCTATATGCAATGCCGAAGCATTGAAGTCGGTTTTCAGCTTGTTTGTTTGCGGCAGGGAGCCTTTCAGGTTTGTTATTTCCTGTTGAATCTTGTCCGTTTTTTCGGCATGGACATTGCTGAGTTTGCTACTGCTGTTTTCGGCATGATTCTTCAGACCGCCTAACAGAATACGCGGAATACCTTTCTTTATGGAAGCCTTTTCGCCTCGTGTGTTTTGTCTGGCTTTCCGTTCTTCCATTTCACGGGCGGTCTTGCGGGCGAGGCGCAAGGCCTTTTCTTTTTCTTCCAACTGCTGTTGCAGGGCATTGCGGTGCACTTCCTTCTGTTCTTTGTAGAAGTCGTAATTGCCGCCGTAGCAAGCCAGTCCGTTGCGGGAGAGTTCGCAAATGGCGGGTAACAGATTTAGCAGAGTACGGTCGTGACTGATAACGAGCACCGTAGCCGAAGTGCGGTGTACGAAATCATACAGACGTTTCCGCCCGGCAGTATCCAGATGATTGGTCGGTTCGTCCAGCAGTAGGGTGTCCGGTTCTTTCAGTTCCATGCCGGCAAGGAACAGGCGTGTTTTCTCTCCGCCGCTAAGCCCCTCTAACGGGCGTAAAAGAGAGATACCGTTCAAATGCCAGGCGTGGAGAACGGCTTGGGTACGCTCTTCGATATTCCAGTCGTTGTCGAGCCGGGCAAAGTGTTCTTCCGCTGTATCACCGTTCAGAATGGCATGGAGTGCAGTTAGCTTACGGTCTATGCCTAATACCTGCGCAACCGTCCGGTCGTCATATTGTCCGAAATGCTGGGGCACATAGTAAAGATGTCCGGAACAATGTACACTACCGGTGCCCGGCGATGCTTCTCCCGCAAGGATACGCATCAGGGTGGACTTTCCGCAACCGTTATTGCCTGTCAGCGCGGTCTTTTCTCCGGAATTGATAATCAGATTGAGGTTGGAAAACAAAACTTCCTTATCGGTATGGGTATAGCTAAGGTCTTTAATAATGATACTCATAAATTTACTGTGTTTAGGGTAGATAACATAGGTGTCTGTACGACACACTTTCAACTCTTGTAAGGCTGTGGGGAACAGACAAACACAGTAAAGGCTAAACATTTTCCTTTTGAGTGATGCTCAGCGTTCTGATATGAAAAGCATATATAAAGCGATGTTTACCGAAATGTGCTGTCTTTATTTGGATATTCTCATTGGTGGTGGTATTTGTTGGTTAGCAGTTGCAAAGGTAGGTATTTGTTTTATAACATGGAAGACGCATCGAACGAAAGCGGCAGCAATGCGCCCACACTTCTCAATTCATAAATGCCTTTTTCGCCGGACAGCAGTATGCGCATGGGACGTTTGAAACGTTTTTCCGTTTCGAGCATCACCTGCCGGCAGGCGCCGCACGGGGGAATCGGTTCTTCCAGGAACTCGCCGCGTTCGTTGCGGGCGGCTATGGCAAGTGTCTCCACAGCCTGGTCGGGATATTGGGAGTTGGCATAGAACAAAGTGGTGCGTTCCGCGCAAAGCCCCGACGGATAAGCTGCATTCTCCTGATTGGTTCCGGTAACGATGATATTGTTTGCCAGCCGGGCGGCCGCGCCCACCGAGAAGTGCGAATAGGGGGCATAACTGCGGTAAGTTGCCTGCCGGGCGGCATCCAGAAGCTCGCGGTCGGCGGCATTCAGCTCTTCGTATTCGTATATCTTGATGGCAATCTGTATGTTCAGGTCCTTCATAGAATAATGGTTTATTGTAATTAATGTTACAAAGATAGGAAAGAGATTGGTTTTTTCAATTCTTTTGCAGACTTTTGTGTCAAATTCAACACTCGAAGCATGAAACCTATATTCAGACTGACTGCTATCATAGCACTTCTCCTTATTTGCGTGGCTGTGCAGGCACAACGCAGAAATTCCCGTTACAACGAATATATCAAACAATATGCCCCGCTTGCCGTGGAGCAGATGAAGGAACATAAGATACCCGCCAGCATCACACTGGCACAAGGCCTGCTGGAGAGCGGTGCGGGACAAAGCGCACTGGCACGCAAGAGCAACAACCACTTCGGCATAAAGTGCCATAGCGACTGGCGCGGGCGGAGAGTGTACCACGACGACGATGCCAAAGGAGAGTGCTTCCGCGCCTATCGCCACCCGAAGGACTCCTACGAGGACCACTCGCTCTTCCTGAAACGCGGCGCACGCTATGCTTTCCTGTTTAAGTTGAAGATTACCGACTACAAAGGCTGGGCGCGCGGCCTGAAAAAAGCGGGATACGCCACAGACCCTTCCTATGCCAACCGCCTGATAACCATTATTGAGGACTACGACCTGTATAAGTACGACAGCCGCGGCATGAGCAAGCGCGAGGCCCGCAAGTGGGAGAAAGAACTGAAGAAGAAACCCTGGCTTGCCAACCCGCATCAGGTGTATATTGCCAACGACATTGCCTACGTTGTGGCCCGCGACGGCGATACTTTCCAGTTCCTGGGCAAAGAGTTCGACATCAGTTGGCGCAAACTGGTGAAGTATAACGACCTGCATAAAGAGTACACCTTAGAGGCAGGCGACATCATCTATCTGAAAGACAAGCGTAAGAAAGCCGCCAAACCTCATACCGTTTATATTGTAAAAGACGGCGATTCCATGCACTCCATTTCGCAGAAGTACGGCATCCGTCTGAAGAATCTGTATAAGATGAACCGCAAGGATGCGGAATATGTGCCCGAAGTAGGGGACAGACTGCGCCTGAGATAACGTTCAGGGAATATTATCGTAAGTGCTTGATAGTCATAAGAAAGGATGTACCGGGAAATACCTCGGCTTGGTACGCGGAGTACCAACCGTTGGTATCTCTCGTACCACAGTGCGGTATTCGTAGTACCACAGTGTGGTACATGCCGTACCAAAGAGTGGTATGACAAGTACCAACGCGTGGCATTACAAATACCAAAGGGGGAAACGGACGCTGAGGTGAGGAGTTTTCCCCGTTATCCCCTGTCGTTTATATTTCTTCCGCCGTACCATTGTGCTTTCTCTTCCGTCTGTTTCTTCTTTTCGTACAGTGCCGCTATCCGAAAATGTACAGAGTGTCCGAAAACGGACACTCTTCTTTTTGCCTTAACGCTTGTTTTCAATGATTTATGTTTTTGGCACGGATTTGGCAAGTATAAGGGCGAAGAATCGCAGGCTGTCCGTTTACGCAACAGGACGGCAGCAACGTAAAACGGTAAATAAAGACAGAAAATATGGATAGAGAGATTCCGAAAGAAGTTCGTAACAAAGAGCGTAACAAGAAAATCATTCGCTATGGCGGCATGGGCGCTGCGGGTATCGTCGTTATCAGTGTGCTCATCTCATTGATGCGCACGGGAGTGAAGGAGAAGGACATCGTATTCTCCCAGGTAAGTACAGGCACGATTGAAGTCAGCGTAAGCGCTTCCGGCAAGGTGGTTCCTGCCTTTGAGGAGATTATCAACTCGCCCATCAACACCCGTATTCTGGAAGTATATAAGAAAGGTGGCGACAGCGTGGATATAGGCACGCCCATCCTGAAGTTGGACTTACAGAGCGCCGAAACCGACTACAAGCAGAAACTCGATGAGGAGCAGATGCGCAGCTACAAGCTGAAGCAGCTCAAGCTTGAGAATATGACCAAGCTGAACGACCTGGAGATGAAGATAAAAGTCTCTGCCATGCAACTGAACCGCAAAAAGGTGGAGTTGCGCAACGAGCAATATCTCGACAGCCTCGGTTCGGGCACTACCGACAAAGTGCGTCAGGCAGAGTTGAGTTATAACGTGGCGGAGTTGGAATACGAACAGTTGAAGCAGCAGTACGCCAATGAGAAGGAAGTGCTGGATGCCGAATATCAGGTACAGGAGCTGGACTTCAGCATCTTCAGAAAAACGCTTGCCGAAACGAAACGCACGCTGGACGATGCGCAGGTCCGCTCGCCCCGCAAGGCAATCCTCACTTACATAAACAACCAGATCGGCGCGCAGGTGGCGGAAGGTTCGCAGATTGCCGTCATCTCCGATTTGAGCCACTTCAAGGTAGAGGGCGAGATAGCCGACACGTACGGCGACCGTGTTGCCGCCGGCGGCAAGGCGATAGTCAAGATAGGCAGCGAGAAGCTGGAAGGTACGGTGAGCAGCGTCACTCCGTTGTCCAAGAATGGTGTTATTTCCTTCACCGTACAGTTGAACGAGGACAACAACCGCCGTCTGCGCTCCGGCCTGAAGACGGACGTGTATGTGATGAACGCCGTGAAAGAGGATGTGATGCGCATAGCCAACGCCTCTTACTACGTGGGTCGCGGGGAGTACGAACTGTTTGTACGCAATTCCGACAAGGAGATTGTGAAACGCAAAGTGCAGTTGGGCGATTCCAACTTTGAGTTTGTGGAAGTTATTGGCGGCTTGCAACCGGGCGATGAGGTGGTGGTGAGCGACATGAGCCAATATAAGAACAAGAATAAGCTGAAACTGAAATAACAATTAAATACCTACCATTATGATTAAGTTAACTGGCATCAACAAGATTTATCGTACCAACGAGATTGAAACCGTAGCGTTGGAGAATGTGAACCTCGAAGTGAACAAGGGGGAATTTCTCAGTATCATGGGACCTTCCGGTTGCGGTAAATCTACTTTGCTGAATATTATGGGTTTGCTGGACGCACCTACCAGCGGCACGATTGAAATAGCCGGTACCAAGGTGGACGGCATGAAGGACAAGGAACTGGCGGCTTTCCGTAACCGGAAGCTGGGCTTTGTGTTCCAGTCTTTCCATTTGATTAACTCGCTGAATGTGCTGGACAACGTGGAGCTGCCTTTGCTGTACAGAAAGGTATCGTCCAAAGAACGTCGCCGCCTGGCAGAGGAAGTGTTGCAGAAAGTAGGCCTGAGCCACCGTATGCGCCACATGCCTACACAGCTCTCCGGCGGTCAGTGCCAGCGTGTTGCCATCGCACGCGCCATTATCGGCAATCCGGAGATAATCCTTGCCGATGAGCCTACCGGTAACCTGGACTCCAAAATGGGAGCGGAAGTGATGGAGCTGCTGCATCGACTGAACAAGGAAGACGGGCGCACCATCGTAATGGTAACCCACAATGAAGAGCAAGCCAGACAGACCTCAAGGACAATCCGCTTCTTCGACGGCCGTCAAGTAGAATAACCCCCATAATCCATAACTTATAACTCATAACTCAAAAATGCAGACCATTCGCCAAGCTTTTATACTTTTACGGCAGAACCCGTTGCTGAGTACCATATTCATATTGGGTACGGCATTTGCCATTACCATGATTATGGCGATTGTGATTACCTGGCAGATGAAATATGCCGACATCGAGCCGGAAGTGAACCGTAACCGCTCTCTCTACATAAGCAAGATGCATTTGCAGGGTAAGGAAAACAAGAACTGGAATAATTATACAGCCTGTTCGCCGGCTTTCATGAAGAACTGTGTGCAGCCGTTGCCCGAAGTAGAGGCCTGTACGGCATTTGTTCCGGCAACGGTCGCCCTGGTTTCCATGCCCGACGGCACTAATGCGGTGAAAGTGGATGCTATGGAAACCGACCCGGGATTCTGGAAAGTGTTCCGGATGCAGTTTGTCGCAGGACGGGGATTCGACGATTCCGACCGGGGCGGTGATGTGTCCGCCATTGTCGTGGCTGCTTCTGTGGCGCGGAAACTGTTCGGCACTACGGATGCAGTAGGCAAGACGGTGCTGCTGAACCGTAACGAAGCGCGTATCTGCGGGGTGGTAAAGGATGTTTCGGTCATTGCGAAGGATGCTTATGCGCAAGTGTGGCGCATGTATCCCGCCAAGTTGCAGGATGCCACTTCCATCTGGAGTTATGCCCAATCGCATACGGTGGTGGCGCTGGCACGTTCTTCCGAAGATATTCCGGCCATCAGGCAGGGAATAGCGAAGCGGGTGAAAGACATCAATGCCGTACAGGCCGAAACGCTGATGGACATTATGGAACAGCCCGATGAAATCGTGACGCATGTCAACCATGTGTGGGCCAACGTGGGGCCGGATTTGCGGATGTTGTACATACAGTACGCTCTGGCATTGCTCATTGTTCTTTTAGTGCCGTCGCTCAATCTGTGCGGCCTGAGCAACAGCCGTATGCAGCAGCGCATCAGCGAACTGGGCGTGCGTAAGGCATTCGGAGCGACGCGCGGCGTACTCATAAGGCAGATCTTGAATGAAAACCTCGTACTGACTCTGATTGGCGGAGCGGTGGGGCTGGTGTTCAGCTATCTGGCCGTGTACGGCATGCGTACGTGGCTGTTCACCAACAATCAGAACACCGGCACTTCCGGCGAGTTCGACCTGAGCATGTCGGTACTGTTCAGCCCTACGGTGTTCTGTCTGGCATTCCTTTTCTGTCTGGTCATCAACCTGCTGAGCGCAGGCCTGCCTACATGGCTTGCCGCACGGCACACAATTGTGGATTCTTTGAACGATAAATAAAGCGAGATTGATTATGAAATTCATAGTACATAACTTACGTATGATTCGGGCGCGTCTCCGCAGTAACGGATGGGTGCTTGCAGAATTGTTTCTGGTATTTATCGTGATGTGGTTTCTCTGCGATTCGCTGGGATGCCTGAAGTATACGTTCTATCGCCCGTTGGGCTATAACATAGACCATGTGTACCAGCTTTCAATGATTAAGGGCGGTGAAAGCCGGGACAGCAGCATGACGAGTGCGGACAAATACCTGGGCATCCTGCAGAAGCTCGAAAGGGAGCCTGCGGTTGAAGTGGCCGCCCTGTCGTATTGGAGCCTGCCGATGAGCGGCAATAATTCCTATAACTCGCTGGCTGTGCAGGATACCATCGGTTGTGCGGTGCGTATAATAAACGCTACCGGAGGATATACGCGGGTATTTCGCATGAAGGAAGATGCCGGACGTCCGTTTGCGGCAATGCCTGTGGGGAATGATGTCACGTCCGGCAATTATGTGATGCTGAGCGAGGGTACGGCCGACTATTATAAGGAAAGGGTGCCCGGCTTCTCTTTGGATACTCCCTTGAGCTGGTACGGAGATACCGCGAATGTGGTAACGCAGTGCGGCATGATCGGCAGTTTCCGTTCCTATCGCTATGGGGCCGATGCAAAGTGGGCTTTCCGGAGAATTGACGAGAATGTGATACGGACCGAATTGCGGGATGATGGAGCGCAGATTGTTTTCCGCGTGAAGGAAAACATGGACTCTCCCGATTACCGGAGCAAATTTCTGAAAGAAATAGCCCCGCACCTGGACACCGACAATATGTTCATAGCCGACGTTGTGCCTTATACGGAGCAGCAATATCAGTTTGAAGTGATGAAAGGCGATGTGGACAAGGTGAATACGCAAACGGTTGTGGTGGTATTCCTGTTGGTGAATGTGTTCCTGGGGCTGATAGGCACTTTCTGGTTCCGCACCCGTAGGCGCCGCAATGAAATAGCTTTGCGGCTTGCCATGGGCAGCACGAAGAAGCAGATATTCTGCCTGCTCATGGGGGAGGGATTGCTGTTGCTGACTCTTGTTACGCTGCCCGCCATGATTGTCTGTTATAACGTGGGCATTGCCGAATTTACAATGGGACATACGGAACTGATTACCACCTGGCCGGTGAAATGGAGCTTCCTGCGTTTTCTGCTGGGCTCGTTGGGTGCATGGCTGCTGATAGCACTGATGGTGGTGATTGGAATATGGTTTCCGGCACGGCAGGCTATCAAGATACAGCCGGCAGAGGCGTTGCACGAAGAATAGAATGTGAAACAAAATAAAAAAGAAGAAATATGAGAACTGATGTAGCAGGTGTTATCATTGCATTGGTATTGGCCTTTGCAGGTATGCTGAGTGTTTGTGCACAAGATGCAAAAGTAAGTGAAGTACGTAAGGTGGATGCTTTCTCGTCCATTGAGATAACCTCTGTGGGGACAATTCATTTTACACAAAGTGACACTTATTCTTTCAGGATTGAAGGCAGGGAGAGGTACGTGAAGAATACGCAGACCACAGTGAAGGACGGCCGTCTGCTGATAGGTTTCAAGGACGGGAAAAACAAGCGCAGGAGCAATCAGAAGGATGGCGTGACTATCTGGATTTCGGCTCCCGACTTGAAGGAGGTGGAGTTTACCGGTGTAGGCGAATTCAAATGTGAGAAGCCCTTGAAGCTCGATGCCGTGTCATTCGAGATAAAAGGTGTGGGTGAAGTGAATGTCTCCGACTTGACGTGCAACGAGCTGAAAGTTGCCTTGCGTGGAGTAGGCAGCGCCGATATTCATGTAGCCTGCGACTATTTGTCTGCCAAAATGGGTGGTGTGGGTAGCGTCACTTTGAGCGGAACCGCCGGACGTGCGGATATTTCCAAAGGAGGCATAGGAGGAGTAAATACAGATAATTTGAAAATAGGCCGTTAAGATGATAAAGCAATACTTTGCACAAGCCTGGGCGCAGTTGCGGCAGCAGCCGATGATGAGCG
>ENA-ORUX01002680-ORUX01002680.1-human-gut-metagenome-genome-assembly--contig:-NODE-2680-length-10846-cov-5.018719_pt1 | contig 10846 bp, 8 predicted proteins | sample MGYA00242087_ERZ509225 | MGnify/ENA primary metagenome ERZ509225 (study PRJEB26280, sample SAMEA2338864) | human gut metagenome | biome: human gut; feature: human-associated habitat; material: faeces... | reverse complement strand
ACCCTGCAAACCACAAGTTTTTGCGTTCCGTGCCATCCGGTGTGAACTGCCCGGTCTGCGCGGTACCGGTCTTGCCGCCAGCCCCTTCTTCCAGCCAGGCAGCATCCTGCGCGGTGCCCTCTTCCACCACCTGCTGCAGCATTTTACGCAGGAGCGCTGCATTTTCCGCACTCATCACCCGCCTTGACTGCGGATGTGCAAGCGTTTCCAGCGGCGTACCGTCAGTTTCATCCACCGAGCCACACACAAAGAAAGGCGTGCGGTACACTCCACCGGAAGCAATGGTGTTCATCATGGCGGCAATTTGGATCGGTGTAGCCAACAGCTCCCCCTGCCCAAAGCAGAAATTGGCAAAAGCCCCGCTGGATGTGAGTGTTTCCGCCTCCGGCAGCTGACCGGCAGCCGTGCTCAGGGTGTCTGCCAAATTCAGCGCCCGGCCAAAGCCGAGGCGGACAACCATTTCCCGCACCCGCTCCGGGCCAAGCTCCTGCCCCAGCCGGATAAAATATCCGTTGCAGCTTTTCTGCAGGGCGGCTGCCAGATCCACTTCTCCGTGAGGGACACCTCCGGCACAGCGGAACACCTGCCCATCCACAACGCAATAGCCCGGGCAATCCCACACAAGGCCAGTCTTCCCCGCTTCCAGCGCTGCGGCAGCCAACACCGGCTTGAAAACAGAACCCACCGCATAGGCCTGAAATGCCCGGTTCACAAGCGGGCTGTCCGGAGCATTCAGGCTGGCGGAGACATTTTCCGGGTCAAAGCCCGGTGTACTGGCACAGGCCCGCACTTTTGCACTGGCCGCATCCAGTACCAGAATGCAGCCGCTCTGCATCGTCTGGACCGCCACGGCTTCTGCCGCGCGCTGGATGGACCGGGAGAGAGTCAGTTGAACGCCCACTGCGCCGCTGTCCGATTTTACAAGCTCCGGCTCTGTCCCGCTCCGGAGCTTTCCCTGTGCGTTGACCGCACAGACCAACTTGTCCTGTGCCCCGGTGCCGGAGAGCAGATCCTCCAGCGCTGCCTCCAGCCCTGCGACGCCGTGCCCCTCGCCATCGAGATAGCCCAGCAGGGCCGACGCCAAAGGTGCATCCCCATAGCGGCGCGGGACGGCATAGCACCACGCGCCCATTGCAGAGACATCCCGCGTCACCTCCACCAGAAACGGCCGGGAGGCGTTCCGTTTCTGGTAGAGCATTGCCTGACCGGCCTTGCTGGCATACGGGTAAAGTTTTGTGTAGCTTCCCTCCCCGGGCAGACTAAGCGCCAGCCACTGTTCCCCAAGCCCGGTGAGCAGGTGACCATTGCAATCGTAAAAATTGCCCCGCCGGGCCGGGAACGTTCGTGTGGCTGTACTCTGCGCCTCCGCCCGGGCTGCATAGGCCGTGTTGGAGCAAAGCCAGAACAGCCTGCACAGCACCACTGCAAAGCCAAGCAGCAGTGAGCCATATAGCACCAGCACCCGACGGCCCGACATCAAAAGCCCCCTCTCCCGTTCCATATCCGGTTACAGTATGGACGAAAAAGAAAGGGTGCATTCGTCAAGCTCTGAAAGAAAGACGCAAAAGAGGCGGAGCCTCCGAAGAGACTCCGCCTCAAAAGTGCGCTTAACAGTATTTGCAGTTTTAGGGAGCGACTGCGACTTAGTACATGCCGCCCTTCCAAACCACACTTTTGGAGCCGAATCACGAATATCGGGAAACGTAGACTTTTGTAGAATTATCAAGGCCACAAGCCGATTTTTCCAGATTCTCCGTTTTTGCACGATCCACGCTTTTCTACGCAAATCTACGCCACTTACCGGGTGATTGGCGTAAGTTTTGGCGTAAGTTTCGGCGTAAGCAATTCCGCTTCATGCGTCGAAAATCACAGGTTGCCGGCGATCTGTTCAAAGGCTCTTTCAACCGATTCAAAGCTGCTGTGCGTGTAGACATCCAACGTCACACTGGCATTGGAGTGTCCCATCAGGTATTGCAGGCTTTTTACATCCAGCCCGGCCTGCTGAACATTGGTGCAGAAGGTGTGTCGCAGCACATGAGGTGTAATGCGCGGAACCGGTTTGCTGTACGCCTTCTCAAACTTTCCCTGCACACCATGCATATAGTTTTCCAAGTGCATTGCCACCTTCGGCATTCCGGACTTGTCCAGAAAGAGGAATCCACTGCAACCATCCACCAGCGCTTCCACTTTCGTGGACGCTCTGGCTTTTACTACACGCCGCAACGCTGCACAAACGGTATCTGTCATGGGAACATTGCGGATACCGCTTTTTGTTTTCGGCGGTGTGACAAAATAGGGCTTTTCAGCCGTCCGGCAAAGCTGCCGCCGGACATGGATGCAGTGCCGTTCAAAGTCGATATCTGCTCGTGTCAGGCCGTACAACTCGCTTACACGCAAGCCGGTTCCCATAAGAATGACGATATCATCATAATAATTGCCGCCATAGTCTTGAACGAATTGCAGATATTTTTCCTGCTACTCTCTGGTCAGGGCATTGCGCACATAAGCGTCCTTCGGCACAACGTCCGACAGCTTGAACTTGAATGGATTCTTGCGGATGATGTCATCCTCCACCGCCATCTCAAACGCCGGTCTGACAACACTTTGCAGGATTCCTATGGTGTTTTGCTTGAAACCGCTGTCATGCAGAAACACGAACCAGCCTTTCGCATCGGACAATTTTACCGTTTTGATGGCTTTTTGCCCGAAAGGGTCAGCATGAATCCGCTTGACCGCTGTGTTGTACGACCGAAGTGAATTGGGTTTCAACCCACGTTTCAGGTTCATATAGCGGTCAACCAGATCAGCCACCGTCATCTCTCCGGCGGCGTAGTCGATGCCGTCTGCCAGATCGCGCCACAGTTCTTCCTCTTTTTTCCGCAGCTCTGTCAGGGATTTAGCGTAAATACAACGCCGTTTCTTGTGGATATCGGTATAACGATAGTCGTAGGTGCCGTTTGCTCTTTGGCTTTCGCCATCCTTCAAAACACGGCCCTTGCTATCTTTGCGCTTTTCAGGCATTTAGAAGCTCCTTTCTGTGAAAAGCGCATATAGGGGTTGATTTTAGTATACCATACCGACCATGCGATTTCCACCGATATCGTACAGAAAAGACATTGCACAGTTCTCAAATAGAATACGTCATCTGAGAAGGTTGCCGCCAGATTGTCCGGGTCTTGTGGAGCGAGAGCCGAACGGAAACCGTGAAAGCAGTCCCAGTAGATGTTGCCTTTAGCTCGTTCCGGGTCAATGTGCTCGCTGTTGGAAAGGTTGAAACTGCGGTCATTGTGCTTGGGGTTATAGGTGCCGTGGGTTCCGGCTCGTCCGTTGTGTCGCGTTAATTTCAGATAGACATCCCTCTTTTCCTGTATTTTTTGTGTACGGCCACTCGTGCGATCAAATCACAGAAGTGATACAATTCTTCTAAGCAACGGGTCTCGCATTTCAAGACCGTGTCTTGAAATCTTCTCTCGGTTCTGGCCAACCTGCTGGCCGGGTTTTGCGCGGCCCTCTACGCCGAGGTGCTTGCCCGTTGCCGCAACGCCCCCTCTACCCCGTTTTTCATCACCGCGGCCATCCCCCTCATCCCCGGCAGCACCCTGTATTACTGCATGAACGCCGTCGTCTCCAACGACCTGCCCGCCGCCGAGCATTTTGGGGAGCAGACCTTTCTGGCGGCGCTGGGCATTGCGGGCGGCATGGCCATCGCATGGTGTCTGGCCGATTTAAGCCGGAAGCTCCGGGGGCGGCTGTAAAGCGCGTGCTGCGCCGCGCCCCGGCTGCTTGACAAGCTGATTTTTTCTGGATACAATACAAAGAAAAAACCTCGGAGACGCTCCGGGAAAGGAACATTTGGATGAGATCGAACACGAAACAGGCCCTGCTGGTGACGGTGGTGGGCGTGACGCTTTTTGTGGCGCTGCTGCGGCTTTCGGACGTTTTGGCCTTTGCCGCGCAGCTGGTGGATCTGGTGCTGCCCATTTTGGCGGGCGGCATTCTGGCGTTGTTCCTCAGCGTGCCCATGGCCGGGCTGGAAAAGCGGCTGGGGCGGCTGTTTGCCAAAGCGAGAAAGCAGCCCTCGGGCAAGGCGCTCCACCTGCTGAGCTTTCTGCTCACCCTGCTGGGGGTGGTGCTGGTGCTGGTGCTGGCCCTGACGCTGCTGATCCCGGAGCTGGTGCAGTCCTTCCACAGCCTGTATCTGCAAATTGAAGCCAACATCCCCCGCTGGACGGCCTACCTCCACGCCCAGGACCCCGACATGGGCTGGCTGATGAGCCGGTTGGAGGGCATCGACTGGGAGCAGCTGCTGCACAAGGTGACCTCCGGCCTCGACACGGTGCTGGTGAACGCGGCGGGGGCCGTTTCCGCCACGGTGAATCTTGTGGTGACGGCCTCCTTTGCGCTGATCATCTCCGTCTACCTCTCGCTGGGGGCACAGAGCCTGGGCCACCAGGCCCGCACCCTGGTGCGCGCCTACCTCAAGCCCGGCCACGCCGCCTGGGTGCTGAAGTTCTGCCGCCTGTTCCGCCAGTTCTTCGCCAACTTCCTCACGGGCCAGTGCAGCGAGGCGGTGATCCTCGGCATGCTTATGAGCCTCGCATTCTCCCTCTTCCGCATTCCCTACGGCAGCCTGGTGGGGATGCTCACCGCCATCTGCGCCATCATCCCCTATGTGGGGGCGCTGCTCTCCTGCGTCATCAGCGTGTTTCTGGTGCTGCTGGTGGACCCCCTGCTGGCGGTGCGCGCTTTGCTGGTCTACCTTGCGGTGCAGTTCATCGAGAACCAGTTCATCTACCCCCGGGTGGTGGGCAAATCGGTGGGGCTTTCGCCCCTGTACACCCTTGTGGCAGCCATGATCGGCGGCAAGCTCTTCGGCATCCTCGGCATCCTCTTCTTCATCCCGCTGACGGCGGTGGTGCTGGAGCTGGTGAAGGAAGACGTCTGCCGCCGCCTGCGCACCAAAGAGACGCTGCAATAAATAAATAAATAAATAAACAAACAGCGGCCCCGCAGACCTTTTTCAAAGTCTGCGGGGCCTTGTGCTGTGGGGCTATTTTACCTGCACGGTCATGGTTCGGTCACTGCCCGGTAGCCGCGGATGACGCGCCACTTGGCAACGCCCTTGTCCGGCTTAAAGCTGCCGTCGGCGCGGGCTTTCAGGTAGCCCTGCTCGATGGCCCACTGGGCGGCTTGGGCCAGCTCCGGGTCGGCTACGTCCGCAAAGGCGGGCAGAGTGGCCGGGGCCGGGCGACCTGCGGTGTTCCAGAGGAGCATTGCCAGCTCGGCGCGGGTATGGGGCACGGCCACCCCTGCAGGCAGGAGCTGGTCAAGGATGAGCTCCGTGCCCACCTGATAGGCCACGACGCCCGCCACGCCCACGACTGCGCCGACCGCCAGAAGGGTGCCGAAGCCGTCTCCGCCGTCTGGGCTGCCCTCGCCGCTCTCGGCGGTGCGCCAATGGCCATAGAAGGTCACGTCCCGGTCGAGGTTGCCCACATGGTCCGCGCCCGGGCCCATGTAGTAGGGGCTATCCTCCAAGCGGGTGCCGTCTTCGAGGAACCAGCCCGCAAAGAGGTGGCGTTCGTCATCGTTCTGGATGATCGCACCGGGGAACTGCATTCCCCTCTGCGGGGTGTCCCCCGGGCGGACGACCCAGAGGACCTTAAAGCCCGTGGGGACCTGCTCCGGCTGGGCAATTTTCGCCTTCCTGCTCTTGTTTACTTCGCCTTCCACCAGAACAAGGCCGTCGTTCATGGTCAGAGAGTTTTCATTGTTCAGTTCGATGGCATAATCTTCCTCGTTCTGCGAATCCGTTTCTGCCGTGATGACGGTGCCTGCGCCGGAAGCCTTCAACTCGTCTGCCACGATGGCCGAGCCGTAGACTTTCACGTCCAGCGTGCTGTTTGCCACAATGAGGTTGCCGCACCGAATGCCATATTGGAAGAAGTTGCCCTCCGCGTTCGTGCCTGCAATGGTCACAGTGCTGTTTTGGATGGTGATGTCCTCGTCAGAGCGGCCTGCCCGGATTGCGTCATCACCAATGTCGCCATCGATGTTGCCCGTAAAGGTGAGGGTTGCATCTTTCAGCGTCAGCGGGCCATCCGTAAGGATTCCATCGGCATCGGAAAGGCTGGCGGTGCCGGTAATGGTCAGCATATCATCCGTCAAGTCGGAATCGATGCAGCTGGAAATGCCTTCCTCCGCATCCTCGCCCATCGTGAGGTGTGCATTGTTCAGGGTCAGGGTGTGGGTATCCGGGTCATAGGACACGGTGCCGTCACCCAGCACGTTGCTCTGGTTGGTCTTTGTGACCTGCTTGCCTGCTACCCAGAGGTCGTAGGTTTCGCTTTCCGGCTGGTCCGGGTCCACATCCGTCAGTTCCAGATAGTCTTGGTTCTGTCCTATAGCAACCGTAAAGTTCTCAAAATTTTCGTTCACGGTGATCTCCGTATACGCTCCATTCTCGTCGGTGCGATACCAGAACCTGCTTACGTTTCCGATGCTCAGTCTCCCCTGGACGATGTTATTGCCGTCGCCGTTTTCCGCCACAATCATAAGCAGATGGCCGCCGTTGTATGTCAGAAGACAATCCTTCCTGATGTACCGATCCGCATGGATCTCCAGCTCGCTGCCCGGGTTCATGGTAGTGAAATTGGCGATGCCGTAGGTTGCTCCCTCGAACATTGCCCCTGTGATGTTCACGGTGCCATCGATCCGGACGTCTCCTCCGCCGATGCCTGTATGAAAATCTTTCAGCGTGATTTCGGTCCCGGCTGTGATCGTTGTTCCTGTGTCTCCGCCCAAAATTCCGTTCGGCTTAGTATCCAAATAGGCACCCAGATCGGCATAGGTGAGATTGTATTCTCCCCCGGCGATCTCTTTTGCTTCCTCAATGCCGTTGCCTTTCGTTCTGCCCGTCACCTTGCCGTTTGCCACCAGCCTCAGATTTTTTTCACTGAGGGCTTTGACCAGCGGGACCGTCCCCAAATCCGCAACTCCAACTGTGGTCAGCGTCACGTCTCCGTGAAAGGTCAAAAGGCCATGGTCATAGGATACCTCACCCTGAATGCAACTCACATTCTCACCATCGACCCGTCCGACATACTCCGGATACAGAAACACACTTGTCACACTGCAAGCTGCTCCGATCGTCGAGCTGCCCGCCAGTGCCAGCGGGGCCGCGAGGTTCAGCGCGAGGGCTGCGGAAAGCACCCCGGCGAGGAATTTCTTCCATCTTCGCTTCATTGCAAAAGCCTCCTTCTTTCTACCAATTTTGTTGCAGGAAAAAAGCTCCACGGTTCACTTTTAGGATACCGTGGAGCTTTGATTTTTGCTATTAACCCGGGGTTAGTTTTTGGTTAATTCCGGGGGGCGTTTTTCTGGTACCACTCCGCCAGCCGGGCGCGGCGGGTGCGGGGGTCGCCGCCCATATCCAGCTTTGCGTACAGCTGGTTGATGTACTGCTTCACCGTGCCCTCGGAGAGGTAGAGGGCGGCGGCGATCTCCTTGTTGGTGCACCGCCCGGCCACCAGACGGGCCAGCTCCCGGTCGCGGTCGGTCAGGGGCAGTTCCGGCGCGGGGGCGGGGGCGGGCAGGCCCAGCCGGGCGGCAAAGGCCCGGCCTGCGGGCAGGATGCGGGCCACGAAAGGCCCCAGACGCGGCTCGCAGGCGGCCTAGTCCTCCCCTTCCAGCAGGGGGGCCAGAGCGGGATACTGCTCCACAAAGAGCACCCAGAAATCGTCCTGCACAGCGTCCAGCAAAGCCGCTGCCAGCGCGGCCCGGGCCTCGGCCCGCTGGCCAAAGCGCAGCTGCGCCGCTGCCAGCTGGATGCGGGCCTGCAAGCCCACCAGACCGTAGTGCATGGCCTCGCACCGGCGCAGCAGGCCCTCGCTGTGGGCGATCACCTTCACGTACTCCCCCTGCGCCAGCCAGACCTGCTGCTCGATGAGGGACATCATGGGGCGGCAGGGCCCAAAGAAGCTCACCTCGGCCAGCTTGTGCTCCCGGAACAGCTCCGGGGCCTGCTCCGGCCTGCCCTGCAAAGCGTAGAAATAAGCGGCGATGCTTTCCAGCAGATGCACCTGCACCCCGTCGTGCTTTTGCAGCAGGGCGGCGCGCTTGGCGGCAAAATCGTACTCCTCTTTCCCCTTGCCGCACAGGGCCAGCCGCAGGGCCAAAAAGTCGCAACAGAGGGTCATGTTCTCCTGCCCGGCGGCATCGGCCCGGGCCCGCTCCAGCAGCACGGCGGCTTTCTCCCACGCCCCCTGCAGGTAGGCGGCCTCCGCGTCCATCAAAAGCTCGGCCCCCCGGCCGTGGCCGTTGGTGATTTTATAGTAATGGGGCATACACTCGTACATTTCGGCCAGTTCTTTGCCCAGCTCCCCGGGGGCGCGGTAGTACATCATCAGCACCGAGGGGGAGCCGAAGGTCCAGCTGCCGCTGTTGCGCAGGGTGACGGCGGAGCGGCTCATCTGGCGGCTGGCGCTGCGGTGGAGGCGGCTCATCTGGGTGATGTCGTTGTAGAACAAGAAGCTCTGGATGAGGTCGCACTCCCCCAGCAGGTTGCCCCGCTCGGCGGCGGGCCACGCGGGGTGTTGGGCCACGGCGGCTTCCAGCAGGGCCTTGAGCTCCATCATTTTGGGGATCTGCTGGCAGGTGAACATCCGGCGCATCAGCACCAGAATGGCCAGCGGGTGGCGCTGCAGCGCTTCCACCGGGCAGCGGTCCAGCCGCTGCAGCAGCTCGGCGGGGCTGAGGGAGGCAAGCAGATTCCCCGCGTCCGCCTCGATGACGGCAAGGGCTGCGTCGCGGTCGCCGCAGTGCTCAAAGGCCTGCAAAGCGTGGAGGTACTGGGCTTTTTGGGCATACCAATGGCCATACCGCTGCCAGACCTCCGTTTGCCGGGCGGCGGGCAGCTGGGCAAAGAGCCGCTCAGCGCACTCTTTCATCATGTGGTGGAAGCGGAAGCTCACCCCGTCCGGCAGGCGGGTGACAAAGGCGTTTTGCTGGGTGAGGGCCCGCAGCACCTCCTCCGCGTCGGGCAGGGCGGTGACAGCCCGGGCCATTTCCACCGTGAACTCATCGGCCAGCCCCATCACAGCGAGGAAGCCCCGGGTCTTCTCGGGCAGGGACTCCAGCATGGCGGCGGTGAACATGGCGTAGATGTCCGACCCCGGCTGCAGCAGGCTCCCCCGCTCGGCCAGGGCATGGAGGTTCAGGTAGACGGCGGAGAACCACCCCTCGCAGGAGCGCAGCAGGCTCTCGGTCTGGGCGGCGGTGATCTCCACGCCGCAGCGGCGGGTGTAGGCCAGCAGCTCCTCCCGGTTCAGGCGGAGGCCGTCGGCCTCGATGCGGTGGAGCCGCCGCCCCAGCCGCACCACCTGCTCCCCGGGCAGAAAGCGGTTGCGGCTGACCACGATAAGGTGGACGTTCTCGGGCAGGCAGTAGGCCAGCCGACACAAAAACTGCGCCACCCGCTCGTCCCCCAGCAGGTGGAAATCGTCCAGAAAAAGATAGTAGGGCGTTTTGCCGCCCAGCGCGGCACACAGGTCCTCCAGCAGCAAAGCCGCGCCGCTGGCGTCGGCGGGGCAGTCGTAGCCCTCCAGCACCGTCAGCCCGGCGGCGGTAAAGGCCTTCTGCACGCTTTTCCAGAAGATGGAGCGGTTATCCGAGTAGATGCTGGCTTGCAGCACCACGGCCCCCGCCTTGGCCTGCTCTGCCAAGAACCAGCGCACCGCCGTCGTTTTACCGTAGCCCATGGGGGCCACCACCGCCGTGAGCGCACAGGACGCTATGGGCCGCAGCGCCTCCCGCATTCGGTCCGAGATGTAGATGATGTTCAGGTTCTGCCTGTTTCTGGCCATGCGCGTTCCCCTTTTCCTTATGCTAAGGCTATTGTAGCACATTTGCGGCGAAGAGAAAAGTACGGCAGGGGTGCAAAAAAGCAGGCAGAGCCTTCGCCTTTGCGAAAAGTTCTGCCTGCGTTCTTTTTATAAATTGGGATTCTTGGGAGCGGCGGTTTTGGCTTAGTACATGCCGCCCTTGCTCTGGCTGTGCCGGAACCATTTGTTTCCGCAGACAGTCAGGCTGTCGTGGGCTTTCCAGCGGTACTCTTTTCCGCTGCGCACCAGCGTTTCGCCCTGCGCCCGGAGAAATTTTTCCAGATCCACCGCATTGGCTTTGTCGATCTGGGCTTGGGTGTAGGTCATGTTGCTCCCTCCTTAAAGCTCCTGTGTGTGATTTTTCGCTTCCGTTTTCATTACAGACTGTGCTGCCTTGGCTTCTTCCAGCTTTTTCAGCACCGATTCCTTCTCCGGCATCTTACCGCCCGGTGCAGAAAGCTGCTGTTTATTCAGCACCATGTCGATATACTTGCGGATATTTTTCAGTGCGGAGATGTCCGGCTGCAAGGTTTCCAGTTGGGTGCGCAGCTCTGCGCTGCCGGATTGCAGCGCAGAAAATTCGGCATCCAATGCCGAAAAATCTACCGCTGTGCTGCCGTTCAGTTTCATCAGAGTGCGGACAGCTTTATTAAAGGTGTCCAGCTCCTCTTTGTGCTGGGCGGCATAAGCGTCCTTGGTCAGCTTGAAGTTCTTCTTGATAAAGGTGTCGTGGATAGGTTTCAGCTTGGCATGGACGGCGGCAGCATCCTTGATCTGGGCGATTGCCCGCATACGGTTTTCGTTCTGCTTCAACTGCCTACGGAGAGGGGCGGCGGTCTGGTTCAGGTTAGAAATTGCGGTATCCAGATCCTCGATGGTGTTCAGAGAATGGGCTTTCAGATAGTCCACCGCCCGTTTGACTTCCTCAAAGTCCCGGACAGTGCATTTCAGTTTTGCCTTGCCAG
>ENA-ORUX01002672-ORUX01002672.1-human-gut-metagenome-genome-assembly--contig:-NODE-2672-length-10885-cov-3.269714_pt1 | contig 10885 bp, 9 predicted proteins | sample MGYA00242087_ERZ509225 | MGnify/ENA primary metagenome ERZ509225 (study PRJEB26280, sample SAMEA2338864) | human gut metagenome | biome: human gut; feature: human-associated habitat; material: faeces... | reverse complement strand
GTGGGCAATATGGCAGGCCTGGCCACGCAGATCGGCACGCTGCTGGGCAACACCGCCAACCTCGTTTCGGAGCAGGGCAATCCCCAGATGGCCTCTGCCCTTACCAGCATGTCCGGCGCGCTTGGCAATGTGGGCGACCAGCTGGGCAATCTGGAAGATATTCTGGATAAGCTGGGCTTCAACACCGGCAACATCAGTTCCGGCAATGCCTCCATTCAGGCGGGTCTGGATTCCCTGAGCGATGCCGCACAGGATTTGGGCAAGGCTGCGGATGATTTTGACAAGTCTCTGGATATCCTCAAGACGGATTCCGCCCTCACCAGCGCAACGCTGGGCCACATGTCCGCCAGCCTCGGCATCATGGCGGAGGGCATGAGCGGCCTGACCAGCATGACCAGCCAGGCGGCAGATATCGTTCACTGGCTGGCGGAGCAGGATCCCATCCATGTGCCGCGCCCCTCTTCCGAGATGACCGCGACCAAGGATGAACTGTTTGACGCTGTGACGAACATGACCGACCAGATGAGCACCCTCAACCGGGATATGCTCTCGGCCAGCAACACCCTCACCAGCAACCTCCGCTCCATCAACGACCAGATCAATGTGGTCTCCAACCTGCTGCTGGATGCTGTGGAAGAGATCAGCGACCCCGGCAGCAAGAACATCTTTGAAGATGAGTCCGAGAACCTGACGGCTCAGAACGAGGGCAAGATCGAGGGCTGCACCAACCGCGGCACCGTGGAAGCCGACATGAATGTGGGCGGCATCGCGGGTACCATGGCGGTGGAGAACACCCTTGACCCCGAAGACGACGATAAGGATGAGAACCGTTCGCTCCTGCGCACCGAGTACACCATCAGCGCGGTGGTCATGAACTGTGTCAACGAGGGCACCGTTACCTCCAAGAAAGAGGCGGCGGGCGGCATCTGCGGCGAGATGGATCTGGGCTACATCACGGGCTGCGAAGCTTACGGCAAAGTGGATGGCAACAACAAGGTGGGCGGCATTGCAGGCCGTTCCTCCGCAAAGCTGATCTCCAACTGGGCCAAGTGTGAGCTGACCGGCAGCAAGTACATTGGCGGCATCGTGGGCCAGGGCGCGGACAGTGTCCTGACCGGCAACAGCTGCATCATCAAGGATAACCGCGCCATGGTGGATATCCATGAGCCGGACGATGACGGGGATGACTCCGAAGTGGCCCTCTCCACGAGCAGCAGCAACACCGACGGTCAGTATTGGGGCGCCATTTCCGGCGGCCAGGATGGTACGTTCACGGGGAACCTGTTTGTCTCCGATACCCTGCGCGGCGTTGACCGCATCAGCCGTGCCGGTCAGGCAGAGCCCATTGATTACGACACCATGCGGGCACTGGAGGGCGCGCCCAAGGGCTTCCAGAAGCTGACGCTGACCTTTATGGCCGACGGCCACATCGTGGACCAGCGCACCTTTACTTACGGTGCATCGTTTGCCGAGGCGGATTACCCCGAGCTGCCCCAGAAAGACGGTTACTTTGCCGAGTGGAGCACCCCGGTGCTGGATGACCTCCATCTGGACACCGTGGTCACGGCGCTGTACACCTCTTACACCCCGGCACTGAAGAGCATTGATGTCCGCATCAACGGCCGTCCGATCTTCTATGTAGATGGCCTGTTTGGCGGCTCCAATGCCCTGAGCGCTACCTCCCAGACGCCGTCCGGCGTGGCCAATGCCACCGAGCAGTGGCTGCTGGACTTCTCGGACGACGGGCAGGAGACCCACACCATCCGCTATCTGCCGCAGGGCAAGCAGGGCAGCGTCTATGTCCAGCAGGATGGCAAATGGATCAAAGTGCCTACCGATACCTTTGGCAGCTACATCACCTTTACGGCTGCCGGGACCGAGATCGTCATGGCCTTTGTGCCCAAGGGCATCCCGCTCTGGGAGCTCTGCGGCGGCACGGTAGCCGCGCTGCTGGTGGCAGCATTCCTCGCACGGAAGCTGATCCACAAGCATAAGGCCCGTAAGGCCAAAAAGAACGCTGCCCCCGTGGAGGAACTGGATACGCCGATTGAATCGGACGACCAGAGCACCGAGCAGCACACCAAATAAAAACCAGCCCTTGGGCTGAAATGGAAAAGGCTCCGGGCCTGCCTCCCTGTGAAAGGGGAGTGCAGGCCCGGAGCCTTTTTTGCGGATACGGAAAACGTGTCAGACGCTCTTTTTGTAGACGATAAGGGAAACGATGGCGGAGAGCACTTCCGTGGCCCAGAACGCGTTCCAGACGCCCACAGGGCCAAACTGTCGGCAGAGCACCCAGGCCAGCGGCATGATGAAGACGATGTAGCGGCACAGGGAGATCACCAGCGACTGCGTGCCCTTGCCCAGACCCTCCAGCGCGCCGGAAGAGGTGGTGGAGATGGCGGAGATCACAAAGCCCAGGCAGATGATCCGCAGAGCGATTTTTCCGGCTTCCACCGTCTCCGGGGTAGAGGTAAAGAGCCGCATGAGAGGCTCCGAGGCTGCCAGACAGCCAAGGGTGCCCGCTGCCATGATGGCGACGCTCAGAATGAGGGTGATCTGGTAGAGCTGGCGTACCCGTTTGTGCTCCCCGGCACCGTAGTTGTAGCTGATGAGGGGACGCATTCCCTGCACGATGCCGTTGGCGGGCAGGTAGAGGAATGTCTGTAGTTTGTAGTAGATGCCCAGCACCACCACATAGCTGCCCGAGAACGCGGCCAGCAGACTGTTGAGGAACGTGACCAGCAGAGAGGGAAGTGCCAGGTTGAGGATGGCCGGGATGCCGATGGAGTAGAGCCGGGTGTCCAGCTCTTTGTCCAGCTTCAGGCAGGCGCGGCGCAGCCGGACGGGCAGCTCCGTGGAAGCGTACACCACGAGGTAGACACCAGTGCTCAGTGCCTGGCCGATACCGGTGGCCAGCGCCGCGCCTGCAATGCCCATGGCAGGGAACGGCCCGATGCCAAAGATGAGCAGCGGGTCCAGGATAATGTTGCCCACACAGCCCACGATGAGGGCTACCATGGTCACTTTCATCCGGCCCACGGACTGGAAGATCTTCTCAAAAGCCAGGGAGGCCATGTTGACCGTGGCAAAGCCAAACACGATGTAGGAATAGGTCAGGCCCATGGAGAGCACTTCGGCGTCCGTTGTAAAGCGCCCCAGGAAAGACGGCATGATGGCAATGGCAATGGACGAGCCGAGGATGCCGTGCAGCAGGGAAAACGCCATGCCGTGGGTAGCGGCCTGATCGGCTTTTTCGTGCTCCCCGGCGCCCAGGCAGAGGGCCACCAGTGCATTGATGCCGATGCCAAAGCCGATGGCAATGGCGCTGAGCAGGTTCTGCACCGGGAAGACCAGCGAGAGGGCCGTCATGGCGGATTCGTTGATGCGGGCCACAAACAGGCTGTCCACAATGTTGTACAGCGAGTTGACCAGCATGGAAATGACATTGGGCAGCGCCATGGACATCAAAAGCGGGAAGACCGGGCGCTCTTTCATAAAGGTGTTGTTCACAGAAGAAATCTCCTCTCATCGGGTGGGGGCTGCAGCGGTTTGGACGCAAAAAAGCCACACAATGGCTTTTGCACCATTGTGTGGCGAAAAATAGCTTGATACTGTAAAAATCCACACGATATTTTAGGAGCTTTAGAATATCACAGCCGAGGCGATTTGTCAAGAGGGCAGGGTGCTCAATCCTGCATGGTCAGGTTGCCGCCTGCGGAAAGGCCCTCTTTCACGCCTGCATCGGTATAGCTGTAGGTGCCGCCTTTCCGCGCTTCGCCTGCTTTCCAGGTGCCGCGGTAGGTGGTGCCGTTGGCCCAGGTGTAGGTGCCGCTGCCGTCCCGCAGGTCGGCGGCAAAGCTGCCGGAGAACTGATCCCCGTTGGCGTAATTCACCGTGCCGGAGCCGCTGCGCTGGCCATCGGCCCAGCTGCCCGTGTAGGTGCTGCCGTTGGCATACTTCATGGTACCGGAGCCGCTGGGCTGGCCGCCTGCAAAGTTGCCGTCATAGCTGTTGCCGCTGGCGGTTTTCAGGGTGCCTTTGCCTTCCAGCTTGCCGTCCGTAAAGGTGCCGGTATAGACATCGCCGTTGGATTTGGTCAGGGTGCCGGTCTGCTTGGAGCCGTCCACCTTGCCCACAAACTTGCTGCCGTCGGCAAGGGTCAGCGTCTGGGTCACGTTTTCCGGGGCCGCGGAGCTGGCAGCAGCCTCCGAAGAAGCCGTGCTGGATGCACTGCTGGCCGAAGAAGCGGGCTTCTCCTCTTTTTTGCTGGATGCGCTGGCGGCCTTGGAACTGCTGGCTGCACTGGATGCCGCCTTGGAAGAAGCCGCGCTGCTGGCGGATTCCTCCTGCTTGGTGGAGGGAGCGCTGGCCGGAGCTTCGCTGGCGGCGGGGGAGGAGGCAGCAGCCTCACTGGAAGAAGCTGCTTCGCTCTCTGCCGCACTGGAAGCGGCTTCACGTTCCGGTTCCGCAGCTTTGGAGCTGCTGGAAGTCTTGGCCGTTGCCGTGGGCAGGAAGAGCTCTTCCGCCGTCGGGGTGCCCCGCAGGGTGAACTGATAGGCCAGCAGGCCGCCCAGGAACGCAACCGAGAGGACAGCCACCGGGAGCAGGGGGCCAAGCTTGACGGATTTTTTCTGGGCCGTGGGCTTGTAGACCGCCTGCGGCCCCTTGGGTGCATCGACGGTGCGTACCTTGCTCAGGTCCAGCGGACCTGCCTGCAGGGCGGGGGTGTCGTCGGTTTTTTCAGGAGTGTCATCCACCGCGATCTCGATTTTGGTGGCATCGACCAGAGCCGCCCGAAATGCCTCCAGCGACGGCCAGCGGTCGGCTGCGTTCAGAGCAAGGCCTTTCTGGAGCACGTTGTTCAGCGCGTCCGGGATGTCGGTCAGGGTGCGAAGCGCCGCACCGTTCAGCCGGGCTTTGGCCGCCATGGGCAGGTGGCCGCTCAGAGCGCCGAACAGGCAGGCCGCGACCGGGTAAACCTGAGCAGCCGGGGTGCGGGCACTCCAGGCGTTCCAAAACTCCCAGGGCAGCAGCTGCGGGTTGGCGGCATCGGCGGCGTCCCACTCTTTCAGGGAGTGGGGCTTACCGCAGGAGAGCACTTCCCGGGCGTCTTTGCTCAGTACGATCTGCTCCGGGCAGACATCCATATAGGTGGTTTCCGGGTCTGCCTGAGCCGAAATGGTTTGGATGGTCAGCAGCGTCAGGCGCACAGCGTCCTGCCAGGGCAGGGAACCGCCGTTTGCCGCAACGTGCTGCGAAAATGTGAGTTGTTCCACGCTGGTTCCTCCAAAGGGTGATCAAAAAGCGGCTCAGCCGTAAAGCTGGCTCATCAGAGCCGCCCGCCGGGCGCTCTTCTGGCTCTTAACTGCTCATGGCCTGGTCTGCCAGGGCGGTGCTCTGGCCGTTGGCCTTGAGCACCGAGCGCATCTGGCTCACAATGCGGTTGACCTCACTGTCGCAGGAGGCCTGCAGGGCCGAGAGCTGGCCGGCTTTGGACATGCAGATGGCAATTTTGCGGCTGCGGGTCTGCTGCTCCGGCGGCAGAGATTTATACTCTGCCTTGGCGGAAGCAATGCAGGCATTCAGGCCGCCTTCCGCCCGGCCTTTCACGGCATAGAGCTGCTGGACCAGTGCCTTGACTTCGCCCTCATAGGCGGCCTCCGAGAGGCTGGCATTGCCGGAAGTGCCGGTGCTGCCGGAGACAGCACTGCTCTGGGCGGGCGTTTCTGCATCGGCCTGTGCCTCACGGGAAGCAGCGTCCGAAGAAGCTTCGCTCTCTGCAATGGCAGAAGCGGAAGTCTCGTCCGCAGGGGAGCGATTGGCCGCGCCGCCGCTCTGGGCGGCACCTGCCGTGGTGCCGACGGGCTCCACGGTGATGACGCCGGGCAGGTCGGCCAGTGCATCCAGGGTCAGCTCACCGCTGATGAGCTGGGAAAGTTCGGTATCCGAGATGGTGACCACCTCCCGCGTGCTGCTTTCGGCTTCCAGGATGGTCTCATCCAGCGGAGCCGTGCGGGCCTTGACGTAATTGCTCACCGGCACGAGCCAGAAGCCGATCACGGCAGCCAGGACCGCGCCCACAGCCAGAAGCACGAGCTGAAAAATTTGTTTCTTTTGCATATACGTTACTTTTTAATTAGCCCAGGTAGCCCTTAACGTCTCTCCAGATGTGCCAGAAGCCGTAGAAGTAGCCCAGGTGTGCAATGACACCCATGTCGTCCACGTTCTTGAACCAGTTGGCAATGGGAGTGAAAGAACTCTGCTTGGCGCTGTTCCAGATGGCGTTGCGGACGTCACTCTTGACGGTGTCACGCAGGAAGTCGCCGATGAAGTAGTTGAACAGCTTCTCGTACTGGACATCGCCGCTGCCGACGATGTAGGTCTTTTCTTCTTCGGGGATCACGGCATAAGCAACAGGATAGTTCATAATAAAATTCCTCTTTTTCAAAGTTTATAATAAAAATATCGGATTTTCAATCAAAGACAAAAGATGATCAAATCCACATGCCCAGCATCTTTTTGGGCTGGTGCGGGGAGATGATGTCCAGCTCCTGGTCGTCAAACAGCTCGTCACCGTTGCGGACGATCCGGTCAGCGATCTCAGTGCCCAGAGTCTTCTGCAGCATCTGGATGCCCTCCGCCATCCGGGGCGGGCGCTTGTCCGGGGAGTGGGTGTCCGTGGAGAGCACATGCACGAGCCCCCACGAGATGAATTTGCAGAGCTTCTTGCGGAGCTTTGCATCTTGCAGCAGGGCCCCGGCGTTGATCTGCGCGTAAGCACCGGCGGCCACCCACTCATACAGCAGGGTGGGGTCGTCCAGCACATAGGGGTAACGCTCAATGTGCGCGATCAGCGGCAGGATGCCCTGTTCCTGCAAAGCGTACAGGGTCTGCTTGATAAAATGAGGCTTATGGGTGGTGGGAAACTCAATGAGCATGTAGGCAGTGTCGCCCATGCAGAGGGCCTTGGCGTCCAGCTCACAGAGCTTGGGAGAAAAGTAAACTTCGCTGCCCAGCTTGAACCGGAAGTCCATCGGCTCTTCTTTCAGTGCCTCGGTCAGCCGCGCGTAGGCGGCTGCACGCTTTTCCAGAAAAGCTTCCACCGTGGTGCGCTCGCTGTTGAAATGGCTGGTGAACGCGATGTTGCGCACGCCGTCCTCATACTCCTTGTGGAGCAGCTCCAGCGAGACCGAGACATCTTTGGCACCGTCGTCAATACCGGGCAGGATATGGCAGTGCAGATCAGTCATGGTTCGTTACCCTTTCGGCTGGCTTTGCGTGCTTTCGCTTTTCCGGGCTTTGCGATGCCGCCGGATCCGTCTGGGGGGGTACCGTAGGAGTAGCCGTAGCTATAATAGTTGTAAGCGTAGTTGGAGCCCTTGAGCGCCGTCTTGGCGTCATAGCGGGTCAGCACGGCACCCAGCACTTTTACGCCGGTGTCTTTCAGCTTCTTGACAGCGGCCTCCACGGACTCGGCCGGGGCGTAGCTGGAACGAACAACAAACAGAGCACCGTCCACCTGATTGCCGATGACCGCCGCGTCTGTCACCATGGAGATGGGAGGCGCGTCGAAGATGACATAATCAAAGGTGGCGCGCAGCTGCTGGATCATCTGCTGCATCCGGGCCGAGCCCAGCAGCTCCGAGGGGTTCGGAGGGGGCGTGCCGGCGGGCAGGAACGTGATCTTGAACTGTTCCAGCCGCAGCAGAGCCTCTTCCAGCTTGCACTGGTTGGAGACAATATTGGAAACGCCTTTCACGTTGTGACCGGCTTTCAGGTATTTGTGCAGCACGGGCTTGCGCAGGTCGCAGTCCACCAGGGCTACATTTTTGCCGTCTTCGGCCAGGGTCAGGGCCAGGTTGACTGAGACGTTGCTCTTGGCCTCTTCCGGCATGGTACTGGTGACCACAATGGCGCGGGCTCCGGTGGAGCTGGTCAGAAAGTTCAGGTTGGTGCGCAGGGATTTGTAAGCTTCCACATACGCAAAGGGCATTCCTTTCTGGGAGATCAGCTGCAGGGAGCGCTGGCCGGGGTCAGAGTTTTCAATTTTCGGTTTGAACGGATTCCACATCTTACATCACACCTCAGGGATAAAGCCCAAAACAGGGAGGTCCAGCTTCTTCTGAACATCTTCGTCGTCTACAATGTAGTTGTGCAGCAGGTGGTTGACCACCAGCAGAGCGCAGGCCGCTACCATACCGGCCAGAGCGCAGAGCAGCGTAGCCTTCTTGGTCTGGGGATAGACAGGCGTGGTGTCGATCTCCACGTCGCTCACTGCCTTGCAGGAGCCCGCCTCGACCTTTTCCACGATCACGTCCGGCGCGACCTCCGCAATCGTCTGCGCGATCTTGCCCGCCAGGCCCGGGTTCTCATTGGTCACCGTAATGGCCATGATCTGGGTGGAGTTGACGCTGCCCACCGTGATGCTGTCTGCCAGCTGGCTGTAGGTCATGTCCAGGCCCATCCGCTGGATGACATCGTTGAGCACGAGGTTGCTCTTGATGATGACTGCATAGGTGTCGATCATGTTTTTTGCCGAGGTGATGTTGTCAGTGCTCACGGTCGTCGTGCTATCCTGCCGGGTATTGACGATCATGTTGACGGACGCCTGATACCGGGGCGTCAGCGCGAACGTGCACACCAGAAAGCTGATCACCGCCGCCACAAGGCCCACCGCCACGATCTGCAGCACATGGCTCCACAAAAGCCGCAGCAGCTCGCTCAGGTCGATCACTTCTTCTTCCATTTCCATTTGTCTCATCGCCTTTCTCCGTTGAAATTACGTGGGGACATGCCTTTCGCCTCTCTAAAAATTGACGCAGAAAAACAAAGGCTCTAACACCCCATCTAATTTTAAACGGTATGTCCCCACAATTCAAGCAAAATTGGAAAAAAAAAACCGGAATATGCAAAAGATTGGCGAAATTTACAAACGGAAGTAAAACTCTGGCGATGATTTTGGAGCGGATACCGTGCAGGGGTGGAACCGAAACCTGACCGGAGTTGTAAAATGCGGCTGCCCGACAGGAACAGAATTTCTCCGGGCAAAAAAGGACCCCTGCAACGGGTACCGGGGATATTCCGGCACAAATTGCAGGGGAAACGCGTTCGGCGCTCAGCCGTAGAGTTTGCTGGTGAGGGAAGAGACCATTTCGCTCTTCTGGGCCTTGTAGGCAGCCAGTGCCTCGTCGGCCAGGGCGGTGCTCTGGCCGTTCTGGGTCAGCAGGGCGCGCATCTGGTTTACGATGTCGTCCACCTCTTTGTCACAGGAAGTCTCCATGGCTTTCAGCTCACTGGCCTTGCCCATCACGATGGCGATTTTGCGGCTCTTGGTCTGCTTGGCAGCAGGCAGAGCCTTGTACTCTGCCGTGGCCGACTGGATGGTGTTGTTCAGGCTGCTCTCGGCCCGGGCCTTGACGGCGTAGAGCTGGTTGATGAGAGCCTGCAGCTGCTGCTCATACTCCGGCAGGGCAGTGGTGCTCCCCGTGCCGGGGTCAGCAGCCTCGGCGCGCTGCTGGGTCAGCTGCTCCAGCGTGGTGCTGCCGGAGACGAGTTCCTGCAGCTCGGAGGAGGTCAGGCTGCCCAGCACCTCGGTCTGCTGGCTGGCAGAGGGAGTCCCGGCGGAAGTGTCCTGCTGGGCGGTGCTCTGGGCAGGCTGCGTGGTCTGGGTGCTGCCCGATGCGGCGGAGCCGTCAGCCGTCTCGGAGCAGTTGCTTTGCGGGTAGAAAAAAAAGTGGAAAGTACTATTCCTGAGAATCTTGGCGTGCGGCATGAAAGGTTTATGGCCTGTATCAGCAGTAATGAGAAAACCCCTCGTAAGATCATATCCGATAAAATGGAAGCGATTGCCCGTTTACTGTACCACGTTTCACTGCCCTTGACAAGAGACGATTTTTTTACGCTGTGGACCTGTATGCACCGCTTGCGCATTCCCCATCTCTGTGGTATGATAAAAGCAGAAATCAGGCTCTGATCCCGCCGCGGGGCGGGCCGCTGCCCGGTGTGCTTCCGGACAGCGATTTGTTTGGTTCGCTGGTTAGCTTCTGCTAACAAAATGCCTAAATTTAAGCCGCTGCCTTTGTGCAATCTGCAAAAGCTGCGGCAGAGGCAAAAAATTCTTGGAGGTTTTCTCAGATGATCGAGACGATTTTAAAAGTAGATGGCATGATGTGCGGCATGTGCGAGAGCCACGTCAATGAGACGGTCCGCAAGACGGCGGATGTCAAAAAGGTGACCTCTTCCCACACCAAGGGCGAGACGGTCATCCTCTCGGAGCAGGAGCTGGACATTGACGCCCTCAAGGCGGCCATTGCCGAGACAGGCTATACCGTCAAAGGTGCCCAGAGCCATCCCTATGAGAAAAAAGGTTTTTTGAACTCGTTGTTCCATAAATAACCATCTTTCATTGCAGGAGGTGCGTTTCCATGAGGATCTTAGTGTACGGTGCAGGCGTGCAGGGCTGTGAGCTGGCCCACCGGCTGGCACAAAACGAGAAAAACACGGTGACTCTGCTGGCGCGGGGCGAGTGGAAAGAGCGGATCGACCAGAAAGGCCTCACCATCCGCCACTGGGCCCAGCTCAAAACGACTGTGGACCGTGTGCCGACCATTGAAACGCTGGCCCCGGAGGAAAGCTATGACATCGTGTTTGTCACGGTGCAGGCAGGCCAGCTGCCGGAGATCCTGCCCGTCCTCAAGCAGAACAAGAGCGAGTTTTTTGTGTTTGTGGGCAACCAGCCCCATGCTCGCTCTGTCCTGCAGGCCATGCAGCGCCCGGCGGATAAGATCGCGTTCGGCTTCCAGAACAACGGCGGACGCCGGGAGAACGGCCAGGTCATCAGTGTCCACGCGGGCATTGGCATGACGGTAGGCGGCGCGACAGCGCC
>ENA-ORUX01002668-ORUX01002668.1-human-gut-metagenome-genome-assembly--contig:-NODE-2668-length-10917-cov-5.165163_pt1 | contig 10917 bp, 4 predicted proteins | sample MGYA00242087_ERZ509225 | MGnify/ENA primary metagenome ERZ509225 (study PRJEB26280, sample SAMEA2338864) | human gut metagenome | biome: human gut; feature: human-associated habitat; material: faeces... | reverse complement strand
ACATATCCATATCTTCCAAAGAGAACTCAACCCGAATCTTTTTCGAGTCGACCTCGCCCTTGGAAAGCAAGACAACCGTCTCAACATGATCCGCCCTCGGGAACATGTCCACTGCGCAGGCGCGCTGGGCGGTGTAGCCGAGGTCTGCTAAGCGCTTTACGTCGCGCGCCATGGTCGCGCTGTCGCACGAGACGTACACGACACGTCCCGGCTGCATCTCGGCGATGCTCTCCACCACGTCGGCGGCCAAGCCCTTGCGCGGCGGGTCGACGGTGATGACGTCGGGGCGCAGGTTTTCGCGCGCGAGCTTTTTTGCCACATCGGACGCATCGCCGCAGAAAAACTCCGCGTTTTTAACGCCGTTGCGCGCGGCGTTTTCGCGCGCGTCGTCGATGGCCTCGGGGACGATCTCCGCACCGAGGACTTTCTTCGCGTGATCCGACAGCGCAAGTGTGATCGTGCCCGCGCCGCAGTAGAAGTCGAGCACCGTCTCCTGCCCCGTGAGGCCCGCAAATTCGATGGCTTTCGCGTAGAGCCGCTCGGCCTGTACGCGGTTGACCTGATAAAACGACGGCACACTCAGCCGGAACGTCTTGCCGCAGAGCGTATCCTCAAGCCGGTCGCTCCCCCAGAGCGTGCGGTAGCGGTCGCCAAGGATGACGTTGCCCTTTTTCGTGTTCGTGCCCAGCACGATGCCGGTGCACTTCGGGCACGCATCGCGCAGGAGCGTGACAAGCCGGTCTTCTTTCGGCAATTTATCTCCGTTCACGAGCACGCAGACAAGGCTCTCCCCCGCCGCGTTCGAGCGAACGTAGAGATGGCGGACAAGGCCGCGGCCCGTCTTTTCGTCATAGCCCGCGACGCGGCAGGACTGCATATATTCGCGCAGCGCCTCCGCCGCGGCGTCGGCCACGGGCTTGACCAATAAGCAGCGCTCGCACTCGATGACCTCGTGCGTGCGGGCGCGGTAAAAGCCGACCGCGCCGTCCTTTGACACAGGGTACTGCGCCTTGTTGCGGTAGCGCAGCGTGTCCTGCGCGCCTAAGATCTCCTCAACCGTCACATCACTGCCGCCGATGCGGGACAAATTGTCCTGCACGCGCTGCTTTTTCAGCCGCAGCTCTTCTTCATAGCGGATGTGGCGGTACGTGCAGCCGCCGCAGCGCGGGAAGTACGGGCAGTCCGGCGTGATGCGCTCGCTCGACGGCTCGAGCACCTCGAGCACTTTGGCAAAGGCGACGCTCTTGAGCGTCTTTAAGATGAGCACGCGGCACTTCTCGCCGCGCAGCGCGCCGTGGACGAACACGACGCGCCCGTCGATGCGCGCAACGCCCATGCCGCCCTCGCCATAGCCCTCGATGGTGACGGTATGCTCCTGATTTTTGGCAAGCTCCATCGTCTTCTCCTCTCAGAAAAGGTACTTCGCGCTTTTATCGCGCGAAGTACCTTTTGTTGTGTATCTCAAATTACTCGCGGAAGCGCTCGATCAGGCTGATGATCTGGCCGGTGAGCGCAGAAATGTCCTTGTTGGGTCTGCCCTTGCAGCGCTTGGCAAACTCAAGCAGCGACTCCGCTGCCGCCACGAGCTTGGCGTAGAGGTTGTCGGCGCGGGACTTCTGCGCCGTGCGCTTGCGCTCGGAAATGTAGCCCTCGCTGACCATTTCGTTCGCAGCGAGGTCGTAGCACTCGGTAAACTTGGCCGCGTGCGCATGGAAGCCGAGGGAATTGAGCTCTTCGGCAAACACGGGCGCAACGTCCTCGTCGCCGTGGACAACAAACACGTGCGTCGGCTTCGGGTCGAATGCCTTGATCCACTGGACGAGATGATCGTGATCGGCGTGGGACGACAGGCCCTGGAAGTTGACGATTTTCGCCTTGACGGCGATCTCCTCGCCGAAGAGCTTGACCTTTTCAACGCCGTCGAGCAATCTGCGGCCCAGCGTGCCGGGCGACTGGAAGCCGACGAACACGACCGCGCTGTTCGCGCGCCAGAGGTTGTGCTTGAGGTGATGGCGGATACGGCCCGCGTCGCACATACCGGAGGCGGAAATGATGACCTTGGGCGTCGTGTCCATGTTCAGCATCTTCGATTCCTCGCTCGACTCGACCAGGTTAAGGTTCGGGAAGGTGAACATGTGCGTGCCGTCCTTGACAAGCTCGAGCGCCTGCTCATCAAGATAGCCGTGCAGGTCGCCGCAGAACACAGTCGTCGCCGCCTTGGCAAGGGGCGAGTCGATGTACACAGGGAAGTTCGGCGTCGACTTGACGAGCTTTTGATCCTTGATCTCGCGGATAAAGTACAAAAGCTCCTGCGTGCGGCCCACAGCGAACGACGGGATGACGACATTGCCTCCCTTGCCGAGCGTTTCGTCGATGATCTCGGCAAGCTCGTCGGTATAGCTCCAGACCTCGGTGTGGTTGCGGTCGCCGTAGGTCGACTCCATCACGACGTAGTCGGCCTTTTTGAGAAGCTGCGGGTCGCGGATAATGGGCTGGTCGACGTTGCCGATATCGCCGGAGAAGACGATCGTCTTGTGCACGCCGTTTTCTTCCAGCTCAAGCGTGATGGACGCGGAACCGAGCAGATGGCCCGCATCGGTGAACACCGCGCTCACACCCTCGCAGAGGTCGACCTTTTCTTTATACTCGCAGGTCGTCACGTACTTGAAGACGTCCAGCGCGTCCTGCTCGGTGTAGAGCGGATCGACATGCTCGCGGCCCGCGCGCTCGCCCTTGCGGTTTTCGTACTCAGCGTCGCTCTCCTGAATGTGAGCGGAGTCGAGCAGCATGATCTTCATCAAATCTGCTGTCAGGCGTGTCGTCAGGATGCGGCCGTGGAAGCCGTTTTTCACCAGCAGCGGAATACGGCCCGTGTGGTCGATGTGCGCGTGGGTGACGAGCAGAATATCGATATTGCCGGGAGCGAAAGCGAGATAACGGTTGTCGAGCTCGTCGCGGCCCTGCTGTAAGCCGCAGTCGACGAGGATCTTCTTACCGTTTATCTCCAGGCAGTGGCAGGAGCCGGTCACGCAGCGGTCGGCCCCGTAAAAGTGCAGTTTCATGCGAATGTCCTCCTTAGATGAGAAAAAAACTTCTTCCTTATGCTTCTGTCCTCCGCCGTCGGAGGGCATTTCGTCGCTTTGTACTATCTTGCTTTGTATTTTACCACAGCGGCTATATAAAGTGCAAGCCATGCCTGACGCAGCGGCGGAATTTATTTACAATCCATTCATATTATACAGCAAATTTTCCTTTGCATATCGCGCAGAGGGATGTTATACTTGTAAGCGTGTCATTATGCTCCCACGAAAGGAAGTTTTGAATATGGGTTTCTTTAGTAAAATGTTCGGTTCCTACAGCGACCGTGAGCTCAAGAGCATCTACCCCATCGTCGACAAGATCGAAGCGATGGCGGACGAATACAAGGCGATGAGCGACGCGGAGCTGCAGGCCAAAACGCCGGAGTTCAAGACGCGTCTGCAAAGCGGCGAAACGCTCGACGACATCCTGCCTGAGGCGTTTGCCACCGTGCGCGAGGCGTCCCGCCGCGTGCTGGGGCTGTACCCCTACCGCGTGCAGCTCGTCGGCGGCGTGGTGCTCCATCAGGGCCGCATCGCCGAGATGAAGACCGGTGAAGGCAAAACGCTGGTGGCAACGCTGCCCGCGTACTTAAACGCCCTGACCGGCAACGGCGTCCACATCGTCACCGTGAACGACTACCTCGCCAAGCGAGACAGCGAGTGGATGGGCAAAGTCCACCGCTTCTTAGGCCTCACGGTCGGCCTGATCGTCCACGACCTCACAAGTGAAGAGCGCCGCAAGGCCTACGCCGCAGACATCACCTACGGCACGAACAACGAGATGGGCTTTGACTATCTGCGCGATAACATGGCCATCTACGCAAGCGAGCTCGTCCAGCGCGGACATGCCTTCGCCATCGTCGACGAGGTCGACTCCATTTTGATCGATGAGGCGCGCACGCCGCTCATCATCTCCGGCATGGGCGAAAAGTCCACGGAGATGTATTCCCGCACGGAAAACCTTGTACGCGGCTTCCGCAAGAAGGTCATTGCCGAGAGCGACGACAAGGAAGAGGAAGACGTCAACATCGACGCCGACTACATCGTCGACGAAAAGGCCAAGACCGCGACGCTCACCGCCCGCGGCGTGAAGAAGGCCGAGGAATACTTCGGCCTTGAAAACCTCTCCGATCCCGAAAACTCCACCATCGCGCACCACATCAACCAGGCCATCAAGGCCCACGGCACGATGAAGCGCGATATCGACTATGTCATCAAGGACGGTCAGGTCGTCATCGTCGACGAGTTCACCGGCCGACTGATGTTCGGCCGCCGCTACAGCGACGGTCTGCACCAGGCCATCGAGGCCAAGGAGCATGTCGAGGTCGCGCGAGAAAGCAAGACGCTTGCGACCATCACGTTCCAGAATTACTTCCGCCTGTACGGCAAGCTCTCCGGTATGACCGGTACGGCGCTCACCGAGGAAGAGGAATTCGGCACGATCTACAACCTCGATATCATCGAGATCCCGACGAACCGCCCCATCGCCCGTATCGACGACCCCGACGTCGTCTACAAAACCGAGGCGGCAAAGTACCGCGCTGTTATCGAGCAGGTCAAGGCCTGCCATGCCAAGGGCCAACCCGTGCTGGTCGGTACGGTGTCGATCGAGAAGAACGAAAAGCTCTCATACCTGCTCTCCCGCGAGGGCATCAAGCACAACCTCTTAAACGCGAAGAACCACGAAAAGGAAGCCGAGATCGTCGCGCAGGCCGGTAAGCTCGGTGCGGTCACGGTCGCGACGAACATGGCCGGCCGTGGTACCGATATCATGCTCGGCGGCAACGCCGAGTACATGGCAAAGACCGACCTTCGCAAGGCGGGTCTCAGCGATGAGCTCATCGCCGAGGCGACCGGCTATGCCGAGACCGACAACAAAGAAATTCTTGACGCGCGCGATATGTTCGCCAAGGCCCTTGAAAAGCACCGCGAGGAGATCAGCGGTGAGGCGGACAAGGTCCGCGAGGCAGGGGGCCTGTTCATCATCGGCACGGAGCGCCACGATTCCCGCCGTATCGACAACCAGCTGCGCGGCCGTGCCGGCCGTCAGGGCGACCCGGGCGCTTCCCGCTTCTACCTGAGCCTTGAGGACGACCTGATGCGCCTGTTCGGCGGCGACCGGGTGTCCGGCCTGATGAACACTCTGAAGATCGACGAGGATACCCCCATCGAGAACCGCATGATCACCAATACGCTGGAAAGCGCCCAGAAGAAGCTGGAGGGCCGCAACTTCGAGATCCGTAAGAACGTGCTGAAGTACGATGATGTGATGAACCAGCAGCGCGAGATCATCTACGGGCAGCGCCGCAAGGTGCTGGACGGTGAGGACATCAGCACCGAGATGCACAAGATGCTGCGGGAGAACATTGATTCCAGCTGCGCCCAGTTCCTTTCCGGCGATGTGAAGGACGAGTGGGATTTTGGTGCGCTGCGCCGCCACTATCAGGGCTGGCTGACCACTGATGCCGACTTCCACTACACTGTGGCGGACTTTGACAGTCTCTCCCAGCAGGGCATTGCCGATATGCTGTACGACCGCGGGATGCAGATCCTGCAGGCCAAGGAGGTGCGCTACGGCGCACCCGTTATGCGCGAGCTGGAGCGCATCTGCCTGCTCAAGTGCGTAGACCGCCAGTGGATGGACCACATCGACAACATGGACCAGCTGCGGCAGGGCATCGCGCTGCGCGGCTACGGCCAGAAGGACCCGGTGGTGGAATACCGCATCGAGGGCTTTGATATGTTCGACCAGATGGTGGATTCCATCCGGGAGTCCAGCGTCAAGATGCTGCTGACCATCGAACTGCGCGCCGCCGGTTCCGCTCCCAAGCGGGAGCAGGTGGCAAAGCCCACAGGCGAAGGCTTTGTGCCCGGCAACGGTGCACCCGGCGTCAAGGGCAGCCCCAAGGGTCAGCCGGTGCGTGTGGTCAAAATTGGCCGCAACGACCCCTGCCCCTGCGGCAGCGGCCTGAAGTTCAAAAAGTGCACCTGCGCCCAGTACCATCCCAATGGCAATAACGGCGGGGAAGAATAACTGTAAGGCAAAGCCCTCCCTGCCGTGGCCGAGAGGGTTTTCCGCATAAATTCAGAGGGAGTTGATTTTACAATGATCGCACCGGAAAAACTGTTGGAAGCCGCCAAGGCGCTGGAGCCCCAGCTGCAGGAGTGGCGGCGCACACTGCACCGTCACCCGGAGGTGGGCTTCGACCTGCCCCAGACCAAGGCACTGGTCAAAAAGGCGCTGACTGAGATGGGCTACACCCCGCAGGACTGCGGCAAGTGCGGCGTAGTGGCGCTTGCAGGGGGCAAGCGCCCCGGCAAGGTGATCCTGCTGCGGGGCGATATGGACGCTCTGCCCCTGCAGGAGGAATCCGGCGAGGAGTTTTCCTCTGAGCTGCCCGGCAAGATGCACGGCTGCGGCCACGATATGCACACCGCCATGGTGCTGGGTGCAGCCAAGTTGCTCAAGGAGCACGAGGACGAGATCGAGGGCACGGTAAAGCTGGAGTTCCAGCCCGCAGAGGAGATCTTTCAGGGCTCGCTGGATATGATAAACAGCGGCCTGCTGGAAAATCCCAAAGTGGACGCAGCGGTCATGTTCCATGTGCTGGCCGGGATGCCCCTGCCCGCCGGTATGGTGCTGGTGCCGGGCGGCGGCATCACCATGGCCAGCTGCGAGCAGTACCACATCGTTGTGCACGGCAAGGGCGGGCATGGCTCCATGCCCAACGCCTGCATCGACCCCATCACCGCAGCGGCGCACATCCACATTGCCCTGCAGGAGATCAACAGCCGCGAGCTGGACCCCGCCGGGTTCGGTGTATTCACCACCGGCCGGTTCGAGGCCGGCAAGGCTTCCAACGTCATCCCGGATACTGCCGATATGTGGGGCACTATCCGCACCGTAGACCCGGAGCAGAAGGTCAGCGCCCTTATCCACCAGCGCATGACCGAGATTGCGCAGGGCGTGGCCACCGCCTACCGCTGCACCGCCGAGGTGGAGTTCAGCGATTACTGCCCCTGCATGGTGGTGGACACCCCACTGGCGGGCAATGCCCTGACCTATATGACCGAGCTGCTGGGCAAGGGCGCTATGGACATGACCCCGCTCACCGGCGGCAAGCCTGGCGGCGGCAGTGAGGATTTTGCCTTCGTCAGCCATGAAGTGCCCACCGTGAGTATGTTCTTAGCCGCAGGCAACGCCAAGGAGGGCTACACCTACGGCCAGCACCACCCCAAGGTGCGCTTTGACGACAGCATCCTGTACTGCGGCACAGCAGCCTACACCTATATGGCGCTGCGCTGGCTGGCAGATCACCAGTAAACAGCAAAAGTGCCGGAAACGACCTTGATCGTTTCCGGCACTTTTTTGTTATATCAGCCTTGCCCCGGCGTGGGGCAGGCTTTCTGCACCAAGGCTTTGCAGCTTTTGGGGCAGGGCGGCAAGGTCGCCGCCGGTATAGTACCAGCCCGCAGCCAGTGCTGCCAGTGCCAGCAGCAAAAGCACTGCCAGCGCCTTGCCCAACCTGCGGCGCTTCGGGCGCGGCGGCACGAGCGGTACAGCCGTGAGGGCGGCAGGCATCAGAGCTGTATCCGGTACTGCTTTACCGTAGGGCTGCCAGCTTGTGCCCCCTGCCTGCGGCAGACCGCAGGCAGCGCGGCGCAGCATATCCAGCAGCCACAGCCCGGGGTTCTCGTCCGGCGATACGCACCGCAGCCAGCAGCCCTTTTTGCCGCCCACCAGCAACAGCCGACTGTGGGGCAGTTCCACACAGCCCACCGCCAGTGCGGCACCGGTCAGCCGCTGCATGGCCTGCACCCGCGCCAGTGTGCGGGCAGGCTCTGCCTGCGGTGCTTTGCGCAGCTTGTGGCTGAGCCGGGCGTTGAGTGCGGCATTGGCGTAGCTCATAGCACCAAAATCGAACACTTTTTCTGCGCCGGGAAGGTTTTCCAGTCGGGTCTCCAGCAGCGCCCCGGCGGCGGCATCGCTGCACACCAAAAGCTTGCGGTGCTGTTCCAGCGCCTGCACTGCGGCGGCGGCAAGGGTCTGCTCTCCTTCCCCGTACAGCGCCGGGGCAAGGCTTGTCCGCAACTGCTGTACCGCCCGGTGCAGCTGCTGCGGGGTGCTGCTTTGCAGCGCCACCAGCGTTTCCGCACCCCGGGTGCGGCAGTGTACCGTGCCCTGCCAAGTGTCCGGCAGGGTTTCCACTGCCTTTTGCACGGTCTGCTCCGGCACACCGAACAGCCGCAGCACGCAGCCTGCCGGGCGCTCTTCCTTATTTGTCATGACGCATCCCCCCTGCGGCCGCAGGGGCCGCTCTCACTCTGCCCGCAGGGTCTCGTCCAAGGCGGTCAGGGCGGCGGGGTCATGCTGTGCGCTTTCGGCCAGCACCTGCGTACCGGCCGGGGTCTTGCCCTGTGCCAGACGCAGCGCCAATTCCAGCGCAGTCTGTGCGGCGCGGGCGCGGATGAGCGCACGGTCCGGGCGAGAGACGAACAGTTTTTTCACATACACCTTGTCTCCCCGGGCAGCGCCCAGATACACCGTGCCCACAGGCCGGACGGCATCGCCGCCGCCGGGGCCCGCCAGACCGGTAACGCTGACCGCGATATCCGCACCGGCGGCTTTTGCCGCGCCCAGCGCCATCTGCGCCGCCACGGGAGCCGACACCACATTATATTGCGCAATGACCGCCGGGTCCACCCCGACAAGCTTCGCCTTGGCCTGCTCCCAGTAGGTCACAAAGCCGTAGCCAAACACCTCGCTTGCGCCGGACACACTGGTCAGGCGCTGGGCGATCATGCCGCCGGTGCAGCTTTCCGCAGTGGCAATGGTCAGGCCGTTGGCCTGCAGCGTATGCACCACCGTCTCTTCTAACCCGGCGACATCCTCATCATACACCGCATCACCCAGCAGATCATAGAACTTTTTGGCGTAGGCGCGGCACATCGTCTGCGCCTCGGCGTCATTCTGCGCCCGGGCGGTGATGCGGATCTCGCACTCGCCGGTCTTGCAGTAGATGGCGGCGGTTGGGTTCTGGTTTTCCAGCAGCGCACGCACCCGGTATTCCAGATTGCTCTCGCCGCCCAGCACCCGCAGCGTCAGGCTGTGCAGGGCACAACTCTGCCGCGCCAGCAGCAGCGGGCGCACGCTTTCCTCCCACATGGCCTTCATCTCATGGGGAACACCGGGCATCAGCACGGCGCAGCGGCCGTCCTGCTCGAACCATGCGCCCGGCGCGGTGCCGTGGTGGTTGACCACCTTATGCCCGTGCACCGGCACCATGGCCTGCTTGCGGTTGTTGGGGGTGGTCTCGCGCCCGGTGCGGGTAAAGAAGTCCACGATCTTCTGCCACTCGTCCGGGTCAAAGGTAAGGGTATCGCCAAAACAGGCGGCCACCGTCTCCTTGGTCAGGTCGTCCGCCGTGGGGCCCAGCCCGCCGGTGAACACCAGCAGATCGCACCGCTGCTTAGCTTCGTTGACAAAATCTGCCAGACGGCCATGGTTATCGCCGATGGTGCTCTGCCGCCGGACGGTGATGCCCAGCGCGGCCAGCTCCCGGCTGAGGTACTGGGCATTGGTGTTAAGAATATTGCCGAGCAGCAGCTCGGTACCCACACTGATGATCTCTGCTGTCATGGACAAATCAACCCTCGAATTCTACCTGATCGGTGATGCGCACCCGGATGCGCTCGGTCTGCTCTGCGGCTTCGGCTTCCAGCGCGGCAAGGCCGGGCATGGCGGCTTCGGCGGCAAGGATCTCCTCCAGCTCGGGGCGGATCTTCGGGTGCGGCGGGGTGAAGATGGTGCAGCAGTCCTCGTAGGGCAGGATGCTGGTCTCAAAGGTATTGATATGGCGGGAGGTCTCAATGATCTCGGTCTTATCCATACCGATGAGCGGGCGCAGGATGGGCAGATCCTGTGCGGCATCGGTGCACTGCAGCGCCTTGACGGTCTGGCTTGCCACCTGTGCCAGACTTTCGCCGGTGACCAGCGCTTCGCAGCCCTGCTTTTTGGCGATCACGTTTGCAATGCGCATCATGCTGCGGCGCATCAGCACCGTGAACAGCACATCCGGGGCGTTATCCCGGATGTATTCCTGCGGTTTTGTGTAGGGCACCACGAACAGGTTGGCGCTGCCGGTATACACAGTGATAAGCTGCGCCAGGGCCTTTACTTTCAGTTTTGCACGCTCAGAAGTATACGGAGGGGACGCAAAATGGATGTGATCCAGTGCCAGACCGCGCTTTGCCATACGATAGGCCGCCACCGGACTGTCGATACCGCCGGAGAGCATATTCAGAGCACGGCCGCTGGTACCCACGGGCAGACCGCCCTCGCCCGGTATTTTCGGGCCGTGAATATACGCACCGTAATCACGGATCTCCACAATGACCTTGAACTGCGGGTTATGCACATCCACCTTCAGGTAGTTGTGCTTGCTCAGCAGATAAGCACCCAGCTCCCGCATCAGCTCCGGGCTGGTCATGGGGTAGGTCTTATCAGCGCGGCGGGCTTCCACCTTGAAGGTGCGGATGCCGTGCAGCGCGCTGCCCAGATAGTCCTCGGCGGTCTGGCAGATGGTATCGAAATCCTTTTCGCACACCACGGCGCGGCTGAGCGCGGCAAGGCCGAACACCTTGCTGACCCGCTCAAAGGCAAGGTCCATATCCACGTCCTCTTCCTCGGGCTCCATATAAAAGGTGGACTGGGTGCAGTACACCTTGAACTTGCCCACCGTCTTAAGGCGGTAGCGCAGGATCTTCATCATGGCTGCTTCGAACTGGTTGCGGTTGAGGCCTTTCAGGGACATTTCGCCCTGATAGCCCATAATCA
>ENA-ORUX01002662-ORUX01002662.1-human-gut-metagenome-genome-assembly--contig:-NODE-2662-length-10951-cov-2.657397_pt1 | contig 10951 bp, 10 predicted proteins | sample MGYA00242087_ERZ509225 | MGnify/ENA primary metagenome ERZ509225 (study PRJEB26280, sample SAMEA2338864) | human gut metagenome | biome: human gut; feature: human-associated habitat; material: faeces... | reverse complement strand
ATTGTCGGAGAAGAACAAAAATGTCTACAAAACATACATACGGGAGCATATGGAAACGGTGGCAGCGTATCTGGTAAAGAGAGAAGATATAGAAGGAATCCGGTTCCTGGAGCAGAAGAAGCTGTGGAGTGAACCGTCTTTACAGAAAGGTATGGATGTAGCGGCAGAGGGGAACAGGACGGAAAGTCTGAGTGTGCTTATGGATGTCAGAAAAGAGCTGTTCCCGAAGAAGAAAAAGACGTTTGAATTGTAAGGAGAAAAAGCGGAAAATCATATGGCAGATACGAAGAGACGTATAAAAAATGAAGAAATAAAGAAAGAAACAACAGAACCAGAGACTGTGTCACAGTCAACTTCCATGCAGGAGCGTATGGAGTCTGTTAGCCGAAAGATCTTGATCACGGCAAGAAATGAGCTTTATATGAAGATGCGTTTCCTGGACGTTGCATTGTCGTGCATGCCATTTATACCGGATACTGGTGCGGACGGCATGGGAACGGATGGACTGTACCTTTATTATGATCCGCAGTATCTGGGGGGATTGTTCCGGGAAGACCGCGTTATGGTGAACCGGATCTATCTGCATCTGGTACTGCATGGTATCTTCCGGCATATGCTCCGGAGAAAGGGAAGAGAAGAGCGGATTTATCATCTGGCCTGCGACATTGTGGCAGAATCCATCATCGACGGGCTTCAGTACCGCTGTGTGATGAAGGCCAGGTCTCTTCCGAGAAGAGAGATGTACCGGATGCTGAAGAAGGAAATGAAAACACTGACGGCAGAACGGGTATATGAAGTGCTGAAGAAAGAAGAATTCTCGGAAACGAAGCTTGGACAGTTAGAGTCAGACTTCCGTGTGGACGATCACAGCTACTGGCCGAAAGATGAGGATAAGAAGAAGCAGAGCCAGATCGAGAATCAGTGGCAGGACATCAGCGAACGTATGGAGACGGAGATGGAGACATTTTCCAACGAAGCATCGGAAAGTTCGGGCAGTCTGATCGATCAGGTGAAGGTTGAGAACCGGGAACGGATGGATTACCGGGAATTCTTACGGAAGTTTTCGGTTTTAAAAGAAGAGATGACGGTAGATCCGGATTCTTTTGACTATAATTTCTACAGCTATGGTTTGTCGTTGTATGGGAATATGCCATTGATCGAGCCGCAGGAGTGGAAGGAAGTAAAGAAAGTTGAAGACTTTGCCATCGTGATCGATACATCAATGTCATGTTCTGGTGATCTGGTAAAGAAATTTCTGGAAGAAACATATGGTGTGTTAACGGAAGCAGAGAGCTTTTTTCATAAGGTAAATATTCATATCATTCAGTGTGATGAGATGGTACAAAACGACCAGAAGATCACAGATGAAAAAGAATTAAAAGAATATATGGAACATTTGGAACTGATCGGAGAAGGTGGGACAGATTTCCGGCCAGCATTTGAATATGTGAATCATCTGATCGAACAGGGTGAATTTTATCATCTGAAGGGATTGATCTATTTCACAGATGGAAAAGGAACCTATCCAAAGAAGAAACCACCATATCAGACAGCATTTATTTTTATGCAGGAAGAATACGAAGATGTGGATGTACCGCCATGGGCAGTTAAATTGATCGTCGATGCCGAAGATCTTGATGAAGGAGAAGAAGAACATGAATATTAAAAGAGCAAAACAGGAAATCAAAGATTCCATTGAAGCTTATCTTACAAAGGATAATTATGGAGAATATAAAATACCATCCATCAGACAGCGTCCAATCCTTTTGATGGGCCCTCCGGGAATTGGAAAAACACAGATCATGGAACAGATCGCAAGAGAATGTGAGATTGGATTGGTAGCTTATACGATCACGCACCACACAAGACAGAGTGCGATCGGTTTGCCATTTATCAGAGAAAAAGAATATAGTGGACAAACATATTCTGTTACGGAATATACGATGAGTGAGATCATTGCATCTGTTTATGAAAAGATTGAACAGACTGGAAATAAAGAAGGTATTTTATTTATTGATGAGATCAACTGTGTATCTGAGACATTGGCACCAACAATGCTTCAGTTTTTGCAGTGTAAGATGTTCGGAAATCAGAAAGTACCAGATGGCTGGATCATCGTAGCGGCAGGGAATCCGCCAGAATACAATAAATCTGTCAGAGATTTTGACGTAGTTACCTTGGACCGTATGAAGAAGATTGATGTGGAAGCAGACTATGAAGTGTGGAAAGAATACGCATATCAGGCAGGAATCCACCCAGCAATCCTTGCATATCTTGAAATCCGTAAAGAATATTTCTATCGTATGGAAACAACAGTTGATGGAAAGGCGTTTGTTACAGCCAGAGGATGGGAAGATCTGTCTCAGTTATTAAAAGTTTACGAAGAACTTGGAAAAGATATTGACAGAGAAGTGGTATTTCAGTACTTACAGCACCTGAAGATCGCCAAAGACTTTGCTAACTATTATGAATTATATAAGAAATACAAAGAAGACTATGGAATTGAGCGTATTTTAAAAGGACAGTGGAATCAGGAAACGATCGGCAGATTAAAATTCGCAGCATTTGATGAGAAATTAAGTGTTGTCGGATTGTTAAACGGAAAATTATCCGAAATGTTTGCTGAATCTTATCGACAGGATGCTTATGTTACGGAATTATTTGGCTGGCTAAAACAACTTAAAACAGGCAAGACATTAAGTCAGGTAGTCAAAGAAATCCATGAGGACTTCAACGAGAAGAAAAAGACAGAGAAACTTGGAAAAGCACAGGAACATATGCTGCTTGATGTGATCAAGACTCTGGAGTCATATGAACAGATCAGCAAAGCTGAACATTTAGAAGCAGAAGCAGAATTTGAACGTGTGAGAGAAGAATTCAAGAAAGAACCAGCAAAATTAGAACATCAGATAGAGAATACAACCAAAGCACTAGACAATGCATTTGACTTCATGGAAGAAGCCTTTGGACAAAGTCAGGAAATGGTTGTATTTGTGACAGAACTGAATGTTAATTATTACAGTGTCTGGTTTATTAAGGAAAATGGATGTGATAAGTACTACCATTATAATAAAGGGCTTTTGTTTGATGAACAGCAAGCGGAGATAATGGCAGAGATGGATGAACTGGAGAGAAAATTTTAACATAAAAAGATCAATCACAGTTATCCATTCTTCTAAGTTCAGGTAGCACAGTACAAAGCATCGTAACGAAGCAAAAGCCTCCACCGATCACATTAGAAACAGGTTCCGCAAGGAATACTCCGGAAGTTCCCATGTGCAATACATAAGGCATAAAATAAGTTAATGGAATAACAATAAATACCTTACGAAGCAATGAGAAAAAGATCGCATGTTTCTTTTTGTTTAGAGATTTAAATACTGTCTGTCCAATATACTGCAGATCCATAAAGATAAAAGCAGCAAAATACTGATTCAATGCAGGAACGGAATCTTTTACAAGTGAAGGATCAGAGCTGAATACACGGATCAATGCACCAGGAGCAAAAATGATAACACTCCACATAACGGCTGTATAGCATAGGATCATAGCAGACATAACGATCATAGCCTTTCTTACACGAGCTGGACGTCTGGCACCATAGTTATAACTCAAGATCGGAGAACCGCCTTCATTCATGGCATAAATCGGGGTTTCCACAAGTTGTCGTACACTTGATACGATCGTCATGACAGAGATATAAATATCTCCGCCAGTCACAGAAAGTACATTGTTGCAAATAATACTTACCAGACCGTTAGTTAACTGCATGATAAATCCAGCAGTTCCAAGGCTGATGATATTCTTTGCATATCCTAAACTTTCTGATAGCTCATTTTTATGAAGAAAACGTACCTTTAATTCTGCTTTTTTTGTAAGGAAAAATAACACAAAAGAAGCAGAAAGACATTGTGAGATCACAGTTGCGATCGCAGCACCCCGAACGCCAAACCCTAATGCAAAAATAAAGAATGGGTCAAGCAGTAAGTTGGCAACGGCACCGATCGCAACAGAAAACATTCCGATGGTTGAATATCCTTGTGCATTAATAAATGGATTCATTCCAATGGCGATCATAGATGGCAGTGTACCGATCAGATAGATCATCATATATGGAAAAGCATAAACGAGAGCATCCTTGGAAGCCCCAAATAATATCAAAAGCGGGCGTGCAAATAAAAGCCCAATGAGCATCAATACGACAGCACTAAAACAAACCATAGTAAATGATGTATTCATGATATGGACAGCCTGTTTATTTTTCTTTTGCCCTCGGCTGATCGAAAATAAAGGAGCTCCGCCACTTCCAAATAAGTTAGCAAATGCAGTAATGATCACAACCAGCGGAAAGCACAGTCCAACAGCACCAAGTGCAGCTGTTCCGATATGCGGGATTCGTGCGATATAAATACGGTCAACAATGTTATATAATAAGTTTAAGATCTGAGCAACAAGCATAGGAAGTGCTGCTGCAAAGATATTTTGGGTTACAGACCCATTTTCAAAATCAATTCGTTTCATTTTTAAGATTATCTCTTTCCAGTTTCATTATATTTTTATTTATCATGGCATCGTTTCATTTATTCTATTATAATACAAATTGAAAGAAAATCCATATGGATAAAGGAGTAGGTATAGTATATGAAAATCGAATATAATGAAAAAGAAATCGCAGCAACGGAAGAATTCCACAAAGGAAACAGAGCAGAAGGTTTAAGATTACAAGAAGAATTCGCATCAGAATTTCGAAAAGAATATGCAGACAAAGACCACTGCCCATGTCAAAAAGCCTGTAGATATCATGGAAATTGCAAAGAATGTGTGGCAATTCACAGAGCCCATCAGGAACACGTTCCAAACTGCATGCGCCCGATGATCAATAAGAAATTAAAAATTTTGTCAGAATTAACGGAACATACATTGGCAAATGAGATTGAGGCACCGAAAGAGGTTTTGCGGAAGGAATTTCAAAAGTAGATTTATAAGGAATGCAAAGGTTACAAGGAAGTTATCCAGTGATCTAAATCTTTTATACGGCAAGAAAGTATTGATTTTTCTCGATGAATATGCAGATAAGCCAGCCATGATCATAGAATAAAAAAATTTATTAAGAAAAAAATACCTATTATAGAATTTAAATAATGGTGCAATTTTTGCACCTTCGAATTGACGAAGTGCAAAAATTGCACTATTATAAATTAAGAGGTGCAATTATGATGGGTGAGTTAAAAAAAATGAGAACTGAAAAAAAGATGACACAACAACAAGTTGCTGATTTGGTAGGAATATCTTTACGTTCTTATAAATCATATGAGAATGATGAGAAAAAACAAGGAAGTTTGAAATACAAATATATATTAGAAAAACTTTCAGAAATAAATCCAATAGACGAAGAACATGGAATTATTGATATAGAATATATAACTGAAAAATGCGGAAATGTATTTCAAAAATATGATGTAAATTTTTGTTATCTTTTTGGATCTTACGCTAAATCGAAAGCAAAGCCAACCAGTGATGTGGATCTGTTAATTTCAGCAAATGTAAAAGGACTAAAATTTTATGGATTAGTCGAAGAAATTAGAGAAGCACTACACAAAAAAGTAGATGTTTTAGAAATTAATCAATTAAAAGATAATTTAGAATTAACACAAGAAATATTAAAAGATGGGATAAAAATATATGGATAATGTAAAGAATGATCGTTATTACATTCAAAAAATACGAAACGATTTGCAATTTATAGTACAACATATGAAAGATGTAGATATAGAAGAATTGAATGCAAATGAAATATTACTGGATTCAATGTTGTTTCGAATGATTCAGTTATCTGAAAATGCAAAGAAATTGTCGGATGAGTATAAAGAGAAAAGAGGATATATTCCATGGAATGCTATGTATGGATTGAGAAATCGTATTGTACACGATTATGGAAATGTTGATTTAAATATTGTCTTTGAAACATTAAAAAATGATATACCAGAATTGTTAGAGATGATAAAAGGATAATGTTAACCCACGTTGCTTGCCGCAACGACATATTTTGGTGTAAATTCAATACATCAAAATATAAGGAGAGACAATAATTATGTTTAATGAGAATCTGAAAATAATAAGAAAAGCAAAAGGATACACACAAGAAGAATTAGCAATCAAAATTCACGTAGTAAGACAAACCATCAGCAAATGGGAAAAGGGATTATCCGTACCAGATGCAGATATGTTATCAAAATTAGCGGATGTATTAGAGATTAACGTGAGTGAATTATTGGGTAGTGAAATAAAAGAAGAAACCAATAAGAATGAAGTATCAGAACAACTTGCGAAGATCAGTGAACAATTGGCGCTTAAGAATAGACGGCGTAAAAGAATATGGAAAGTTATTGGATTTATATTGTTGGCTGTGATTGTTATTAATATGCTTCTGGTGGTTTTGGGCACGGTGACATATAACGAAAAAAATGCGGAGTGTCACCCTGTATTCTTATAAATATTTTTTCTTATCTTCTTTCTGACTCATACATGAAACACTATTACAAAATCTAGTAGTGATAAACTTTCCTTCGGCTCCGCAAAAAATAAATCGTAACAATTAAAGTCAACATCTCCGCCACAACAACTCCCATCCAGATTCCATTCAATCCAAGCACAAGTGGCAGCAGCATAATACACCCAATCTGGAACAACAAAGTTCGAAGGAATGCAATCATTCCAGAAACAACCCCATTATTCAAAGCTGTAAAGAACGAAGAAGCCCAGATATTAAATCCATTGATCAAAAACACAAATGCATACAACCGGAATCCATGTAACGTCATAGCAAACAGATCAGCATCATATCCAACAAAGATATTGATCAGCGGATGGGAAAAAAACTCAGAGATCAAAGTCAGACAAACCCCAGTTATAGCAATTAAAGACAAACTCTTCTTCAACATATTCTTCAATTCCGAATGATTTCCAGCCCCATAATTATAACTGGTGATCGGAGCACTTCCCATAGAATAGCCAAGATAGATCGCAGCAAAGATAAAGTTCGCATACATGATCACACCATAAGCAGCAACACCATCTGCACCAGCAAGGCGCATTAACTGTGTATTATAAAGCATATTTACAATGGAAGAAGAAGCATTTGTCATAAATTCCGAAGAACCATTTAAACAGGTTTTTAATAAAATATCTTTTCTCCAGACAGGTCTCACAAGACGAAGACGGCTGCTGTTATTCTTTCGTGCAAAATAGATCAACGGTACAAGCCCGCCAACATATTCACCCATGGCAGTTGCAACCGCAGCCCCGGCAACACCATAATGCATGACACCGATAAAGAGATAGTCAAACACAATATTGATCACGCCAGAGATCAAAGACATACGAAGACTGTAAGAAGGTTTCTCAGCTGTAATAAAGAAGTTATAAAAGATCGTCTGCATCATAAACATTGGCTGTGATACAAACATAATACGTCCATAAGTAGACGCATATTCAAGCAGCTGTCCACGCGCACCAAGTGCCATACAGATCTGCCTTATAAAAATAAATCCAAAGATAGACAGGATCGTAGCTCCGATCAAAGCAGTAAAGATCAGCATAGAAAAATATTCATTTGCTTTTTCTTTTTTACCCTCACCAAGCGTTTTTGCAACGATCGCACTTCCACCAGAACCGATCATAAATCCAATTGCTCCAACACCCATCGCAACAGGAAGGATCAGATTGACCGCAGCAAATGCTGTTTTTCCTGCAAAATTGGAAATAAATAATCCATCAATAATACTGTACATCGAAGTACAGATCATCATAATGATCGATGGAAATACAAAACGGATCAGACGTTTGTAAGTGAAATGATCTGATAATTGAATTTTCATGATAAACTAAAACTCCTTTTCCTCTAAGACATATTGTTTCATATTTTTCTTTAAAATCTGAACATATTTTCTCGTAAGAGAAAGCAGCTGTTCACACTCCGAAGGCTCCATAGATTCAAATGTAGCATTTTCCATATCAAAGACAGGACCGATATGTTTTTCAGAAAATTCTCGTCCAAACTCTGTAAAAAATAAGTGGATATCCCTTCCGACGCCGGCTTTACGGATCAAAACTCCTTTATTTTCTAATGATTTTACGGAAGAATTCACCGTTTGTTTTGAGATGGAGTAAAGTTTGCAGATATCTTTCTGAGAGCAACCATCTCCAAGTTCTAACAGACAATATAAAATGAGAAATGCGGAATCTGTAAGATGCATGGAAAGAGCAATCTCATGATAGACATCATCGATCATCTTATAGAGAGAATCAAATTCCTTTAAGGCACGATTTTGTTTCGATTCCATAGTGACTTCCTTTCTTATAACAATTATATCTAGTCCGAAATCGGACTACAAGATTATGATAATTATAGTCCGATTTCGGACTTGTGTCAATTATTATTTCATAGGAAATCACTTTACGAGGTCATTCGAATCAGTTAAAATAAAGAGTCAGAGAATAAAGTACAACCAAAGAAGGAAGTTACCTATGAAATTTGCCTATGATATCCCAGATTCATTCTGGAGTTTATTTCGTTCGATGAACAGAGAACTTTATATGGAAGCCTTGCTGAAGATCAACGAAGAATATGAATATAACAATTATTATTTAAGTAAAGAAGTATGCCTTCAGGTATTAGAAGACTGGAACGAAAGCCAGCGGATCTGGTTATCTCCTGAAGAATTTGAATCAGAAAATGATGCAAGCCAGACACCGCCAAACAGGATCTTAAACTGGCTGATCAAGACAGGTTGGTTAAAGAGGATCGAAGATTTCTCAACATTAACTACCAATATCATCATTCCTGATTACGCAGCCGTATTTTTAACAGCATTTGAAGAATTAGTCAACCCATCAACGGATGACACAGAGATCTATATCCAGAATGTATACGCAACACTGTTTTCATTCTGGCATGATAAGAAGATGAACTTAGCCATGTTAAAAACAGCGCTTGTTAATACAAAGAAATTAAATAAAGCCTTGCAGGATATGTTACACAACATGGACCATTTCTTTAGCCGACTGCTAAAACAGAAATCATATGAAGAAGTGTTGGCAGAACATTTGGAAGGTTACGTTGAGGAAATCGTTGAGAAGAAATATCATATCTTAAAGACAAATGATAACTTCTATTTATATAAAAATGATATCAAACGATGTTTAAGAGAAATGAGAGAAGATATTCCATGGATGGAACAGGTACAGAAGAAAGCAGATAAAGAAAAAGGCGAAGATGTTTTAAGTATCATCAATGCGATCGAGCGTGGATTTGATGATATTGAACATCGAATTTCTAACATGGATAAAGAACATTCCAAATATATCAGGGCAACAGTAACGCGTATGAATTACATGCTGAATGGGGAATCCGATACAAGGGGTCTGATGATCCAGCTGTTAAAGACAATCGGGGATTCTAAGGACAGCGAGGAAAAGATCGAGAAGGTCGGAAAGAGTATGAATCTCTCTCATTTTGAAGTGCTTTCAGAGAAGTCTTTGTATAAGAAGAGAAAACGAAGAGATTTTGCAAGTCAGGTGGAAGAAGAAAAGCAGCAAGAAGAATTATCAAGAGAAGATGTCCTAAGATTAAATAAGATTCATACAAGATACCAACAGGCTGAGATTGAAGATTTCATTGAAGCTTACATGCATGATGACCATATGGAAGTTAAGGATATTGATATCAGGGATGAAGAGTCCTTTGAGAAATTAATCCTTGCCTACGATTACAGCACGAGAAGAAACAGTAAATATAAAGTGATCGAGAGAGACGATAAATTGATTGATAATGGAAGTTACCGCTATCCGGCATTAACTTTTGTAAGGAGGAAACCGAAATCATGATACCGTATTATGAAGAATTGAATGACGAAGAAAAAAATGCGGTCACGAAAGTGATCCGTACGTTGTTAAAACAGACATTTGTATTAGAAAGAAAATATGATAAAAAGAGCGGAAGACTTGTATACAATAAAGAATTTAGAACCATTGACCTGCATCAGGAATTTTTAAGAGAATATTTTAAGATTTCAGGAATCGAATTAAGAGAAAATCTGCATCTGGGAGTCTTTTATATCGAAGGAGAAACTTTGATCGGAGAGAAGATTTCTAGATTATCAACCATTTATCTTCTGATCTTAAAATTATTATACGATGAACATATGGCAGAGGCGTCATCGAATACAAGTGTGTATACATCATTAGGAGAAATCCATGAAAAGATCAATGATTTCCATCTGATGAGAACCTTGCCATCCATCACTGAGATGCGTCGTTCCATCGCATTATTAAAGAAATATCAGATCATCGAACCACTCGATGTATTAGAAGAGTTAAATGAAGAGACAAGAATGATGATCTATCCATGCGTGAATGTCGTGTTACTAGGAGATGACATCCGCAGATTGATCGAAAGTTTCAGCAAGGAGGAAGTAGACAGTGAGTTTGACGAAGACGAAGCAGCCATTTCTGGCATTATCGAAGATATGCCTGAATAACTGGCATTATATAGATCAGAAAGTATTAAGTTTCAATGATGGAATCAACTTTTTTACCGGACATTCTGGAAGTGGAAAGTCAACAGTGATCGATGCGATGCAGATCGTTTTATATGCGAACACAGATGGTCGTGGATTCTTTAATAAGGCGGCAGCAGACGATTCCGATCGAAATCTGATCGAATACCTGCGAGGAATGGTTGCGGTCGGAGAGAAAGATGAAGTTACTTATTTGAGAAATAAAAACTTCTCCACAACGATCGTTCTGGAATTTACACAGACAGAATCTGACGAAAAAGAATGTCTGGGAGTTGTATTTGACGTAGATACAGCAAGAAATGATACATCCAGATTATTTTTCTGGCACAAAGGCGGCATTTTAGAGAATGAAGTCAGTACCGAAGAGCATGCGA
>ENA-ORUX01002661-ORUX01002661.1-human-gut-metagenome-genome-assembly--contig:-NODE-2661-length-10951-cov-3.517805_pt1 | contig 10951 bp, 9 predicted proteins | sample MGYA00242087_ERZ509225 | MGnify/ENA primary metagenome ERZ509225 (study PRJEB26280, sample SAMEA2338864) | human gut metagenome | biome: human gut; feature: human-associated habitat; material: faeces... | reverse complement strand
ACCTGAACGTCTACGCCGGAAGCATGGACGAGTTCCGGCAGCAGTTCGGCTTACAGGCATTTTAGAAAGGAACTATTATGACAGAACCAATTTTTTTGCAGGGAATCTGCAAGGACTACCTCTGGGGCGGCAATCGCCTGCGGGAGGAATTCGGCAAGGAAAGCGATGCCGACAAGATCGCTGAAAGCTGGGAACTCGCCTGCCACAAGGACGGCAGCAGCATACTCACTTCCGGCAGTGACGCAGGGCTGAACCTGCGGGAATATCTGGACAAGAACGGCACCGCATTCCTCGGCACCAACTGTGCGGACTGCACCACTGTGCCGGTGCTGATCAAGCTGATCGATGCCAAACAGGACCTGTCCATTCAGGTGCACCCCGATGACGACTACGCCATGCGGGTGGAGGGAGAAGCCGGCAAGACAGAAATGTGGTACATCGTAGACGCGGCTCCCCACGCTGCCCTGTACTACGGACTGAAACAGGAAGTGACCAAGGCAGAATTCGAACAGCGGATCCACGACCAGACTCTGACAGAAATTCTCAATCGGGTGGAGGTCAAGCCGGGGGAACTGTACTTTATCCCCTCCGGTACGCTGCACGCCATTGGTGCGGGGATCCTGCTGGCGGAGATCCAGCAGAACTCCAACACCACCTACCGTGTCTACGACTACGGCAGACGGGGAGCAGACGGCAAGCTGCGTCCGCTGCACATTGAAAAAGCTCTGGACGTGACAAATCTTCGTCCCATTGCCCCCACGGTGCAGTATCCTGCGGAGGCGGTTGCCGGCGGCACGGTGCGGAAGCTGGAAGCGTGCAAGTATTTCGCTTCGGACGTGGTGACTGTGCACGGCACAGTTGCATTTACCGTAGGGACAGAATCGTTCCACCACCTGCTGTTCCTGTCGGGAGAAGCCACTCTGCAAACAGAATCCGGCAGCTATCCGGTGAAAAAGGGCAGCAGTGTGCTGCTGCCTGCCGGACTGGGAGCCTATACCGTGACCGGCGAAAGCGTACAGTACGTGGTTACCCGCGTGGACGAAAAATTGAGTTGACAATTCCACATGATGGATTTGCATATTGAGGAGGAAACATATATGAAGTATTACATTGGTATTGATCTGGGCGGCACAAATATTGTTGCCGGCGTAGTCAACGAAAGCTATGAGATTCTGGCAAAGGCAAGCGTCAAGACCAACCTGCCCCGTCCGGAAGAAGAAATCGCTGCGGATATGGCAAAGGTTTCGCAGGAAGCTGCGGAAAAGGCTGGCCTGACTATGGCGGACATCGAGTGGATCGGCGTAGGCACACCGGGCGTTGCCAACAGTGCCACCGGCGTGATCGAATATTCCAACAATCTGGGCTTCAATAACACTCCCATGGTGAAGTATCTGGAAACTGCACTGGGCAAGCCCACCTTTATTGAAAACGATGCCAACGCTGCTGCATACGGCGAATATGTTGCCGGTGCTGCAAAGGGTGCCAAGAATGCAGTTTGCATCACACTGGGTACCGGCGTAGGTGCCGGCATCGTCATTGACGGCAAGATCTACAGCGGCTCCAACTTCGGCGGTGCAGAAGTTGGTCACACTGTCATTTCCGTAGACGGTCCGCAGTGTACCTGCGGCAGAAAGGGCTGCTTCGAGGTATACTCCTCTGCAACCGGTCTGGTTCGCATGACCAAGGAGGCACTGGCGGCCAATCCGGAAAGTGCCATGAAGGACGAGGAACGTATTTCCGCACGGACTGCGTTCAACTACATGCGTGCCGGCGATGCTACCGCAAAGCAGGTGGTTGACGATTACATCAAGTATCTGGCAGCTGGTATCACCAACACCATTAACATTTTCCAGCCGGACATTCTGTGCATTGGCGGCGGCGTGTGCAACGAGGGCGATCCGCTGCTGGTTCCCATGAAGGAGATCGTCAAGAAGGAAGTCTACACCCGCAACTCCGCAAAGAATACCGAGATCGTGATTGCGAAGCTGGGCAATGATGCCGGCATTATCGGTGCGGCATTCCTGGGCAACGCACACGACTAATGGCAGCACTGCATCAAGCCGCCTGACGGCTTTGCACGATTTGTGTCACAACAGCATAAAAATCAATCTGATAAGCACCCCGAGAGCCAAATGCACCGGTTTTCGGGGTACTTTTGTATCAACATTCTGTACAATTCCCTAAAATGAGATTTGTGCATCTTGCTGGTTTCTTGGAAAAGGGAGGGGGTGAATGGGGAAAATCTCTTGACAGCTTGCACAAAAGGTGATAGAATAAGGTGGATAAGGTGAGCACTGCTTCAGACGGCAGAGGACTGTTCTGTGCAGGTTACACAAAAAAGATAAGGAGTTCGATCACATGAAGTTTATGAAGAAACTGCTCAGCACCATGACGGCTGCGGCAATCGGGCTGTCCATGACCACTGCACTGTCTGTGGGAACCTCTGTTGCATCTGCGGCAGACAAGACTGCGGTACAGATGGTGGAGGACATGGGTCTGGGCTGGAATCTGGGCAACGCTCTGGATTCGACCAACACATGGACCAGCAATCCCTCTCCGGCAGATATTGAAACTGCCTGGGGCAACATTGCAACGACCGAAAACATGATCAAGGAAGTCAAGAAGGCTGGCTTCAACACCGTCCGGATCCCTGTCACCTGGTGGGATATGACTGGTGCTTCCGGCACCGCAAAGATGGATTCGTTTGACGGTACGGTTGCAGATCAGTATCTGGCAAGAGTTAAGGAAGTTGTAGACTACTGCGTGGATAACGGTATGTATGCGATCATCAACACTCACCACGATGAGGACTGGGAAAAGGATACCTCCAAGATCGCAACATTTGAAAAGCTGTGGAAGCAGATCGCGACCTACTTTGAAGGCTATGACGAGCATCTGGTATTCGAGGGCATGAACGAAGTCAGCTTCTCCACCAGCGATGCCATGACCTATAATCAGGCGTTTGTAGACACCGTCCGTGCAACCGGCGGCAACAACAAAGACCGTCTGCTGATCTGCACCGCAGACAGCAACAACACCGCAAAGGCACTGTCCAGCAGCTTCTCCATGCCGAAGGACGACTCCAATATGCTGGCGGTTTCCGTGCACTATTATGAACCGCCGACGTTCTGCGTTGCAGACACCACTTCCACCTGGGGACATCGGGAAACATGGGGCACTGCCGCAGACCTGAGCAAGGTGGAAAAGGATTTCAACGACCTCAAGACCAAGTTCACTGACAATGGCTATGGCGTTGTGATCGGTGAATACGGTGCATGCAATGCCGACAAGTACGGCGTAAATACCACACCGTATAACAAGGACGAAGAATCCATCAAGGCATTCTATCAGGCAATTGCTTCTACAGCATACAAAATGGACGGTATCTGCCCCGTTGCATGGGACGACTCTGACTCCGGTACGATCTGCCTGTTCAGCCGTAAGAATATGAAATGGTTTGACGAAGACCTGAAGAACATCTTCTCCAACATTGCTTCCGGCGGAAATGTAGACCCCGGCAAGCAGAAGACCGACCGTCTGACATTCCAGGCAAGCGACGTTGCAGACGGCAGCGATCTGCTGATCGACCTGAAGCCCTACAAGGATTACGGCGTAAACTTGACTTCTGTTGTCATCAACTATACAATTAAGGGCAACAAGGCTTCTTATGGTACCGGCGGTGCAGTACAGTACAACATTATAGACAGCAATGACGGTTCTTCGCACTGGGCATACCAGCCGTATTCATTCACAGTCGGAGAAAGTGTAACGACAGTAGACATTCCGGCAACCACCAAGGCAACTGACGAGGACGGAAACGAATTCGAAGGTCCGCTGGATATGGACTACCTGAAGATCGGTCACTGGTATGACTGGACCGACCCGAAGGGCGGCAAGGTAGAATGGTCTTATGTTGATGTCACTCTGATCTTTGACAACTTCTTCTATGTAGACGGCGATCCGGATCAGACAACAGCAACAACACAGACTACTACCGAAGCACCGAAGACCACTACTACAGAAGCTACCACAACTGCACAGCCGCAGGGCGACCCGATCGGTAAGGCATACTTCATTGGTATGATCGGTGCAGCAAACAACTGGGCAGAGGGCGACGATGAAGGTGCCGCAGTGACACCGATCACCGGCGACGGCACATACAGCGTAGACTGGGACGTTACCGGCGGCGGTACCGATACGGTTCAGTTCCTGGCAGTTTTGATCACACCGGACGGCGAAACCGAAAACTTCACCACCGATACCTTCAAGAATCTGAAGGTTTCTCTGGACGAAGTCTGGGTTGACGGCGTAAAGATCGAAGATTACACCGTTAGTGAAAAGGCAATCAACACCCACTATTATGAAGGTGAGGGTCCGGGCGTTACCCGTCTGTACCTCCACGATGACTGGTCCACCAAGATCAAGGATCTTGCAAGCAAGACCACCATTGCAAAGGATATTCGCGTAGTATTCACCATTTCCGGCACTGGTCACGAAGGTCCGGCAGTGACTACCACAGAACAGACTACCACCACAACTGAAAAAATTACTACCACTACAACCACCACAACTACCGAAGCAACTACTGAACCGACTACCACCACAACCACTACCACAGCGATCGAAACAACCACCACTGAAGCAACTACTGAACCGACTACCACTACAACCACTACCACAACACCGGAGCCGACCACAACAACGACTGCGGAAACAACTACTACCACCACCGAAGAAACCACAACTACAACAGAAGCAACCACCACTACCGAAGCAACCACAACCACTCCGGAACCGACTACCACCACAGCAGAAACCACGACTACAATCATGACGATGCTGACTACCACAGAAACCACTACAACGACAACCACCACCGAAGAAACTACTACCACCACAACAACTACCACTACTACAACGACAACCACCACTACTACCACCACAACCACGACCACTACCACCCAGTATGAGGGCCCGATGCCGAAAACGCTGTTCGGTGATGTGAACATGGACGGCAGAATCGACATCACAGATGCTGTTCTGCTGAACAAGATGGCAGCTGGTGCAGTTGAAGCAAACCAGTCCCAGCGTCTGAACGGCGATGTCAACGGCAACGGCGAGATCGATTCCGCTGACGGTCTGGTACTGTTTATGTTCGTGATCCAGCAGATCAATACCCTGCCGTATCAGGCAGAAATCTGATCGGTGAAAGGCTGTTAAAAGTTTATCCGATGATTTTCTCATCATAAAAAGAGCACTGTGTCCTGCATACTGCGGGCACAGTGCTTTTTCTTTTGTGGAAATACAGTCTGCACGGGCGTTTTACATGAGTATGTTCAAGAATGGCATTTTTCACAATGTGAAATTTGTGAAAAATACCGGAGAAGGGGAAAACTAACGCAATATCTAACAAAAAAGCGGAATTTTACTTAAAAAACAGCACCTAAATCCGGCGGATACTTATCATTATTCCGGAAAGTGTTGTTCCTTTGTGAAATGTGCAACAAAACAAGAAAAGAAACTAGTAGAAATCGTCATGAAAGTCGATTGACTTTTTTCGAAAATCGTCCTATAATAAAGGAAACAGCAATAAACACGCTGTTGATTTTCGTTTTTCAGGAGAATTGGAAAGAGTAGGAAATCCTGCGGAATTCCGCGGAAAACCACTGTTTCTCTCTCCGGAAAAACGATGCAGAAAAGGTGGTGGATACAATGGGTGAAGAACTGCAGGAACAGCTGCAAACCCGGATCCTCTGGGAGAGTCCGTTTGACGTACCGCTGGTGGGACCGATCCACATCAGTGAATCGGTCATCATGACATGGTTCCTTATGGCGATCATTATGGTGCTGGTACTGATACTGACACGGAATCTCAAGATCGTACCGGGAAAGCGGCAGGCGTTTCTGGAAATGGCGGTCACATGGCTCACAAACTTCTTTGAGGGCAACATGGGCAAAGCCGGCAGACGCTATGTGCCCTATCTGAGTACCGTGCTGATCTATCTGGGAATCGCCAATATGATCGGCATGTTCGGGTTCGGCATGAAGCCTCCCATAAAGGACATCAACGTCACCGTGGCACTGGCACTGATGAGCATTATCCTCATTGAAGCGTCAACATTTCGGGCTCAGGGCGGCATCAAGGGCTTTTTGAAGTCCTTCACAAAGCCGATGGCTCTGCTGACACCGCTGAATGTGATGGAGATCGCCATTCGTCCGCTGTCGCTGTGTATGCGACTGTTCGGTAACGTACTGGGTGCTTTCGTTGTCATGCAGCTGATCGAACATGTCTGTGGTCTGATTATCCCGATGGTGTTCAGCATGTACTTCGATGTGTTCGACGGACTGATTCAGGCGTATGTCTTTGTATTCCTGACATCGCTGTTCATGGCAGAAGGCATGGAAGTCGAGGAGGAGAGTGTGCCGAAGTTACAGCAGGCATAGCTTGCTGCAATCCCACTCGGCAGCTACAGAAAGGAGCGTTCCCTATGGTAGGAGCAGGTATCGCAGTATTGACAGGTATCGGTGCAGGACTTGGCATCGGTATCGCAACGTCCAAGGCAACAGAAGCCATTGCCAGACAGCCGGAGGCTGCCGGAGCAATCAACAAGGCACTGCTGCTGGGCTGTGCACTGGCAGAAGCAACCGCTATTTATGGTTTCGTTGTTGCACTGCTGATGGTCATTATGAAGTAAAAGGACCACCTTCTGAATCTGAGAGAAAGGAGCACGGCTTTTCTTGGAAAAAGCTGTGAGAGTGGATATGTTAGATTTTGATTTTTGGACCATTTTGTTTTCCGTCATCAATATCCTCGTGCTGTTTTTCTTTCTGAAAAAATTCCTTTTCGGCAGAGTAAATGCCATGCTGGAAAAGCGGGCACAGATGGTGCAGGCGGATATGGACGAAGCCAAGCAGCATGCCGCTGATGCGGAAAAGCTGAAGAATGCATATGAGGAAACCCTGAGCGGTGCCAAGCAGGAAGCAAAACAGATCATTGCGACCGCAGAGCAGAATGCACACGCACAGGGCAGCGAGATCACTGCCAAGGCTCAACAGCAGGCAGACACGCTCCTCAAAGAAGCACAGAAGGAAATCGAACGGGAACGCCGGCAGACACTGGACGGCGTACAGGGCGAGATCGCCGATCTGGCACTGGCTGCTGCTTCCAAGCTGATGGAACAGAAAGTGGACGACCAGACCAACCGCGAGCTGGTGAACGCGTTCTTGTCTGAGGAAGGAGCAGGAGAATGAATGGTGCAGTGACATCTTATGCAACCGTGCTGCTGACGCTGCCAAATGCGTCAGATGCCGTGGCAGATGCACAGCAAACCTTTCAGAACTGCCCCCTGTTGACGGATTCCCTAAGCAACCCGACGATTTCGGAGGCGGAAAAGTTTGCAGTGATCGACCGGATCTTTCCGGAATCCCTGCGGACCTTCCTGAAGGTTGTCTGCCAAAACGGTCAGATCGACAGCATACTGGAGATTTTTTCAGAATATCAAGCATTGGAACGCCGGCAAAGACATTGTGCTCATGCCGTGCTGGAATATGTAACGCCGCTGACAGACGCACAGCTGACAGCGATGAAAAAAATGATCTGTGCAAAAACCGGCGAACCGGAGGTACAGTTGGAACTGCACCAGAATCCGGAACTGCTGGGAGGCTTTATCCTGCATATCGGCGATGACGAGTATGACCGCAGCGTGCGTTCTGCCGTCCGCAATATGCGAAAGAGCCTGATACGGAGGTGAGGGTAAGACATGAGTACCATGAATGCAAGTGAGATTATATCCGTTTTAAAAAGCGAGATAGAGGACTTCGACCGGAAGTCCGGCGTGCAGGAAACCGGTACAGTCGTTCGCGTGGGCGACGGTATCGCAACGGTATTCGGCATGCAGCATGCCATGTACGGCGAACTGGTAGAATTTGAAACCGGTGTACGAGGCATCGTACAGAACTTGGAAACCAAGACCATCGGTGTCGTTCTGCTGGGCAGTGACTATGGCATTACAGAGGGTACTTCTGTTGTCCGTACCGGAAAGCGTGCCGGTATCGGCGTAACGCAGAAAATGATCGGCAGAGTTGTCGGTGCACTGGGAAACCCGATCGACGGCGGCGATCCCCTGACAGCAGAGGATTATTTCCCGATCGAACACGAAGCACCCGGCGTGGCGTACCGGAAATCGGTCAATGTACCGTTACAGACCGGTATCCTTTCCATTGACTCGATGTTCCCCATCGGACGCGGTCAGCGTGAATTAATCATCGGCGACCGTCAGACCGGTAAGACATCGATTGCTGTGGATACGATCATTAACCAAAAAGGACAGAATGTCATTTGTATTTATGTCGCAATCGGACAGAAGTCCTCGACAGTTGCAAAGATCGTTTCTACCCTGAAAAAGAATGATGCAATGGAGTATACCATTGTCATGTCTGCATCTGCCAGCGAACCGGCTCCGGTACAGTACATCGCACCCTATGCCGGCACGGCGATCGCAGAGTATTTCATGAGTCAGGGCAAGGACGTGCTCATTGTATACGATGACCTTTCCAAGCACGCGGTGGCATACCGTGCAATGTCCCTGCTGCTCCACCGTCCGCCCGGGCGTGAAGCTTATCCGGGTGACGTATTCTATCTGCACTCCCGTCTGCTGGAACGTTCCTGCCGTCTGGACGATGCACACGGCGGCGGTTCGATCACCGCACTGCCGATCATCGAAACACAGGCAGGCGACATCTCTGCCTATATCCCGACCAACGTCATCTCCATTACAGACGGACAGATCTTCCTCGAGAGCGAACTGTTCAACGCCGGTATGCGTCCGGCAGTCAACGTCGGTCTGTCTGTATCCCGTGTCGGCGGTGCCGCACAGACCAAGGCGATGAAGAAAGCCTCCGGTCAGATGCGTGTGGATCTGGCACAGTTCCGCGAAATGGAAGTCTTTACACAGTTCAGTTCCGATCTGGATCCTGCTACGCAGGCAATGCTGGATCACGGTCATGTGCTGATGGAACTGCTCAAGCAGCCGCTGTATCACCCTCTGGCAATGTGGAAAGAGGTCGTGATCCTGTCCGCAGCCTCCAACGGTCTGCTGGACGATGTGGCATTGAGCGATCTGCGTTCGTTCCGCGAGGGACTGATGAACTATGTGGAGGCAAACGGTGCGGCGATCGTTACCGAAATGAAAGAAACCGGCAAGCTTTCCGACGAATCCAGAGAAAAGCTGCTGGAACTGGTGCGTACCTATAAGAAGCAGGTGAACTAAAATGGGCAACATGCGTGAGATCCGTGACCGGATCAAGAGCATCAACGACATTATGAAAATCACCAATGCCATGTATCTGATCTCCTCCTCCAAGCTGAAAAAGGCGAAAAAGGATCTGGCGGCAACACAGCCCTATTTCAATAAGCTGCTGTATGCTATGCGGAGTATCCTTTCCCGTGCACCGGAGGACATCGATATGCGGTATTTCGATCAACGGGAGGAGATCAAGCCCGAAGACCGGAAGGTGGGCTATATTGTCATCACTGCGGACAAAGGCATGTGCGGCTCCTATAACCACAATATCATCAAGCTGACAGAGCAGAAAATGGCGGCACACAAGCAAAGTCACCTGTACGTCATGGGACAGGTGGGAAGAATGTACTTCCAGCGGCGTGCCCGTGCCGGAGAACTGGACGTGGATACAGAGTTTATCTATACCACCCAGAACCCTACGCTCTATCGTTCCCGCCGCATTGCGGAGCAAATGCTGAAAGCGTTTGACGAGGGAAAGCTGGACGATGTGTATATTATCTATACCGATATGGTTTCGTCCATTGCCTTTGAACCGAAAATTTTGCAGCTGCTTCCGCTGGATGCAGAGCACTTTGTACAGAGTAAGGGCGAGATCACCAAGCACCATGAGGCAGTGTTCTCCCCCAGCCCGAATATCGTTATGGAGCATCTGACTCCGAACTTTATGAAGGGCATGATCTATGGTGCCATGGTCGATTCGTTCTGTAGTGAACAGCAGGCGAGAATGTCTGCCATGGACTCTGCAACCACCAGTGCGAAGGATATGTTACAGGATCTGTCGCTGCAATATAACCGTGCAAGACAGGCGGCAATCACGCAGGAGATCACAGAGATTGTTGGAGGTGCGGAAGGAGTCTGATCCGGCCGCATAAAAAGGACATGTCGCCTGCCGGCGACATCACCATATATGAAAGTCAGCTGTTCCGCGCCTATGGGCGCTCCCACAGCTGCCGACCGCATTCGTAATCCGGGCTATCGCCCTACTTACTCATACGGTCTAGCCCATCCGATATCCAAGAATTCGCTCATGCGGAGCATGGCTTATTCTTGGCTGCCGTCTGGGACTTTCATAGTATATGATATAAGGAGACTGCTAAATGAGCGAAAAACACATTGGCGAGGTTGTGCAGGTAACGGGTCCTGTTCTGGACATCCGTTTTCCGGAGGGTGAGCTGCCGGCACTTCTGAATGCCATCGAGATAGACAACCACGGCGAGAAACTGGTTGTGGAAGTGGCGCAGCAGACGGGCGACAATATGGTTCGCTGCATTGCCATGAAGTCCACAGACGGACTTGTCCGCGGAACGAAAGCAGTCGACACGGGCGGCCCGATCGCCGTTCCGGTCGGAGAGGAGTGCTTAGGCCGCGTGTTCAACCTGCTCGGTGAGACCGTAGACAATAAGCCGGCACCGGAAACAGCAGAAAAATGGCCGATCCACCGCGATCCGCCGTCCTATGAGGAACAGGTTCCGGCAACGGAAATCCTTGAAACCGGAATCAAGGTCGTTGACCTGATCTGCCCGTATGCCAAGGGCGGAAAAATCGGTCTGTTCGGCGGTGCCGGCGTTGGAAAAACAGTCCTTATCATGGAGCTGATCCACAACGTGGCAACGGCACACGGCGGACTTTCCGTTTTCACCGGTGTCGGA
>ENA-ORUX01002658-ORUX01002658.1-human-gut-metagenome-genome-assembly--contig:-NODE-2658-length-10959-cov-2.668562_pt1 | contig 10959 bp, 10 predicted proteins | sample MGYA00242087_ERZ509225 | MGnify/ENA primary metagenome ERZ509225 (study PRJEB26280, sample SAMEA2338864) | human gut metagenome | biome: human gut; feature: human-associated habitat; material: faeces... | reverse complement strand
CATCCAGTGCTACCACGGCGACCTCGAGTATCGCGACATGCTCGGTTGCCTGTACGAGTTTTGCCAGGGCGAGATCGACGCCGAGGTTGCCGAGAAGCTTGCGCTGCGCCTTAAGTTCGATGCCGAGAACGGCAAGGGCAGCTATCTCAAGGCCCGTTCGAGCGAGATTTGCGAAATGCTTGTTAAACGTTTTGGCCTGGATCTCTCCAAAAAGAAGAAGCGTGCTAGCGTTAAAAAATCTGAGGCCGCCGAAGACGAGGAGTAACAGATTATGGCGCACGATGTAGTCCTGATTCCCGGTGACGGTATCGGTCCCGAGATTACGCAGGCCATGCGCCGCGTGGTCGAGGCCACCGGTGTCCAGATCAATTGGAACGTCCAAGAGGCCGGTGCCGGCGTCATGGACGAGTTTGGCACGCCACTGCCTCAGCACGTGCTCGACGCGGTCGCCGAGACCAAGGTTGCTATCAAGGGCCCCATCACCACGCCGGTCGGTACGGGTTTCCGCAGCGTCAATGTGGCCCTGCGAAAGCACTTCGACCTGTATGCCTGCGTGCGCCCTTGCCTGTCGCAGCCGGGCGACGGCTCGCGCTTCCGCGACGTCGACCTGGTCATCGTGCGCGAGAACACCGAGGACCTCTACGCCGGCATCGAGTTCGATGAGGGCGCTGCCGAGGTCGAGGAGCTCTCGCAGCTCGTCGAGCGCTCGGGTCAGAAGACCTTCGCCGCGGATTCCGCCATCTCAATTAAGCCGATTTCCATCGCCAAGAGCCGCCGTATTGTGGAGTACGCCTTTGAGTACGCCCGCCGCTGCGGCCGCAAAAAGGTGACGGCCGTGCATAAGGCCAACATCATGAAGGCGACCGATGGTCTGTTCCTGCGCGTTGCGCGCGAGGTGGCCGCCAACTATCCCGATATCGAGTTCAACGACAAGATCGTCGACGCCACCTGCATGGGCCTGGTCCAGAACCCCAACGACTTCGATGTCCTGGTGCTGCCCAACCTGTACGGCGACATCGTGAGCGACCTGTGCGCCGGCCTGGTAGGTGGACTGGGTATGGCTCCGGGTTCCAACATCGGTGCCGACTGCGCCATCTTTGAGGCTACGCATGGCTCCGCGCCCGATATCGCCGGCCAGGATATCGCCAACCCCACGGCCGAGATCCTCTCTGCTGCGATGATGCTCGATCACCTGGGCGAGAACGATGCTGCCAATCGCATTCGTGCCGCCGTATCTGCCACGCTCGACGAGGGCGAGCAGGTTACCGGTGACGTGCGTCGTGCCCAGACCGGCTCCGTTGAGGGCGCTGTGGGCACGCAGGCCTTTGCCGATGCCGTTATCGCGCACCTGGTCTAAGGTATGCACGCTGCAAACGCCTAAATAGTACTTAAGTGTTTGCGTATAACCTAAGAATCAATACGCCCGGCGCCCTGCCGGGCGTATTCTATTGGGGACTATGTTTCCTAACAAGGAGTAACTGATATGGGTCTGATTCAAAAGAAGGACGAGAAGGACGAGATCGACGGCATCCAGATCATCGAGCGCGGCGAAGGCCCTGACGGTGATGAGGACGAGAAGATCGACCTGGTCGCCGGCACGTCTGCCGAACATATTGCCGCCGGCACGACCGCCGAGGAGGAAGACGCTCGCCTGGAGGCAAAGATCGCCGCGGACGCCGCCGACGAGAACCTCATGCCCCAGGAGCAGGACGAGGACGACGACTCCGACGTGGACGACCACGCTTGTAAGCACAAGAAGACGATGATTGCCGCCTTTGTGGTCGCCATCGTGATCGCTGCCGTGGTCGGCTTCTTTATCGGCAACGGTGGTTTTGGCGGCAAGGGTGTCGGCTCGTCGACCCTGACCGAGGATCAGCTCGATTCGACCGTGGCAAGTTATAGCTACAACGGCAAGAAGAGCGACATCACCGCGCGTGAGGCCATCGAGAGCCAGTACAGTCTCGACACCGTCAAGGACGACGACGGCAGCTACACCGCTCCGTCTGCCGACGTTATCCTGTCCTACGTGCGCAACCAGATTCTGCTGGACGCTGCCGAGGACGAGGGCATTACCGTCTCTTCCAAGGAAATGAAGCAGTACGCCGAGGATTCCATCGGCACTTCGGACTACAAGACCATGGCCACGCAGTATGGCGTGTCCAAGGACCAGGCCAAGCAGATCGTCCGCCAGTCCGCGACGCTGCAGAAGCTCTACAAGAAGAAGGTGGGCGATAGCTCCGCAAGCATGCCGACCGCTCCGACCGAGCCTGCTGACGGCAACGAGGAGACCGCGAGCAAGGACTACGCCGACTACATCATCAACCTTGCCGGTGACGAGTGGGATAGCGAGAAGGGCACTTGGAAGGACGCCGACAGCACCTACGCTAAGGCCTTTGCCGACGATGCCTTTACGGCCGATAGCGCTACCTATAAGCAGGCCATGACCGCCTACTACACTGCTTACCAGCAGTACTCTTTGCAGGCTTCGAGCGCCAGCTCCAAGTGGACCGAGTATGCTAACGGCCTCTACGCCAAGGCCAACATCAGCATCTACGGCCTGTTTGCGTAAAGATTTGTCTGAGCCACCGAGCGCGTAGCCGAAATATCTGAATAGCCCGCTAGAACGGATGTTGTTCTAGCGGGCTATTTGCGTTTAGGCTCTGGTGGCTAAATTATGCCTATGAATCTTTAAGTCCAAAAAGATTATCGGCTTCATCGTCAGGCATATATTCCAGCACATCGCCCGGTTGGCAGTCGAGTGCCCGGCATATCGCGTCAAGAGTTGAAAAGCGCACGGCAGAAACCTTGCCCGTCTTGATGCGCGACATATTGACCTGGGAGATGCCCACGCGTTCCGCAAGCTCTTTGGATGAGATCTTGCGTTCGGCGAGCATGCGGTCAAGCCGCAGAATAATCATGGATTCCCCCTAGAGCAATTCGTCATCTTGTTTTTGCAGGATATACCCGTAGCGGAAGATGCTGGCAATCAGGCAAATAATCAGGCCTGCAAAGAGCATAGAGGGCTCGAATAACTGGCCGACGAACGCATCCGTAAAGCTGCCGCCAAATCCTGAGAGTATCATTCCCGTGATTGCGGCACCAAGAAGCCTCACGGCAACGCCGCCGATAAGGAATAAATTTCCTACTCGACGAAGTGTCTGGTTACATTCAAGGTCAAAGGGCCTGCCTTCCTTTTCAATGTTGAAGAAAAACCTGCGCACGCTTATCGCGATGGTAAGCGCGAGACATGTCATCAAGAGGCTCCCTATGGCAGTGTGACCATCGTGTGCAACGAGCATAAGTGGGGCCTGCGCATCGGCACCGACGATAGCAAGGCACGGCCCTTCGCCGGCTTGAAGTTCTACGGATTGGAGACACGACCCTTGGGAGAGGCCAGGCAATATGAGTAGAAGGTCAATCGCAATGACTGCGAGAAGTCCCAGAGCGAGCGCGGTGGTAATGCAGATCGTGGCCCATTTGCAGATGCGAGCGAGCTTCCTCAGTTCGGCTATCGTCTGTTCGCGGCTGATGGTTTCATTCGATATAGATGCGTTTCGATGGACCATAACCCCTCCAACCGGCATTTTGGATGATACTTGTATCATATCAGAATTAACGACAAACGATAAATAATTACGGAAACTGAGTTAGTAATGATTGAAAAAGATTAACGTGACCTATTAGCTCATTTTGGATGCCGGAGTTTAGCGCACGGGGGATGGGGACAAATGCCAAAACTTCCCGTGATCGCGCAAATGCTTCATCGGGTTTCCCCGATTCATCTGGGAAAACAGCTGCAAACGATTACAAGTAACCGGTGAACGGTCGAAAACTACCGTTCACCGATAATCTCAAAACTGGTTCTAACTGGTATTAAGACAAAAAGACCAATTCACATATCTTCACAATGACCTGCAATTTTTCTTTACGCTATTTATAGCCGCCCTGCGTTGTTTAGACACAATAAAAGTTCTGATCTTTTTCCAAAGCATTTCGAAACGGTTTCAAAACCGCAGGTAGAAGTATTAACGAGCGGTAAACGGTCGATTTATCACCGTGAGCGGTGCAAAAACGTTTTACCGTATGAATCAACGAAAGCGACCTCTTCTGGGGTGATATAGTGACAACAACACGTCACGTGGTTACTACCAGTTTAGAAACCACTGGTCTTCAAAGAACGCTTTCCAAGAAGCTTTAAGGGCGAGCGCCCGCTGGCTTCCGAAAATCATCGGACTCAGATTGTACACACCTTCGGAAGGGAAATTTGAATGGTTGGCTTTATTCTTACCGGTCATGGACAGTTCGCACCCGGCCTTGCAAGCGCTATCGCTATGGTTGCTGGCGACCAGCCTGCTTTTACCGTCGTTCCTTTTGAGGGCGACCAGGCTGCATCCTACGGTGAGGATCTCCGCGCCGCTATTACCGCTATGCGCGAGGAGTGCGATGGCGTGCTCGTCTTTACCGACCTGCTTGGCGGCACCCCGTTCAACCAGTCGATGATGATTGCCCAGGATGTCGATAACGTCGAGGTTCTGACTGGCACCAACCTTCCCATGGTTATTGAGCTTCTGTTCCTCCGCGGCAATGCCACGCTCGCCGAGCTTGGCGAGCAGGCCGTGACCGTTGGCCAGACGGGCGTCACCGCCCAGACGGTCGCATCCGTTGCCGACTCCGAGGAAGAGGATATCTTCGGCGACGAGGACGGCATCTAATGGCCGATTTCGGAGCCAACGTCCTGAGCTCCTCGGTCGCTCTTTTAGGCCTGCTTGTCATCATGGGCTTGATTTACACCATCTGGTCGCAAATCAACATGAAGAAGAAGCAGAAGTACTTCAAGGAGCTGCACACCGAGCTCAAGCCGGGTCAGGAGGTTCTTTTCGCCGGCGGTATCTACGGAACCGTCAAAGGCATCGAAGGCGAGAAGGTCCAGATCAAAGTCCGATCCGGAGCCGTCGTAGATGTTTCGCGTTACGCGATTCAGGAGATCAAGTAACTGTCGTCAGCAAATATCGAAAGGAAGCTGATCAACATGGCAGAACCCAACATTCTTCTTACCCGCATCGATAACCGACTGGTTCATGGTCAGGTTGCCACCCAGTGGAACTCCACTCTGGGCTCCAACCTCATCCTCGTCGCCAACGACGACGTGGCGTCCAACACCATGCGCCAGAACCTCATGAAGATGGCCGCTCCCGCCGGCGTCGCTACGCGTTTCTTCTCCCTGCAGAAGACCATCGACGTCATTGGCAAGGCGAGCCCGCGCCAGAAGATCTTCATCGTGGCCGAAACACCGGAAGACGTGCTTACGCTCGTCAAGGGCGGTGTGCCTATAAAGAAGGTAAACATCGGCAACATGCACATGTCGGAAGGAAAGCGCCAAGTCGCCACCTCCGTCGCAGTTAACGACGAGGATGTCGCTGCGTTTAAAGAGCTGCAGGAATTGGGGGTGGAGTTGGAGATCAGGCGCGTTCCGAGCACGCCTGTTGAGGACACGAGCAAGCTCTTCTCGTAATCCTCGTGATCCACGTTGTCAGGAGTGAAACCCTGACGTTCTGTACGTGATATCCAAAGTGCGTACATTCATTTTGAAAGGAGGAGCAAGATGGAATACTCGATCATCCAGATCGCTCTGGTCTTCGTTGTTACGTTCATCGCGGCAATCGACCAGTTTGATTTCCTCGAGTCTCTCTATCAGCCCATCGTCACCGGCGCCGTCATCGGTCTTATCCTTGGCGACCTCAACACCGGTCTTCTCGTGGGTGGTACCTATCAGCTCATGACGATCGGCAACATGCCGATCGGAGGCGCTCAGCCGCCTAACGCCGTCATCGGCGGCATCATGGCAGCCATTCTCGCTATCGCCACGGGCCTCGAGCCCAACGCGGCAGTCGGCCTCGCTATTCCGTTCGCCCTGCTTGGCCAGCTTGGCGTTACCCTGGTCTTCACGCTTATGTCCCCGCTTATGTCCACGGCCGATAACATGGCTCACAACGCGGACACCAAGGGCATCGAGCGCCTGAACTACTTCGCCATGGCTCTGCTCGGCCTGATCTTCGCTGTCGTCGTCACCCTGTTCTTCATCGCTGGCGCTACCATTGGTCAGACCATCGCTTCCGCCATCCCGACTTGGCTGCAGACCGGTCTGTCCGCTGCAGGCGGCATGATGCGCTTCGTCGGCTTCGCCGTCCTGCTCAAGGTTATGATGAACCGCGATATGTGGGGCTTCTTCCTCATGGGCTTTGGCCTCGCGCTCATCACCGTTGCCAACGATTCGCTGGCAACCCCTGCTCTGCTCATCCTCGCTCTCATCGGCTTCGGCATCGCTTTCTGGGACTTCCAGCAGCAGACCGAGCTGAAGGGTGCAGCTGTTTCTGACGGAGGTGACTTCGAAGATGGCATCTAATGAGTATGTGATCCCGGAGCACTACGAGGATCTCACTCCTGCTCCGCAGCTCGACCAGAAGACCCTCAACAAGATGGCTTGGCGCTCCTGCTTCCTGCAGGCCTCGTTCAACTACGAGCGTATGCAGGCCGCTGGCTGGCTCTACTCCATCATCCCCGGTCTGGAGAAGATCCACACCAACAAGAACGACCTCGCGGCTTCCATGAGCCACAACCTGGAGTTCTTCAACACCCACCCGTTCCTCGTCACCTTTGTTATGGGCATCGTGCTTTCGCTCGAGCAGAACAAGGTTGACATTCCCACGATCCGCGCCGTCCGCGTCGCCGCAATGGGCCCGCTCGGTGGCATCGGTGACGCCCTGTTCTGGCTGACGCTCGTGCCTATCACGGCCGGCATCACCTCCAACATGGCCATCAACGGCAACGCCGCTGCGCCGATCATCTTCCTGGTGATCTTCAACGCCGTTCAGTTCGCTCTGCGCTTCTGGCTCATGAACTGGTCCTACAAGCTTGGCACCAGCGCTATTGACGCTCTGACCGCCAACATGCAGGCCTTCACGCGTGCCGCTTCCATCATGGGCGTCTTCGTCGTCGGTTGCCTGGTCGTCACCATGGGTGGCACCCAGATCAACCTCCAGATCCCCAACGGCACCACCCGCGGCCTCTCCGCTACTACCGTGATTGTCTCCGAGAAGGAGGCCGAGAACTTTACCGGTATGGAGGGCATCGATACCGAGACCGCTGAGGCCGGTACCATCGCCATGACCGATAAGGACGGCAACGCCCTTACCGCTTCCGATGCCGACGGCAACGCTGTCGAGTGCGGCGTCACCGATCTGGGCAACGGCATGGAGTCCGTGACCTACGGCACCGTTACCGAGGATCCGGTCAACTTCTCTGTTGCCGACACCCTCAACACCATCGTCCCGAAGCTCGTCCCGCTTATGCTTACGCTGCTGCTTTACTACATGTTCGCTAAGCACAGCTGGACCCCGACCAAGGGCATTCTCCTGCTCTTCGTCCTTGGCATCCTGGGCGCTGGCCCGCTTGGTCTCTGGCCGAGCATCTGGTAAGGCTCTAGCTTGAGGGGTGTGTCCCTACGCGGCTCACACCCCGACCCCTTAAGCCATGTGTATGTTAAAAGCCGCGCGCTCTTTCGAGCACGCGGCTTTTGTTTTCTTGATGATTCGGGTGTTGCAGACTGATAATGCTTAACACCCTAGGTAGTTAGCCGAATTCGAGCAAAAGGGAGGATAGGATGGCGATCGGAGCGCGTAAGCAACCGCTGTACGATCAGCTGGTCGATATTCTGACCGAAAAGATCGACCATGAATATCGCGCCGGTGACATGATTCCTTCCGAGCGCGAACTTTCGGAGCGCTATGGTCTCTCGCGCACTACGGTACGCCTGGCTCTGCAGGAACTGGAGCGTTTAGGACTGGTGGTTCGGCAGCACGGTCGCGGTACCTTTGTGACCGACCGTTCGGCAAAAGCAACCAATCTTATGCAGTCCTACAGCTTTACCGAGCGGATGCGCGCGATGGGTCGCGACCCCGAGACCACGATTCTCGAGTTTTGCGAGATGGAGGCCGATAAGAATCTGGCCGAGCATATGGGATTGCGTATCGGTGATCGCATTTTTAAGCTTAAGCGCCTTCGTTCTGCCGATAACATGCCCATGATGGTCGAACGCAGCTATCTACCGGTTCGTCAATTTCTGTCCCTAAAGCGACCACTGCTGGAGCGTAAGCCGCTTTACGATGTGATTGAGCAAGACTTTCAGCAAAAGATTCGCGTGGCCGAAGAGGAGTTCTATGCGAGCATAGCCCGTCCCACCGACGCCCACCTTTTGGGAATTGTCGAGGGCTCGCCTGTGCTCGATTTGGTCAGGACTACGTATAACGAGTCAAACGAGGTTGTGGAGTATACACTCTCGGTTGCTCGTGCCGATCAGTTTAAATACAAGGTTTACCACCAGCGTAGCAACTAGTGTCCGCATCGTTTCCATATGATGATTCTTTGCATTTAACTGGTTACTACCAGATAACCAACCGAAGTGTATAATTGCACGTCAGAGGATTACTTCTAGAGAGAGGTATTAGAAATGTTCGAGAAGAGTGTCGAGGAGCTCACCGAGCTCGGCGCCCAGATCACCACGGCCGAGATTGCTCAGCAGCCCGAGCTTTGGCGTGATACGCTCAACATCTATCGCGAGAACAAGGAGGCCATCGAGGCCTTCCTGGCCGAGGCTCGCGCTATGGGCGAGGGTCGTCTGTCCGTTGTCTTCACCGGTGCCGGTACGTCCGACTACGTTGGCGATACCTGCGCCCCGTACCTGCGTCACGCTGGCAACACTGATCTCTACGACTTTAAGCCCATCGCCACGACCGACATCGTGAGCGCTCCGCGCGACTTCCTGCGCGCCGAGGATCCCACGCTCGTGGTTTCCTTTGCCCGCTCTGGCAACAGCCCCGAGAGCCTTGCCGCCGTTGCCGTTGCCAAGGAGCTCGTCCACAACGTCAAGTTCCTCAACATCACCTGCGCTCCCGAGGGCAAGCTCGCCGTCGAGTCTGCCGATGATCCCAATGCGCTGACGCTGCTCATTCCGCGCGCCAACGACAAGGGCTTCGCCATGACCGGTTCTTATTCCTGCATGACCCTGCTCTCCACCCTTATTTTCGACACTGCCTCTGACGAGCAGAAGGCCGAGTGGGTCGAGACCATCGCCAAGATGGGCGAGGAGGTTATCGCTCGCGAGTCCGAGGTCGCCGATTACCTCGCTGGCGACTTCAACCGCGTGACCTACCTGGGCTCCGGCTCCTTTGGCGGCCTTGCTCAGGAGAGCCAGCTTAAGATTCTCGAGCTTGCTCACGGCCTGGTTGCCACTTCTTACGACACTTCCATGGGCTATCGTCACGGACCCAAGTCCTTCGTCGACGATAAGACGCTCGTCTTCGTGTTCGTCAACAACGACGCCTACACCCGTCAGTACGACATCGACATCCTCAACGAGATCGGTGGCGACAAGATCGCTCAGCACACCGTCGCCGTTCAGCAGGAAGGTGCCACCGTCTATGAGGGTGAGTCCTTCACCTTTAAGGGCTACGAGGCACTTCCCGAGGGCTACCTTGCTCTGCCGTTCGTGATGTTTGCCCAGGCTATCAGCCTGCTCAACTCCGTGCGCGTGGGCAACACGCCCGATACGCCGAGCCCCACCGGCACGGTCAACCGCGTGGTTAAGGGCGTGACGATTCACCCCTTCACCGCTTAATCGCGTCCCCCTGTAAGGGCGCCCGTCCGCTCATAACGGCGGGCGGGCGCTTTTTGTTTTACGTGTGCTGGGTATAAGCATCACCACAGTCAACTGCTTTAGAAGCAAGGAGTGCATATGAGCACGTACGCAATTAAGGCTGACAAGTTCTTCTTGCCGGCAGGCCCGCAACTGGGCGGCTATCTTATGGTCGAGGATGGCGTCTTTGGCGCCTGGCAGGCCGACGAGCCCTCTTGCGAGATTAAGGACTACACGGGATCGTGGATCGCGCCGGGTATGGTCGATACTCACATCCATGGCTTCTACAACCACTCAACTACCGATAACGATCCCGAGGGCATCGATATCAGCTCGACCGAGCTCGCCCGTCGCGGTACCACCAGCTGGCTGCCCACGACGTTCACTGATGGCGTCGAGCAGATCAAGGACGCCTGCGCCGCTATCGCCCAGGCGGACGAGGGTCGCGGCCCCGACTTCTGCGGTGCTCGCATTCAGGGCATCTACCTGGAGGGCCCTTTCTTTACCATGAAGCATGTGGGCGCGCAGAACCCCGCTTACCTGATCGATCCCTCCGAGGAGGTCTTCGACCAGTGGCAGGAGGCTGCGGGTGGTCGCATCGTTAAGAGCGCCATGGCGGCCGAGCGCGACGGTGCCGCTGCTTATGCGGCTGCTCTGAACGCCAAGGGCGTCGTGACCAGCATCGGTCACTCCGACGCCACCTACGATGAGTGCATCGCCGCCATCAACGCCGGTGCCAGCTGCTTTACGCATACCTATAACGGCCAGCGCGGGCTGCATCACCGTGAGCCCGGTGTCGTGGGTGCTGCCATGTCCACGCCCGAGACCTACGCCGAGATCATCTGTGATGGCAAACACGTAAACCCCGCTGCCATCAAGGCGCTGCTGCAGGCAAAGGGCTGGCAGCATACGGTGCTCATCACCGACTGCCTTGGCTGCGGCGGCATGCCCGAGGGCAGCTACACCAGTGGCGGCATGGACGTCATCATGAAGGACAACCTGTGCTGGCTCGCCGACGGCAAGAGCATTGCCGGCTCGGTGCTCACGCTTGCCCAGGGCGTCAAGAATATCGTCGACTGGGGCATCGCCAGCGCCGATATCGCCATTCGCATGGCAACCGAGGTGCCGGCACGCTCCGCGCACATCGAGGATAAGTGCGGCAGCATCATGCCGGGTCGCGACGCCGACTTTGTCGTGTTCGACCATGAGCTCACCCTCGTCGAGACGTATGTTGGCGGCCAGAGCGTCGGCAACGCCTTTACCGAGGA
>ENA-ORUX01002647-ORUX01002647.1-human-gut-metagenome-genome-assembly--contig:-NODE-2647-length-10986-cov-2.422651_pt1 | contig 10986 bp, 6 predicted proteins | sample MGYA00242087_ERZ509225 | MGnify/ENA primary metagenome ERZ509225 (study PRJEB26280, sample SAMEA2338864) | human gut metagenome | biome: human gut; feature: human-associated habitat; material: faeces... | reverse complement strand
GGAAGGGCGCATGTCCCCCTGCATCTACCTGAACCTTCCGGTGGATGCGCCGGCCTCTTCGCCCGAGGCCGTGAACCGCCGCGTGTTCGGGTCCGCCGTAGAGGAAGATCCCCTCGGCATCTGGCAAAGCGGCCCTTTCCGCATGTTCCGCGATGCGCTGCAAAGCCCGCTTCCGGATATCCCCTGCCGCACCTGCCCCAAACGTTTCGAAACGGGGAACTGACGCCTACCCCCCTCCCGGTAAAACGATGCCCCGGAAACTTTAAATTCCGGGGTTCTTCTTTTGGGCTTTCAGGCGGGTAACGCACGTCCATGACATCGTGGAGACAGGCCATAGCTTCGCTTAAATTCGGGCCCCCGATTTGTTATTGAACGCCCTACCCTACCGCAATCCGTATGAGCCATAGGCAGGAAGAAGGCTCGATAGCGCGTCCCCCTATTGATAGTGAGAACCCCGTAAAAGATCGGGAAGGGCTTGAAGGAATGTTTCCTTCACACAGCGTCGCATAGAAACAACGTGCTTTGGGAAACCCTTTTTGGGATGTGTTTACTTGAAATAGGGAACAGCTTGAAGCGTTTTTTCCTGCTTTGAAATCAAGAACAGAAAGATCTGACTTTTTCTTTCTTTCTATCATGTGGGGTAAAACGGAAAAAAGGCCGTCCAATATGGACGCGCAGAATATCCGTCCATTTCGTCCTCTCTTGTATGTATATATTGTTTTTATTATCTATTTTTGAATAGGGACATTTCTTTTCGTCATAAATATGATTGTCCGCGAAGAGCGGCCATTCTGTCCTTGCATGTTGGACAGGCATACTGTCCCGGGACACGCTGGGCGTCCAGAATGCAAGGACAGCGTGTCCTGACATGCTATCCCCGCTCATTGGACTTCCAAAATGTCCCTACTTCCCGGCGATCTGCATGTCCTTTCAGTGTGTCCGATCTGAATATCCTCACAAAAAGGACATACGTTTTGTCCGGACAGTTTGTTTGAGCATAATGGCCGATCAAAATATGCATAGCCGTTTTTCCGGTCAAAATATCCTGCCATACTAGACGCTCGAAAAGGACTCTCATATGTCCCACTCAAAATGGACACTCATAATGTCCATGCAAACCATATATGGTTGCCTGTCTCCGCCAGAGCGATTGGGAATGCTCCGGTGGGGAGCAACAGCTCTGGACCTGTAGTGATACCTTCCGTTTCTGAGGGAGGAACGATGGTTGGGGAAAGGAGCATATGGGGAAAACGGTCCCTCAGGCCTCTTCTTTTGGTGACCGGTGGAGGATAGCCGATTGTTGTAAGGACGGTGGCCAACCGGAGAGGCGGGGGGATGTTCCTGATGATGGGACGGCTTATGGATAATGTGGGTGTCCACTAAGGGCGTCCATATTGGATGTTTTCAGGGCGACGGGCGGATACTCAAAAGATTTGTAGTTCCTCCCTGTATGTTGGAACAATGCAATATGATATGAGCGTGTCCATTTGAGCGTCCACTATGATAGTCCGTTTTGAGTGGATATTCTGTTGTAAAAATTCAGCTTTTTCATGTTTAAAGAATGAGAAAAAACATTCATCTTATAAACATGCTATCAGAATATCTCTGCGTGTTTTTTGAAATATAAGAATATGGACATACAAAATGGACACTCAAAAAAATGGATCAACATGTACTCTCAAAATGGCCTCTCAAAAAGTCCTCGCAGAAAGGAGGGGATGCAACAACGCTACGTAGAGAAGAATACCATAAGCTCGGGTACGTGGTTACATGTGGGGAATAATCAGGTCAGTCATGGCCTCACGAACTTGGGGCTAAAATGAATACGCATTGGAGGATGTCGGCATCAGCAATGGTACTGGTGCAATAGGGGAGGGTAGATGTTCCGCCGTAGAGTTTGTTTTCCTGCGCCGTTGAAACGTTCGTTTTGTCCAGGGATGGGCCCATGCTGACATCGTTCAATCTTTTTGAAATCGTGTTTCGCCCTATGGTGAATAAAGGCATGGCTCGTGGAGTAAGCGCTATCCTCCAACGGGCTCCGGGGCTGAAAGATTTTTGAGTGGGCGGTCTAAGGGCTGGGAGGATGGCCCCCCTGAAGGCAATGGAAAAGGAATATGATACCAGCCGATGATTTCCGTGTGGCGTATCCCTGAGTGGGTGGATACTCGCAAAAACATATTTGATATACGAATTTTTTCGGGTAACCATCCGTCCTTCAAGCATTCTTTTTTTGTATGTCCGCTTGTCTGAAAAATAACAGGTATGGATTTGTAATATGCTGAAATAAAATGATTTTATCTCAAACAAAAAATCCATCAAGGGAACCGCTCTTGATGCGCGAGCCCATCCGCTGCGTAAGGGCGAACATTCATCGAAAGAAATATAGAAAAAAAATAGACTAAAAATGTTGTGCTTCAACGTTTTTTATTCTATCTGAAAACCAAGTCGTTCACTAAAAGGAGATTCCGATGGGCAAGATCATTTCGGTCGTCAACAACAAGGGTGGTGTGGGGAAGACGACGATCACCGTCAATCTCGCACATGCCCTGGCCATGCAAGGGAAAAAGGTGTTGATCGTCGATGTGGACAGCCAGTGCAACTCCACTTCCTTCTTCAACCTCGCTCCCGGCTGTGCTTCACTTTACGAGCTGCTTGCCTCGGTTTATGACGAAGAAGCCCCCGAAATCAAACCTGAATCTTGCATCTATCCCACAGAGATCGGTTGCAGCATCCTCCCGAACGTTGAGGAGATGGCCTTCATCGAAGCCGAATTCTATAAGAACGAGTCATACATCGTCGCCCTCCGTGAACGGCTGAGAGAGTATGCGACCAAAGAGTTTGACATCACCCTCATCGACTGCCCGCCTTCAATGGGGGCTTTCGTGTATATGGCGATGATCGCCTCCGACTTTATCATTGTGCCCATCCGTGCGGGGTCGCGTTTCTCGCTCGACGGTATCACGAAAACCATCAATGCTATCAACCAGATCCGCCGCACGAAGCTGAACGAAGGTCTTGTCCTGCTTAAGTTCCTGTACAATATGGCTGACTTGCGGCGGCTTGCGGACAAGCACTCGCTGACCATCCTGAACAACCGCTATCCCGGACAGGTCCTCACCGAGTATATCAGTGAGGCGACCATGCTCCGATCTTCCGAGATGCTCTCCGAAACGGTGTTCCAATCTTCACCCCGCAGTAAGGTGGCGGCGAAATTCCGCTCCGTCGCCCGTGAAATCCTCGCCGCCCTCGGCATGTAAACAGGAGCCTCTGATGACCCCCGGACAGACGCATCCCCGCAGACGCGGCCTCAACGAACTGATGGAATCCGTCGCGGCCAAGCTGGCAGAGCGCCCAGATCACATCGCGGCGGCCAGAGTCCTTGAGGAGATGCAGGCTGACGCCGCGAAAATCTCGCATAAGGCGGATGGTGTGGACGTGCAGAATGGACAGTCTGAAATGTCCTCCTCCTCCTCCTCCTCCTCTGTGGACGCGCAAATTGATTCTCCTGAGTGTCCTGACAAAGTGGACGATCAGAACGGACTTGCAAGTGGACTCGCCACGGAGGCACGATCTGGCGTCTCTGTGAAGACAGAAGCTGAGGACATGCAAAATGGACAGCCTGATCTTGCTGTCAAAGTGGACGCTCAGGCGTCTCAGCACTCCCCTTCGCAACGAGAAACAACGGGAAAATATTCTGAAACTCCAAGCCTTGAGTCCCTGAGCGCGCCCTCTACGTGGACGCCGATAGTGGACACTCTACATGGACATTCAAAGGCATCTCCGGCTGTTTCCCGTCCCGATGGACGGAAACGTCCTTATCAAGTGGATGTCCAGAATGGACACTCAGAATATCCTGACAAAAGATCCTCTCACCATGAAGAGCTGCCTGAGCGGAATCCAGAGCTACCGGTGGAGAACAGACTAGAGGCGGGGACTTCCACGGAGCAGGGGACGTCTGCCTCGCGTAAGCATGATCAGAAAGAAGCCGTACCTGTCCAGGCCGCTGCGATGACATTGCGTTCGCCCACATCAGACGCTCTGAATGGCCGCTCACGCCGGACAGCCAAAGTTGACGTGCAGGCAGGGGCCCGGTGCAAACCCAAGAGGGTCGGAGAAGGGCAGATCAGCCTCCTCAGGCCTCTGGCTCCAGTGCATGGGGCCAATCCGACGAAGCTCTTCAAGTGGCTTTACGGGATCGGCAAGAAAGAAACCATCGACCTGACCCTCCCCATCATTGAGGAGACCATCGGTATCGATGCGCGCACCTGCCGTCGGATCATCGCTACATGGGCGGAAACGGGCGTGTGCGAGAAAACGGTCCATCGGCGGGGGATGCGTATCAGGCTTCTTATGGATGAAAAGGAGGCACTCGGCGCGCCGCGTGCCGCTTCCCCTTCCGTGTCGGCTTCTCCGGCGGATGAGCTGGAGAGGGCGCTGCCCGAGCTGTGCCCGAGGCTGATGGAGGTCGGTTTCACCGCCAAGCACCTGCGCCGGATCAAAGAGCTCCTCGCCGTGCAGAACATTGACCCCGGTTCCCTCACGGACGCCCTCCGGTATGCGGAGTACGAGCTGGAACACGGCCAGATGGTGGACAGCAAGGGCCAGCCCGTTTCGCGTCCGGTGGATTGGGTCTTTCGCTGCCTGTCCAAGGACGGGACCTACCGTATCCCCACGGGGTATGTTTCTCCGGCGGAATTACGCCGCCGGGAACGCGAAGAGGCCGTGCGCCGGGAACGCGAGGCATTGGAGGCCGAGCGGAGGCTGCTCGAAGAAGAGGCCGCCCTTGCCCTTGAAAAAGAGGTCGAAGCGATGTTCCGTCAGATGCTCGATGAACCCGACGGCCCGTTTGCCGCACAGATCCTGGAGAAGGTTCCCGCCGTCCTGCGTTCGCGCGGGGGGTTGGAAAACCCGCTGGGGCAGAAGGCCTGCCGGATGCAGATCAGCTATATGCTCCAGGACGCCGTCGGAGCGGGGCAGTAGGGCTATTCTGTGTGTCCATTCTGTGCAGACATTTTGGGCGGATAATGTGCCCGTCCGGGATGCGTGCGGTTGCGCATGGACAGGCACCCGTCCGGAAGGCCCGGACAGCGTGTCAGGGCAGGATGTCCGGACATGCTGGACACCCAATCCGTCCGAGGATGTTGTGAGCGGCCTGTGAGGCAGGACAGAATGGCCGCACACGCCGGACAGTCTTCTTGGCGATGTCCCGGACACTCTGACAGGAAAAAAAGGCTGTAAAAACAGTGTAGACTCTCGTGAAGGGACAACTTGATCGTCCATTTTGATCGGATAATCTGATCGGACATTCCTTTCGCCTATAGAAAGAGAGAAAGAAAAACTCTTTCTCTCCCCAACGATTCAAGACAGAAGGTGCTGCTGCGAATGGCTTCCAAATCGACCAAAAAAGATCTTGTCCAACACATAGCGAAGGCTCTGGAAGTGAGCCCTGTGGAAGCCGAACGGGTTATGCTCGTGGTTATGCGGTACGTCCGGCGGCAATTGCTTGAAGATACGTCGGTGATCCTGCCGGGCATCGGGACGCTGGCCGTGACGGAAACCGCGGCCCGTCTGGGGCGCAATCCCCACACGGGGCAGCCGGTGCCCATTCCCCCGCGCAAGACGATCAAGCTCAAGGTGTCCAAAGACCTCAAGGAAGCGATGGAGCCTTCCGAAACCGTGCGCACGGGCGGGGCCGATTTTGACGCCCAATAGCTCCGCCGTTCCGGAGCACGCCTGAAGGCGGGGCCTGGCCGGAAGGGGCTTATCCCTCGAAAAGGACGATCCGGTTTCTGCCGGACGTCTTGGCTTCATACAGCGCCTGATCCGCATGGGTCAGCACTTCGCAGATGTCCGCATCTTCCCCGAACGAGCGGTGCGCAATGCCGATGCTGACCGTCAGCTTGCCCGTCCGGGAATCGGGATGGACAAGGTCCAGTGCGGCCACTTCTTCCAGGATGCGCTGTGCCACGGTCATGGCCGAATACTGTCCGGCCCCGGCCAGAATGATGGTGAATTTTTCGCCGCCGTACCGGAATATCCTGTCCGAATCCCGCAGGAGCGCTTTTTGCGTGGCCTGCGCCACGGCTTTCAGGGCGGCGTCCCCGGCCTGATGCCCGAACCGGTCATTGTAGTTCTTGAAGAAGTCGAGGTCGAGCATCAGCAGGGCGAGCGGCGTGCGCGCCGGGATGCGCTCCATCGTTTCCTCAAGCGCCCGGCGGTTGTATACGCCGGTCAGCGCATCCCGGAAGCTGAGGTCAGCATACTGGTCCCGTTCCTGCGCGAGCTGGCCGGAACGGGTGTTCAGTTCGTCCATATGGCGGCTGATGTCGGGCAAAACGTCGAGTACGTCCTGCAATTCCCGGATGCGTACCCGGGGAAGTTCCGAGATGGAGTGCCCGGAACGGATGGTCCGCAGCGCCTGAGAGAGCAGGGACAGGGGGCGGAGGATCTGAAGGTGGATGAGCAGCAGCGTGGCCAGCAGCCCCGCGAGCAACGCGGTCCCCATGATCGGGAACAGTTCCTTGATGCGTGAAACTTCCTCGTTGATGTGGGACATGCTCCGGTAAATCCATTCGGCCTCGTGGGTCGAAACGGCGTCGCTGAGCTCGCGCAGTTTGCCGTCGAGGGTGTTCCAGAGCTGTTTGGCTTCCACGTGCCCTCTCGCGAGCTGCGTCCAATTGGACACGATGCCGTCCCAGTTCGTCCGGAATTCCCCGCAGTCCTTGAGTAGCGTCCGTTCAGGGGTTTCGGCCTGTTCCGCCTTGGCGCACATGTCCATCAGCGGGCGCAGGCTTTCCTGCAGGCCCTGCTTGTTGGCCGTGTTTCTGGAGAAATCCTTGTCCAGGTGCCGCGCACTGTGCCTGAGGGGATAGCTGTATTCCATCCCCGCCCGCATAAGCAGCCGCCCGAGCACGTTCGAAAAAAAGATTTCCGCATGATGGAGCCGATCCTCGGCCAGATAGCTCTGCTGCCTCAGCTCAATGAGACGGAGGAGTTGCGGCCTGATCTCATCCATTTTGCTGGAGAAGTCCACCGACGTCTCCTCAAAGACCGATTCCGCGATCAGCGCCTGGGCGGTGATGCCCGCGTTCCGGCTGATGGTGGGGTCGGACGCGCTGTACACCAGCGCGATGTTGCGGCGCATGTTTTCGACGTTGAGGAGCATCTGCTGCTTGGCAAGGATCTGCGGCAGATGGCTGTTGCTGGTGGAGAGCGCCAGATTTTTGATCCGTTGAAGGTCATTGGTGAAGATAAAAGAGACGAAGGCCAGCAGCGCCAGCAGGGGCACTGAGACGAGCACGGGGAAAAGGTTGATGCCGAGTTGTCGTTTCCGCTTCGGCTCCGCGTTTCGGGAAGGCTTGCAGTACATGAACGCGCTCAATAAATGCTGAAGGGGAAATATTTGCGTACGATGCGGTCGTACTCGCCGTTCAGTTTGATATGGACGATGGCTTCGTTGATCGCCTCGATCAGTTCGGAATTGTTTTTCCGGACGCCGATGTGGGCATAGGCGAGGTCTTCGTCGGGCGGGAGGGGATCATCCAGTATGGCGAAAGGCTGGCCGCGCTCGCTCTGGAGGAATTCGTACCCGGACAGCCCGTCCACGAGGATGGCGTCCAGCTGTCCGGCGCAGAAGGCGTCGATCAGTTGCCCATAGGTAGGAAAACGGATGATTTCAGCCACGTTGACCCAGTGACTCCGGAGGAAGATCTCCTGCTGCGTATGATCCTGGACGCCAACGCGTTTCCCTTTCAGGCCTTCGGCGCTGACGGCCACGCTGCCCGGAAGCCCCAGATAGATGGAACGGGAGTGGTAGTAGCTGTTGGTAAAATCCATATACGCCAGCCGTTGTTCGTTTTTGGCAAGCCCGGCAACGATCATGTCCAGCTCGCCCCGGCGCATTTTTTCGAGCAGCGTGCCGAAAGCAAGGGGCTCGACCGTGCAGGAACGGCGCATGGCCTTGCACAACGCCTCAGCGATCTCCGGGTCGAATCCGGCCTGCGTGCCCTCGGCGGGAAAGGAGAAGGGCGCATAATCGTCTTCCACGCCGATGCGGAGGATTTCCTCGGCTCCGCTGCGGGGCGGGAACCCCGCGAACAGCAGCGCGAGGAGGAACCCAGCCAGAAGAACGGGCCGGAGTGAAGAAAAAGACGGTATCGTGATTCTCAAGGGAAACTCTCTCGGGGGGCAACCCGCGGCCCCTGCGCCGTTTTCGGCGGGGCTCGCGGGACGCTTCAATGTGATGCTCTCGTTTTCAAGGAGGAAAAAGCGTTCCTCAGGCCTTAACGTCGGGAAGTTCCCCAACAACCAAATCGGGAAAACGACGGAGCGGTGGGAACCCCGGAGGAGCCGGGATAAAGCCGTGCGGCGGAACTGGCGGCGGGGAGCGTCAGGTCCCGAAACCGCTCGATACGCGGCGTCGGGACCGGACAGCCGGATGGGGTTGGCCGCTTTTCCTGAGGTGCGGCCTGTCCTTTTCTAAAGGATATTTCGGCCCGTTGCAATCAGTGTTTGGGGAGGAATAACGCTTTATTATGATAAATTGCCCCGCTTTATGGCGAAGTGGGGGATGGACGTGAAAGCGGCCCCGGGCCTGAGGAGAACGCCTCCGGATGCCGCGGTTTTCGGAACAAAGGACCGGTGCGGGCAAGATATCTGCACATAATCATATGGAATGGCTATAAAATTGCGGGGAAGGCCCCTTCCCCGCTGGGGATACCACAGCGGCGAATGCCGGGGAGAAGCGGGCGGGGAGAGCGGGCACGGGAGCAATCATGCGGGGGAGAGGCTGGCGTGCTGTATTTTGTTTTTTCTCCGCAATCCTGTGGCGTGTTCCCCGTTTTTTGGGCGATCGGTTCTCCGTTCCGCACGGAGACTCTGTCCGGCATCCGTTTGGGATACGGGGCCGGGCGGAGCCCGCCTGTGCTTGCGCTCCGCCAACAGGCGGGGAGGGCACTATTTTATCGCATAATCTTTTAAATTATGTCAATTTTATACCACGGAAAGTAGCTGCGAAATCCTTCCCCCCAGTGCCCGGCATATGCGCGATCCGTTGCAACCGAGTGCCGCGCATTCGTAATCAAAAAAAATTATAACACAGTAGAATTATAAAAATAAATCCATCCCCGTTTCTGGACGAGGCGGGATTTGGAGCCAAAGGCGCTCACAAAAGGGGAAAAGGGAGGGGCCGCTGTCTATTCCGCGAAAGACTTCCGGCGCAATCGGAGAAAAGCGTAGCCACCCCTCGTAATGAGAAATACCTGTTTATAAATACATGATAGTCTGTTAGAGATCTACAATTTGTTGGCTTTCAAATTTGTCAGAGGCGAAAAAAAGGACGTTTTCAGGGAAGCCCTACCGCGTTTCCGGCGTGAAAACCCCAAGTTTCCGCAGGAACCCGCTTGCGGCACCCTCCCGGGGCTTCGGGGGGCGCGGCTGCCTGTCTTATACATAAATCCCTTATTTTTCCGGCAGGATAATGTCGAGATAGGCGATATACAGTTCCTTCACGTCGAGCGGGGCCTTGTCCTTGAACATCCCTTGCCAGAGCAGCCCCTGCATGATCGGCGAGACGAGAAGCTGCGGGAACCGCTGGAGCGCCGGGTGCGGGTGCTCATGCGCGGCGAGGCGCAGGTTCTCCCGGTGCAGCTCGAGGATCGGGGCGACGAGCCCGTGGTAGAACGGCGCGACGAGCTTGGGGTTGTGCAGCCCTTCTGCCCACACCAGCCTGATGATCCGCGCCGTCCTTGAGCAGCCTTGTTCATCCAGCATCGGCCCGCAGAAACGGAGCAGTTTTTCGCGCAGGGTCGGCGTCTTGTCGTCGAGGATCTCCTTGGCCAGCGAGTGCATGGGCGCGAACGCAGACTCGGCGAGGCCGTTGAACAGCCCCTCCTTATCCCCGAAATGCAGATACAGCGTGCCCTTGGCTACCCCGGCCCGCCGGGCGATGTCTTCCATGCGCGCTCCGGCGTACCCCTTTGCGGCGAATTCTTCCAGTGCGGCGTCAAGGATGGCCTCCCGGCGCGCTTCCGTCTTTTTCCGGCATTTCGTTTGTTGTGCCATGCGTCCGCCTACCGGATTTTCTTGTTGATGGGTGTGGACAGCCAGACCAGCCCGGCCAGCCCGATGAAGGCTATGGACGCCAGCCAGAACAGCTCGTTGAATCCGAGCAGGAACCCTTGCCGCGTGATTTCGTTGGCGACCCAGACCTTGGCCTGTTCCGGCGAGAGGCCCATCTGCGTGAGCTGGTTGAGCCCGTGCTGCGCCGCCGGGTTGAACGGGTTGATGGACTCGGTGAGCCGGACGTGGTGCAGGGCTTCCTGCCGTTCCCACATGGTGGTGGCGAGGGACGACCCGATGGAGCCCGCCAGCACGCGGGTGCAGTTGGAGAGGCTGGAGGCGTTGGCGATGTCCTTGGCGTCGAGCCCCGAAATGATGATGCTCGTAAGCGGCATGAAGAACATGGCCACGCCGATCCCCTGTACGACCTGCGGCCAGAGGACGAAGGCGAAATCGACGTCCGGCGAGAACAGGGTGCGCAGGTAGAAGGCCGCCGAGAAAACCAGAAAGCTCATGGTGACGATGACCCGCATGTCGATGCGCTGCGCGAACCGCCCGATGAGCGGCGAGAGGAAGACCGGGAAAATCCCGATGGGCGCGAGGGAGAGCCCGGCCCACATGGAGGTATAGCCGAGCCGCGTCTGGAGCATCATGGGCATCATGACCACCCCGGCGAAATAAAACAGGAACCCGAGGCTGATGCAGATTGTGCCCACGGTGAAGTTACGGTGCCGGAACAACGAGAGGTCGACCACGGGATGCTCTTCGGTGAGCTCCCACGCCACAAGGAGCACCAGCCCCACGACCGTGAGGACGCCGAGGATCACGATGTAGCCGGAGGCGAACCAGTCCTTGTCCTTGCCCTCGTCGAGCATGAGCTGGAGGCAGCCCACGCCGATGATGAGGAGGATCAGCCCCACGGTGTCG
>ENA-ORUX01002640-ORUX01002640.1-human-gut-metagenome-genome-assembly--contig:-NODE-2640-length-11014-cov-4.719409_pt1 | contig 11014 bp, 10 predicted proteins | sample MGYA00242087_ERZ509225 | MGnify/ENA primary metagenome ERZ509225 (study PRJEB26280, sample SAMEA2338864) | human gut metagenome | biome: human gut; feature: human-associated habitat; material: faeces... | reverse complement strand
TGCCGCCGGCTCCGGTAGCCTCCAGCCCCAAAGGCGCAAGTTTGCTGTTTAAATAGTTAAGCCCTTTGGGCGTAAAGCCGCCCGCCATCAGCATTGTGCTTTTGGGTACAAGCTCGGAAGGGCGCGGGCTTGTTTCGTTCAGTAAATCAAGCATCCGCCCGATAGGCGTTAAAAAGCAGTAATGAGGGTCGTTAAACTCCTTGCCGAAAGCTACGGCGCCGACCAGCCTGCCGTTAATATAAACCGGGCTGCCGCTCATGCCCTGCGCAACGCCGCCGCTTTTTTCAATAACGTCGCCGCTTGTGCGCACAAGTATGCTGTACCCTCCGGCTTCGCTGCCGGTAACGCCGAAAACTTCAACGTTAAAGTTTTCGATATTGTCGCCGTTAATAACCGTTTTGCCAATGCCCTGCATGCCCGGGCGGATATCTTCCACCGGCATCAGCGGCACATTGGCAGCGCATAATAAAGGCAAACTGAATATAAGCAAAATACTAAAAATAAAAAGCAATAATTTTTTTGTGTCCATAAAGTCCCCACATCGCAAATAATGCAAAACCGGCCTGGGCATAAGCCGCACGCCGGTTTAATTCCGTTTAAGCAAAACAGCCGCACGCAGCCTTGGCATGCATGGCTATATTATACTATTTTAAAAATTTTCTGGCAAGCGTCAGCCTTTGGTAGGGAACACGCCCAAGCCTACGCTGACAGGCCTTTCCCTTCCGTCCGAAGGCGTATTTAAAATTTTTCCGTCCAGCACCATCTCGCTGCTGCCGCCGCCGTCAAAATTAACGGCCTGCCATGCACCGAGTTTTACAAGGTAGGAAGCAAGCTCCTGTAAAGTCATACCGGCAGAACTGCTGCTGCGGCCATCCACAACCAGCAGAATAACTGTGCCGTCTTTTTTTACGCCTGCAGCAGTGCGGGGCGCACGCCCGCGGGCAATATCGTAGGCTATGTTTTCTTCCGCGCTGCGCACGTCAGCCTTGCCCTCCGCTACCAGCGAAGGCCCTGCGCCCACAACAAGTTCCGCTTCATCCGCAGTTTCATTGCCAAGCGTTTCACGCAGGCGCACGCGGTCGCCCACCTGTACGCGCTCCAGCACTTTTGCGGCCATGCCGTGCCCCGAAAGCACAACGCTGTCCTTATCAAGTTTCATGTTGCCTGCGCCGCTTACTTCCGTAACACGCCCGTTAGCGGCAATGCGTATTTCATAACCGTACTGGTTGGTTTTTGTGCCCGGCCCGTAATAATGCGTATAAAGCACCACATCATCGGCAATGCGGCTGCGGTTAATGCCCTTTACATCCAAAAAAGTGCCCAGTTTGGGGAAGAAAGCACGCCCTTCATAAGCCAGGTCCTGCATAACCATCGGTTTGCCGCCGGCAACAACCAGTGCGCTGCGCGGCTGGCTTTCCATGCCGAGCCATTCACCGTCCAGCTTTAAGTTGCCGATAATCCAGCCGTCCGAATCAAAATACGAAGCATTAACTGCCGCACGCGCACCGACGGCTTTGGCTGCCTTAAGCAAGGTTCCGCGGCCGTTTTTGTTAACCGCGCCGCTGAACGGTTTTAAAATATAGCGGTTTTTCGGGGCGATTTCCAAAATATTTACTTCCACCGGCAAACCATTCATGTCCTCGCGGCGGTAAATATGCGTCAACCCTTTGCCCATATCGCTGCTGGTAGATTCCACACGGATGCGGAAAATATCCAGCACCAGACGGTTAGGTTGCTTCAGCACAAACACCTTGTGCTGCGCTTCGCTGTTTAAATCAACAATCAGGCGTGTTTTATCGCCCTTTTCCTGCAAACGGGCCTTTTTTATAATCGGGTCCTTAACCTTGGAAACAATATCGTCGTCTACTTTTGCGTCAAATTCCAGCACAAGCTGTTTTTTGGTGTTCTTAACTTCTTCATATTCAACTTTGCCGTCCAAATCAACAACAAAACGTATTTTGCTGGGGCTGCTGCTGAAGCGGAAATTTTCAACCTCCGCCGCCATTGCGGAAAGCGGCACCATAACAACAAGCAGCGCCGCGGCAAGCAGCCTGCCGAAAGTTTTTAACATAACCTACCTCCGTGAAAAAACAATACACAGCCCGTAAGCTGTGTATTATAAACCATAACTAATCAGTCGTTGCCGACAACAGAACCCGGGCGCAGATTGTTCAGCTCGCTGAGCGCCTTGCCAGTGCCCAAAGCCACGCAGTCCAGCGGGTTTTCCGCAACCGTTGTTTTAATGCCGGTTTCCTCAGTCAGCAGCTGTGCCAGTCCGTCAACCAGCGCGCCGCCGCCGGTAAGCACCATGCCCTTATCGACAATATCTGCCGAAAGCTCCGGCGGGCATTTCTCCAGCACGCCGCGGATGGTGCCGATAATGGAATAAACGGGTTCGCGCAGCGCTGCGCGTGCATCTGCCGATGTTACCTTAATGGTGGTAGGCCTGCCTGCAATAAGGTCACGCCCCTGCACTTCCATATCCGTGCATTTGCCGTTGGAAAGCACGGTAGCCACGTTCATTTTTATTTTTTCTGCCGTCGGTTCGCCAATCAGCACGTTGTAAACTTTTTTTACATAGCGCACAATCGCTTCATCAAAAGCATCGCCGCCAACGCGGATGGAAGAATCAACAACCACGCCGCCGAGGCTTAAAATGGCAATATCGGTTGTGCCGCCGCCGATATCAATTACCATGCTGCCGCTCGGCACACTGATGTCAAGCCCTGCGCCAAGCGCCGCGGCAAGGGGTTCTTCTATTAAATAAGTTTTGGATGCGCCTGCCTGCATGGCAGCTTCCAGCACGGCACGTTTTTCTACCGAAGTAATGCCTGTCGGAATGCACACCATAATGCGCGGCTTGCTGAAAAAGCTCTTGCCGGCCACACGTTCCACAACAAATTCCAGCATTTTCTGCGTTACGGTATAATTGGCAATTACACCCTCTTTAAGCGGACGGATAACGGAAATGCTTTCCGGAACTTTGCCAATCATATCGCGGGCTTCGTTGCCCACAGCAAGAATTTTATTTTTGCTTCTGTTAATTGCCACTACGGAAGGCTCGTTAAACACGATGCCCTTGCCCTTGATGTACACCAGAAGATTGGCTGTACCAAGGTCAATGCCTATATCTACACTGTTAAAAAACATACTTTCACCTACTTTTAATCTTTCGTGCCAACGCGCTTAATATCCGCGCCGAGCCTGGTCAGTTTAGCTGCAATTTCTTCGTAGCCGCGGTCGATATGGTAAATATCGCAGATTTCCGTTGCCCCTTCGGCTACAAGCCCCGCAAGTATCATTGCCGCACCGGCGCGCAGGTCGGTTGCCCTTACGGTGCAGCCTGTTAAATGGGCCGGGCCGGTAATAACGGCGCTGCGCCCTTCTGTTGTAATATTTGCCCCCATGCGGTTTAATTCAACCACATGCATAAAACGGTTTTCAAAAACAGTTTCGGTAATTTTGCTGCGCCCTTCCGCAACGGAAAGCATGGCCATCATCTGTGCCTGCATATCCGTAGGGAACCCGGGGTACGGCAGGGTTTTAATATCAACAGCCTTCAGCCTGCCGCTGCCGACAACGTGAATACGGTCGATATCTTCTTCAACCAGTGCACCGGCCTCACGCAGTTTGGCAATCAGCGGTTTCTGATGTTCCGGCAGTACGTTTTCAATAATTACGTCGCCGCCGGTCATTGCCGCCGCAATCATGTAAGTGCCTGCCTCAATGCGGTCGGGAATAACGGAATGCTGCACGCCGTGCAGCTCGGATACGCCTTCAATGGTAATAACGTTGGTACCGGCGCCGCGCACACGCGCACCCATCTGGTTAAGATAGTTGGCAAGGTCTACAATTTCCGGTTCTTCGGCCGGATTTTCCAAAACCGTGGTACCATTTGCCATTGCTGCTGCCATCATAATATTTTCGGTTGCGCCCACACTCGGAAAATCGAGGTAAATATTGGCACCGGTCATGCCTTCAGGCGCAGAAGCTTCAATATAGCCATGCCCCTGTTCAATTTTTACGCCCAGTGCTTCAAAACCTTTCAAGTGCAAATCAATAGGCCTTGTGCCGATAGCGCAGCCCCCTGGCTGGGAAATACGGGCATAACCCTTGCGTGCCAAGAGCGGCCCCATAACAAGGAACGAAGCGCGCATGGAACGTACAAGCTCATAAGGCGCTTCGCAGGAGGTAATTTTCCTGCTGTCAATTTTCAGCGTATGCGGCTCGGAAGCGTCAACTTTGATGCCAAGGCATTCCAAGACCGCGCAAATTGTGCGCACATCCTCCAGCGCAGGAATTTCATCCAGCCTGCTCGGCGAAGTACCAAGAATAGAAGCGGCAATAATAGGCAGCACGGCATTTTTGGCGCCGCTTGTTTTTACTGTGCCTACAAGGCGGTTGCCGCCTTTAACTATCAATCTTTCCAACTGCAAACTCTCCTGTTCTTAAAATCCATTCTATCAAAAGGGCATACTTTTCAAAATAAATATTTTCTGTAGTAGTTTATCACTTTTTTTACAGCTTGGCAATCTCTGCCAGATAAAAAAACGCCTGCCGTTTTTCTTAACGGCAAGCGCTTTTCAAAACAAATTTTCAGGCAATCAGATACCGCGGTCCTGCATTTTCAAACGGTCTGCCAAAATATTGTAATGGGTTTCCATTTCCATAATTTCTTTTTTAATACCGGCGATTACATCCGGGTCTTCTTCAACTTTCAGGCGTTCACGCAGTTCTTTTATGCCCTGTTTCAACTGAAACATTTTATTTCCGGATACAGCATTAATTACATCAGCCACAGTAATCAACTCCCATCATTCTTTATATTTTTATTATACCAAAATATGGGGCTGTAAGCAAAGTTTTATTGAAATAATTTTTATAAAAATTAAATATAATTTCACAAATTTCCATAAGACTGATTTACGCGGCTGCTGTAATTTGCTTTTTTTATACAAAAAGCGGATGGCATAAGCCATCCGCTTTTAAAGCTTTCCTTATTAAACTTTGTAAAGTTAAAATTAGAAAGTGAAGTACAGTTCGGAGAAGATGGTTTCAGCGTCTTTACCGTTTTCTTTGCCTTCAAAGTCGTAGTAGTTAACTACTGCAACGATGTTTTTAGCAAGTGCATAGCTTGCGCCAACATTCCAGCCTTTGTAACCTTCATTCAATACATCAGTACCGGTAAGGAGATCTCCATCATCATTATATTTGCCAGTGAAGAAACCATCAGTGGTCGGGGTCAGGTAAGCATTAGCGGACTGGTCAAAGTAACCTACATGCAGACCATAGGAACCCGGTTCGTCAGCGGAAGCGCCTTTCCAAGCGAGGTCTGCCCACCAGCCGTCTTTATCGGTGTCATAGTATTCTTCGTTGCCGCGCATATATTCAGCAGCCAGGGTGAAGTCCGGAGCAAAGTTGTAGTTGAAGCCTACGTTCCAGATTTCTTTATCCATGTTTTCGCCGCCAACTACTTTAGAAGAATCGGTTTCAAAGTAAGCAGCATAAGCGTTTACTGCGCCAAGGTCAGCTTCAACGCCTGCAATATAGAGGCGGTCTTCGGAATCAAGAAGATATTCAACATTATCGTTGGAAGCACCTTTAGCAGCCATGCCGAATACTTTTACTTTGTCGCCGTAGGAAACTTTAACACCATCAATGTTGGTATCAAGTACGTTACCGGTGAAGGTTACTTCATTCCAGCGGCCAGCAGTTACATCAAGACCACCAAGACGGCCTTCAACATAAGCACGTGCAAGATCAACATCATCATCGCCAGCATCATTGGTGTAGGTCTGTTTGTTTTCAAACATACCGGTATAGGTCCAGTCTTCGTTAACCTGGCCGTTTACCCACAGACGGGAACGGAGAACGCCTTCAGTAGCGCTATATTCGCCGTCAACATCTTTGTAGGATGCACGGAACTGACCGGTAATTTTTACGTTGTCAGCTTTTTTCTCGAGGTTAGCAACGCGTACGCCAAGGCTGTCGAGTTCGTCAGCAAATTCAGCAGCTAATTTGTCTACGTTAGCACCTTTTGCCATTGCTTTAGCAACAATCTGAGCCATTTCGTAACGGGTCATCAGTTTGTCGCCGCCGTAGGTGCCGTCGGGATAACCGTCAACTACACCAGCAGCTGCCAGTTTGTTTACTGCATCATAAGCCCAATGACCTGCCGGTACATCGGAGAACGGATTTGCGGCATAAGCGCTTGCAGTTACGCCAAGAGCCATAGCCATTGCGAGAACTAAAGATTTTTTCATTTTGCCATTCCTCCAGGGAAATAAATTTTTTACCCTTTCAGAAACCTTTTGCGCAAAACTTTCCGTTTCGGTTTTTTATGCGCGAGTTGCCGTGTTTCCTCTGCAGCCAAACCAATACAGTCCGCAAATTACAAACGGTTTTTAAAAGGATGTGTACACTTTACCATAATTTCACAATGCCGTCAAGAACATTTTACAATTTTTAGTGAATTTTTATCAGTTTTTTCTGCATGGAAAAACAGGCAGCGCATAAAACGCTGCCTGTTTGTAAATAATTTTACATTATTTGCTGAAAGCGTCCGTTAACGGAGGCACTATCTGTTTTTTGCGGGAGAGTACGCCCGGCAGATAGTAATGGCCTTCTGCTTCCGGTTTGCCGAAAGCTTCCGTAACTTTTGCCTGGTTTACACCGGCAACCAGAAGGTCGGTAGCTTCGGAAAGAATATCGGTTACCATCAGGAAAGACAAATCAAAGCCTTCGGTTTCACGCATGGCTTCCAGTGCCGCTAAAAGTTCAGGCATTTTATCCAGCCCCTGCTGGCGGCCCATAATGTTAATCTGCGCTACGCTGGCTTTGGTTTCGCCGAAATCAAATTCTTTTAAATCGGTACGTACCAATTCGTCCGCTGTTAAACGGGCAATAACGGAGCCCTGTTTCAGTTCTTCCATGGCATAGGCTTCCAAATCCTTAAGCCCGGCAATTTTTTGCAGTTTTGCCGCAGCGTCTTTATCCTGCTGAGTGGTGGTCGGGCTGCGGAAATACAGGGTATCGGAAATAATTGCCGATAAAAGCAGTCCTGCAATTTCACGCGGCAGTTCTACTTTGTGTGCTTCTGCCATGCTGGTAATAATGGTTGCCGTGCAGCCTACGGGTTCTTCGCGGATATAAATAGGAGCCGCGGTATGCAGGCCGCCCATGCGGTGATGGTCAATCACCTCAATGATTTCAGCTTCTTCGCTGCCTTCAACGGCCTGTGCTCGTTCGTTATGGTCAACAAGAATAAGCTGGGTTTTGTCTGGTTTCAGCAGGCGTACCTTGTCAATCATACCAATGTAGCGGCCGCCTTCCACTACCGGGTAGGAGCGGAAATTGGTATCGAGCATGGCATTTTTAACATCGTCCAAAAGCTCGTTGTTGTTGAAGGAAACAACGCTGGTAGTCATTAAGTCTTTAACCGGTGCGTCCAGCAGCTGGCTGTAATCAACAGCGCCGGTTTCGTTTTCCTGTGCGCAAAGCTCTTTATAGAAGCATTTGGCAAGGTCGGTTACGGTAACAACGCCTTCAATGTTTTCCGGCGTGCCTACAGGCATGCAGCGCACGCCGTAGTCGGTAAACAAATGGCTTACCTCACGCAGTTTGGTTTCGCCGTTAAGCATGGGCACTGCAATCAGCTCCACATCTTTCAGACGAGGGTACATATCCTCAATTAAAACCGGTTCTTCCACGCCGAAATAATTAAGAACATACTGTGTTTCAGGGTTCAGCGCACCTGCGCGAGCCGCAACGGCATTAACGCCAAGCTGCCTTTTTAACCACGCATAGGCAACTGCGGAGCAGATAGAGTCCGTATCCGGGTTGCGGTGGCCGATGACATATACTGGTTTATCCACGTTCAGCACTTCCTTTTTGCAGGCAGACCTGGCTGCCGTAATGATTTTTAGTGTAATAATTATTATATCATAAAAAACTTTAAATTACCGCTGAAATTTTGTTTATTTAGCGCGTTTATCGCCCAGCGTTGCCAAAAGTTCCGCCGGGTTAATGTTATGGTAGGCCAAAAGCACAAGGCAGTCGTACCACAGGCCGCTCATTTCATCCAGCACTTCCGTCCTGCTGTCATTTTTAGAGGCAATAATGGTGCTCGAAGTATCTGCGCCAAGCTGTTTTAAAATTTTATCCTGCCCGGACATAACCAAATGCCTTGCAGCGGAATTATCGCCGCCGGACCGGCGTTTATAGCAAATTAAGCGGTAAATTTCGGCAAGTACACCGTGAATGCCGTCCGGTTCAGGCACGGGCAGGCTGCCGCTTTGCCATACCGGCTGCGTAAATACGCCCAGCCCCCTGCGCCCCGGCACCGCTTTTACCAAAAGCACCGTACCGTTTTTACCGGCAGTAATTTCCGTAACCGAAAAAGCCGCGCCATCTTCCGCTGCGTTATAGGCTTTTTTTGTTTCCGGGTCATACAGCCACAGACTGCCGTTTTCCGCCGTACGCGCCAGTGCTTCGCCGTCCATTTTGGCAAGCGCCAACACCTCGTCCGTACCGGCATCCTGCACTATGGCATTAATATAGCCGTGAACATTAAATTTTAAAGCTGCAAAATCAATTTTCATCTTTTCCGCCTTCTCTTAAAACGGGCATTACGGAGTTATACCCGTCCGCTCCGTATACCAGGCAGCGCTTTACACGCGAAATGGTTGCCGTGCTGGCGCCTGTTTTCTCTACTATTTCTTCATAAATGCAGCCGGCATCAAGCATTCTGGCAACCTCCAGACGCTGCGCCATTGCTTTTAATTCGGTAATGGTACAAATATCTTCAAAAAAGTTTGAGCATTGCTGTTCATCTTTTAAACTTAAAACAGCCCTAAACAGCTGCGCGGTTAATTTATCCCTGGTTTTTGCAGGCATGGCTGTCCTCCTTGGTTAACACCCGTAAAATTTTAAATTGGATATTTTCTATCCTTTCTTACTTTAATACTTTATTTTATAAAAAGTCAAGTAATTTTAACGGATTTTAAGAAAAATTTTATTGACAGATTTGTAAATAACGTGTATGATTGGTACATCAACTTCATACAAACATTCATCAAGAGTAGCCGAGGGACTGGCCCGATGACGCTACGGCAACCATCCTTAGTGAAACGGTGCCAAATCCAACGGAACATTCCGGCAGATGAAAGAGGTCTTAAAACTTGTACCCTTCACCTGTTTGTGAAGGGTTTTTTAGTACCTTAGAAAAGAAAGAGGAACACCGCATGATTGAATTAGTAAATGTAGAAAAAACTTACCACACCTCCTCTGGTGACATTCACGCCTTGAAGCGTACCAGCCTTACCATTAACCAGGGCGAAATTTTTGGCATTATCGGCCTTTCAGGCGCAGGCAAATCCACGCTTATCCGCTGCATTAACATGCTGGAAGTACCTACCGCCGGGCAGGTTTTTGTAGACGGTGAAGAACTTACCGCCATGACGGAAACGCAGCTGCGCAAAGCACGCCAGAATATCGGCATGATTTTTCAGCATTTTAACCTGCTTGCCAGCCGCACCGTTTTTGACAACATTGCCTTTCCGCTGGAAATTCAGGGGCTTGGCAAAGATGAAATCAAAAAGCGCGTGGAACCGCTGCTGGAGCTTGTACAGCTGCAGGACCGCGCCGACCACTACCCCAGCCAGCTTTCCGGCGGGCAGAAACAGCGCGTAGGCATTGCCCGCGCCCTTGCCAGCAACCCGAAAGTTCTTCTGTGCGACGAAGCAACAAGCGCGCTCGACCCGCAGACCACCAAATCCATTTTAAACCTGCTGCGCGACATTAACCAGCGTTTAAACCTTACCATAGTAATGATTACGCACCAGATGGAGGTTGTAAAGGAAATCTGCGACCGCGTAGCCGTTATTGAAAACGGCAGCATTATAGAAGAAGGCAATATGGTGGACGTATTTACCAACCCGCAGAACCAGACTACCAAGGAATTTGTTAAGAGCGTCGATAAAAACACCCTTCCGGAATCACTTAAAAGCACGCCCGTCAGCAGGGAATACTTTGAAGGCGCAAGCCTCGCCGTGCGCTTGTCCTTCTTCAGCGGCAACGCCGGCAAGCCCATTGTTTCAGGCATGATTAAACGCTTCGGCGTCGACGCAAACATTATTTCCGGCAACACCGACCAGCTTAAAGACCGCATTTACGGCAACCTGCTGATTGTTATTGAAGGCCCTCAGAAAGCCCTCGAGGACTCGCTGGATTATTTAAACAGCCAAAATCTGCAAGTGGAGGTAATTGGTTATGTCAAATGAAATGATTGAACTTTTAATAAAATCCTTTTGGGAAACCGGCTACATGGTTGTTGCCTCCACCGTGCTGGCAAGCCTTATCGGCATACCGCTGGGCATCATCCTTACGGTAACGCGCAATGGGCACATTCTGCCGAATGCCGTTATTAACTCCGTGCTGGGCGTTATCGTTAATGCCACCCGTTCCACCCCGTTTATTATTTTAATGGTAGCCATTATTCCGCTTACCCGTATGCTGGTTGGTTCTTCCATCGGCACTACGGCCGCTATTGTGCCGCTTACCATTTCCGCAGCGCCGTTTATTGCGCGTGTTATCGAATCTTCGCTGCTTGAAATTGACCACGGCGTTATCGAAGCCGCACAAAGCATGGGTGCAAGCCCGATGCAGATTATTTACAAGGTTCTGCTGCCGGAAGCACTGCACTCCATCGTGCTCGGCATTACGCTTGCCGTTATCGCGCTCATCGGCTATTCCGCCATGGCGGGCGTACTGGGCGGCGGCGGCCTCGGCGACCTTGCCATCCGCTACGGCTACCAGCGTTTCCAGCCGGATGTAATGATTGTTACCGTTGTTATCCTGATTCTCATGGTACAGCTCATTCAGTTTATCGGCGACACGCTCAGCAAAAAACTTAACAAAACCAAATTATAATGTTATCAATTTATTTTAATTTTAATATTTTAGAGGAGGATTACTATGAAATTAAAAAGAATTTTGGCCGCACTGGCGGTTGGCA
>ENA-ORUX01002635-ORUX01002635.1-human-gut-metagenome-genome-assembly--contig:-NODE-2635-length-11028-cov-2.027522_pt1 | contig 11028 bp, 6 predicted proteins | sample MGYA00242087_ERZ509225 | MGnify/ENA primary metagenome ERZ509225 (study PRJEB26280, sample SAMEA2338864) | human gut metagenome | biome: human gut; feature: human-associated habitat; material: faeces... | reverse complement strand
GGTGGATTTGGTATATCATAACACGCCTTTCTACCGGGCTAAGATGCAGGAAATGGATTTGCTTCCGGATGATATCCGTACGATAGACGACATTGCGAAGTTGCCTTTTACGACCAAGGCGGATTTGCGTGATAATTATCCGGTGGGCCTGTTGGCTACGCCCATGTCCGAGATAGTCCGTATCCATGCCTCTTCCGGCACGACGGGCAATCCCACCATCGTAGGTTATACTTATCGTGATCTGGAGATTTGGAAAGAAGTGATAGCACGTGCGTTGACGGCCTATGGCGTGACGCGTGGAGACATCGTTTCCGTGGGATATGGCTACGGGTTGTTTACGGGCGGACTGGGTGCCCATTACGGTGTGGAGCATCTGGGGGCTACCGTATTGCCTACTTCTACCGGGAATACGGAGAAACATATCCGTCTGTTGAGAGACCTTGGAGTGACGGGTATTGCCTGTACGCCTTCTTATGCCCTGTATCTGGCTGAGGCGTTGCATAAGCAAGGGCTTTCGGCCGACGATTTGAAGTTGCGCATCGGGGCGTTCGGGGCGGAGCCGTGGACGGAGAACATGCGCCGCGAGATAGAAGAACGTCTGGGCATCCAGGCCTACAACATTTACGGATTGAGTGAAATCATGGGGCCGGGCGTAGCTTACGAGTGCGGTTGCAAGAACGGTTCGCATATCGCGGAAGACCATTTCTATCCGGAAATCATCCATCCGGAAACCGGTGAGGTACTGCCGCTTGGGCAAGAAGGGGAGTTGGTGCTGACTACGCTGACCAAGACCGGAATGCCGCTGTTGCGCTACCGTACGAAAGACCTGACGACATTGATGCCCGGCACGTGCGAATGCGGACGTACCAGTGTGCGCTTTACGCGTATCCTCGGACGGAGCGACGATATGCTGATCATACGTGGCATCAACGTGTTCCCCTCACAGGTGGAAAACGTGATTCTGGAGATGCCGGAATTTGCGCCCCGTTACATGTTGGTGGTAGACCGCAAAAACAACATGGATATGTTGGAGGTACAGGTAGAGTTGCGTCCGGATAATTTCTCAGACGATTTAGGCGGTATGCTGGCTTTAAAGAAACATTTGGCCGAACGTCTGAAAAGCGTGCTTTCCATCAGTGCGGAAGTGAAATTGGTGGAACCCAACAGTCTGCCGAGGAGCGAAGGGAAAAGTACGCGAGTGATAGATAAACGTGTGTTGGCTTAATTCAAAAACGAAAGAGTATGACTATCAAACAATTATCCGTTTTCTTGGAAAACAAAAGCGGGAGAATCAACGAAGTGACCAAAGCTTTGGGCGAACAAGGTATCAACATGCACGCTTTCAGTATGGCGGAGACTACGGATTTCGGTATCCTTCGTTTGATTGTGTCCGACGTAGACAAGGCGGTAGAAGTATTGCGTGCGAAAGATTTCGCAGTGATTCTGACCGATGTGGTTTGCATCAGTTGCCCGAACGTGGCCGGTGCGCTGTCTAAGATTTTGGAGAAGTTGGCCGAGCATCAGATTTTTATCGAATATATGTATGCCTTTGCCCAGGGAGACCGGGCGAATATCGTTATCCGGCCGAGCAATCTGTCCGAGTGCCTGAAACAGCTTTCTGAGGAAGACTGCCATATTTTAGGAGACCAACAGCTTTAAGGGTAGAGCTAAGGAATAGAAAGATTAAAGAAATACAGTCGGATTGTCGAGTGGAAAGGCAACCATCTTTCATGTAATTGAGACGATGGTTGCTTTTTGTTTTATAGTAACAGAGCTGGAATCTGATAACAAAAAAGGAAGAAAATATAAGTTATTTTCTTCCTTTTTCCTTTGAGCCGACACGGGGACTCGAACCCCGGACCCTTTCATTACGAATGAAATGCTCTACCAACTGAGCCATGTCGGCTTTTGATTTCGCGTGCAAAGGTAGGACATATTTTTTAAATACAAAAATAAAACCGGATTTTTTTCAGGGTAAGATGAAAAAAAACTATCTTTGCTTTTATTAATACCTATATTAAATGAAGAAAGCGCTGTGGTTAATCCTTTTTATAGCTTGTGTTACCGGGCTTATGGCCGGTCGGCGGCCGGATAGAAAGCTTATGATAGAGCAGATGGTTTTGGTGAACGAACGTTTCATGGCTCAGCACCCTGTGGCGGGGGATTCCATACGGATAAACGGTGTTCGTCCCTCTAATATTTGGACGCGCAGTGTGTATATGGAGGGACTGTTGGCTTTGAACGAAGTTGCTCCACAGCCTCGGTATGTGGAATATGCCATGGATTGGGCTGTGGCGAATTTGTGGGGATTCCGTGGAGGTTCGCATACACGTAATGCCGACAACCAATGTTGCGCGCAGGTGTATATTGATTTGTATCGCCTGCATGAAGATGCCCAGGTTTTGGGGAATACGGAACGTATGCTCAATAACGTGGTGAACAGTACGGAACGAGGGGATTGGTCGTGGATAGATGCCTTGCAAATGGCCATGCCCGTCTATGCCAAAATGGGTGTGGTCAAGCAGGACATTCGCTATTTCCGCACGATGAGGGAACTGTATGGCTATACGCGCGACTGTGCCGGACAGGTCGGACTGTTTAATACGATAGACGGTTTGTGGTGGCGTGACGCTGATTTTATTCCACCTTATAAGGAGCCGAACGGGAAGAATTGCTATTGGAGCCGTGGGAATGGCTGGGTCATGGCGGCGTTGGCACGTACGATAGACGAGATGGAACGGGCGGAGGATTTGTTTGTCGGAGGCGAGAAGCAGGAGATTGCGGACATCAAGAAATTGCTGACGGATGACTTCCTTGCCATGGCTTTCTCGGTGAAGAAATGCCAACGGAGCGATGGTTTCTGGAATTGCAGCCTGACCGATGAATTTCATTACGGAGGTCCGGAAACAACCGGTACCGCGCTGTTCCTATATGGTATGGCATGGGGAATGCGCAACGGGGTCTTGTCGGACAAAGTTTTTGGAGAGCCTGCATTAAAGGCATGGAATGCGTTGATGCACGACGCGGTGCATCCGGACGGATTTCTGGGATACGTGCAAGGGACCGGTAAAGAACCGAAAGACGGTCAGCCGGTAGGATATGACAGCAAGCCGGATTTCGAGGATTTTGCCATCGGTTGTTATTTATTGGCCGGTGCCGAGATGATAAAGTTTTTAACTCAATAATATAATCGTTTTATTAACCTAATTTTCATGAACAAACATCACATTTGGGCATCGGCTTTTGCCATGCTCGCTTTGACTTACGGTGGGAAGCTGTCCGCACAGGGTCGTTTGGACTTGGCGGGACAGTGGGAGTTTCAAATTGACAGGGCTGATAAGGGAACAGTCGATAAGTGGTACGACCGGCCTTTGGAAGACCGTATCTTGTTACCCGGCAGTATGCCGCAACGTTTGAAGGGTGACAGGCCGTCGGTGGAAACGCAGTGGACAGGGTCGCTCTACGACAGTTCCTATTTTTATAACCCTTACATGGAGAAATACCGTCGGGAAGAGAGCTTCAAGTTGCCGTTTTTCCTGACGCCCGACCGCCACTATGTGGGGACGGCCTGGTACCGAAGGACGGTGGAAGTTCCGGCTGATTGGAAGAACCGTCGCGTCGTATTGTATCTTGAGCGTCCGCATATCGAGACGGAATTGTGGGTCAACGGAAAGAAAGTCGGGGGCGACAACAGCTTGTGCGTGCCTCATTGTTATGACGTGACGGACTATGTCAAAAGCGGGGAAAACGCTTTGGCGTTGCGCGTCAGCAATCGTATCGACGGCGTTTGTGTGGGAGCGGACTCGCATAGCGTGACCGACCAGACACAAGGAAACTGGAATGGTGTGGTGGGACGTATGGAATTGCGGAGCACGCCTCTTCTGTATGCCGAAGACATACAGGTTTATCCGAACATACACGACCGTACGGCCACCGTGCGGATACGTTTGAAGCAACATCGCGGCAAAGGACATCCCGATGCCGAAGTCAAGTTGTCGGCCAAGAGTTTCAATACCGATGTGGTGCACGAGATACCGGTTGTGTCCCGTCGGGTGAAGCTAAAAAAAGGACAGGCGGAAGTAGAGGTCGTGTTGGATATGGGCGAGAAAATGCAGTTGTGGGATGAATTCAATCCGGCATTGTATGAATTGACGGCAGAAGTCTCTTCCGAACACGGGACGGACAAACAGACCCGTACTTTCGGGATGCGTGAGTTCAAGATAGACGGAAAGATGTTTTATGTGAACGGTCGGCTCACCCAGTTGCGCGGTACGGTGGAGAACTGCGATTTCCCATTGACAGGATATGCCCCGATGGACGAGGAGTCATGGGAACGGGTGTTCCGCATTTGCCGGAGCTATGGGCTGAACCACATGCGTTTCCATTCTTTCTGTCCGCCCGAAGTCGCCTTTGCGGCGGCCGACCGTGTGGGATTCTATTTGCAGCCCGAAGGACCGAGCTGGCCGAACCACGGGGTGAAGCTGGGGAACGGAATGTATATCGACCGTTATTTGATGGAAGAAACGCAGCGCATGAACAAGGCGTATGGCAATTATGCTTCGTTTTGCATGATGGCCTGCGGCAACGAACCGGCGGGCAACTGGGTGGCTTGGGTGAGCGATTTCGTGGACTATTGGAAGAAGACGGACAGTCGTCATGTATACACCGGCGCGTCGGTCGGAGGCGGTTGGGCTTGGCAGCCTAAGAGCATGTACCATGTGAAAGCCGGTGTGCGCGGGTTGGACGAATGGCGGCGCCGTGCACCCGAGAGCATGTCCGACTTCCGAGCGAAAATCGACACGGTGAGTGTGCCTTTCGTCTCCCACGAGACCGGACAATGGTGCGTATTCCCTAATTTCGATGAAATCAGTAAGTACACGGGGGTGAACAAAGCCAAAAACTTCGAGATATTCCGCGATATACTGAACGACAATCACATGGGCGGAATGGCGCACAAGTTCATGATGGCCTCCGGCAAGCTGCAAACCCTGTGCTACAAACATGAGATTGAACGGACGTTGCGTACACCGGATTATGCGGGATTCCAGTTGTTGGCCCTGAACGACTACTCTGGGCAGGGCACGGCCTTGGTGGGATTGACGGATGTCTTTTTTGACGAAAAGGAATACTGTTCACCGGAAGACTTCCGGGAGTTCTGTTCGCCGACAGTGCTGTTGGCGCGCATTCCCAAGTTCACCTATTGGAACCGGGACGCTTTTACGGCGGCGGTTGAGGTGGCCCATTATGGCAAAGCGGCGATTCGTGATGCAGAAGTGTCCTACCGTATCTGCGACAAGTACGGGAAAACGTATACGGAAGGGACTTTGTACAACGGTGATGTGGCTTTGGGCAACAACATCGGTTTGGGCAACGTGACGGTTGCTTTGGACAAGATTGGTGCACCTCGGCAAATGGTATTCGAGGTGATGCTGAAGGGAACGTATGACCTCGATGGCCGCAAGGAAGAAGTGCGAAGCAGGAACCATTGGGACTTTTGGGTGTATCCTCAGACGACGTTGGATGATTTGGCTCGTATGGACACCGGCGACGTGTACATCACGGACATCTTGGACGAGAAAGCCGAACAAGTGTTGAAGGCAGGAGGCAAGGTTTTGGTGACGGCAGCCGGAAAGATTACTTATGGAAAGGACATCGTGCAACAGTTCACGCCCGTATTCTGGAACACGAGTTGGTTCAAGATGCGTCCGCCCCACACCACCGGGCTTTACATCGAAAGCAACCATCCGCTCTTCCGGAACTTCCCCACGGATTACCACAGTGACATGCAGTGGTGGGACTTGGTGAACCGCAAACAGGTCATGCAGTTTACGGAATTTCCGGCTGATTTCCAACCGATCGTACAGAGCATCGACACGTGGTTCCTGAGCCGCAAGATTGGTATGCTGTTTGAAGCCAACGTGGCGGGCGGACGGCTGATGATGACCACCATGCCGTTGGATGCGGACAGCGGGGTGCCCGTTATCGCTCAAATGCGCAAGGCCGTCATCACTTACATGCAGTCGGACGATTTCCGTCCGCAATACACGGTGGATTTGCAGTGCATCAAAGACCTTTTCACCAAAGAAGCTCCCAAGGTGAACATGTACACCAACGATTCGCCCGATGAGTTGAAACCGAAACTTAATACCAAGAAATGATGCGACGGCACCTTATTATAATAGGACTATGGGCATGCGGCACGGGATTTTCCGTGTTGCATGCCTCCGATGGCGGTTACCTGCTGCAACTGACTTCGGACAAGCGCGTACCGGTGCAACGTCTGTTGGGGGAGGGCGATACGTCGTCTGCCGCACCGTTGACCGAACACCGGCTGTCTCCCGAAGACCGTTATACGCCGGAGAAAGGGTACGGCTATGACCTGCTCGCCTCGCCGGACGAAGGCGGCGATCGCCCTTATTATGTCTCCGTGCAGGTACCCGACGGGAACTATCGCGTCACGGTGCTCTTGGGCAACTGCAAGGAAGCGGGCGTTACCACGGTGCGGGCGGAGTCGCGCCGCTTGTTTTTGGAAAGCGTGCCGACGAAGAAAGGGGAGTTCCGCACGTTTACTTTCACAGTCAACAAACGTACACCGAAAATCTCCGACTCCGAGGCGGTGCGCATCAAACCGCGCGAACGCTCCAAACTGAACTGGGATGACAAGCTGACGATTGAAATCAACGGCGAACGTCCGCAGTGTGCGGCCATCCGGATTGAACCGGACCACCGTGTCCCGACCCTGTTCCTGACCGGAAACTCTACCGTGGTGGACCAGGACGAAGAGCCGTGGGCCAGTTGGGGACAGATGATTCCCCGTTTCTTCGATGCGGAGGTCTGCTTTGCCAATTATGCGGAGAGCGGCGAATGTGCCGATACTTTCATCCGTGCCGGACGGTTGAAGAAAGCCTTGTCGCAAATGAAACCGGGCGACTACATGTTCATGGAGTTCGGGCACAACGACCAGAAACAAAAAGGACCGGGCAGGGGAGCTTATTATTTCTTCGCCACAAGCCTGAAAACGTTCATTGACGAAGTCCGGCAGCGTGGCGGACATCCGGTGTTGGTGACCCCGACCTGCCGCCGGGCTTTCAAGGACGGGAAGATACAGCCCACACACGCCGACTATCCCGATGCTGTGCATTGGGTGGCCGAACGGGAGCAGGTGCCTTTGATAGATTTGCAGGAAATGACGCGCGTCCTGTTTGAGGCTTTGGGCGAGGAAGGAAGCAAAAGGGCTTTCGTGCATTATCCGGCCGGTACTTATCCGGGGCAGGACAAGGCTTTGGCCGACAACACCCATTTCAATCCTTACGGGGCATACCAGATAGCGCGGTGTGTCATCGAAGGGATGAAACAAGCTCGTCTGCCTTTTGTAGACCACCTTCGCGAAGACGTGCAGCCTTTCCGGCCTTCCGTGCCGGATAGTCCGGATGCGTTCCACTGGAACGAAAGCCTCTTTGTGGAGATACAGAAACCCGATGGCAACTGATTTGCTATCGGGTTGCGTTTTAATGTAAGCCTATGCAAGAACTGCATTCTGTTTTTCTTATTACCCTGTTCTATTTGATTCGTTTTTCTTGCGTATTACCAGTCAAAGTGTTATTTTTGTAGATGCCAGTAGCAGTTGTTTTCCGAATGGTTTAGAGTTTAATGGCTGCTGCATAAAAGTGGGAATTTTATACTTGAATGTTTTTTAAAGGTATATGGAAAATGAACTAATGATGGTGGAATACCTGATAATTTGGATGGTATTTTCATGCGGCATGGCAGTGGTGAGTTATTTTATGTGGAAAAACAAACGTAAGGAAGTCCGGAATTTGTTGGAGGGTTCCGGAGAAAAGGTGTGCATGACATTGAACGGGGGAGGGAGTACATTGGACTTGCCGGTTTGTGTGTTGGCGAGTTTGGTGATGCTTGGGGCGTATTGTTTTGCTTGGGCTTTTGTCGGAGGCATGGAAGGAACATTGGAAGATGAAGAACTTTCGATGTTCTCTTATGCGTTGATCTTTATAGCTTTTCTCATGTTGGCCGTTATGGTACTTCTTTTTAAGAGGTTTTATAAAAATGTTTCTTATGCTTTTATTTTGGAACATGACATCGTGTCCTACAACGGATTTGGGTACGCCGCTCCGAAGAGATGCCCGTTACGGGAACTAAAGTTCAAGGTTGAGAAACAAAGGTATAATGTCGAAATTTATTCTTTTACGGATAAGGACGGTCGGGAAATGATAAGAATCAGAAAGGAAGATTTGCCGAAATATCCGGATTTGGCCGAACTGTGTGCCCGTCCGCGAGAGTAGTTTGAATTTGTCTCATAGTATTTTGTTTACCCTGTTTCCGGCGCATGGTGGTGGTCAACTTACAGAATAGATATAGCATGGACTGGGAAGCCGGATGTTGTGGCTGTTAATTTCTTTTATCTTCTGCCTAAGCTTGGTTTTCAGAGAGTTAAGCTCTTGAAATTGATGACAGGAGAATGATAAACGAATCTGCGCCAAACGAAAAAATGTTCTCCTGTGATTGATTTTTCGTTTGGCGCAGATTCGTTTTTGTATATGCTTTTCTCGCAGAAACACCTGAAAACAGCCTGTTTCCTGCTTTCAAACATCTTGAAACCTATAAGGCAGAAGAACACACGAACAAAAAAGCAAGATAACTTTCACGAGAAAGATATGTCCTTTTGTTCTTATGTCTTATCATCTTCAACATGCAAACGGATTTTCTGTGATGGACAATCATGCCGGAAGGGGATTAGCACCCGCCGCCGCAACAGCCTCCTCTGCGGTGGTGATGCCTTCTGTCCTTGCGGTGATGGTCGTAGTCACAGCAATGTCCTTCGTGCCTGCAATCCCGGCACTCGCTGCATTCTTCGTTTTTACGGCATCCGGCACATTCCGAGCAGTCCGTCTTGCACGTACAATCCTTGCATGTGCAATCTTTACAACAGCATTCTATTTTATCCCTTTTGTCTTTTTTGTCCTTACTGTTTTCCTGTGCGGCATAAACGGTAAAGGACACTGTGCTTAGAAGCACCGCGCAACTCAATAAGAACTTTTTCATCCGTTTTCCTTTTTAGTTAAACACCTTATTTGTCCGGCTTTTCCGCCCTAAGTCGGGGCCTTGCCTTCATGTCCACAAAGATAGGGAATAAAACGAAAGGGCTATAGCTTTTTAGAAGTTATTATGTTTTATGGACGATAAAATCTTTGAAACGTTCCAAGCCTTCTGCCAGTATGGCACGAGGGCAGGCGATGTTCCAACGCATGAAGCCTTCGCCTTCCTTGCCGTACATGGCTCCGGCATTGAGCCAAAGCCGGGCTTCCCGGGTCAGGCGGTGTTCCAGTTCGGCAGAAGGCGTGGCCAGTGTGCGGCAGTCCATCCATACCAAATAAGTTCCCTCCAGTTTGCAAATCGGAAAGTCCGGAAGGTGTTCCGTGCAGAACTCTTCCATGTACCTGTAATTCCCTTGCAGGTATGCCAACAGTTGGTCGAGCCAGTCCTCCCCCTTGCGGTATGCGGCTATGGTGGCGATTACTCCGAAAGGATTGACGTCGCACACCTCGTTGTCGTTGATCGCACGATCGATTCCGGTCCGCACGTCGGCATCGGCCGAGACGATATTGGCGATCTGCATTCCGGCCAGGTTGAACGCCTTGCTGGGCGAGTTGCAGGTAACCGAGCCATGCAGGAAATCGTCCGACAGCGAAGCGAACGGGGTATAATCGTGTCCTTCATAGGTCAGTTCGCAGTGGATTTCGTCCGCCACGACGCGCACGCCGTGACGGAGGCATATTTCGCCGAGGCGGCGCAACTCCTCCCGGGTCCACACCCGGCCCACGGGGTTGTGGGGGTTGCAGAGCACCAGCAGCCGGGCCTTCGGGTCGGCAGCCTTGCGCTCCAGGTCGTCGTAGTCCATGGTGTAGCGCCCGCCGTTGTTCATGAGCGGGTTTTCCAGCACCTCGCACCCGTTGTTGCGCACCGAAGAGAAAAAGCAGTTGTACACCGGCGTCTGCAAAATCACCTTGTCGCCCGGCTCGCACAGGGCCTTGACCACCACCGACACGGCAGGCACCACGCCCGAGGTGTACAGTATCCATTCGCGCTCTATGCGCCAGACATGGCGCCGCCCGAACCATCCGGCCACGGCGTCGTAGTAAGCCTCGGGCACTTTCACGTAGCCAAACACACCGTGCTCCACCCTGCGCCGCAGCGCGTCGACCACGGGCGGAGCCGTGCGGAAGTCCATGTCGGCCACCCACATCGGTATCACGTCGCCGCCGGGTGCCGAGTCCCACTTGTAAGAATTGGTTCCCCTGCGGGGGATAAGCTCGTCAAAATTGTAGTCCATATATGCTGTCTGTTGGTTAAGTTATGCCTTGCCGCCGTGCGTAGTTAGCCACTCCGCACGCCACCGAGCGCGCCCATCGCCCACTGCCTGGCCCGGGGCAACAGCCGCGGGGGCCGCCGGCCATGCCCCGCCATCGCGCCGCTTGGCCTTTGCAAAGTTAGTCATTTTCTGCCAAACAGCGCGTATCGCATTTACGGATGGTGCAACCCGCATCGCTTTTTTTATGCGCCTTTTATTTTGATAGCTACTTATTTTACTGTAACTTTGCCGCCGTAACGATAAAGAAACGATGAAAAAACTGTTTATAGAGACCTACGGTTGCCAGATGAACGTGGCCGACTCGGAGGTGGTGGCCGCCGTCATGCAGATGGCCGGCTACGAAGTCTGCGAGCGGATTGACGACGCGTTCCTCAACACTTGCTCCGTACGCGACAACGCCGAGCAGAAGATATACGGCCGCCTCGACACGCTCAACGCCGAGCGGCGCAAGGGCCACAAGATGATAATAGGCGTGCTGGGCTGCATGGCCGAGCGCGTCAGGGAAGACCTGCTGCAAAACCACCACGCCGACCTCGTGGCCGGCCCCGACGCCTACATGTCGCTGCCCGACCTCATAGCACAGGCCGAGACAGGCCACAAGGCCATCAACATAGACCTCTCCACAACCGAGACTTACCGCG
>ENA-ORUX01002633-ORUX01002633.1-human-gut-metagenome-genome-assembly--contig:-NODE-2633-length-11039-cov-3.723416_pt1 | contig 11039 bp, 8 predicted proteins | sample MGYA00242087_ERZ509225 | MGnify/ENA primary metagenome ERZ509225 (study PRJEB26280, sample SAMEA2338864) | human gut metagenome | biome: human gut; feature: human-associated habitat; material: faeces... | reverse complement strand
GGGCGACCCCGCCTCGGTGGTGGGCGTGCTGGCTATCGTTGCCGAGCCCGACGTGCTGACGCACGAGGAGCGGGCACTTGCCGATGCCATCGTGAGCGAAGGCGAGCTGGCGCTCGATCGCGCCCGCGCCATGGAGGCCCGCGAGGAAGCGGCGGTGCTTGCCAAAAATGAGCAGCTGCGCGCCAACCTGCTGCGTTCCATCTCGCACGACCTGCGTACGCCGCTCACCAGTATTTCGGGCAATGCCGACGTGCTGCTCGACCAGGGCTCGACCGGCACCGCCGTGCTCGACGCCCAGACGCGCCGCGGCCTGCTCCTGTCCATTCGCTCGGATGCGCTGTGGCTCAACGCCACCGTCGAGAACCTGCTCGCCATCACCAAGCTCGAGGGTGGCGGTATGCGCCTGTCGACTACGCTCGAGCTCATGGACGATATCGTCGAGGAGGCGCTGCGCCACGTGAACCCTGCCGTGCGCGAGCACGACCTTAAGGTGGTGGCGTGCGATGAGCCGGCGCTCGTCAACGTCGACGCGCGCCTGATGGTACAGCTCGTGGTGAACCTGGTGAACAATGCCATCACCTATACGCCCACAGGCTCGCATATCGTGATTTCGATTGGCGTCGACGATGGGCACGTGACGTGCTCGGTGGCCGATGATGGTCCGGGCATTGCGTCCGAGGACCGCGAGCGGATCTTCGAGTCGTTCTATACCGCCAACCACGGTCTTGCCGACAGCCATCGCAGCGTGGGCCTGGGTCTTTCGCTCTGCCGCTCCATTGCGTTGGCGCATGGCGGTAGCATAGAGGTTGCCGCGGCGGACCCGCACGGCTCGGTCTTTACGATTGAGCTTCCCGTCGCCGACGTTTCGTTTGATAAGGAGTAGCGCCGTGCCGAACTCTGCCGTAAAACCGCTCATCTTGGTCGTTGAGGACGACCCCGCCGTTCGCAACTTAATCGTTGCCGCGCTCGAGGCGCACGGCTTGCGTCATATGGCCGTGGAGACCGCCCATGCTGCCATCGCCGCCGCCTCATCGCAGGCGCCGAGCATTGTGCTGCTCGATCTGGGTCTGCCCGATATGGACGGCGTCAAGGTGGTGGAGTCGGTGCGTACATGGTCGGGCATGCCGATCATTGTGGTCTCGGCGCGCAGCGAGGATGCGGACAAGATCCGCGCGCTCGATGCCGGCGCCGACGACTACCTGGCCAAGCCGTTCGGCATGATGGAATTTATCTCCCGCGTGAAGGCGGTACTTCGAAGAGGGGGAAGCCGGACGGAGGAGACATTGGTTCATGGTCCGATCCAGATTCGAATTCAGCGCCATGAAGTGCTGGTGCATGGACAGAAGGTAGAACTGACTCTGAAAGAATTTGAATTGTTAAAATATCTGGTGGAAAACAGAGGAATTGTCCTGACACGTGACCAGTTGCTTACCAGAATCTGGGGATACGATTTTGATGGGGAGACCAGAACTGTGGATGTCCATGTGAGAACCCTGCGTCAGAAACTTGGAGAGGCAGGAAATCTGATCGAAACGGTCCGGGGTGTAGGATACAGGATCGGCGCATAACAGATAAAACCGACGAAAACAGGAGTGGAAAAATGAAGCATAAAATATTCAGTCACACCAGTTTACTTATCATTTTATCCGTAATACTTACATTCCTGGCAGCAGGAACTGTCATGTATAACAGATATGATATTTATATGAAACAGGGTGTCAGAGATGAAGCCGCATATATTAAAACAGGTCTGGAAGAAGACGGAGACGTTTTTCTCTCAGACAGGGTCGGAGACGCCACCAGCAGCAGGATCACTCTTCTGGGAAAAGATGGTCAGGTGTTGTTTGACAGTATTGAGAATCCGGAAGAAATGGAAAATCACAGTAACAGACCGGAATTTATTGAAGCTGAGAAGCAGGGATCCGGTGAGATGGTCCGCTATTCAGACACCTTATCAAAACAGACGTTTTACTATGCTGTAAAATTAAAGGATGATCAGGTTCTGCGAGTAGCCAGGACTACAGACAGTCTTCTGGTAACAATGTTAACCAGCTTTCTTCTGCTTGGCGGACTGGTATGCGTGATCCTTGTAATTGAACTTTTTCTTGTGCAGAAACAGACCAGAAAGCTGATAGAGCCTATCAACCGGATTGATCTGGAACATCCTCTGGAGCATGTATGCTACGAAGAATTAAGGCCATTGCTTTTTCGTCTGGATCAGCAGAACAGACAGATTCAGAAACAGCTGGAAGATCTTAAGAATGCAGAGAGTGCAAGAAAAGAGTTTACGGCAAATGTTTCCCATGAATTGAAAACTCCTCTTATGTCAATCTCCGGATATGCGGAGCTTATGATGAATGGAATGGTACCGCCGGACAAGATGCAGGATTTTTCCGGCAGGATTTTTCATGAGTCCGAGCGTTTATCAAATCTGGTTGCAGATATCATTCAGCTTTCCAGACTGGATGAGAAGAACGGAGAAACTATGTTTGAACAGGTTGACATCGGAGAGCTTGGGGAAGATGTGATCAACAATCTGCAGAACAGGGCAGCAAAGAAAAAGATTAATCTGGAATATACAGGCGGACCTGCACAGATGCAGGGAGTACGCCATGTATTATATGAAATGTTCTACAATATTACAGATAATGCTATCCGCTATACCCCGGATGGTGGAGATGTAAAGGTTTTTGTGGGAAAACTCAATGGGAAACCGTACTTTCGTGTGGAAGATAACGGAATAGGAATTCCGGAGAGCGAACAGCAGAGAATCTTCGAGCGTTTTTACAGAGTGGACAAGAGCCATTCACGTGAAACCGGAGGTACAGGCCTGGGGCTTTCTATTGTAAAACATGGCGCAGTTTTGCATCATGCGAAGATTCTTCTGGACAGTGAGCCGGGTAAGGGAACGAAGATGGAAATCCTGTTTGATCAGACTAAGTAAAGCTCCTGTGAAGCAGTTATTCGGTGTAGTGAAGCGGATGATTTTGTCTGGTGTTGAAAAGAGAGTGGACAGTATCCGACATGGTTGTTAGAAATGTATAAATTTTGGGGATTGACAGACAAGTGATTATTGGAGAAAATAAAATCAGACAGTTATCCATGTAAAAGCAGGTACAATGGAGGGTATTTTCAGTATGGAAAAATGGAGAAGCATTGCAGCGGGTATGAGCTGTTTGTCAATGCTGTTCGCAACAGGAGCGGTTACTGTATCAGCATCAGATGAAATCACAGAAATTCCGGAACAGAGTATTGTATACTGGTCCATGTGGGAAGAAGATGAACCACAGGCAGATGTGATCAGAGAAGCAGCAGAAGCTTATGAAGAAGCAACAGGTATTTCTGTAGAGATTCAGTGGAAGGGCAGAGGAATCCGGTCTCTGATAGAACCTGCCCTGGATGCCGGAGAACAGATTGACCTTTTTGATGATGATTATCAGAGGATGGCTCAGGAACACAGGGATTATCTGGCAGAATTAAAAGGAATGGCAGATACTGTGGATTATGAGAAGCATATTATGCCGGTACTGTTGGAGCAGGTGAAGAACTGGGGAAATGGAGAACTGCTTGCAATGCCGTATCAGCCTTATATCACAGGCGTCTGGTATAATAAGGATTTATGGGAAGAGGCTGGACTTACAGAACAGGATATCCCGGATACCTGGGAGAAACTGATCAGAGTATGCCGTAAGATTAAAAACAGTGACAGTGGCCTTAGTGCCATGACCTGCGATGAAGAGTATGTGAATCTTCTGTATGGATATCAGCTTGCCAGATATCTTGGACAGGAGAAAGTGCAGCAGCTGATCCGTAACTGTACCTGGTCACAGATTCCACAGGCAAAAGAGGCGGCAGATGATATCAGAATTTTGTTTTTTGCGGGATATATGAGTCAGAGTGCACCGGCACAGCATCCGGAAGGTCAGGATGAAGTGGGAGATGGCGAGGCAGTCATGGTGCTGCAGGGCTCCTGGGTTCCGAATGAAGTGACAGAAGCTACAGAATCTGATGATTCCTGGGGATTTTTTCCATGGCCTGCAGTAAAGGCCGGAACAGACGGCACAGAAGGTGTTATGGTGGGAGCACAGGGATTTGGAGTCACAAAGGATTCGCAGATGAAGCAGGAAGCTTTTGACTTTGCATATTCCATCTGTACCGGGGAAACAGATATGAAAATGACAGATGCGGTTAATTCCATCCCGGCAGATACGGACAATACACAATGGCCGGAAGTGCTGGCAGATGCAGTACCGTATATGAAAGAGATGTCAAAGCCGTACATGTGGGCTGCAGGTCTGGAGGCAGATCCGGATTATAAAGAACAGATACAAAGCGAACTTCTGAAGCTTACAAGATTAGAAGAAACATCGGATGAATTTATAGAGAATCTCAGCAGTATGAAATAAGAAAAAGGCTGTTCGACATTATGAAAATATTGCTCTGGTATTACTGGCGCTCCCGTTCTGAGAGCGCCTTTATTGATGTAATATATTCTGTGGGTGTCATTCCGGAAATCTTTTTAAACTGTCTGGAGAAGTAATGGATGGAAGAGTATCCCAGAAATTCCGAAATCTGTGTGAAGTTCATCTGGTTCTCGCGGATCAGCTGTCTGGCATAGGCAATCTTTAACCGGGAAAAGAAATCCATGGCACCGCACTGATGTTGTTCCTGAAATATTTTCTGAAGCTGGGAGCGTCCGATCATATTGTCATGGCACAGATCGCAGAGTGTAATATTTTCCCGGATGTGGTCTTCCATATAAGCAATGACACGCTTATAGACAGCGGAATTATTTTTCAGATTCACAAATTGGCTGACAGGTACAGTCATGGGAGGAGAAGAATTTCTCCGGATCATGTAGATCAGCATCTGCTCAAGGTAAATACGGATAAGCTGCTGAGAACCAAACAAAAAATCTTCTTTCTTTTCCATCTTTTCTGTATAAGGATCATCCAGAGGGGTTTTGATACAGCGGCGTGCCTCGGCAATCAGCATTCCCATGAGATTTCTCTCAGAATCAGAAAGTTTCAGCAATTTTTTCTCAAAGAATTTCATACATGGAGAATCGCATTCAAAAGAAACTACCACAATATTAGGAGCGGTATTTCCTATGGCAATAAGGTTATGAAATTCATTTGGTCTGTGAAAGATGAGCTGTCCGCTTGTCAGATGGTAGATACCGTTATCTGTCTCTATTTCTGCCTTTCCCTTATCTACACATTGAAATTCCCAGAAATTATGGCGTTCTCCTGCAAAGTGAAAATCACTTTTGTATTCAAAATAGTGGATTGTATAAATCCGGTCAATATGAATATCTTCTTCCAGATACATACTCTCAAAAGCCATTACTGCCACCTCCCTCAGCCTGTCCGAAAACTGCAATATGGTTGTTGTGTACAAGTATACAACAAAAACAGATGAAAAACCAGTTAAAAATGAATTTTTGTACAAAAGAAATGGACGTTTGTGCAAATACTATTTGTGCAAAAATGATAAAATAAGAACTACCAAAAGAAATAATTGTTGAAATTCAACAAAAGAGCGAAAAGAGAGAAAAAGAAGACAAAATGTCAAAACTGACCAAGGAGGAAAAAAGGTTATGGGTATGAAGAAAAAGATGCTTAGTGCAACATTATGTGCGGTTATGGTTGGTTCACTTGCAGCACCGGCTTTCACTGTTCAGGCAGCAGATGATACATTAGTTTACTGGTCAATGTGGGAAGCTACAGAGCCACAGGGACAGGTGATTCAGGAAGCAGTTGACGCTTATACAGAACAGACAGGAGTTAAGGTAGACCTTCAGTTTAAGGGACGTACCGGAAACCGTGAAGCACTTCAGCCTGCACTGGACGGCGGCACACAGATTGATATTTTTGACGAAGATATCGACCGTGTAAACGGAATGTACGGTAAATATCTTCTGGATCTGGAAGACCTTGCGAAAGAGAATGACTATGAAGCAACTGCAAATGCAGGTCTGATGGCAGCATGCCGTGATGCCGGCGGCGGTACATTAAAAACAATTCCATATCAGCCAAACGTATTTGCTTTCTTCTATAACAAAGATCTGTTTGAGCAGGCAGGAATCACAGAAGAACCGAAGACATGGGATGAATTCAAAGATGTATGCCAGAAATTAAAAGATGCAGGAATCACACCAATGACTATGGATGATGCCTATGCAACATGTGTGATCGGATATCATCTTGCAAGACTGGTTGGCGAAGATAAAGTAAAAGAGATCGTAACAGAAGGTGAATGGGATGATCCTGCAGTTCTTCAGATGGCACAGGATATCGAAGAACTTGCATCTAACGGATATTATTCAGAGATGGTTGGTTCTAACGTATGGCCTGCAGGTCAGAACACAGAGCTTGCACTTGGAACAGCTGCAATGTATCTGAATGGCTCCTGGTTACCAAACGAAGTAAAAGAGATGGCAGGCCCTGATTTCCACTGGGGATGCTTCGCATATCCGGCACTTACAGACGGAGCAAACGGAATCGAAACAAACAACTTTGGTGCACAGGTATTTGGTATTAACAAAGATACAAAACTTGCAAAAGAAGCATTTGATCTGATCACATTCCTTACAAAAGGTGAATACGACCAGAAACTTGCAGATGAAACTGTAGGTATCCCGGCTGATACAACAAACACAGAATGGCCGGCAATGGTTGAGTGTGCAAAACCTGTTATTGAGCAGAGCACAAACCGTTTCACATGGGCATGCGGTGTAGAATCCAACGTAGATATGACTCCGGTTATCAAAGAAAACTTTATCAAATTAATGGCAGGTTCCATTACAGCAGATGAATTTGTTTCCACTATGCAGGATGCAGCGAAATAAATAAACAAAGAATTTATAAAGATGGTGGCATCGTATCTACGCTGCCGCCATCTGTCTTTTTGCACAAATGAATGATCACAGATAGCAACAGTTTTACAGTAGTTGGTGATCTGTTGATGTGAGATTTGGATGTTATAAAGATTTTTCAAAGTCTGGGAGATTTTCCGCAGGGAGAGCCTGAGTCTAACGTGAAAGGTCAGGCATATAAAAAAGGAGATGTGAAAATGAAACCAATTCTTAAATTTAAAACAGAAAAATATCGTGTATGCAGCCTGGGAAATGAATGCAGTGTACCTGATTTATTAGGTACCCGGATTTTACAGAACAATCTGGAATTTCATTTGGAAGAGAATGATGAAATATTTGAAGGATACGGTACATTGACAAGTTCATATCCATACCGTCAGTATAATTGCTATCAGGCAAAACCGGAAGAGAAAGAGATGAAAACAGCGATCCTTGAAAACGATTATATCAGGGCTATATTCTTACCTGAATTGGGCGGAAGACTATGGGCTTTAATAGATAAAATTTCAGGACAAAATCTTCTCTATACGAACGATGTCATAAAATTTAGAAATCTTGCCATCAGAAATGCCTGGTTTAGTGGAGGTGTGGAGTGGAATCTTGGAATTATCGGACATACACCGTTTACCACGGAGCAGCTTTTTACAGCAGAACTGACTGATGAAGACGGCAATCCGGTTCTTAGAATGTATGAATATGAAAGAGTACGGCAGGTTGAATATCAGATGGATTTTTGGCTTGGTGAGAACGATCACCACCTAAACTGCCGCATGAGAATAGTAAATTCAGGAAAAGAAGTTGTACCAATGTACTGGTGGAGCAATATGGCTGTGCCGGAATACGATAAGGGAAGGGTGATTGTTCCAGCTTCAAAAGCTTTTACCAGTGATGCAAAAGATGTAAAAAAGGTGGACATTCCTTATGTAGATGGAATTGATATCTCACGATATAAAGATATTCCTGCACAAGTGGATTATTTCTTTGATATAGCTGAAAAAGATCCTAAATATATTGCCAATGTTGACAAAAATGGATATGGACTTCTTCATGTCTCAACAAGGAGACTGCGAAGCAGGAAGTTATTTTCCTGGGGAAATAACCAGGGCTCAGATAACTGGCAGCAATTTCTGACAGAAAATGCAGGAAGATATGTGGAAATTCAGGCGGGAATTGGCAAAACCCAATATGGTTGTATTCCCATGCCACCTCATTCAGCCTGGGAGTGGATGGAACAATATAGTGCGATTCAATTGGATAGTCATTTTAATGAGTTGTCTTTTGAAGAGCTACGTAATGAATTGACAAATTATGTAAAGGATAAATATTGTCCAGATGAATTAGAAAAAGTACTGCAGCAGAGAAAGAAAACCGCATTATGTCCAGGAAAGCTGGTTTATAGCGGAAGTGGATATGGTTCTTTTAAACAATATTGTCGAGAAATTGAGAATGATCGACCGTTGTCAGAACATCTTGATTATGGAGAAATAAATGATACTCAAAAAATCTGGGCAGATTTTCTGAACACAGGAATTTTGAAAGAACCGTCAACAGAAGATGTTCCGGGAGATTTTATATGTGATGATGAAATATACAGAAAATTAAAAGGTACGATTAAATCAATAAACTGCAAAAACTGGTATGCATATTATCAGATGGGAATATATGAATTCTGGAAAGGGGAAATAGAAACAGCAAGATTACATTTTGAAGAGTCATTGAATAGGAAGAAATCACCATGGGCCTATCATGGTTTAGGTTGTTGCAATATTCTTGATAAACAGTATGACTTGGCAATTGAATGCATAGTAAAAGGCCTGGCGACAAGAAAAGATGATTTGTCATATGTAAAAGAAAGTTTCCGATTACTGTTAAAAGCTGAAGGATATCAAGCTCTTTTAGAACAATATGCGGATTTGTCCGATCAGTTTAAGGCTGAAAGCAGAATCTATTTTGATTATCTGGAAGCTATGTCCCATACGGGTGAAGCGAATAAGGTTTATGAGATTTTGAAATCGAATGATACTTATGAATTAGTGGATTTACGAGAAGGTGACAGTTCCATTGAAAGATTATGGGTAGAACTCGAAACGACTTTATTTGGGCGATGCAGAAGTATCCCGGATAAGTATAATTATTCATCAATTACAAAGGAGGTATTTTCTTGAAGAAGAATAAAACGATGATCGTTGTATTTCTGACTCCGGCAGTTCTGTTGTTTCTGGGAATTTTTCTTTATCCGATTATCAGAACAGTAATCATGAGTTTTTTCAAGATCGACGGAGTTACAGATTCCATGAATTTATGGGAATTTGTAGGATTCGGCAACTATACAAAGCTGATGAATACCAGTTTATTTAAGACTTCATTTTTTAACCTGTTTCGTATCTGGCTGATCGGCGGTCTGGTGGTAATGAGTCTGTCTCTTTTATTTGCAGTTATCCTTACCAGCGGGATCAGAGGAAAGAAATTTTTCCGCGCAATCATTTATATGCCAAATATCGTCAGTGCAGTAGCACTTGCAACTATGTGGCTGCAGTATGTATACAGTCCAAGATATGGTCTGCTGAAAGATCTTTTTACAGCACTGCATCTGGACAATTTGGCAAAGATCCAGTTCCTGGATAATGACCACAAATTCTGGGCACTGTTGTTTGCATATTGTTTCGGAATGGTTGGATACCATATGCTGATCTGGCTCAGCGGTATTGAGCGTATCAGCCCTGAATATTATGAGGCGGCAACTATTGACGGAGCGACCAAGCCGGCACAGTTCCGTTACATGACACTTCCATTGTTAAAGGGAGTATTTAAGACAAACATTACCATGTGGTCTGTAAGCAGTGTAGGCTTTTTTGTATGGTCACAGCTTTTCTCCACAGTAACTGCAGACACACAGACAATTACCCCTTACGTTTATATGTACATGCAGATCTTCGGTGGCGGTAATACAGTTACAGAACGAAATGCAGGTCTGGGAGCGGCCATCGGTGTACTGCTCAGTGTCTGCGTAGTCATTGTATTTACAATCTGTAACAGAGTGATCAAAGATGATGATCTGGAATTCTAAGGAGGGATGAGAAATGGCAAAAGAAAAAGAGGCACGCAAACCCTTTAATCTGAAAAAAGAAGTCAAGCTCCTGCCGGGATACATCATCCTGCTGCTCTGGGTAATCTTTACCATTGCGCTTCTGGGATGGGTATTCGGGGCGAGTTTTTCCACAACAGCAGAGATCTTCCAGGGAAAAGCCCTGAAGTTTGAGTCCGGGTTACATTTTGAAAACTACGCAAAAGCGTGGAATGGTGCCGGAGTTGCCGGCTTCTTCGGAAACTCACTGATCTATTCTGTGATTTCCTGCACAATTCTGATTTTGGTGTGCGCACCGGCAGCTTATGTACTGTCCAGATTTGATTTTATTGCAAACAAATTTATCCAGACCAGCTTCGTATCTGCCATGGGTGTTCCGGCGATCATGGTCGTTCTTCCACTTTTCAGTATTATTTCCGGTATGGGAATTCTGAATAATGTAGCAGCAGGAAGAACCGTATTGATTATATTATATGTAGGAATTAATGTACCTTATACAACAATTTTCCTGCTTACCTTCTTCAGTAATATTTCCAGAACTTATGAGGAAGCGGCAGCGATCGACGGATGCCCTCCCATGCGTACTTTCTGGAAAATCATGTTCCCTATGGCGCAGTCAGGAATCGTAACGGTAACAATCTTTAATTTTATTAATATCTGGAATGAATATTTCCTGTCATTGATCTTCGCAAGCTCGGACAAGCTGAAACCTGTTGCACCTGGACTTTATGGAATGATCAACTCCATGAAATATACAGGTGACTGGGCCGGAATGTTTGCAGCAGTGATCATTGTATTCCTGCCGACATTTATTCTGTATATTTTCCTGTCAGAGAAGATCATCGGTGGTGTTACCGGTGGTATTAAGGGATAAGAATAGAAGGACAGTAGGACAATAGCAATTGTTTGTGATTGCGAAAGGTATTATGTAACACGTTTTGACCTCAAAATCATAGTATGATAAGATGAATGTAAAAAAGTTACCAGGCAATCTGAGAGTAACGAAAAACATTTAAAGAAAAGAGGAAAAAAATTATGAAGAAACCAGTATTAGTAGTTATGGCAGCAGGTATGGGA
>ENA-ORUX01002626-ORUX01002626.1-human-gut-metagenome-genome-assembly--contig:-NODE-2626-length-11090-cov-2.024558_pt1 | contig 11090 bp, 9 predicted proteins | sample MGYA00242087_ERZ509225 | MGnify/ENA primary metagenome ERZ509225 (study PRJEB26280, sample SAMEA2338864) | human gut metagenome | biome: human gut; feature: human-associated habitat; material: faeces... | reverse complement strand
TAATACAATGCAGACAGTTGACGGATTCACACTGTACCCAAGCGATTGGTTTTGTCCCAAGAGTCATGAATCTGGTGATATTCATCTTACTGAAAATTCTGTTACCATACATCATTTTAACGGGTCTTGGATCGATGAGGTTGAGCGGGGTTTGCTGAAAGAAAGGCGTCGTTTCCTCACCCGTCATTCTTGGGTCAACCCAATGCTGGCTGGATTAATAGTACGGCTCCAGTATGGATTTAAAACAAATGACTTCAGGCCGTTGACTTCAGCATTGAAAGCCTTTTTTGCAAATCGGAATTAATTTTAATAATCTCAAACTAGGATCTAATCAATGATTAGATCCTAGTCATGTATTTCTTAAACAATGGTTCTAATACTGCGGCAATCGGTATTGCGGGGGAGAGTGCACCAACGGGCTTTGCTTGTTTGAATGCAAAAAGGATGCTATCTCCGGCAATTCTGGACCATATTAGATACAGAATAGTCTCTTTGAGCTGTTGCATTAGGGTCGCACTGTACTCTATGCATTGCTTTTTATATACGGCATAACTTCGTGGATTATTTAACAATAAGCGTTTATAGTTGGCTGTATAACCGTCTGTTAAGTATTCCCCTTTACATATTTCCCGGTTGCATAGCAGGTGGCAATACTCGTGGTCAATTTGATCAAACTGAAATACTTCAGGAATGAAGCTCTCTCCTTCGGCTATGTAAAAAGGATGCAATCTGATAACACTCGTTAACGTTGCAATGCAAGTCTCCCCTCTATAGCCATATTGGCTGTAGAGGGATGATAGCTTCGCAGTGGTGTTACTGGGAAATTGATTGTTACGAGCGGACCTGGGCGTAGCAATTCCAATGGCATCACCTGCATTTTTCCACGCCGTTAATATGAAGTGGACCGCATCAGGCGTGAGATAATCGTCGGAATCAACACACATGAACAGTTCTGAACTGCATTTTTCTGCAGCTAAATTGCAGGCTCGTTGTTTTCCGCCATTCGCTACCTTTATATATTCGATTTCGATAGCTGATTCCTTTGCAAATGAATCAAATAAGCTCTGTGTTCCATCCGTCGAGCCATCATCGACTACAAGCCAATAAAAACGAGAGTCAGTTTGTTTTTTCAAGCTTTCATACAATCGCTTCAAGGTATGTTCTCTATTATATGTAGGTGTAAAAATACAAAGCTGTTTCACTTCTATGCCTCTTTGTTAATTCAGATTTACGTATCTCAAATATGAGTTTGAAAGGTTCCCGTGTGAAGATTGAATCCAGTAGAAAAGCAGGCGTAATTATATCTTATGCCTATTCAATTGTTCAGATTCTTGTTCAGTTGCTATATGTTCCCATCTTATTAAGGGGTATCGGCCAAGCCGAATACGGTCTCTACCAATTTGTTGGCTCAATTATGGCTTATCTTACGGTAATCAATACCGTTCTTGCTTCGAGCGTGACTAAGTTTTATAGCAAGGCATATCTTCAGGACGATTCTGAATTGATGGAAAACACTCTTGCAATTGCGAAAAGACTGTTTTGGATTATCTCGTTCGTTGCGGTTGTTGTAATACTATTTGTGGGGATAATTGTCGTCTATTCATACTCGAATTCGTTTAGCACGGCTCAGCTCTACGAAATGTCATTAATGTTTGTTGTTTTGGCCGCAGATATGGTTGTGGTTATGAATAACATCATTAGTATTGCGGTTATCACTGCTCATGAGAATTTTGTTTTTCTGCGCCTGTCTCAATTGATTACTGCAATTCTTCAGCCCCTGCTCGTGGTCGTGTTCATGCGGCTCTGGCCTTCCGCGTTGCTGGTTACTTGCATGACTTTTCTTACAAATCTTCTCTGTGCTCTAATCCAGCGCATATTCGTATCTAATGTTTTGAAGGCAAAGTTCACTTTTCACGGGATGGATTGGAAGCTCGCTAAGGAGATGCTGCTGTTTTCTTCGGCGGTAATATTGGTTGCCTTTTCCGATCAAGTTTTCTGGAAATCAGGCCAACTAATTCTAGGATATTTTTATGGTGCCGACTTAATTGCTGTATTTGCGATAGGTGCACAAATTTACTCTGTTTACATGGTTTTAGGAACATCTATATCTACTGTATTTCTTCCAAAGGTTACTGATATTGTGCTTCATTCGGTTGATTCTGCCGCTGATCTTTCTCGGCTTTTCATCAAAGTTGGAAGAATTTCCTTTTATGTTGCATTTCTTGTTCTCAGCGGTTTTGCGATTTTTGGTCAGGATTTTATTACCCTCTGGGCGGGGCGCGAGTTTGCTGATGCTTATTGGGTTGCCATGATAGTTATGGTGCCATTTACAGTTGATATCATTCAAAATTTGGGTCTTACAATTATGCAGGTCAAGGATGTATACCAATTTCGAGGATACATGAATACTGCAATTGCTGTAGTTAACGTATTTATTTCGATATTTCTATGCAGGTTGTTCGGAGTAACAGGTTCAGCCATATCAACAGCTGTTTCAATTGCCATAGGAAATGGCCTTATTATGAACTGGTATTATGCAAGAAAGTTAGATATGGACATTCTTCAGTTTTGGAAGAATATTCTATCAATTTTAGTCCCTCTTCTAATTACCTCCTTTGGGTTTAATGCTATTTGGACCTATTTTGATTGGCATGGTTGGTCAGCGCTTGTTACTGGAGGATTAATCTATTCACTTCTTTATGCGGTGGCTTCTATTATTTTTTGCTTTGATGCCTATGAGAGAGAGTTCGCTAGAAGATTTTTGGGCCCAATTATTCGTAATATTTAGTTTTTCTAAGCGCTAAGGATTATTTCGTGAATTCATTTACTGCGAATCCGATCAAGACGGTCAAAACGATTCGTTGGATTGGGGCACTGCAGGGTCTACGGGCGATTGCGTTTCTTGCAATTTTTCTTTCGCATTCTGGGATTGGTCCTTTTGGGTGTTTTGGAGCCTGGGGTGTTTCCCTTTTTCTTATGATGTCGGGCTTTTTGATGTCATATCGATATCTTCAAAAATCGAATACGCCAACATTCGGCTTTTCATTTGTATGGTCTAAACTCAAGAAACTATACCCTCTCCATATAATTATGATGATTGCAAAGCTACCGTTTGCATTTGTTTATTTATTTCGCGGATGGATTTCCCTAGCGTTGTTGCTTGTTGCTATTTGCCTAAATGTAACGCTTTTACAAATTTGGATTCCAAACGAATCCTTATATACTTTATTAAATGGACCTTCCTGGTTTATGTGTGTCATAGCCCTTGCGTATCTTTTTTCCCTATATTTTTGAGTGCTCTCAGGAATATTGATTCTGTTTTATCGGCGTTTAAAATGTTGATGATATTTATTATCGTTCATGTTTTTTTCTCTTTGGTTTCTACCTATTTACTTAAAGCGGGTTTTAATCCGGAATATATAAAATGGCTCACATACTATTTTCCGCCAGTAAGATGTTGTGACTTTGGAATAGGCGGTATCTTAGGTTGGCTGTATTTGCATCGAGCCTCTCGAGAATCGAGTCATCATGAGAGCTGGTTTCAGATTTCCTGCCTGCTCTTTTGCTTTCTTCTAGTTGCCGCATCAATGTATGTCTATACTTATCGAGTCACAATACTTGGTCTAGATAGCTTTAGGTTCTCTCTGCTATTTCTTCCCTCCACAATGCTTTTGATTTGGCTGCTTTCCACTGCAACCGGTGTTGTTGAAAAGGCGTGGAGCATAAAGCCATTACAATGGGTAGCTGAGATGAGCCCTTATGCGTTTCTTATTCATGACGTCGTAATTCGTTATGTCTGGATAGTTTTTCAAATGTGTTTCTCTGATGATCCGAAGCTGATTGGTTTTCTAGTTTCGCTGCTGCTTACTTTATTTCTTTCTTACTTGTGGCGTAAATTATCTAATAATTTACAGTTTGATTTGGGTGCCATTGCTATTGATCGAGTTAGACAGGGGAAATAAATGATACGTAAGAAAAGGGTTCTGTTAGTTTTTGGAACGCGACCCGAGGCAATCAAGATGTGCCCACTTGTCAATGAGCTTAAGCGTCGTTTCGACAAATTTGACACTACTGTCGTTGTTACGGGGCAGCATCGTGAGATGCTTGATCAGGTCCTGCGCGTTTTCAATGTCAAGCCTGATTATGACCTTGCTATTATGAGACCGGGACAGACTCTCTTTGATGTGACAAGTGATGTCTTATTGAGGCTTAAGGCTATTCTTGAGAATGAAAAACCTGATGTCGTGCTTGTTCACGGAGATACTTCTACTAGTTTTGCTGCCGCGCTTGCTTGTTTCTACTTGCAGATTCCTATCGGACATGTAGAAGCTGGTCTTCGTACGCATGATATCTATAGTCCTTGGCCTGAGGAATTTAATCGACAGGCAGTTGACATCATAAGTGATTATTACTTTGCGCCTACGGAGAAGAGTAAGCAGAATCTGATTGATGAAGGGAAGTCGACGCAAAAGATTTGGGTCACAGGTAATACTGGTATTGATGCCCTGAGAACGACTGTCTGCGGTACATATTCCCATCCCGAACTAGATTGGGCGAATGGATCTCGTCTAATACTAATTACCGCACACCGTCGTGAGAATCTGGGCGAACCCATGCATAGGATGTTTCGCGCAATACGTCGTGTGATGGAAGAGCATCCAGATACTAAGGCGATCTATCCGATTCATATGAATCCTCTTGTGCGTAAGGCCGCACACGAAGAGCTCGATGGTTTTGAAAGACTCCATATTATTGATCCGCTTGAAGTGCTTGATTTTCATAACTTCATGGCGGCAAGTTATCTTATCCTTACCGATTCTGGCGGTATTCAGGAAGAAGCGCCTGGTCTTGGCAAGCCCGTTCTTGTCATGCGAGACACCACTGAGCGTCCTGAGGGCATAGAGGCCGGAACTTTAAAACTTGTTGGAACAAAGGAAGATGTCATTTATCGCGAGTTTAGTCGCCTGCTTTCTGATGAAACAGAATATGCGGCAATGAGCAATGCGTCTAACCCCTACGGTGATGGTCATGCGAGTGAATATATTGCGAATGTGCTGGAAAATCGTTGATTAATTATGAATTGATTTCGAGTTATCGTTTGATGTGGGCTGCTTCAAAGTGATATGTGTTGAATTATGCAGATTCCATGATTAAGAACATCATCGTCACGGGCGGCTGCGGCTTCATCGGCAGCAACTTCGTGCACTACGTGGTGGACAACCACCCCGGGGTGCACGTCACCGTCCTGGACAAGCTGACCTACGCCGGCAACCCCGAGAACATCGCCGGGCTCCCCTCCGACCGCGTGGAGCTCGTTGTTGGCGACATCTGCGACGTCGCTCTGCTCGATAGGGTCGTCCCGGGACACGACGCGATCGTGCACTACGCGGCCGAGAGCCACAACGACAACTCCATCGCCGACCCCGAGCCCTTCCTGCGCACCAACGTCGAGGGCACCTTCCGCCTGCTGGAGGCCGTCCGCAAATACGGAATCCGATACCACCACGTCTCCACCGACGAGGTCTACGGCGACCTGGCGCTCGACGACCCGGCGAAGTTCACCGAGGAGACGCCGTACCACCCGAGCAGCCCGTACTCGAGCACCAAGGCCAGCTCCGACATGCTGGTCCGCGCCTGGACCCGCACCTACGGCCTGCGCACCACGATCTCCAACTGCTCCAACAACTACGGCCCCTACCAGCACGTTGAGAAGTTCATCCCCAGGCAGATCACGAACATCGTCGACGGCGCCCGCCCCAAGCTCTACGGGAAGGGCGAGAACGTCCGCGACTGGATCCACACCGAGGACCACTCTTCGGCCGTCTGGGACATCCTCACGAAGGGCCGGATGGGGGAGACCTACCTCATCGGGGCTAATGGCGAGAAGAACAACATCACCGTCTTGCGCATGATCCTCACGGCCATGGGCCGCGACCCCGAGGACTTCGACTGGGTCGCCGACCGCCCCGGCCACGACCGCCGCTACGCCATCGGCAGCACGAAGCTCCAGCGCGAGCTCGGCTGGAGGCCGGCCCACACCGACTTCGCTGAGGGCCTGAGGGCCACCATCGACTGGTACGTCGCCAACGAGGCCTGGTGGCGCCCGGCCAAGGAGGCCACCGAGGCCCGCTACAGGGCACAGGGGCAGTAGCGGGCCCTAAAGTATCATGGCTTTGATGGTAGAGGGCAACGGGGGATTAAATAGCCGCCTGATGCCCTCAATTATTGTTAGTAGATAGCGTGTCTAGGACATTTGTGCATAGATTCAAGGCGGTCTGACTCCATGTGAATCGCGAGCAGACTAGATCATGAACATTATGAGAGTGTTCAAAAAGTAAATCCGGGTTTTCGAAATATACAAGGATAGCCTTTTGAATAGAGTCAATTGCGCAGTCTTGCAAAACTGTACCGAAATTGCTTTCGGGTATGATATCGGATGCGCCTGCGCAATTACTAACTACGATTGCGCATTTTTGAGCTGCAGCCTCAAGAAGAACGGTTGGCATGCCCTCTGGATATTCACTAGGCATAAGAAAACAGCTAGCATAGCGTAGCAAGGATGACATGTCAGATTCATTTAATCTTCCGACAAAATGGATTCTTTCATTTTGCGCGTTGGACACCGCTGTATTTAATGGGCCACTGCCCGCAATAATCAAATGAATGTTTTTGCCGTGAATGCCGTCGATTGCTTCTATTGCCTTCATAACGCCTTTTTCTTCAATTAGGCGACCGGCATATGCAACGACAAATGCGTCGGGAGATATATCAAGCTCAGAATTCCAGTCTCTTTTTGATGCAGATGAGCAGTATGCATCAGCATCAATCGAGTTGGGTATTACGGAATGGGGTGAAAACCCCAAGCTTTTGATCCACTGTAAACTTCGATTCGAAACTGCGCATGCAACCGGCTTGCTTCTAGAAATGATTTTTGTTGACAGTCCTTCATATAATCGCATGAGATAACCCATTGGACTTATTTCTGTAGACAAGTATCCAGAGCTATGATCAATTAAAACTGGCCGTATGTGCTTCTTTGCAGCAATCCTGCATGCAAGAAGACAGATTGGATAATAGCGAGTGTTGATAATGATGTCGCTAATGGACAGTTTCATTATCTGATTAAAAATCCGGTATGTGCTTGGTATAGGTTTGATAACAGGAAATCTGTCATTCATTAGAGACAACGAGGGTACCTCGATTAAAGAGATGCCGTTGTCTCTAGTGATTCCGTAACTTCGTTCTGAATTGGATGAAGTGAGTATAACAACTTCGTTGCCAAGCTCAGTCAATTTTTTGGCGAGATTTTCGGTGTACCTTTCCACTCCTCCCATGTGAGGGGAGTAGTATGCGCTGACAATTAATATTCGTCGCATAGTTATCCTTTGTGTTAAGCGGTTAGTGTTATTAGGGGGAATTACAGCTTAGAAATAATGTAGTATGCAGGCCAGTCAAGGTGTAACTTCTGTAATCCCAGCATCACCCCTACACCTAGGCGAATTTTTAATGTCTGGCCTTTTGGTTTTAGAATTCCTATGTGAGGATTTTTTAGATAGTTCGGGAAATTCTTTCTTGCATGTGAAAACACAAAAGCATACTTTGATTTCATTAGCTTTGGTCCGCAACCCCTATTAAAAACAACCAAGGCATTGATCATGTTTGCTAAATAGGTGTATTCAATAACATCGAATCTGCTTTTCGGAAGTTTTGAGAGATCGTGGCTCTGAAGGAAAAGATCAAACATTTCCGCCATGATTTGCTCATGATTTTTCTTGTAGTTCATTGAACCGGTGATGGATTGGCGATTGAAGTAGTAATAATAGCCCTCGTATGGAATGATTTTCACTTTCGCGTTGCAGTAAAAGGCGCAGAGGCTAAAGTAGATATCCTCACCGCAAGGGACACCGGTAAAGCCCAGTTTGTTTTCTTCGATAAAGGACTTTTTAAAGAGTTTTGCGCATGCAATTGCATAGGTTGTCGTACTCCATACGCTGTTTGATATGCGATGCCTTTTCAGTTTGCCATCAATATCCCTTATGAAACCTCCTGCGATGATGTCGTAGTCGCCATCTTCGGCTGCTTGAAGATAAGTTTCGATATAATTGGGAGCGACATAGTCGTCGCTATCTACAAAGAAGACATATTCACTACAAACATGCTCGAGGGCTCTTTCCCTTGTTCGTCCAAGACCTAAATTGCACTCATTATTTAGAACTCGAATTCTTGAGGGGTATTTCTCTTGGTATTCCGAGAGAATGAGATCGCTATTATCGGGACTGCAATCATTTACGCAGAGAACTTCATAATCAGAGATAGTCTGGTGAACGAGACTATCGAGACAGCGACTAAGGTACTTTTCAACGTTATAGACTGGGACGATGATTGTCGCTTTCATTTGAATTCCTTATCTCAACGGTAAAGGACGATTGTTGCATGAATAGGCTATGCCCGCTTGTTTCTTATCGTATATGCCTATGCGAGAATATATAATAAGCGTATGATTCAGCTACTCATAAGATATATTGAATGGCTGTTCAGGTTCTACTGATTTACCACGAGAGAATGGTGCTCGATTGTCGTCTAAATCGAATGTGCTTGTTGCGATTCCTGCATATAACGAAGAGGAGTGCATTGAGGGCACGGTGAAAGAGCTCCGCTCGATTGCGCCAGAGTTTGACTTCATTATTATCAATGACGGCTCTCGAGATCGAACGGGGGAGATTTGCGACTCGTTACGCTGCGAGGTCATTACCATGCCAATTAATTGCGGCCTGACTATTGGATTTCAGACTGCGGCTCGATATGCTGTTGATAATGGTTACGACTATATGATTCAGTTTGATGCTGACGGACAACATCGCCCGGAGTATTTGGCTTCTCTTGTTGAGAAAGCGGAACGCGCTGGATCAGATATCGTTATCGGTTCCAGGTTTCTTACTATTCGCAAAGATAAATCGATGCGTATGCTTGGCTCGCGCATGATTACAGTGCTAATCAAGATGCTGACTGGGCATCGCATCAGTGATCCGACCTCGGGCTTCAGATTATTTAGCCGTCCCGTGCTTGAAAGATACTATTACGACAACACTCTCAATCCTGAACCCGAATCAATCGCTTTGTTTTTAAAACAAGGGTATTCGGTCTCTGAAGTTCAGGTATCAATGCGTGAACGCCAAGGCGGCGTGAGCTACTTAAATCCTGTTAAGTCAATGCAGTATATGCTTAGAGTGTTTGCTACGCTGCTAATAGTTCAATGGTTTAGGTGATTGTAAATGACTCTTACGCTGCGAGCTTTGCTCATTGGTTTTGCTGCACTGGTTTTCTTCTTTGTTATTCGCAAATTGAAGAGGTCTCAGATGCAGGTTCTTGATTCTATGTTCTGGCTGTTGTTCAGCTTAAGTTTTGTTTTGCTCGGCATATTTCCTGAGATAGCTTTATTTATTTCATCTGAACTAGGCTTTGTTTCTGCTTCGAATTTTGTATTTCTATACGTCATTGCGGTTCTAGTGGTGAGGGACTTCTCGAATTCTCTACGTCTTTCGAGGCAGGAGGAGCGTATTAATGGGCTGGCTCAGTCGATTGCGCTTAGCGATATTGATAAAGCCAAATGATCGACTGATCCTGAACGCGTTCTTTTCCAACATTTGCTTTTCTTCTGTGCATGCTTCGTTGTAAAGAACAAGATTAATTATACGTGTTAGTTCATGCTTGTATTTCGTTTTTAATGCCTGTGCATTTCAGCAATGTACCTGAACCTAGGTTGGTTAATTCTATGTGGGCCGCTTTCTTCATTTCTTCGCTTTTTCTCATGTTCCTCCTGGAGGTTCCTGGATTTGCTTTTTCACGTTTGATGTGTTTTAGCAGGATTGATTCACTTTTAGCTGCACCGTTGTTTTCAATTGCTTTGCTTGAAATAATAAGCATTATTTACTCTAAGCTTGGATTTTATGCTTCATGGGTAAGCCTGAGCCTCTCCTGTCTGCTCCTCGCTTTGATATTTTTACTGATTGCATCATTTAGTCGCTCACGAATTACTGATGTAGCAAAGTCATTCTCAAGTCATTCAAACTGGTTAATACTATTTTTGTACATTGGCATAGCCTTTGTTATTGCAACTAAAACGTATGTGCTTCCTTTAGACGGGCCGTCATCTTTCATACAGGATTCGGATAATTCTTTTCATCTTGCTGTTATTAGATCTTTTATTGACAGCGGTGATTATTCGACAGTTAATGTCGGCATTTATCATGATGTGATGTCTAGTTCGATTATTTCAGTTGCTAGCGGCTTTTATCCTGCGGCTTGGCATTTGCTTGCAGCCCTTATTGCGAGCTTTTCTGGACAAGATGTTGCGTTTTCGATAAACGTTACAAATTATGTCCTGTTGGTTTCTATTTTTCCGTCTAGTGTATTTCTGTTTTTAAAAACAGTATTCAAGGAAGAACGCGGTGCGGTAATTGCGGGGGCGCTGGTATTATTTGCTTTTAACGGCTTTCCCTGGGGCACTTTAATCTCAGTGTCAGGTCCTTTGTTCCCTAACACTTTGGGGCTTATGCTCGTGCCAGCTTGTTCCGCTATTTTTATTAATACGATCGGTGCGTGCGCAAAGCGGTTCAGCCTGAACTACGTCGCTGCATTTTTATTAGGAGTTCTATCGCTCTGTTTTTCTCACCCAAATGCATTATTTACGATGGCTGTCCTTCTTGCGCCTTTTGTTGTTTTGCGCTTTTCGCGTTGGTATGTTGTGAAACAAAAATATGTAGATTCTGACATGTCTCTATCAGTGAGATTTACTTCCCTCGCGATTCCCGCTTTATTGATTCTAGTTATTTGGATTGTTTGCTTTATTAATCCAGCTTTAAGTAATACTGTTTCTTTCACCTGGGGTGTAACCGCCTCGCATTTACAGGCTATTATTAATGTATTGGCTCTGTCTTTTCGGCTTCCGGCAGGCAATTATCTCCTTGCTTTGTTCGTTGCAATTGGCTTCTTTGCCTTGCTTCGCAATAAAGAGTCTTCATGGTTGTGTTTCTCGTATATGTTCGCTGCCATCATATACATAATCGGGGCATCATCATCCGGGTTTTTAA
>ENA-ORUX01002623-ORUX01002623.1-human-gut-metagenome-genome-assembly--contig:-NODE-2623-length-11092-cov-5.004893_pt1 | contig 11092 bp, 8 predicted proteins | sample MGYA00242087_ERZ509225 | MGnify/ENA primary metagenome ERZ509225 (study PRJEB26280, sample SAMEA2338864) | human gut metagenome | biome: human gut; feature: human-associated habitat; material: faeces... | reverse complement strand
ACATCGAAGTGGACGTCAGCATGGATGAACTGGATGTGACTGCTGCGGAAAGCAAAGCGACTTACAACGAGATTCGGGAGCATGTGTGGGAGCATCATCAGCTCAAGGTCTCCAATCTCTATATCGCACAGGTGAAGCAGAAGTACGGCATCATCGAGCGAGAGAATTACCATAAAGCGAAAAATGAAAATGCGAAGCAGCCCCAGTGTCCGAAGGAAAAAGAGGATGCAATTGTGGAGGCCCTACGGCATTTTCAGATGATTTGATACGCAATCACCCCAGAGAGAATAGCCTCTTGTGCGTTCTCTCTGGGGTGATTTTTGCGTTATGCTACTTCCGGGTAGCGCATATATACATACTCGTAGATTTTCTTCTGGTAGGTCTGGATATCGCTTACATCATAGCTATTGGGAAGTTCTTGCCAAAGGGTATTGCGAATCAGGTTATCCACAATCGCCTTAGTTTCCTGCTTGTCCGTCCAATGGTCGAGTTTGGCAATCTGCTGTTTGATTTTTGTCAACAAGTCCACAGACACCTTCTTGATCGTTTCAATTTCCTGCTTCGTGAGGTTCTCTGAAAACAGCAAATCGTACACTGAAAGTTCCTCATCACTGGAAAAGCCCTCACGCACATAGCGCTGCTGCTCTGTGTCCAGTGAACTTGCAAGCTCCATCAGATCCATGAAGGTTTTCTCAATGGTTGCCCGGTTCTGCTCCGCATTGTAGGCATCGATAATCTCCTGATAGCGGTCATAATAATCAATGCGCTGCGGGTTTGCAAACAGCATTTTCGCCAATTGCTGATTCACCAGTTCATCCAGATCGCGCAGCAAGAGATTCTTCCGCCGGGTGTGGGCGAACTCCCGGCTCAGCAGGTCAAAATCAATTTTGCTGATGTCAAACTGCCGGGAAGGTACAGCCTCCTGATCCGGCTTTTCCACATGGATGTACTCGTTGACGATGCCGTTGATCTGCACCATCAGGTCGGTATTGTCCGCGTGTTTCCGCTTCTGCTGCAAGCCCTCATAGATGGCGAGAATTGCGTTTTTCCGGGCGCGCACGGCATCGTCCACATCGTCACGGTCTGCGTAGCGGAACAGCCGCGCCAGTTCAGACGCATAGGTCTGGAAGGTTTTCTTGGTTTCTAACGTCTCGCACATCGCGTTGACTGCATCCTGTACAAGGCTCATCTTTTCAAAGTCCTGTGCGTCCACCAATTCCTGCAGCCGGAACCCGTGTTCTGCCAGAAAGCCGTCCGTTTTTCCGATGACCGCGCAAATACGCTGGATCAGCTCCGTTTTGTCCACCGTTGGGTCAATGCCCGCCGGGCTGTTCTCGCTGACCGTATAATCTGCCAGAGCCTTGCGCAGCGCCTTTACGATACCAATATAGTCCACGATCAGGCCATTGCTCTTGCCCTCCGAAACACGGTTTGCACGAGCAATCGTCTGCATCAGGGTATGGGCTTTCAACGGCTTGTCCAGATACAGACAGGACAGACACTTTACATCAAAGCCCGTCAGCCACATGGCACAGACGAACACCACCCGGAACGGATTCTTGCTGTCCTTGAATTCTTTATCCAGCTCCCGCTTTTCCATTTTGGCACGGTGCGGCAGAATATCCAGCCCCCACTTTTTGAAAGTCTGCACCTCGTTCTGCTCCGGACTGATCACCACTGCCATTTCGGTTTCTTTCATCCATGCCAGTTTACGGGCAAGCTCCTGTGCTTCCTGCTGGGTCACTGTGCCCTGCCGGGCTTCCAGCTCCCTGATCTTTGCCTGCCAGCATTCCTGCACATAGTTGTACATCCGCACACAGGTGACCTTATTCAGGCAGACAAACATCGCCTTGCCGCTGGTCCAAAGGTCAGAGTAATGCTCCACAAAATCCTTTGCAATGGAGCGCAGCCGTTCATCTGCGGTGAGAATATGGATCTCCTTGGCAAATTCCCGTTCCAGCTTTTCCTCCTGCGAGGGATCGAGGTCGGCAGCTTCAATGGCGTCCAAGATGCGCCCGGTGATCTCCGGCTTGTCCAACTGGGCGATCTTATCCGCACGGTTCTCATAGTACAGCGGCACCGTTGCGCCGTCCTCCACTGCCCGCTTGAAATCATACACCGACAGATACCCGCCAAAGGTGCGCTCGGTAATATGGTCATCCGCCAGCAGCGGTGTACCAGTAAAGCCGATGCGGGACGCCGTGGGCAGCAGGTGCATCATGTTGTCTGCAAAAATGCCGTACTGGCTACGGTGGGCTTCATCCGACAAAATCAGAATGTCGTGATCCGGGTAGATGGGCGGTTCCTTGGGCAGATTGAACTTCTGGATCAGGGTAAACACAAAGCTGGGGTTGCCCCGCAGCTTTTTTACAAGGTCTGTACCGCTGGATGCAATGAACTGTGAAGCCTTTGTCTTGCCCAGCAGACCGCAGTTTTCAAAGGTATCGCTGATCTGCCGGTTCAACTCGTCACGGTCGGTCAGCACCACAATGGTGGGCGAGCCTGCAAACTTGCGCCGAATCTTCTGCGCCAGAAAAACCATGGAGTAGCTTTTGCCAGACCCCTGCGTGTGCCAGAACACACCCAGCCTGCCGTCTTTCAGCTTGCGGTTCTCGTAAGCACTGACGGCCTCATTGACGCCGAGATACTGGTGGTTGCGGGACAGAATCTTGGTGGTGCGCCCACCGGAATGGTCGTAAAGGATGAAGTTTTCCAGCAGATCGAGGAAGGTCTTTTTCTCGCAGATGCCCCGCAGCATGGTTTCCAGCTCCACTTTGCCCGGGTCGCTTTCTTTCAGGCGTTTCCATTCGTGGAAAAACTCGTACTTGCTGCCCAGCGTGCCCACCTTGGCTTCCAATCCATTGGACAGCATAAGGAAGGCATTGTAATAGAACAGCTGCGGAATGGTATCGAGATAATTTCGGTAATTGTCTATGTAGGCGTTCTGCACATCCACGGTAGGCTTTTTCAGCTCGATGAACAGCAGCGGAATGCCATTGACAAAGCCCACAATGTCTGTCCGGCAGCGGTACAGCTGCGAGTGGATCTTCATCTCTTTTACGGCGAGGAAGTGGTTGTTTTCCGGGTTCTTGAAGTCGATCACCGCCGCGCTTCGGATTTCGGTGCGGCCATCCGGCCGCTTGACCGTCACCGGGATGCCATCCCGCAGCAGAAAATACTTTTCCTCGTTGATCTGCATCAGGGATGCGGTGGAAACGTGCGCCGTAAATTTCTTCTGTACCTCGTCCAGCTGGTTCGGGGTGAGCCACGGGTTCAAGCGCAAAAGCGTCTGCCGAAAATACCGGGTCAGCAGCACTTCCCCATAGCTGGTGCGGCCCAACGTCCCGTCCGGCCCCAGCTTTTCGGAGTTGTAAGCCAGCACCACCTCCCAGCCCAGAACATTTTGCAGCAAATTGCCTGCGCTGTTCTGAACAAGGACATTTTCGGAGTATTCGCGGCTCATAGGATCACCTCATTCACATATTGTTGCCTTTGAACAAATATTTTTTATTGATATACCTACCGATTCCATCAATACCGGGGTAAATATACTTTTCATTTATTCCGCACAACGCAAGCTGTTTTAATATTTTTTCTTTATCCTCATGCTTTATTTGAATTTTTCCTATTACTCCACATGTGCTATTTTGAACATTTTCATCCACAATATAATCATCTGGCACCATAAACTGTTCTAGTGGTCTTCTATCTGCTCCCCACAACATAAATACACTTTGCTGCATATTCATTCGCTCTTCTCGATAATGTGGTTTGTATATCCACGGCCACTGTATATACTGGCCCAGTCCTGCATGTTGAGCAAAATCCTGTCCTATAATTTCATCGACAATTATTTTATTCACTTTATTACTTGATTCTGTTGCTTGTACTGCGCGATAAATGCCAAAGAACTTTATATTGTACTCAGGCTCGTTTATCAACCAAACCGTTGCATTTGCAGTGCTTGCATCTGAACAAGCAAAATAAAGTGCAACTAGCGGATTTTCTGTAAAATCCAGCAATCTTGTCGGAACTCCAAAATGCTGTGCAATCTCAAGCCAAGCACCAATATCGTTTTCAAAAACTTTCGACTCATACCGACATGTCTCTGAAATAAAATCTTGTAAAATATTATGTTCAAATAACGAGTAAGCTTCTATTCCTTCCGGTCCATTCTTTGACCGAAAAATTCCCGGAAGAATCGTATATCGATAATCCCCATGTCCTCTATATATAAAATGCGGCTTATATGTAAAGTTCGGAATCCAACCAACCGATACGTTATTGGAGGTTCTGAATGTATATAGTTTTTCCAATTTTTCAAGTAAGCTGATATATTCTTGTATAGAATGGACTTCCATCATAACAAATCACCTTCTCGCTTTTCACAAAACAATCTCTGCAAACTTCCTGCCAAAGTCTGTGACATTAAACGATGTCTCCTCATTTTTAGGTGTATCGTTGTCTCCATAAGGAAAATTTGGTGAATCTTGTTCATACATCAAGCCAAGTGACGTCAACCGCAACAAATCCCTGCACTCTGACTGCATTCGTTTGTGGTGGTGTGTTTTCAGTATCTCTGCATCGCCCGGAATCAGTTGATTCAGCATCGATGCATATTCAGCGAACTCATCCCAAGACAAGCCGCCATCCAACCGCTTCAGATAAAGTCTACCAAGCATCTGCGGTTTTTCGCTTTCAAGGTAATTTGTTACAACTATTGTAACATACTCCAGTTCTTTTTCAAACTGCTTTGCATTTTCATTTAATACTTTGATATAGCGTTTTTTTCTTGCTTCATCCGTACATTCGGTGTCAATCGTCAGTAAGAATTGAGAAATCTGTCGTACTTCATGGCACTCTTTTACAGTTCTTACACCTGTTCTGCCAAGCATCAGCATTTTAATGATTGGTACTTCCTTGAAAAGATTTTCTGGTAGTTTAGAGTCAATCCAGCTTTCTCCTAAGTCAATCAACCAATCTGTCGCTTGGCTCAATACATTTGTAACGCTTGATACCATCATGTACTCGTTTGCCATAAAGTCACACCCCCACTTCTCCACTCATCAACTTTGGCAGTAGCAAATCCCTTGCCTCTCGAAGTCTTGCAATCTGCATCGAGCATTCTCTCATTTTGTTATGAATAGCTACGAAATTTTTCTCCGCTTGCTCTGCTATTTTCTGTTCTGGTATTAGAATCTTACAATTTCCAATTGTTTCTCTGCTCAATTCAAGCTGATTTGTTGAGCCTTTTCCTGCACTCATCAAATAGTCCTGCTGCATCTTGAGCGACCAAAACAAATACTGCTGTCCAATTTTTTCATTCGCTCGAATTAATGTCACGTGAGAATCCAAAGTAGTATTTTCCCTTACTTCATAAATCTGCCCCACACGACCCAATGTTCCAGCTCCTGTCGAACAAATCGCGATATCCGCCTCTTTTAGCTCAAGTTCGGCCGGATATTTCTTTTCCTGTGTTCTTGCTTCATCGTAAGAAACAATCGTTTGACGAATACACTTTTGATTGATTACAATGCCTCTTGCATTCTCATTATATTTCGGCGAAATTCCTCTTCTCAGGATAGCAGAGACTTCGAATACCGTGCTTTTGCTCCACCCCTCCGGCACACCGTCCACAATTTTCGTGTTTTCATGCCCCGGAAAGTGCAAATCCACAAACCATTCTTTATAAAGCCTCTGAGCCACTTCTTCCAGCAACTTGATTTGTTTCTGGTTGTTTTCAATTAGGTCATCATAAGCGGAGAGAATATTTACTATTTGAGTTTGTATGTTTATACCGAACAAAGGGATATCTAGGTTATCCAACATTCTAACAGTTAAAAACTTCGTTGTCGAACCGCTTGACATCGTTTTTAGTAATCGTAATTGCTGATTTAGTGCATAACAAAGATACCTTATATTTAGCTTTTCTTCATTAGCACTCTCAATTATGTATGTTCTTTGATAAGCATTAAACTTGCCTTTATAGTACTTCGCCGTATAATTTCCACTTGCATTATTCCCTGCAAGCAAAACAGCTTCTGTATCATATGCCCATACATCAATCGATAATGTATTTGGGTCACAAGTAAAAAATGGATATCTTCCACCTATAACTGCAGCGTTAGAATCCAGTTTTCCCGTTCTGATGATAGCAATCTTCCCCAATTTTGCAATTTCCCACTTCATACCCCCATCTCCTCCAGATTCTTCGAGATGGTTTCCATCAGACGGTTGGACTCTGCCTGCAATTCCAGCAGTTCCTTGTGGATTTCTTTCATCCTCTGGGCAAAATCCACACCGTCATCCTCCACAGGTGCAACGCCCACATAGGCACCGGGCGTCAGGGATGCGCCTTTCTCGTTGAGGATGGTGTCGCGGCTGGCCACCTTGCACAGACCGGGAATATCCTGATAAACACCCTCGCCAAATTTCTCGGTGAGCCAGACGGCCTCCTTGGCAACGGTCAGCTTCTCGTTGAGGGCTTCCAGCGCCTTGTCGAACTTTTCCTGCGTAGCTTTGCGCTCTTTGCGGGGTGCTGCCTCCACAGCGGCTTTGGCTTCTTCCCGCTTGGCCTGCACATTTTGTTCCAGTGCGGCCTGAATCTCTGCAAAGGGGCGGTCGTCCGCCAGCTCTGCGTGATACTCCGCCAGAAGCCCCTTGTACTTGTCCTCTTCACCGCGATAGAGCCAGACAATGGCGTTGAGGTTCTTCAGCTGCCAGTCGCTCCACTCGTTCTGGGTGCGGTCCACCACGGTATAATAGTTGCGGGCATCGATGAACAGTACGGTGTCCAGCAGATGTTCCGGTTTGCCCTTATCCAGAAACCACAGCGAACAGGGCAGGCTCTTGGTGTAGAAGAAATTGTTGCCCACGCTCATCATCACGTCCACATGGCCGGTCTGGATGAGCTTTTCACGGATGTCCTTGTCTTTGCCCTGACTGTCGGTAGCCGAGGACGCCATCACAAAACCCGCACGGCCATGCTCGTTCAGGTAGGAGTAGAAATAGGACACCCACAGATAGTTTGCGTTGCCGATTTCCTTGGCCTTGTTCACGCTGGGCAGGCCAAAGGGCAGCCGTCCGGCACTCTGCGCCGACTCCGACTTGACCTTATCCACGTTAAACGGCGGATTTGCCATCACATAGTCGCAGCAGCCGTTCAGGTTGTGGGCATCGTGATAGAAGGTATTGGCTTCATCGCCGGACTTGATCACGCCGGTCAGACCATGCACGGCCATATTCATCAGGCAGAGCTTGGCATTGTACTCCACCTTTTCCTGTCCGTAGAACGTCATGGTGTTGTTGGCGATCATGCCCGCATGGTTTACAAAGTCTCCGGTCTGCACAAACATACCGCCGCTGCCGCAAGCCGGGTCCAACAGAACGCCGTGGGCAGGCTCCAGCACATTGACGATCATCTTCACCAGCGATTTCGGCGTAAAGAACACGCCGTCATCCTGTGCCACATTCTTAGCAAACTTATTCAAAAAGTACTCGTAGATACGGCCGATCACATCGCCGCCCACATCGTCCAACGCATCATTGTTGAAGATTCGCAGCAGTTCCCCCAGCAGTTCATCCGAGAAGATGGTGTAGTCCTTCGGCAGAACGCCCTGCAGCTGCTCGCTCTGCTGCTCCACCAGTTCCATGGCGTTGTTCACCACTTCGCCCAGACTGTTCAGCGGGTTACCCTCGATGCCGGTCAGCCCCTGCTCCGGGATGTTGGCGGGCAAATTGACTAAGTAATTGTACTGTGCCTCCTTGGGCAGAAACAGTGCGCTCTTCTCGGCAAAGTCGCTCTGTTCCACCGGCAGCACCCGGCCACCGCGCATGGGACGGTCTTTCAGGATCTCCTGCTCTACCAGTTTGAAGCGGCTGTACGCATACCGCAGAAAAATCAGTCCCAGTACCGGCATACAGTATTGGTTCGAGGTGAGTTTAGAGCCTGCACGCAGCAGATCTGCCGACTCCCACAGGTCAGCTTCCAGTTTTTTGACGTTCACATTATTTGCCACGAGGGAGTTCCTCCTGTTGTTTGGATTTTCATTTTCTATTGTATCACATTTTTCTGCAATGTTCATCTTTAATCATTGCTATTTTCTTTTTTGACTGGAAAAAGTTGTTTACCAATGGCTGACAATGTGTTAGAGCCATATACTTTCTCATTTGGAGACGCTAATCCTGCATCCAACGGATGCAGTTCAAGGGTTTGGGTGTCCCCAACAAGTATTTTGCAACGCAAAAGAAGCAGATGTATATTTAACGATTCCCTGATGAACGATGCCGTGTACAAATTCAAGCGGTACGAAGATGCCAGCCTGAGCTATACCGGCATTGACCGTCATGAGGGCGAAGACCGCGGCGGCTGGGATACGGTGCTTTCGGATGCCGACTACAACAAGATGTTCACCTTGCAGCAGGCATCTATGGAAGCCCCTGCGCCCGCCCCGGACGATCTGCCCACAAAGCCCTATTTCACTCCGGACGAGGACGAGCCAAAACCAACACAGCGCAAAACACGCAGGCTTCCGGCAGCAAAATCCACAAGCCGAGCAACAGCTATACACCCCGCCCAGCTTCCAGCACCCCCGGCAGCTTTACACCCCGCCCGGTGGGTTCGAGTGTTGGCATTGGAGCTGTAAAGCCGAGCTTTGGCCCGAACAGCCAACCTGCCGCTCAGCCAAAGCCGCCTGTCAAGGTGGATGTTTCCAAAATCAAGGTTGGTGTCAAGGTCAAGCATAAGGCGTTTGGCGTTGGCACGGTAGCAGCCATCCAGCCCGATATGGTCACGGTACGCTTTGGCAGCGTGGAAAAGAAATTTCTGCTGCCTGCCGCAATCGTGCAGGGGTATTTGACACTGATAGAAGAGTAAAATCAGATTACAAATCAACAAAACTCCGGTTTGCGCTGAACGCACCGGAGTTTTGTTGATTTGTAACAATAGGGCATGATGCCATAACCCAACCGAAAACCGACCTTGTCTACCTCAGCAACGAAAAAGCTAAAGCATGCTACTTTATAGCCTCATCTTGAAAAAAGCTCCCTTTTGGTATACTATTTAACTGTAGATGTTTAACATTCCGAAAGGAGAGCATGCTAATGTATAAAAGTGAGATTCACCCCTCTCAAATTCAAAAACTACTTGAGAAGTCGAGAAAACTTCATTATGAACAGTATCTGTATAAGGTTGGCTTGGTAAAATGTAGAGCGTTTGTAAATCAGACCATTACTTTTGATTTTCCGGTTACGGCCTTAATTGGTCCTAACGGCGGTGGAAAAACAACTATATTAGGAGCTTGTGCGCTTACTTATGATTCTGTTAGCCCTAGACAGTTTTTTACAAGGAACAGACAGTTGGATCAAGAAATGAAAAATTGGTCGATAACGTATGATTTGGTTGATCGATCCAAGAACAAAACCGATGTTGTAAAACGAACGGCATCCTTTTCGAGAGAAAAATGGTACAGGGATGCCGTTCACCGGGATGTTCGTTTTTTCGGAATTTCTAGAACATTGCCCGCTGTTGAACGTAAAGACTTATCAAGGTTTACAAACAAGAATGTTGTTTTTAGTTCGGACAAAATTCATACACTAAGTCCAGAAGCTGCATCCCATATTAGCAAAATTCTTGGTAAAGATGTAAGTGACTACTCGGTCATACAGACGGACAAATTCGGCAACTTAACATTATTATCTGGTAAAACAGAAAGCGGTACGTCTTACTCGGAATTTCACTTTGGTGCTGGTGAATCTAGTATCATTAAAATGGTTATCGGAATCGAAAATATCTCAGATCAAGGCCTCGTTCTGATCGAAGAAATAGAAAATGGTCTACATCCTTTGGCTACGGCAAGACTGGTAGATTATTTAATTGACGTTGCCAATAGAAAGAATGTTCAGGTTATTTTTACAACTCACTCTGAATATGCAATAGCACCATTGCCAGCTGAAGCTGTTTGGGCTGCTGTTGATGGAACTGCAATTCAGGGAAAACTCGATATACATTCACTAAGAAGTCTTACGGGAAATGTTTCTTCAAAACTTGTGATTTATACGGAAGATTCATTTGCAAAGAAATGGGTTGAAGCAATTTTACGTTCGGATAAAGCGGTCGCAATGGATGCCATAAATGTGTATCCTATGAATGGCGACGGAACAGCCGTTAAGGCTAATAAATATCACAATCTTGATCCCAGCAATAAGGTTAAATCCATTTGCATTATTGATGGAGATTCAAAACAAAAAGACGATCCATCTGAAGGAGTATTTCGGTTGCCCGGAGAAGCTCCTGAACTATATGTGTTTGATGAAGTTGTCGACAAAATTGATACTTGTTCAGGTATGCTGGCAGTCCGTTTTATGAGAGAATTTACCGATGCTCCTGAAATAAAACAAACGATTTTAGCAATAAGCAAGACAAATCGCGATCATCATCTTATTTTTTCTCAAATTGGCGAGGCGGTTGGATTTGTTGATGAAAGTGTGATTGTCAATGCATTTTTATCAACATGGTGCTCACATTATAAGGACGAAGTAACCGCATTGCTAGATAAAATAAAGAATCAGTTACCCCTGTTGGAAAATGAGCATTTGTAAAATAATATTTGCAACGATGTAATTTGTGAGGTTTTCTGTATCATATAAAACTGTTTGTGTCTTTAGTTATGACAGCCAGTTATTTTGAGCCAAAATAACTGGCTGCTTTTTATTTAAAAAGGAGCGTGATGCCATTGACCCAACCCAAAAACACCTTATCCTATCTCCGCAACGAAAAAGCTAAAGCAGAACAGAAGCTGCGCTCTTGCCAGCACCGGGAGAAGATCCTTGAACGCAGGATGTCGGAGCTGAACCGGAGAGAGCGTGTGCATCGTCTTTGCACCCGTGCCGGAATGCTGGAAAGTTTTCTGGTCTGTCCGGGAGAACTGACCGACGATCAGGTGATGGAGCTGCTGAAAATTGCGTTCCGTCAGCCGGAAGTTGCGCTGGCTCTTGCAAAGATGATTCACGACCTGCACGAAAGCCGCAGCGTTCCGCACCCTTTAGAATAAAGGGCGCAATTATACACCGTTCCGGTGAAATTGCGGTCTTG
>ENA-ORUX01002613-ORUX01002613.1-human-gut-metagenome-genome-assembly--contig:-NODE-2613-length-11155-cov-3.286216_pt1 | contig 11155 bp, 10 predicted proteins | sample MGYA00242087_ERZ509225 | MGnify/ENA primary metagenome ERZ509225 (study PRJEB26280, sample SAMEA2338864) | human gut metagenome | biome: human gut; feature: human-associated habitat; material: faeces... | reverse complement strand
CTGCAGTGAGCAGGGCATCGTGGTGTTCAACACCCCCGGTGCCAACGCCAACGCCGTAAAGGAGCTGGTGCTGTGCGCCATGCTGATGGGCTCCCGGGACGTGGACGGGGGCATCCAGTGGGTCCGGCAGCAGGTGGCCTCCGGCGTGGACGTGACCACCGTAGTGGAGAAGGGCAAGGCCGCCTTCATCGGCCCGGAGGACAAGGTCATCTACCTGACCTTTGACCAGGGGTACGAGAACGGCTATACCGGACAGATTCTGGACACCCTGCGGGAAAAGCAGGTGCACGCCGTCTTTTTCCTCACCGGCGACTATGCCAAAAAGGAAACAGATCTTGTGAACCGCATGATCGCAGAGGGACACGTGCTGGGCAACCACGGCATGACACATGCCAGCCTGCCTACGCTTTCCGAAGCAGAAGCCAAGGCGGAAATTATGGATCTGCACCAGTATGTGCTGGACAAATACGGCTATGAGATGCAGTATTTCCGCTGCCCCTGCGGGGAATACTCCGAGGCGGCACTGGAAACCGCACAGGCATGCGGCTATCGGACACTGTTCTGGAGCGATGCCTACGTGGACTGGAAAACCGATGCCCAGCCGGATCCGGCGGAATCTCTGGAACGGCTCAGGGCACACGCACACGGCGGCGAGATCCTCCTGCTGCACGCGGTGTCTTCCACTAACGCCGAGATTCTGGGCGACCTGATCGATGCCCTCCGTGCAGAGGGATATACACTGTAATGGAAACAACCCGACGATTTGTCGGGTTGTTTTTGTCACGGCTGCCGAATGTTGTACCTTTCCGCAGATATGGGGCAATTTCACAGTACGGTATCTGTCTAAAACGTCAAAATTTTAAAACACATAGAAAACCTATTGACACTATAGGCGAATTGTGATATAATACAACCATAGCAAAGGAAACCAAACCGAAAGAAACACTGCATAAAGCCCGTCTGACGGCTTTGCACACAATCTGCTAGCAGTGTTTTCTGAATGCCCGCAGGGCACGGACGAAATAGAAAGGAAAGATTCACCATGGCAAATCAGGAATATCGTTTTGAAACCAAACAGGTACATGTCGGTCAGGAACAGCCGGACCCGACCACTGATGCAAGAGCAGTGCCGATCTATGCGACCACTTCTTATGTGTTCAAGGATTCCGCACAGGCAGCTGGCCGTTTCGGTCTGACAGAATCGGGCAACATCTACACCCGTCTGATGAACCCGACCAACGACGTTTTTGAAAAGCGTATCGCCGCACTGGAAAACGGTGCAGCTGCACTGGCAACCGCAACCGGTTCCGCAGCAATTGACTATTCCATTCGCAATATCGCAGGCAGCGGCGACCATATCGTTTCTTCGCAGACGGTTTACGGCGGCACCTATAACCTGTTCGCAAACACTTACGCAGAGATCGGTATCGAAACCACTTTCGTAGATGCACACGATCCGGCAAATATCGAAGCAGCCATTCGCCCGAACACCAAGGCAGTGTATGTGGAATCTCTGGGCAACCCGAATTCTGACGTGGTAGACATGGAAGCAATTGCAGAGATCGCTCACAAGCACGGTCTGCCGCTGATCGTGGACAACACTTTCGCAACACCGTTCCTGTTCCGTCCGCTGGAACACGGTGCAGATGTTGTGGTACACTCTGCAACCAAGTTCATCGGCGGTCACGGTACCGTGATGGGCGGCGTTGTTGTAGACGGCGGTAAATTTGACTGGGCAGCAAGCGACAAGTTCCCGGGACTGTCTAAGCCGAATCCGTCCTATCACGGCGTTGTCTTTACAGAAGCATGCGGCAATATCGCCTATATCATGAAGCTTCGCACCACCCTGATGCGGGATACCGGTGCGACCCTGTCCCCGTTCCATTCGTTCCTGCTGCTGCAAGGGCTGGAAACCCTGTCCCTGCGTGTAGAACGCCACGTAGAGAACGCTCTGAAGGTGGTAGATTACCTGAAGAATCACCCCATGGTCAAGAAGGTCAACCACCCGTCGCAGGCAACCGGCAAGGATCTGGAACTGTACAACAAGTACTATCCGAACGGCGGTGCATCGATCTTCACCTTCGAACTGAACGGCACCAAGGAGCAGGCACAGAAGTTCACAGAATCCCTGAAGATCTTCTCGCTGCTGGCAAACGTCGCAGACGTGAAATCTCTGGTGATCCATCCGGCATCTACGACCCATTCGCAGATGACTGAGGAAGAACTGCTGGCAGCCGGCATCACACCGACCACCGTTCGTCTGTCTATCGGTATCGAGCATATCGACGACATTCTGGCAGATCTGGAGCAGGGCTTCGAGGCAGTCAAGTAAGAGAGAACTGATTATCAATAGAAAAGCGGGGAGTGCCGGAAACCAGCGGCAATCCCCGCTTTTTGTTCTAAGGAAACGGAGGAATCCCCATTGCAAATATACGCAGATAATGCAGCTACCACAAAGCCCTCTAAAGCGGCAGTGCGTGCTATGCTGTCCTGTCTGGAACAGAACTACGGCAACCCCTCCAGTCTGCACCACATAGGGCAGGCTGCCGCAGAAGCCTTGTTGCAGGCACGGCAGGACATTGCCGGCTGTCTGGGCTGTACGGCGAGAGAAATCTATTTCACCTCCGGCGGCAGCGAAGCCGACAATCAGGCACTGCGGTCTGCCGCCTATGCCGGTGCCAGGTCCGGTAAGAAGCACCTCATTTCCACCGCGATCGAGCACCACGCCATTCTCCACACTCTGAAACAGCTGGAGGAGGAGGGCTTTTCCGTGACGCTGCTGCCGGTTTCGGAAACCGGTATGGTTACACCGGAAGCGGTGCAGGCGGCAATTCGTCCGGACACCTGTCTGGTCAGTGTGATGTTTGCCAACAATGAAATCGGCACGATCGAACCCATTGCAGAGATCGGAGCAGTCTGCCGTGAAAAGGGTGTGCTGTTCCACACCGATGCCGTGCAGGCGGTGGGACATGTGCCGATCGACCTGTCGCAATTGCCGGTGGACATGCTCTCTCTGTCCGCCCATAAATTCCATGGTCCCAAAGGCGTGGGTGTGCTGTACGCCAAACGGGGGACACCGCTGCACAGCCTGATCTGCGGCGGGGCACAGGAACGGGGCATGCGTGCCGGCACGGAAAATCTGCCGGCAATCGCAGGCATGGCGGCGGCACTGCGGGAAGCATGTGCAAATCTGGAACAGAACGCTGCCTATGTTGCCGGTCTGCGGGATCGGCTGATCGCAGGGCTGGAAACCATTCCCCACAGTCTGCTTAGCGGCGACCGGAAGAACCGTCTGGCGGGGAACGTGAACTTCTGCTTCGAGGGCGTAGCGGGCGAAGCCCTGCTGCTTCTGCTGGACGCAAAGGGCATCTGTGCCTCCTCCGGCTCTGCCTGCACCTCCGGTTCACTGGAGCCCAGCCATGTGCTGCTGGCAGTGGGCGTGCCCTATGAGGCGGCACACGGCTCTCTGCGGCTGTCGCTGTCTGCGGAGAACACGCCGGAAGAAGTGGAATACTTGTTGAAAGCAGTGCCGGAAGTGGTGACACGTCTGCGGAGCATGTCGCCGGTTTGGCGGGACTTGGAAGAAGGGAGAAAGCCCCATGTTATATAGTGCAAAGGTCATGGATCATTTCATGAACCCGCGGAACGTCGGCATCATGGAGGACGCAGACGGCGTGGGACAGGTGGGCAGTGCCCGCTGCGGCGATACCATGAAAATTTACCTGAAAATTCAGGACGGCATCATCACCAGGGCGACCTTTGAAACGTTCGGCTGCGGCACTGCCATTGCTTCCAGTTCCATGGCAACGGTATTGATTACCGGAAAGCCCCTGTCACAGGCACTGGCTCTCACCAATCAGGCCGTGGCAGAGGCTCTGGACGGGCTGCCGGAACAGAAGCTGCACTGTTCCGTGCTGGCGGAGCAGGCAGTCCGTGCCGCGGTCAGGGACTACTACGACCGCAGCCACATTCCCTATGATCCGGCAGATTTTCCGGTGTATGAGGAAGAATAGGCAAACTCAGACCGTGCATTTGAAATGTGCGGTCTTTTTGCATTTTCCAGATTTCTCCAATATTTTCGTGGAGGAACAAAATAGAGTATCATTTCTTGTTGAAGATACCGAAATTCTGCTGTTGATATTGACGGATGTGCATAAAATAATTATAATGAAAATGGGAACACAATCCCTCATTATTATAAAGGAGATGATTTTTATGATGAAAAAATGGAAAAGGATACTGGGATCTGCGTTGGCAGTGACTACAGCGGCGGCTTCTGTTTCCAGTATGTCTGCCGGTGCGGTGGCGTTTTACAGCACCAGTCTGGAACCACCCAAGGGATACACCGAACTGGACGATAAGTCTTTTTTGGCAAGGGCGACAAATTACAGCGATGCCTATACCGTTTATACCGACGGAAAAGCCGAATCGGCAAATCTGTATATTTTTGAACACTATATGTTTAATAATACGGGGATTCTGGTTTCCGATCTGGATACATTTGAAAAGGTCTACGCCGAAAATCAGGCGGCATTGGGTTTCGACGGATACAGTAAGATTCAGGACAGTGATAAGAACTGGCTGATTTCCATGTGTGATGAGAAGAATGCAGACGGCGTAAATTCCAAAAATCCCGCTGATTTTGAAAACAAGAGAGATGCTGTGCTGAAGCTTACCCGTGACTTGCAGAAAGCCGGCGTTTTGCTCCAGTCAACCTATCACGCAGTTTGTGCAATGGGAGCAGAGGGGAACTACTACAACGGCATCTGGGTGAAAAATGTGGAGGAATCCGAAAAAGATGCTGTGCTCCGGCTGGCACGGACAGTGGATTCTGATGCAGAAGTGGGGCTGGAATATCTGATGTCGGCAGCCGAGAGTACACAGACTTCCGGAGAGCCGGTAGACCTGACTGCTGCGTATTATACCGGCGATGTGGACAATGACGAGGCGATCACCAGCAGCGACCTCTATGCCGTCATGCAGTATCTGGCGTGGAAAGGTTCCGGCAAGGAAGCTGTCACTCTGACCACAGACGGCGAAGCTGCCGAAGCAGCTGCACTGGACGCGGCAGATGTCAACGGGGACGGAAAAATCGACACCACCGATATGTATATGATTCTGAAATACTGTGCCGAAAAGGGTGCAGGTCTGACACCGAGTTGGACAGAATAACAGGACAGATAACGATAAGAAACGCCGTCCGGCAGGCATATGCTCCTGTCGGACGGCGTTTTCTTGCGGCAACAACGCACCTTACGCACAAGCTTTGTGCGGTGTTGCCTTGCTTCTGTTGTATGGTGTTCGGTCACTGTACCGCTGCGGCGACGCGTTCCGCCATTTGTTCCGGCGAAACACCGCCGTCTACCACGTGGGAAGCGTGGGCACGGTAGATGCCGGCACGCTGGTCAAACAGCTGGTGCAGTTCTTCCTTGGTGCTGCGTTGCACAATGGGGCGGTTGGTGTCGCCCTGAATCCGTGCATAGCAGGTGTCAAAGGATTCGTTCAGCAGTACCACAGCTCCGTTTTCGCGGGCGTAGGCAGCACTGTCCGGATTCAGCATGGCACCGCCGCCGCAGGCGATCACGGCGTTTTTGGTGCACAGGGTGCGGATCGCCTGAGCCTCCACCTTCCGGAAATACGGTTCGCCCTCTTGAGCAAAAATTTCCGGAATGCTCCTGCCTTCCTGTTCCACAATATAAGCGTCCGTGTCGATCAGCGGCAGCCCCAGCTGCTTCGCCAGAATCTCGCCCACAGTGGTTTTGCCGCAGCCCATGAAGCCGCAAAGAAAAATCGTCATATGCAGCCTCACTTTGTCTGGTTCTGTTCGTCGATGCGTTCTTCCATGTCACAGATAATGGATTCGATCTGCTTGTCGGTATAGCTGTCGCCGTTCCAGATCTCGTGGGCACGGACTGCCTGCAATACCAGCATAGCGGCACCGCCCTTTGCCACCTTGCCCTGAGCCAGAGCCTTGCGGAGGAACAGCGTCTTGGTGGGGTTGTAGATGACATCGAAGAAATAGTCTGCCCCGTCGATCAGTTCATCAGATACCGGACACGCGTCCACTTTGGGGAACATGCCCACCGGAGAAGCGTTGATGATGACATCAAACTTGTCGTGAATGTCCGCAGTGACAGCATAGGTCACCTTGGCTTCCGGCATGGTCTGTTTTGCTTCCTGAATGAACGCTTCCACTAGTTCCTTGTCCTGCGGGATAATGCCAATGGTCAGGTTCGCCCCGTGCCGCAGGGCTTCGGTGGCGATCATTCTGCCTACGCCGCCGCAGCCGATGAGCAGCACCTTGCCGTCCATGGGGTACTCTTTCACAGACATGGTGAAGCCGTCACAGTCGGTGTTATAGCCGATCAGCTTGCCGTTCTGGTTTGCCACGCAGTTGACGGAGTTGTACCGCTTTGCACTTTCGTCCAGTTCGTCCACTATGGGAATAATCGCCATTTTATGGGGAATGGTAATGTTGAATCCCTGTAAGCTACGCAGATAGGGCTCTTTTCCCGCCAGATGCTCCGGTGCAATGTCGGTGAGGGTATAGCTGGCTTCTCTGCCCGCCATAGCGAACAGCCGTTCGTGAATAAACGGGGACATGGAGTGTCCCAGCGGGTGTCCGATCAGTGTATACTGTTCCATTATGCCAGTGCTCCTTCCAGTGTGTCCACATTTTCCACGTTCTTTGCAGTCACGCCCTTGAGGGTTTTCTTGACCAGTCCGGTGAGAACGCTCTTGGGACCAAATTCCACAAAGGTGTCAATGCCGGCTGCCTGCATGGCTGCCAGTTCGTCGGTGAAGCGTACCGGAGAAACGATGTGTTCCGCCAGAGCCTTGGGCATATCGGAGAAGTCCGTCCGGACAGCACCCAGCACGTTGGAGTAGAAGGGCACCGTCGGAGCAGAGAACTTCACGTTCTGGATCGCTTTATAAAAGGTATCCGCAGCCGGCTGCATCAGCTTGGTGTGGAATGCACTTGCCACAGCCAGCGGTACGGCTCTTGCCTTCAGTGCGGCACAAGCGGCAGCTGCCTTTTCCACAGCATCACGGTCGCCGGCGATCACGGTCTGCACGCTGGAGTTGTAGTTTGCCGGAATGACATAGCCCTCCGTTTCCTGACAGATGCGTTCCACTTCTGCGGGAGCCAGCTTCAGGATTGCACACATGGCACCGTCGGCTGCCTTTGCCGCAGCGTCCATGGCTTCTGAACGAGCTTTGATGACCCGAAAGCCGTCCTCCAGAGAGAGCATGCCCGAAGCGACCATTGCGGCATATTCGCCCAGAGAGTGGCCGGCAACGGCGTCATAGGTGAAACCACGCTTCTTGGCTGCCTCCAGACAGATCAGAGAAGTTGCCATGATTGCCGGCTGGGCATAAATGGTGTGAGCCAGTGTCTGTGCGTCGCTGTCTGCGATGACCGCATACAGATCGAAGCCCAGAACCTCCGAAGCGACTTCAAAAATTTCCTCCAGTGCAGCGTCCTGCTGTACCAGATCCAGTCCCATCTTCTCATATTGAGAACCCTGTCCGGAAAAAAGTGCGATTGTTGCCATAACTACCATTCCTTTCTCATAAGAGTTGTACAAAGATGTACAAAATCAGAGGCTTAGATTTGTGCAAAAAATAGTATTTCCTCTTTCACGACTTGAAAAACCACTCGGAAACATTGCAAATTGCGTAAAAATATTCTATAATAGAAAGTGTATCCTGTGATTGCAGGGAAACTCTAAATTTTACAGGGCGTACCGAAACCTCTGTCTGCGGTACGTTCCCTATCTATCATACCACAAAATGAGGAAAGTGACAAGAGGAACGGAGGAAATTTTTCCATGGGAATTCGCGTTTTAGGAACAGGAAGCTATACGCCTGCATTTCAGGTGACCAATGAGGATATGGCAAAGATCGTTGAAACCAACGACGAGTGGATCCGCACCAGAACCGGCATCGGCACCCGCCACATTTCAGACGGCGAGCCGACATGGTACATGGGGGCAGAAGCTGCCAAGCGTGCCATTGCTGCGGCAGGCATCGATCCGCTGGAGATCGGTCTGCTGATCGACACCACCATTACACCGGAGTACTGCACCCCGTCTATGTCCTGCATCATTCAGCGGGAAACCGGTGCAGCCAATGCGGCATGCTTTGATATGAATGCGGCATGCTCCGGCTTTGTCTATGCCATGGACACCGCACACCGCTTCCTGAAAACGGATTCCTCCATGCGGTATGCACTGGTTGTTGCAAACGAGAGCCTTTCCAAGATCACCAACTACAGTGACCGTTCTTCCTGCATTCTCTTCGGGGACGGTGCCGCAGCGGCAGTCATCGAGTATAAGGAAGATGCTCTGTACACCAGCCATCTGGGTGCAGACGGCACCGGTGCAAAGTTCCTCTATGCCCACAGTGCACTGCCTCAGTCGCCCTTTGTGAAGCCGGAGCGTCAGGCAGAATATGATGACGGCATTGGAGCAGGTCCGGAGGGCTGGGAACACACCATGCTGCAGGACGGCAGAGAGGTGTACAAGTTCGCCACCCACGCACTGGCAAAGGCGGCAACAATGGCAGCGGAAAAGATCGGCTTCGACCTGAACGAACTGGATAAGATCGTTCCGCATCAGGCAAATATCCGTATCATTGAAACGGCAATGAAGTTCCTGAAGCAGCCTATGGAAAAAGTCGTCACCAACATCGAATATCACGGCAACACTTCCAGTGCTTCGATCCCCATTGCCTTTGATGAAGCGATCCGTGCCGGAAAGATCCAGCGTGGCGATAAGGTTTGCCTGGTCGGTTTCGGAGCAGGTCTGACCTATGCAGCACTGATTATGGAATATTGAGAAAACATCTCCTGAAATAGAAAGGAACATAGCTATGGAAACCAGAATTACAAAACTGCTGGGGAGCAAGTACCCCATGATTCAGGGCGGTATGGCGTGGATCGCAGAGAGCACACTGGCATCTGCAGTATCCAATGCCGGAGCAGTCGGCCTGATCGCCGGCGGCAGTGCCCCCATTGATTACCTGCGGGAACAGATTCGTATCTGCAAGGAAAAAACGCAGAACCCGTTCGGCGTGAACATCATGCTCATGAGCCCCAACGCCGACGATCTGGCACAGCTGGTCATTGACGAAAAGGTGCCGATCGTGACTACTGGTGCCGGCAACCCCGGCAAGTACATGGAGGCGTGGAAAAATGCCGGCATCAAGGTGATTCCGGTGGTGCCGTCTGTAGCTCTGGCAAAGCGTATGGAGCGTTCCGGTGCAGATGCACTGGTGGCAGAGGGCACTGAGTCCGGCGGACATATCGGCATGAACACCACCATGTGTCTGGTGCCGCAGGTGGTCGATGCGGTAGACATTCCGGTCATTGCTGCCGGCGGTATCGCTGACGGCAGAGGCATCGCCGCAGCCTTTATGCTGGGTGCCGAGGGCGTACAGCTGGGCACACGGTTCCTCGCAACAGAGGAATGCCAGATCTCTCCGAAGTACAAGGAACTGGTTGTTAAGGCAAAGGACACCGACAACCAGATCACCGGCTTCTATTCCGGCAGCCCCTGCCGCGGCATCAAGACCAAGTACACCAAGAAGTTGCAGGCAATGGAAAAGGCAGCCTGCCCGCCGGAGGATTTCGAGGCAATGACAGTCGGCTCTCTCCGCAAGGCAGTGGTAGACGGCAACGTGGACGAAGGCTCGTTCCTGTGCGGTCTGATCGCCGGCATGGTGCACGATGTCAAGCCCTGCAAGGAAGTCATCGACGAGATGTGGGCAGAAGCATATCAGTTGTTAGGGAAGAACTAATGCAGAAAGACAGCAGATACAGATAGATACTAAATAAAGGAGAAATCACTATGGCAACAGCATTGATCACAGGTGCATCGCAGGGCATTGGTGCCTGCATCGCAAAGCGTCTGGCAAAGGACGGCTACAATGTAGCGATCAACCATTTTCCCAGCGATTCCGATAAAGCAAACGCAGAAAAGGTGGCAGAAGAATGCCGCAGCTTCGGCGTAGAGGCAGAACTGTTCGCAGCAAACGTGGCAGATTATGCCCAGTGCGAAGCAATGACCAAGGCAGTAAAGGAGCGTTTCGGCTCGATCGACGCACTGGTCAACAACGCCGGCATCACCAAGGACGGTCTGATGGTTCGCATGTCCGAGGAACAGTATGATGCCGTGATCGCCGTCAACCAGAAAAGCGTGTTCAACATGATGAAGCTGGTGGGTGCTGTCATGATGCGGCAGCGGCACGGACACATTGTCAGTCTGGCATCAGTAGCCGGTCTGTACGGCAATCCGGGACAGATCAACTATTCCGCTTCCAAGGCTGCCATTATCGGCATGACCAAGACCGTGGCAAAGGAACTGGGTGCCAGAAATGTCACCGTCAACGCCGTTGCTCCGGGCTTCATCAAGACGCCCATGACTGACGCTCTCACCGAGGAACAGCGGAACAAGATGCTGGAACTGGTGGCAATGAAGCGGTACGGCAATCCGGAAGAAGTGGCGAACGTGATCTCGTTCCTCTGCTCGGAAGATGCAAGCTATGTCACCGGTCAGACCATCGAGATCTCCGGCGGACTGATGATGTAAGGGACTTTTCCACCAGCTTCGCAGGTTCGCCTTCTCTTTCAGGGAAGGCAGTCTGAGAATGCTTTGAGATGAAAAACAAGCTTGCCGCAGCACGGCGGCAGAGAGCGAGGAAATATGAAAAGAGTAGTAATCACCGGACTGGGTACGGTAAACCCGCTGGGCAGTACCGTAGAAAAGTTCTGGGAAAACGTAAAAAAGGGAACACTGGGTGTTTCCAAGATCGACAGCTTTGACACCACCGAACTGGGTGTCAGCGTTGCCGGCATTATCCGCGATTTCGACCCCGCAGAATATTTTGAACGCAAGGACATTCGCCACATGGAACGCTTTACCCAGATCGCCGTGGCATCTGCGATTCAGGCGTTGCAGGACGCAGGCACGGACTTCAAGGATATGGATCCGTATCGTGTAGGCACCATTATCGGCTGTGGCATCGGCGGCATCGGCAGAATCGAAGAAGAACACGACAAGTATCGTGCAAAGGGACCAGGACGGATCTCTCCGTTCTTTGTGCCCATGATGATCGGCAACATGGCTGCCGGACAGGGAGCGATCCGCACCCG
>ENA-ORUX01002610-ORUX01002610.1-human-gut-metagenome-genome-assembly--contig:-NODE-2610-length-11169-cov-3.445024_pt1 | contig 11169 bp, 10 predicted proteins | sample MGYA00242087_ERZ509225 | MGnify/ENA primary metagenome ERZ509225 (study PRJEB26280, sample SAMEA2338864) | human gut metagenome | biome: human gut; feature: human-associated habitat; material: faeces... | reverse complement strand
TAGTTATTAACAAAAAGATACGGTCAGGAATTGCTATCCTATTCTGTGTTTACATGGATTTACACGAAAGCGGCTGCCAATTTTAGCAGAGAGCCGGAAACAGAGTCCAAAAGGTGCTCTAGGGGCTTTATTAGCTGGAAATTAGCTGAGCTAAATGAAAAGTGGCCGCTCTATTGTACAACGCTCACCTTTCATTAGCTGGAAGGCGCGTGGCTGTTCATAGGCACCAGAAGAACACCAGTTGCAAAAAGCAGCTGAAGCCTGTTTCTGGATTTATGATACCATGTCGGAATCGCAGTTGGAATAGGAACATGGCCAGAACACGATATGAAAGGATTCTGACCTATGTGGTGGGAAGTACTTCATCTTGTAAAAAAAACGGTTTTATGGTATTCTTACCTTAGATAAGGAACAGAAAGCAGGTGAACCGATGGCAGAAGTCGAAACGCAAAACAACCTTGATTTTGAGCGCAAGCATGAGGAAGATTTGCGGCGTATCCGTGATTTTCGGCTCATGGATGATAACTTTATGAGCAAGGTCTTTGAGGATAAGCCATGTGCGGAATTCCTGCTCCGGATCATCCTGAATCGGGATGATTTAAAGGTTAAAGAAGTCCATGGGCAGCATGACCTGAACAATATACAGGGGCGTTCCGTGCGGCTTGACATTCTGGCAGTGGATCATGAAAATCGTGCCTACAATGTCGAGGTTCAGCGCAGTGACAGTGGAGCAGTCGCAAAGAGGGCGAGATATAACAGCAGCCTGCTGGATGCCAATCTCACCCGAAAGGGCGATGCGTATGACGCACTGAACGAGACCTATGTAATCTTTATCACAGAGAACGATGTGCTTCGGGGTGGACTTCCTATTTATCATATCAATCGCATCATTGAGGAAATGGGGAAATCTTTCGGAGATGAAGCACATATTGTAAACTCTCAGATCAAGGACGACACCGCATTGGGAAAGTTGATGCACGACTTTACCTGTACGAACCCGGATGACATGAACTATCCTGTTCTGGCACAGCGGGTGCGTTATTTCAAAGAAGATACGAAGGGAGTGGCAACGATGTGCAGAGCATTTGAAGAAGTGAGAGAAGAAACAAAGCATGAGCAGTCGATTGAAATTGCAAAATCTTTGCTAGAATTTGGGAAAATGACCTATGAAGAAATTGCTCGGTCGGTCCAGCTTCCTGTTGAAGAAGTAAAGGCACTGGATACAAAGAAACCCGCCTGATTTTAATTCAGCCAAGATATTCTTAAAAACAAACAGCGGCAGTTTTCCGAAAACGGAAATCTGCCGCTGTTTTATATCATGTCCCGGACAGGAGTCGAACCTGCGGCCTTCCCCTTAGGAGTAGGGGCTGAAGCCATAAATCCTAGGCAAAAGTAGGTAAAACAAGTAACGTTTTATCAATTGATTTTTTGTTGCGCTGTCAATCTGAGTAAAGAACACAAACCCCGAAATAAAACGAGTAAAAGGCTTTTCATTAGCAGAAAATTAGCAGAGCTAATGAAAAGTGGAAGGTTCATTGTAAAATGCCCACCTTTCATTAGCTGGGAAGTGTACGTTTCCCTACGGATATTTGCTTGTTTAGCATTCGTGAACCAGACCATACAGCCGTAGCTGGTGTGATGGACAAATGTTTTCAATAGAAAAAGACCAGAGCTTTCTGCGAGAAAACTCTGGTCTATGTAACAGTGCGAATGGAAATGCGCATTGTCTTGTAAAAGGAAGGGGCTTATGGTATTCTTACGGGAGTAAAGGCACTGGATGCAAGGAACTTTGCGTGATTTTAGGAGTGTGCGATGGAAAAGAAATTTAATATTGTAGTCGGTGAAGATGGAACTGTAAAACTCCCAGATGCGGTTCTGGAAAAACTTGAAGTCAAACCCGGAGAGGAAGTTCGCTTCGAGGTAGATGACAATTTCTATGCAGTCAGGCTTCTATCGCGGATAGAAGCTGAACGCTTGGATTACTTGAATTGGATGCATAATAAACATTGCCCCTCTATTGAGGAAATGATTGCAGAGTCGAGAAAACAAGCCACTCAGAACATTGTGATCTCCCGTATCCTTGATGGGATGCCGGCAGAAAAAATCGCAGAAGGCTATGAAGTTTCACTCGATTATGTAAAACAGCTTACACATCAGCTGAAGATGGACATAGAGGAAGCTAAGGCGAAAAAACACAAAGAAACGGGATCATCCTAAAACAGATGGCGGCAGTTTTCCATATACGGAAAACTGCCGCTGTTTATGTATAGAGGCTTATAGGTTCTTTGCAAGATTTTTAATGAGTGTAGCCATAGAGGGGTCAGCCAGCAGTTTAGCAAGAGCTGCTGCCGCATCTGTATCGACTGGACTGGCTTTGGGAGTGGATTGCTCTGCGCGAGGGAGGGCTTCAGGCTCTGCACCATGATGCTGATAGAAGAAATCGTCGAATCGTTGTGCGTTCAAACGCCGATCATCATCCAGAATGTGTGCGTACTGCTCGGTGACCATCGAAGCCTGTGCATGACCGGAATCGCCCTGCACGGCTTTGATATCGCCGCCGTTCAGCTTGAGCTTGTATGTAATGCTGGAGTGTCGGAAGCTGTGGAAAACCACTTTGGGGAGATCGTTTTCCTCAATCAGCTGCTTCAATGCACCGTTAATGGTGGATTGTTCGGTCGGCATTCCCAGCGGGCCGGCAACCACGAGATTATAGTCTGCATACTCTGCACCCAGTGCGTCCTTTGTCATGTCCTGCTCGGCTTTATAGTGGACAAGCATTTCAGCAACTGTTTTGGGGAGAAAAATGGTTCGGATACTGCTGTCTGTTTTAGGGCTTTTCAGAACCTGGACCGTGGTGCAGCGGGAACTCAGCGAGGGAAAACGAGTGATGACATTTTTATTTTCCAAGGCGTTCAGCGAAGCAATATCTACACGCTGCAATTCCTTATTTATGTAAATGGAGGCTCGCCCGGCTTCAATGCTTTCGGGGGAGATATCCACACAATCCCATGTCAGACCGAGCAATTCCCCTAAGCGCAGGGAACAAGAGAAGGAGAGGTTGATGCAAAGCCGGAGCCGTGGATCATCACAGACTTCTAAGGCATGGAACAGGGTCTCGGCAGTCCAGATATCACGCTTCTTTGCAGTGTATTTGGGCAAGGTGGCATAAATACAGGGATTCTTTTCCATAAGTTCCCACTTTACGGCCTGCTCAAAGGCACTTCTCAAAATTTTGTGAACCGAACGAACCGTGCCGGGAGAAACGTATTGATGCTGACGCTTTCCACACATAGGGTCAACGGCTTCGTATTTAAGCAGCCGCTGATAATATCCCTCAATTACGCGGGTGGTGAGATCTTGCAGCTTCATTGAGCCGATAAGCGGTTCTATGTAGTTTGAAATCAGTGCAGTGTTTGATTGATAGGTTGAAAGTGCCCATTTGGTTCTTCCGTACAGGGTGACGTATTCTTTAAGCAGGTCTTTTAGAGTTCGGCACTGGGGTGCCACAAAGGTACCGACGGATTCTTTGTATTCGACCTCTTTCTTACGGTTTTTGGCATCTGCAAGGTCGGTAAAGGTTTCCCATTTCTGCTTTAGCGTTCCATTAGTGTGTTTGTAGGTATAGACAACGCAGTATCGGTTATTGCGTTTGACAATGCTAGCCATTATACATCCTCCTCTACTTTACGTTTGGACTTCAGAACTTCATCGAAAGCATCTTTTTGGATGCGTTTTACCCTTCCCAACTTCATCGTTGGAATTCCTTCTTTGAGAACCCACGAGTCAAGTGTTGGGCGGCTGATTCCGTAAAAAGCCTGAATTTCCTGAAAACTGTAGTATTTCCCATTCTTGGGACATTGCAGTTTTAGCGGCGGCTCCTCATGCGTTTCTTTTTTCGGTTTTTGAAGTTGGTATGTAGATTGGCTTTTAAGCCATGCCTTAAAACTTTTTTTGGTAATGCGCGGCCTGTCGGCCACGCGCTCAATGACGAAACAATCTCGGTATTTTTTGCAATCAAGAATCCCATAAACATTCTTGCGTGGGATACCGAGTAGTTTTGCCATTTCCGGGATGGAGATGGTTTGCGCTTCAATCTCCCGGTCACGCTCACGGTCGGCTGCTGTGCGGTAGCGACTTTGTGATCGGTACCACCGCTCAAAGTCCTCTTTGGGAATTCTCATACAGAAGTCTGCCGTTTCTGTTTTCAACTTGCCCTGTCGGATGAGTGTATAGATCGTTTCGGGTTTCACCTTCAATATCTCGGCGGCGTCAGGAACGGAATAGGACCGTTTGCAAAGTTCCTCGCCCGGTGGCGAACCATTGACCTTATGATATTTGACCTGATTGGCATACCATTTCTCAAAGCTGGAAATAACGATACGCCTTTTGTCGTTTATCAGAATGACTTCAAAGAGATTCTTATGAAGCAGCCAATAGCTGTCTGTTTTGCCAAGGCCGAGAAGCTGCCGCATCTCACGAACCGACATGGTGGTTTTGGTAGTGGCAGGTTCAGCTTTTCCGTATAAGGGAGCCGAAGTATTCCGCATATCATCCATGAAAGACACCTCTCTATCTATGTAAAAGTTTAGCCGGGATTTCTCATCCCGGCTAAAGAATAGCAGATTTCGCGTGAAATGTTGAGGATGTCAAACAGCAGGATTGCGTTCAACAGTGCCATCATTGAGCCATGCTTCAAAGCTGGCTTTGGAAATACGGTAAGCGCCGCTTACCTTGAACCAGCGGAATTCGTTCTGCTTCAGTAGACGGTAGACAGTGGGACGGCTCAGGAGCAGCATTTCCATCAGGTCTTCTACGGTATAGCAGCGGCTGTCCTTTGCTGTGGAAACAGGGGAGGAAACCGAGTTGGGCGAAGGTTCTTCATGGATAATCATTGGATAATACCTCGTTAAATATACTTAAAGTTAAAACTTGAGCGGCAATGCAGCCCGGCGGCTGCCACCATTATAAATAGTATAGACCTGCTGAAGGTACTTCGTCTTGCCGGGAAGGCTTACGCCTGCGGTTCGTGCAAGGCGAAAAATCGTGAATGCATCGACCTGCCGCAGTTTGGCAATCAGACGGCTTTTACTGTATTCGGAGTGGTACAGTTCTACAAAGCGGCAGATGCCGAGCAGATTTGCAGAACTCATGGAATCAGGTTCTCCGTCCCACGCATTCAGCAAAACATCAAGGGATTCGATATACAGTTCAGGACCAAGCCGGATGAATTCGTGATAGGCGGTTGCGATGCAGCTGATCCACTGCTTGCCCCGGCCTTCTTCAAAAGAAAGATGAACGCCAGCCAATTCGGTGGCCTGCTGGAATGCAACGGCAGCAGGCTCCCCTGCAAAAATCAGGGCACGGAGCTTCTGTCCTGCACTCAGCCGTTCCGAAATGCCTGTCTGCTGTGCAAACAGGAGGGCTTCTTCTCGTTCTGTCATACCAAAATAAACCTTGCAGCGAATCTGCAAATCTTCGCCGCCGTTCAGAAATTTCCGTGCAGCGATGGTGTTCTGTCCGTCCATCACATAGTAGTGACCATCCCGGAAGCTGATCTTCGGCTCATTGGCAACCCGCTCGTCAAATTCTTTTGCGATGCGGGCAACACGAGCGGGGTGAAGAGCACGCTGATAAGTGTCGCGCGGCACGATCAGTTCGCTGCTGTTCAGGCACATCTCATGGTAAGGTTTTACAACTGCGTTCATCATAAAGGAACCTCCTTCTTCTTTTGCAGAAAATCAATTCCTGATTGGATAATCAAACCGATTTTTTTCTTTTCGTTATCGGATAAGCGGAAACTGGAATACCGTTCATAACAGATATTCCAGCGGAACATAAGCGATTGAAGTGCATCATCCAGTTCTGCGACCATGAACTCAACAGAAGATTCTGTTGGGGTGGAGAGCATCCTTTCCGATATCTGCTCAATGCTATGTAGATCGCCTTTTGTGTGCTTGGCGAGAGCAGGGGGCTGACTGTTCAGCACACGAAGATTCTGAAACTGCTGGGAGAGCAGCTCTTTTGCAGCGGCGAGAACATCCTCCTGCGGAGGAGCCGTAAGGTATTTTCGGAATGACTTATACCCAATGAAGCCAAAGCTGTATTGCAGACACACTGACACTTGCCGCATTTCATATTTGGACAGGTGCCCAAGGTAGCTTAACACTCTGGATTTATCTGCGGGGCGCGGACTTTCGCAAATCGCCATAGATGGCGCACTCAAAAAGCGATTGTGCAGAATAAAATGCGTCGGCATATTTCGCTTTTTGATCTGTGTTGTCAGCGGAACGACCAGAAGAACATTGGAATAAAAATTACCGTCATCGTTCTGGACAACAATGGCAGGTCGGATGCCGCCTTGTTCGGAACCGCTGTAAGGATTCAGATCCATCATGTAGACATCCCCGCGCTTGTACATCCAGTTTGCGGGCATAGGCGGATACTTTTTCTCTTTTTTGCCTCGTGTTGCCAATTTGGATTTCTCCTTTCTATCCGTATATGTAACAGTGGGCTGCTCGCACAGCCCACCCTACTATCTCAAACAGCAAAAATGCTGTGATTTATAGTTCTATACCTTTCCGTATTTGTCCCCGACATCCCCGGAAAACGAAAACTCAGTTTTCGTGTGGGAAATCTTTCAGCCGTCCGGCAGCGTACCGAATCCATAGGGTTCTCACCTCTCCGTGGTTCTCACCGAGCTGCCCGAAGGCAGAAGTATCATTATTCTGTGATGGCTCTTAGCTATGGAGAAGCTGTCATCCATTTACCGTCAACCTACCGCTCATTCCCTCAGTGGGAGATCATCGCATTTGTTACGGACGTGGCTCATCATCACAGGAACGTGACTGAAGAATGCGTGTTCAATTTTCAAGGGGCGGGATAGCTTGAGGGCTGCTTTGAACGCTTTCCGAAGCTATGGCTGTATTGTAACCGATGCGGAACGAAATGAACAGGAACTCAGAGTTCACAATTTTTGAGGAAAATAGGAAGTATCGTTCCTGTTTCTCGATGAGCCGTCAAAAATATATTTCTTGACTTTATGTAAGAAATGAAGTATTATACTCGTAAGAAACTAACTTACGAGTATATAAATTCGATAAATACACTTTGGGGAGGGAACAAAATGAGCCGATTTTACTGCCGCGATGAGGAACTTCGGAAGTTAAACAAACGATATGAGAATGGAAAGTTTGAATGCGTTGTCATTTACGGCAGACGCCGTGTTGGAAAAACTGCGCTGATCAATGAATTCTGCAAGGATAAACCGACCATTTTCTTCTCTGCCTTGAATACGACCGGAAAAGAAAATCTGGAAGCCTTGTCCAAGGCAATCATGAGTTTTGAACGACCCAATGCAGAATCATCTCCGGAATTTACAACCTACGATGCAGCATTGGACGAACTGACAGCTCTCTCCAAGGAGCAGCGGATCGTATTTGTAATTGATGAGTATCCTTATCTTGCAAAGGCTAAACCCGCTATTTCCGCAATGCTTCAGCACATCATCGACCATAAATGGACAGAGTCCCAAATGTACCTGATCCTGTGTGGCTCGTCCATGAGTTTTATGGAAAGTCAGGTTTTGGGCAAAGAAAGCCCTCTGTATGGGCGCAGAACAGCGCAATTCAAGATCATGCCGCTGGATTATAGGGAAACTGCGGTATTCCATCCGAATCTGTCTGAGGAAGATAACGCCCTGATTTATGGCATCACAGGCGGCGTTCCGCATTATATCAACAAATTGGATGTTCGGGACAGCGTAGATGAAGCACTGATGGAAAACTTGTTTGACCGTTCCAGCTACCTCTATGAGGAACCGGCCAACCTGTTAAAGCAGGAGCTGCGTGAGCCAGCAATTTATAATGCAATCATCAAGGCAATTGCAGAGGGGGCTTCTCGCCTGAACGACATCACCACAAAAGTTGGTGAAGAAAACTCTGTGGTGGCGAAGTACCTCAAAACGTTGATAGACCTTGGAATCGTCAAAAAGGAAACGCCGATCACTGAGAAACCGGGCAAAAAAACGATCTATCTTCTGGCGGACAATTTTTTTCGTTTTTGGTACCGTTTTGTGCCGGTCAATGCAAGTGCCATTGATTCGGGGCGGATCGCAAAGACCTACCCCCATGCGGTGAAGCAGTATTTTCCAGACTATATGGGCCTGATTTTTGAGAAGATGTGTCAAGACTATTTGCTCTATTATGCGAATGATCTTCCTATCGAGTTGAGTGAGATTGGGCAGTGGTGGGGAACCGACCCTCAAAAAAAGAAGCAGATCCAGATCGACATTGTCGGAACGCCGGTTGAGGGTAATGACTATATCATTGGCTCCTGCAAATACCGCAATGAAAAAATCGGTTTGGACGAACTGGAACTGATTCGGGAATATGCAGCAGTCTTTGGGAAAGGAACAAACTACCACTACTACATTTTCTCGAAAGGCGGATTTACGGACGGACTACTTCAGGCACAGGAACGCGGAGAAGTACAGCTGCTTACCCTTGCCGATATTTTTGAATAACACAAGAAACGCTCTTGTCGGTGTAAAACCGGCAGGAGCGTTTCTTGTTGAAGTGATTATAAAAGACCTTTGATTTTTTCAAGATGATCTATAGCGGCTTGCAGTTCATTTTGAAACTGATCCCTAGAAGGATCTCGGCCCAAAAGAAGATAATCCATACTGACATGGAAGTATTCTGCAATATCGATCAGGATTTTTACAGAGCCATTGGAGCTTCCCCTTTCAAGATCGCCGAGGTGGCGATGGGAAACACCAAGTTTTTCAGCAAGTTTTTCCTGCGATAACTTCGCATTTGTACGCAAAGTAAAAATACGGTTACCAATAGCATTCGGATCAAAACTCATGTGTGACCTCCAAATTTTCGATAAAGCGTGAGAAGTCGAAAACTCGGAGTTGCTACGGATATCTAGCCGCTTGGGGCATCCACGAAAAATGGACAAATCATAACCCCGCGTTTTCACGCGGGGTTATGATTGTATAATTCTTAGCCGTTCCGTCATCTTCAACTGTTCCATCATCTGTGATTGCATTGTAATCCGCCATTGCACCTGAACCTTCGATGCTCAGTGTATATGTAGGATTCTCCGCAGCCGTATTGTTTTGTTCCACTTCCCAAGAAACACTTTCCGTCTGATCTTCTGCACCGCAAGGGCCGCTTGTTGCTGCATTTTGTGCCAGCACAGCCAAGGCAGACGTATTCCCCACCGTTTCCGCAAACGCCGTGACCGCCGAAGCAGGCACCATGGAGACGGCCATACAGCCCGCCACCAGCAAACTTACTACACGTTTTGGTTTCATAAACTTTTTCCTCCCTTATGAAGTATCCCAAACGCTTTTCCCTGCACCCGCCGCAAATGTAAAAAGGAGCCGCACCTGCCCCGAAAGGCTGGTGTGACGCTGTGGTGTACTTATGGGGAAGTGCAGCTGGCTGCCCGGTCTGGGCCCTTTAGCTTTGCGTCGCAGCCTTCCAGCTGGTTTGCCGATTCTTCTGTTTTGTGGGGGTGCTCTTTTGCATTTTATTATACCCCCCTTATATAAAAATCAAGGGGTTTTCCATGAGTTTGTCATTTGTAACAAATGCAGTCTATTTTTTAGTGCGATTTGACGGGGGGTGGGGGTGACCCTCTCAGTTAAAGACTTTGGCTGAGAGGGTTAGGCCATTACTAAGAAAACGCCGCCGCACAGGTCGCAATTCTGTGCAGCGGCGTTCCTATGGAGGATGATAAAGTATCACTTGGAAATGGCGCAGTTATTCGTACAGGGCATCAAAGTTGGTCAGTTCCACCTCATGCTCATCCAGCCAGCGACGAACCTGCGGGTCACACAGGGTCGCCAGATCACGGCAGCGGGGCAGGGTCAGGGAAGTATTGTCCAGAAGGTACTGATCCAGATAACCCGGATGGAAATGTAGGATATTGTACTCGTAGGGAGAGCTCAGGATGCCGAAGCGGTCTTCCAGCCAGTCCTCCGGGCGGCTGCCCCGGTTCAGAATCTCCATTGCGTTGCTGTTGCCCAAACTGAACAGCTCGCAGGCCGGTTTCATCGGCAGTTCTTCGGCCAGCGTATCGCCCATGTTATGGATGCCCAGCTTCTTTCCGATATCCCGGAACGCCTGCTCCATGGGCCTTGTCATGGCGCTGTGGCCCTCAAAATGCCGGGGATAATGTCCCACAAGTTCTTTGTGCCGGTCCAGCTGGGCCATGGTCTCGGTATACAGGTCCTCATAGCTGGGGTAAACTTCGCCCTTGCATTTGGCATCATTGGGATTCTCGCTCTTCCACAGATAGCTGCGGTAGAACATTCCCTCTTCGTTTACCAGCGTGGGCACCTTTTCCGGGGCGCTGACGGGGCGGTACTGCACAAAATTGGTGTGCTGGACCAGCGGCACCTCCGGGCACTCGCTCTGCCAGAGTTTCACCGCATGGGGGACGGCGGCCATGTTGCTCATCAGCGAGAGGGTGCAGACCACGCCCTCCTTATAGGCTTTGATGACACCATAGTTGTATGCCTCACTGAAGCCGAAATCATCGGCTACTACGATCAACTTCTTGCTCATAGCTGTTTCCTTTGTCCTTATCGGTTCAGATAATCCGCATTGAAGATCTTGCCCTCGGTGCTGCGGTCATAGACCTTCCGGCCCTCGGCGTAGGTGACCTGTGCCTGATAATCGTCGCTGATGACCACCAGATCTGCGTCCTTGCCCACTTCAATGGTACCCTTGCGGTCGGCAAAACCATACTTGATGCAGGGATTGAGGCAGGCCATCTTCAGGCAGGTCTCCAGCGGGATGCCAACATTGTTCACCAGATTTCTGATGTCGAACAGCACCGGCTGGCTGGAACCGCACAGGCGGCCGGTATCGGTCAGAACAAAGCCCTCCGGGGTCACATTCAGGGCCATCCCCTCAAAGATGCCCTCATACTTGCCCACCGGTGCACCGGACAGAGCCGTACAGTCACTGACCATCATGAATTTGTCGGTGCTCTTGACCTTGAAGTAGATGCCCAGCATCTCATCGCAGATGTGCAGGCCGTCGCAGATCACCTCACAGGTAACGTTTTCATTGGTCAGGGCTGCTCCCAGACCGCCGATGTCCCGGTGATGCATATCGGTCATGACGTTGCCGGTATGGGTCGCCACACTGATGC